>Ga0209502_10000680_pt1 | contig 34778 bp, 34 predicted proteins | sample ArcticOcean_MG_C_10_FD_187442 | JGI IMG/M metagenome (GOLD analysis project Ga0209502, IMG submission 187442) | Marine microbial communities from western Arctic Ocean - ArcticOcean_MG_CB11_90 (SPAdes) (version 2) | ecosystem: Environmental > Aquatic > Marine > Oceanic | place: Arctic Ocean... | reverse complement strand
AAATGTTCCTGAAGTTAGAGATGACTTCGCATTAAGAGGACGTGCTTCTGTTTACCGTGTTGACCTTAAGAGCATGGCTAGTGCACACCGTCTGCACCAAGGAATCAATATGCGAGGCCATCAGGTTTGGGCAACATACGAACACTTCAGAGACTTGTTGACAATTAGAGGATTACCTCCAGATGATGAATTATGGGATGTTATTGAATTCTTCTCTGTCAATTCAGACCCCAAAATCTTCAAAGAGAGACATGCACTGACCCAATCACAATTTAGGAAATTATTGCAACCGCTGGTCAAATCTGGCCATATCGTACAAGACTTTAGAGGCGGGTATAGAACTGTTACTCAGAGAGATGATGTCGATCGTGTTGAATTGCGTAGAGAATATTTGCGAAAGCTTGTCGCAGAATACCCAGTTATTACATTGAAACAATTACTACGTTTAGCAGGAACTCCATTCAAGCCGGAAGAATTGAAGGCGATTCTTAACTCCTTTGAAGAGGATGGAACTCTAATCAAAGGATTCCTAATTGAAGACTTACATGAAGTCTGCTGGGGTCGTAAAGAACTTCTTGAAAAGTCGAATAAGATTCCTCCAATTCGTGATTTCGTTCTACCTCCTAGCGACCCAATCGCACCATACTTCTCAGGTATTTTGAAAGAGAAGTTTGGATTTGGTTCAGCATACCTAGTATTCAAGAATGCGGAACCAGTCGCTGCATTCAAGGCAAATACAAGAAATAAAATTATTGAAGTCAAAGATTACGAAGGTTCTGAAAAAGGCTGGAGAATTGTCAAAGAATTTGCATGGGAACAGCAAATGCCATTGAAGACTGAAATTCGTATTGGCGGAAAACGCCTAGAGTGAAATCGATTCAATCGAATAAGTCATCCAGCACTTCCGAGATTTCATTGATATTCTGCGGTGCTTGCTGCGAACCAGTTCCTAATAATTCACTTGAGGCTTCTGATGCTGCGATGTTTTGTGCAGCGGATGTTTGTGGCTCAAAACTTGTAGGTTGTTCTCCAAAAGGCGTTGAGACTACCTGATCAATCGGCTCTGTAAATGGATTTTCTGAATCAACACCATCCAGTTGAGGAATATCTTTGTCAATTGAATCATTCATTCCGAGCATTTCATCTTGCATTACATTGTGACGGTCCTCATCCCAGTGTTGATTTGTTTCAGATACTAATCCACTACCACCCATGCCGCTCTTTAGGAAGAATAGCAATAATCCTGCTAGTACTAGTAAAGCCATTCCACCTGTTGCATATAGCAAGTCATTAGCGACACTCGGTGCGAAATCAGCATTATCACCAACTCCATCTCCATCGCTATCTATTGACTCCTTAGGGTCTTCAGGGAATGCGTCATCTTCATCTACAACTCCGTCTCCATCACTATCGAATGTACTAAATGTTGTTTCACACAATAATGATGCAAGTTCAAGCTCTTCAAAGTCAATAAATCCATCATCATTAACATCCATAGTTAGGAAATTGTTCTCATTAACCCATACCAATACGCTGAAATCTTCCATTGAAACCTTTCCTCCACTATTTAATTGTTCGAAGTTACTGAATAATTCATTATCGCAACTACAAATGTCTTGTAAAACTTCTGCAAATTCAATTTCACCATCTGAATTAAGATCTATATCCTCAAAATTAATTTCTCCTGAGTCTTCGTCTATAACTTCAAATTCTCTTGTAGAAACGACTCCGTCTCCATTTGTATCAACTTCTTTAAAGGTAATCTCTGCATACTCTTTACATGATTCTACTTTGATTGGTTCGTCAATCGGTGGGTCAATCGGAGGTAATTCAGATTCAACCCAAGATGCAATAATGGATACATCACTAATATCTGAGACTGCAAATAAAGTGATATCAAATCGTCCATTTGAAGGATTCCAAATCATTATGCTTTGTGATGTTCCATCTCCATTTGATTCAATGGTAATATCTTCGGAGGTGAAGTCCATCTCATTACCTTGATTGCCGTTAGGTCTACCTTGGCGTCCTTCTTCATCGCCATCATCAAAATCAAAATTAAAACCATCGAAATCGATAGAGTAAGTTTGCCCTTCAACTTCAAAGTTTAGTATTCCTTCACCACCATAGGTCGAGATTTTTAATGATTCACCCGGATTCTCCATTTCTAGGAAGAAGAATAATTGCTCACCCTTAGGTGCTTCAATTCCTGCAATCTCTTCATTATTAAATAATTGAATTGGTGTTCCGTCATACGTCCAAACATACCGATCTTTGAAATCTGCCACAATACTTACTCCACTGAATACATATTTTGAATCTAATAAAATATACCAAACACCTGGTGTAGGGTCATTGAATCCAATCTTATCATCTGCTCCAGGTGCGCTAGAACTAATATCGAATGTTGTAGGTGTAGGAGCACTTTCGTGCCTCATGAATAATTCAGCTTCTCCTACTCCGTCAAAGAGGTCAACTTCTAATCTTTCAGTACCAGTTGGAACATTAATCTTGAAATACTGATCTAATCCATCATATCCACTCATCGGTCCGTATTCAACCCCTGGGAATAATTCAATTGCATCGTCCGAATCAAGATTCTCTGGGGGATAGGTTAAATCTGCAATAATTGTAAAATCATTGGCTCTGAAATAAGTATATGCGATTACGTAATATGTTCCGACTTCAACATCGTACAAGTGTACTTCTTCGTTATTTCCTTGTCGGGATGACCAGTCTTCTTTACTTGAAGATTGGCCTTCGGAGCCATCATCAGGTATTCCAATTTGTCTTCCTTCAGCACTATTTCCTGACTGCATGAACTCAAAGTCAAAAAATTGGTCAAATGGATCTGGAGGTCCTCCGTATGAAATTGCTAAATCAGCATTACCTCGTCCACCATATGTCTTTATTCTCAAATCCGATAATGGCTCTGTAACATTCACGTAATAATATAGAATTCCATTGTTAGAATCTTCATCATCACTTTGCCAAAAATTGCCCTCAATTGATTGGCCTGTTACTGCAATTCCATCATTCAATTGAGTCATCTCATCCAATGAAGGAGGTGCTTCTGCAAGATCCCAATACGCCGATATAGTCAATTCTTCAACATCATCATTGGCAACTAATACGAACCACCAAACACCTTGTTCAGGCCATGACATTGTTTCATACATATACTCCCATTCAGAATCATATTTTGCGTAATGATCCCATGCACTTGGAACTGAATCATGTCCGGAATAAACGGTATATGATGGATTCTGTGCGTCATCTTTTATCGACCAAGACCACATAGAGATCTCAAATGACTTTGTGTATTCTGGCAAGGTTACGAAATAGAGCAAATGGTCTCCAGCATTTGCATTGATGTTGCTGAGACTTATTCCATTCAGCAATTCCTTAGCTTGAGCGACTATTGTTCCGTCTGGCATTACCCATGAAGCGCCATGAATTGTTCCATTTCTTGCAGCCTGGTCAACTGTTAACTTTCCAATACCTTCAGGGAAAGACCACAATGAAACTGTATTTTCATTTACTTCAGGAATATTTATTGACAAAGGTGACTCTTCAGTTCCATTTTCGCTGGTAGAATTATTATCGGTGCCAGTGGTGGTTTGATTTTCGTCACCACTTTCATTACCAGTACTGTTAGTTGTTTCATTGCCAGTACCGTTAGTTGTTTCATTGCCAGTACCGTTAGTTGTTTCATTACCAGTACCGCTGGTGTTTTCATTACCAGTATCATTATTTGAATTATTAGAACGAGAATAATCTACTCTGTCAATTCTAACATTGTCTATTAGACCTTCAAAGTAATTACAATCGCATCCAGCACCCATCTTACCAATAATCAATTCGTCACAGTCTTCGCCTGATTCAAAGCAAGAGTTTGAACCAAAATCACCTGCTGGAATATTGCTTTGTGAAGCATCAAACGACCCTACTAATTGACCATCAATGAAAAATGAACCGCCCAATCCTTCTGTTAATGCAACTGCAACATTCGACCACTGCATTGTTGGCACTGTAACATTGACACCAGTAGTTGGGTGCTTGGATAGTGAATATTCATCAGCATATGCAAGATGGCCATTGTTGAGATAGATTCCATAGCCATAATCTCCTAGCATTGTAATAAATTGAGTACCAGTTGAGGTATATGGATATACGTCAGCAGAAATAGTCAATTGACCATCGAGGTCAAAGTCTGAATCAGTTTCTGCTTCAACATAATCATTGATTCCATCAAAACGAAGCGCGTAATCAGCACCTGGACCGACTTCAACAACTCCATAGACAGGGAAATATTGCGGATCGTCATCTAAATCATTCCAATCACCAGGTTGGATATTACCCATATTTGTCCCAGTGATGTGGACATAGTCTTCATCTCCACCTTGTCCTGGCTGACCTTCACCCCAACTTCTGTAAAAGAATGGAGTCCCATCATGCCAATTAAATTCACCTTCAACACCCGTATCGGATAAACCAATCCACAAATGCCTTGTTTGATTATCAAAGGATGCAAATGTATCGAAGAGCCAATCGTTTTCCTCGCTATCATCTACAGTGGCTAAAAATCCACCTAATCCTCGTGCTGCTTCAGCAGAATCTGTCCATGAACCCTCGCTCAACAAGTAATATGTATTGTTATTAGAAGGATTAATAGCAGTGTGCAATATTTCAATTCCAGTCGAATTCTCTGCACTTGATTGTGCTAATAGTGGAGACAAACTAGACAAAATTAAAACAACCAATATCAGGGCTGATGGGAAACGCTTTACTGTATCCATATTTTTTGGTCACATGCAAAACCTATTAATCTATTCCACTACAGGATTTATTAAAATTCAAACTATTTTGAATCTGATTTACTATTTCTCGCAGTTAAAGGTTTGAGAAGGCGGAGTATGTGCTTGTGTAATTCTGGCAAAATATCAAACATGATTAAGGCCATTAAAAACATGGCAAATAAGGAAACTACTCTCGCAACATAGGCGTGTCCAAAGTCAAATACTGAAAGTCCATTAAACTCCCAAGTAGCATATGTTAGGTGCATCCAAATCAATCCTGCGTTTCTGAAAAGATTTAGAATATGTATTATTGCCACTACAAGGAATAATGCGCGCAGACGTCTTTTCCAATCAATATCCAATACTGAAATCGCACCAATGAATACTACCAAGGATTGCAGAGCAGTACATGCGAGGACGAAATTAATACCAATCATCGAGCCATCTGCTAGAATCAATTCTGTGTGAATTGGATATTCACCAATCATTTCTGCACTAAACCAACGATTACCTTCCCAGGCATCCCAAGTGACAACTCCTGCATCTGTATTGACCCATGTCTCTCCTAATTGGATATCTTGTCCTCCGGAAAATCGCAACATCCAAGCCGATTGAGAGGCCACTACCCAAATTGCTAGTACATTCAACCACGGCATATGGGCGATCAGAAGATAGGGCCCTCCTGCGAATGCCACTGCGCCTCTTGCCCAATTCAACGCCTTTCGGGTCTCCTCGCTAGTTTCTTGCCCTTCCCACCATGCCATTGCCAAAGCCATTGGCAGTGTTAAAGCAGACATTATCACCAAAACTACATCGTCATGTTCTAGATATCTAAATGAATCATTGAAGAAATATAGTCCAACAAAAACCCAAGCCAGTTGAGCGATGCGGGTCATTGATTTGTTTCGCCCAAACCAACTAATTGCCAGTAACGCCATACCTATGACGCCAAGCAGTGTTGCAGTAGATGGGCTCATCAGCATTGAGCAGACCTCTATCAACTTACATTTCAATACTTACTTCGCTGGTTACAACAAAACACTTGATGCAGAACCCTTTGAGCGAAACTATGCGAGGTGTTATTGCTCAAATCACACCTCATAAATCAAACCTAGATCAGCACCAATTTCATGGCGGTATAGCATTTTTAGATAGAGATGGAGTTCTTAATTTGGGATATTCCACATACGTTAATTCCCCACAGCAAGTAAAAATGCTATCTGGTGCTGGAAAATCTATCGCAACATTGCGAAGAAATGGTTGGTTGATCTGTATTGTAACCAATCAATCACCAATAATGCGTGGATTGTGGAATCAACAAACTTTACACGCGATTAATGATGAACTGAGAAGACAATTATTGGATGAAGACCCCTATGCTCTAATCGATGTGATTCTAGCATGCCCACATAGGTCTAGAGATATGTGCGCCTGTCGTAAACCATATCCAGGGATGTTATCATTAGGTAGTGAAATTCTTCGTGATGGCAATTATGATGAATCTAATCTTATCGATGGAAGGGGAGTCATTGAAGTTGATTCACATCTGAGAGATGTTGACTGGTGGGGAAGCAAAAAACAGCCACCGCACCCACTGGATTTGATGCTCGGAGACCGTAGATGCGACCTTGGTGCTGCGTGGGCTTATGGGGCTAGAATCTTTAGAGCAAATCCAGAGATAGGTATCGCAGGTGAGATAAGTAAGATGATTGACGAGGAGCATGAAGGGATAGACTTCAAACCGGTGTGATGACGAATGGGTTGGCTAGGATTAGATGATACTGACACTCTCGCTGGAGGTTGTACAACCCTCGTATTCCACCAATTATTGGAAAACTTACCATCTAATGTTTCAATTAGAGAAACACGATTGGTGAGATTATGGCCATTCGCAAAAAAACGTACGCGTGGCAATGCTGCCATGGCTGCAGAATTGGTTTTATTGAATGATGAATCTAATGTTATCACAGATCTTAAGCAATTAGAAAGCGCCACTAAATCTTTATTAGAACATCTTGATAATTGGTGGACTGAACATATTGCACCATTGGAAGGTGCAGTAGAGCAATCAACACATAATGATAGACCTCAAGTACCAACTGAACCTGGAATGGTTTGGTTTAATGACCAGCCAGATGAAACGTTCTATAGAATGGCTGTCGCTGAAAATGTTGTCTTATCGCAAGCACCTGCTGCTGATAAATCGTGGGGAAGCCACGGTATTATTGGCGCAACTGCTGCAACCTCATGGGCTGCCCAATCACATACTTGGGAAGCGATTGCTTGGAGAGATGATTGTTCATCAACTGTAAGAGATATTTGTGAACGAACTTTGAGCGTTATCGATTCATGGCAAGGAACATTTATGTCGAGAGATTCTAGAAAAGGTAGAAGTCTAATAGCACCGAGAGGGAACTGCCCTGTCCTGTTTGGAGTCCGTGCAAGAGATAAGAAGACCGCTAATAATGCTGCAAAGAAATTGTTAGAGTCTGAAGCCACTCAACCATCTAGTGGAATGAGAATTTTTATGACAAACCAAGCGAGTGATGATCACTTGAACGAATTATTCAGTGGTAAGGTAATTTCAACAAAAATACTTAGCCGCGGTCATGTAATTCTCCAGATAGAATCTAGTGCTGCAGAAGTAATAGAAGGAGAGGAAGTCTCTGCTGAACAATCAACATGGATGGCATTTGCTCAATCTGGTGATGTCAAGAACTTAGCACAGTGGTTACAAACTGGAGATTTGATAAAAGGAAAGGGGCTCCTTGCTGATGATGGGGCTCTTCACCTTGAAAAATTGAAATTGATTGAGGCATCAGAGAGAAATAAACGTAGACCTCCTTGTGAAAAATGTGGTAGAACTGTAAAAAGCCAAGGCAAAAACAATAAATTACGCTGTCCGGCTTGCAAGAACTTGCAAGAAAATATATGGATTTATAACCCGCAAAACCCACCTCATCGCGGTTGGGTTCAGCCACCTTCGGACCATAGAAGACACTTGGCCCGCCCACTGAAGTGGGACCAATAATGACACTCTAGAAGTGTCATCAAAGCGAAAGCATCAATATCAAGTGCTATTCATGTATCTTTATGGATGAAGGAACCACCAAGAATATCGCCTATATAATTTCAGCCATTATTTTTATATTGATGGCTAGATTTGTGTTACGTAAAGGATTAGAAAACCGTTCACGAGTTCTCAGGGATAATGCTCCTAAAATTGCCGGTGAGGATGAATTGGATGGCGGAGCTAAAAACCCTCACCAATTTGATGAACCAGATGATGAAGCACTTGACGAGATGGCTAAATTACTTGGCGAAGAAGAGTGATTAAATCGAATTAAAGCCGGATTCTTCCAGTTTTAAATCAATACTTTCATCACCGATTTTCAATGTTCTAAAAGGTCCATCTTTTGTTCTTGTTAAAGTCGCAATCGTAAAACCGGCTTTTTGCATTGCATTAGCGGACCTTGCAACTATTATCTCTTTGGAATTACCACTTGCATCTATACTCCCCTTTGAAACTAACAATAATGTAGCCTCCACTTTCTTTTCATCACGTAGTTTGACCATTTGAGTTAAATCGCTACTAGCGATTCTGCCACCAGACTCACACCAGTCATCTATGACGATCATTGATACTGATGGTAAACTATTCATTGCTTGAATAATTGATAATACTGCTAATTCCGTATTTCCTGCAATGCTCATGGCATGGAATCTTGATGATTGAATCAGAGATAAGTGCGAAAATAATTGTGAAAAACGTACTGCATTTGGCAAATCTTTACCTGCCCAAATTACTCTTCCACCATTTTCTATTGCGTCTGCTGCTAGATGAAGAGCCAAAGAAGTCCCACCTACTGAGCCTTCAATTGCAAGATGGATATCTTGACCCTTAGCACCTAGTGAGTACCTTGCCATATTGTATCCTTTACGCCAGCGGTGTTAATGCCTTGCTATCATTTCAATAGCGGGAGTATTGCCAAGATTAAGATAATGATGGGGCAATGCCAATAAACGAAGTCGGCACCACTGTGTATATGAGCGACGGAGTTAGAAAAGGCGAGCGCATTCCAAGAAGGGCACTTCCTGATTTCGAAGAGGTTGCTAACTTCGGGGAAGCGATGTCAAAGCATGGCTTTTGGGGAACTGCCTTGGAAGATAAAAATCAATACGGCCCAGTGGCTATGATGATTCTACTATTGGTGGTGGCGACAGTAACCGGCACAGTATTGAAATTACTAGGTTGATTGTCCAATTCGAATTTTTAGATTACATTTCAAAATCGTATTGCTTCATCATAATTTTAGGGCAATACTCAAACCCTTTGCTAATTGCGGGGAAATATGGATGGGGAATCGGTCAATGTTGAAAGTAGAACATCTGCGCAAGATAAGCGTTGGACTATCATGGCAGCACTTCTTGGAACAAATACTGCTTTTATGCTCTTCCAGGGCATAGAGCAGGAAACCAATCCAAATTTCATTCGTGAAATAGCATTAGCAATTATCTCTGCAACTTTACCATTCCAGGGAATATACTTCTTGATTTACACTTTTTTACTTGAGCATATAGATGAATTGAGTCCTCAACGGATCAACAGATTGAAAATGGCTTCAGCGATTTGTCAAATCGTTTCCTATATGTCCATAATTGGCTTGGGAATGATGTGGTTCAATATTTCACCCTATGTTGGGGTTGCATTCTTTTTCTCAACGGCGCTTGCTATTATCCTCATCCGTTCGGTGATGGGTCCAGTCGCTGTTGATGACATCTAGTAGAACACCTGTATCCATTATTACGGTAATAAGGTGCATGGATTTCAAAGGCAAGGTTGATGAAGCGGCGGCAAAACCGTAACATCATGGCATTCTGTCCGTTAGATTACCGCTATGGCTGTCAAGACTTCAAACACATCTGGTCCGAAGTTGGACGACATGAGAGACAATTAGAAGTTGAGAGAGCATTAATTTGGGCCCATATGCAACTCGGCCGTGTCTCTGAATCTGATTATGAGATAGTAAAATCAATTGCCAATTCAACTTCTGTAACCAAGGAGAGAGTTTCCGAAATAGAGGCAGAGACAAGACACGACATCATGGCATTGACCAAGGCTATGGCTGAAGCTGCTGGCGAAGCAGGTTGGTGTATCCATCTAGGTGCAACTTCCAATGATATAGTCGATACTGCTGTCGCTTTACAATTGAGAGATAGCATCGTATTACTAAGAGAACAACTCTGCTTATTGATTGGAGTTTGTGCTGATATCGCTGAAAGAGAACGTGACACTGTTATGCTAGGCCGCACCCATGGCCAGGCTGCAGTTCCGATTACCTTTGGTCTAAAAGCAGCAGTTTGGCTTGATGAAATGCGTCGCCAGTTGATTCGATTGGATGAAGCAAGTCCTCGCATTTCAGTTGGAAAGTTCCTCGGTGCTGTTGGAACTGGTGCTGCTCAAGGAGTAAATGCAAGAGAACTTCAAAGGCTAATACTTACTCATTTGGGACTTGGAGTGCCATTGGCAACTACTCAAGTTGTTGGAAGAGACCGTTATATCGAGTATGTTTCTTGGTTAGCAAATGTCGCATGTACTTGTGAAAAGATTCTTCAAGAGGTTAGAAACCTACAACGCTCAGAAATTGCTGAAGCAGGTGAAGGCTTTGATGTTGAGAAGCAAGTTGGTTCTTCTACAATGGCTCACAAAAAGAATCCAATCAAATCAGAAAACGCAAGTGGATTGGCTAGAATTGTTCGTTCATTCATTATTCCAACATACGAAAACGCACTACTGTGGCATGAAAGAGATTTGGCAAATTCCAGCGCTGAAAGATTTACTCTATCACACGCCTCTGCTCTATGCGAAGATGTAATGGCCAAAACTCGACAAGTATTAGCCACTATGTGGGTTGATGCTGAACGATGTATGGAGAATATCAAATCACAACGTGGCCTGGTTATGGCTGAAAAAGTGATGATAGATCTTGTAGACCATGGTATTGCTAGGGATGAAGCACATGAGATTTTACGTGAGGCATCATTCACAGCAGTTGCTAACAAGGAAGAATTAATCGATGTCTGCTCTAGAACTCCAGCGATCGCTGCTGCATTCTCTGCTGAAGAATTAGAATTTATGTTCGAACCAGCAAACCACATTGGAGTTTCCGGAGAAATTGTTGATGAAACTGTTGCTCTTGCAAGAGCTGCAATTCTGTGATTAACTACTGACCACATCAATTGTAGTAAATTCTAAATGGCCTCTTACGCCATCCCAATGCGTTTGGTAATCTACGACTAATTTACCATTCATATGCGGCCCATTCAATACAAGAGTTTCATACTCTCCACCCTCACCATCGACATTGAATCTATATCTTTGTGATAGTTCTTGTAATTTAGTAAGTGAATCTTTACTAAGCGTATGCCCAAGCCATTCCTCACCCATCCCCTCAGTGCTAACGCCTGTTAGCATCACGCCAAATCCGTTGTCTACCAAGTCCCTCATATGCTGTTGAGGAGATTGGTGCCATAATGGAGTCCAACTAATTATTGATAATTTTTCACACATCCTCTCCAGACGACTTTTTTGATAATCAGAACGTAGGGCACCACTTACGATTCCATCAATATCCAACTTTGCTAATTCTGCTTGTAAATCATCGATCTCTAGTTCTTGTATTCCTTCACTAGCCACATTTATCCATTTTATTCCGCAAAGTTGTGCTTGAGACTCTACTGCAGCAACACCTGGAACTTGAAACATATGTGAATCTCCACCAGAAATAGTTACCGTCACCAAGTATGCAACGTCCCAGCCTTTGCACATTGCCCACCATAAAGCGGCGCAAGAATCCTTACCACCACTCGATAGAACTGCGACTCGCATAACTGCGCTAGACAACCTTAGCAATTTATCCTACGGGTTAGTTACAATTGGGAGGGTTGATATGGGGTGGGGATTTCAATGGCCTGTTAGAGAGAGGCACTGGTGATGTTGGTCCATCAAAATAGACCATCATCATCATAAAGTGTCGCCTCAAAGACAAATTAGAGGTGTCAAGTATGCAACCAAGCGGAAGAGGATATGACCACGGAATAACAACATTTAGCCCAGACGGAAGATTGTTCCAAGTCGAATATGCACGGGAATCTGTAAAGAGAGGAACCACGACTGCAGGATTGAAATTCAAGGAAGGAGTTGTATTGGTCTGCGATAAGAGAATTAGCAGCCGATTGATAATCCCTGAATCGATTGAAAAGATGTTCAAAATAGATGGTCACATTGGTGTTGCAACATCAGGTTTAGTTGCTGATGCAAGACAACTAGTCGCTAGAGCTCGCGTTGAATCACAAGTCAATAGAATCACTTATGCAGCTTCAATACCTGTTGATGTATTGGTAAAGCGTATTTGCGATTTCAAGCAATCTTTCACCCAATACGGTGGATCACGCCCATTCGGTACTGCTCTACTAATCGGTGGCGTTGATGCAAATGGAATCCATCTTTACGAAACAGACCCTTCAGGGGCATACCAATCATACCATGCTGGTGCAATTGGCTCAGGAAGAAATTCTGTTGTCGAACATTTTGAGAATAACTGGAAGGAAGGTCTAACTCAAAATGCAGCAATGAAGTTGGGACTTGAGGCTTTGAGAAATGCCAACGGTACTGAATTGAACCGAGAGGCTGTTGAAGTTACTGTCATAGATGGCAACGGATATAGAGTTCTTGATAGAGATGATGTCAACAAGCAAATTGACAGACTAAAGCCTCTAGAAGAGTGATTTCATTCAAAACCATGCGCTAAGCCTTAGTGCTTGGTCCGCATATCCCACTTTGAGGGGAACTGATGGTTAGTATGGACGATGCTGTTTTAGCGCGAATGGAAAAGAGTGGTAAACGCTACGAAGTACTTGTTGACCCGACTCTTGTAGAACAATTCAAAGAAAATCCAGATTCGGTAAGAATTGATGATTTATTGGCTATGGATGAGGTGTTCCATGATGCTAGGGATGGGGAAAGGCCTACTTCTGAAGCGATTGAAAATACTTTTGCTACCCAAGATATTGTTCAAATCACACAGATTATCCTCGAAAAGGGAACCATACAACTGACAACCAATCAAAGGAAAATTATGGTTGAGAAAATGAGGCAGCAAATTATCCACCATATTCACTCACAAGCAGTTGACCCGAAGACAAAGAGCCCACATCCAAAAACAAGAATCGAATTAGCACTGGATGAATGTAGATATTCTGTGGACCCATTTAAGCGCTTAGAAGATCAGGTAAAGGATGCAGTAGACAAATTGAAATCATTGATCCCACTATCGTTTGAATCTGTAACATTAGCATTCAAAATTTCCGGAACAACGATGGGTAAAGTCAACCAAATTTTACGACCATATCTGAAAAAGGAAGGCTGGTTGGAAGATGGCTCATGGGCTTGCGTAATCGAATGCCCTGGTGGAATGAAGGGCGAACTGATAAGCCAAGTAATGCAACGTTCCTCTGATGCTGAAGTCAAAGAAATGTGAACTTGATATTGCTAGCCTCTATTTCTAAATAAAAGCAGTACAGTACAATATTTAGCAAGTTGCAAAGGGTTTGCTTTATCATGGGTCGTTGGGTCGGCGAGTTGGAGAGAAACAAATGTCCCAAGGTCAAATCGGCGCCGAGCTGCGCCTCGTGACTCCAGGAATGGCCATTGGGCCATTATCTGGAAAGCGCGTAGGAAGTGGTGCACTCGCACAAAATGAAGAAATTATAGCGACCCGCCTAGGCTGGGTTCGCGAGATGAATAACACGGTCTCAGTTGACCCAATTAATGCTGCATATATGCCACGGAGTGGAGATTTAATTATCGCCACAGTAGCAGAAGTCAGAAATAATCTATGGTTTATGGACATTAATGGTCCATTCCAAGGACTCCTTCCAATGTCATTAGCACCTTGGAAGGTTGAATTCGGTGCAGCCCGCCAACACATGGGTGTAGGCGATTCAGTAATGGCAAGAGTTCAGGAAGTCGATGAATGTCACAATGTAGTTCTTACAATGAAGGGCGTTGGATTACGACGTATTAATGAAGGTTCTATTCTTTCAGTCCCAGTAAATCATGTTGAAAGGATTCGTGGCAACAATAACGAAACCCTACTAAGACTTAGAGAAATATGTGACTGCCGAATAATGGTTGGTGACAATGGAAAGGTTTTGGTCGATGGTCCCCCAGAAGGAATCTCTTGGGCTCGTGCTGCAATAAAATTGGCTAGTAAATCTGGCCACAAACAAACATTCTCAGCAGATTTATCTGCTTTAGAAAAAAGTGCTCCAAAAAGAGGTGATGCCTGATGGGCGGATATGGTGATATAAAACTACTAAAAGAAGACGGCCTAAGATTAGATGGTCGTAAAATTGATGAAATGAGACCGATTGAAATTGAAGCAGGTATTCTTCCTGGTGCAGATGGATCGGCATGGGTTAAGCATGGTTTGAATATTGCAGTTGCTGCAGTCTATGGACCTATGGAAGCCCATCCTCGTAAGATTCAACGCCAAGACCGTTGCGTTATTGACGTAAGATACAACATGGCACCATTCTCAACTTCTGATCGTATTCGTCCAGGATACAATCGACGTAGTAGAGAGATTTCCAAAGTAACTGCAGAGGCATTAGAATCAGTAGTTATCTGTGAAAGATACCCTCGTAGTAAGATTCGTGTGGAGATTGAAATTCTATCAGCTGAAGCTGGAACTCGTTGCGTAGGAATTACTGCTGCTTCGGTTGCATTAGCAGATGCTGGAATCCCAATGCGCGACCTATTGGTCGGTGTTGCAAGTGGTAAAGTTGAGGGTATAGTAGTTCTTGACTTGGATAAGGCAGAGGACAACTATGGTCAAGCTGACCTTCCGGTTGGAATTTTACCTAATACTGGTGAAATTGCATTCTTACAAATGGATGGAGACTTATCACCTGATGAATTCAATTTAGCAATGGAGTATAACTTCAAGGCTGCTGGAGAGATTCATGAAGTTATGGTCGATGCTCTAAAGCGAAAATATGAAGGAGGTGAAAACTGATGGTAGCGTTAGTTCCAACTTTACTTCGTCAAGAACTTGCACGTCTAGCAGAAGCTGGTGCTCGCCTCGATGGCCGTGGACAATGGGAAGCTAGGGATATTGTCCTAGAAACTGATTGTTTGTACAATGGTGAGGGATCTGCAAAGGTTGTCTGGGGAGATACAATTATCTACGCTGGTGTCAAATTTGAGATGAGAACACCTTGGTCAGATAGACCAAATGAAGGTTCTTTAATGTGCAGTGCTGAATTGCGCCCAATCGCTGGAAGGAAATACGAACCAGGCCCACCTTCTCCAGAATCTATTGAATTAGGTCGCGTTGTTGACCGAGGTATTCGTGAATCAGGCTGTATTGATATGGAAAAACTCTGTATCGTACCTGGTGAGAAAGTATGGGGTGTAATGATTGACATCCACGTACTATCTGACCAAGGAAATATGTTTGATGCTTGTGCTCTAGCAGCAATCGCTGCATTGAGAACTGCAATCGTTCCTGCGGAGAGATTTGATGTCGGCGAAGATTACACCTTACAAGTAAAGAGTACACCTATCATGGCATCCTTTACTAGAGTTGGCGGACGATATGTGTTTGACCCATCAGAACAGGAAGAATTAGGTGGAGATGAACGCATTCACATCACACTTGGAGATGAAGGTCACCTCCACTCCCTACAAAAAGGGCTAAAAGGGGTATTCACTCCGGAAGAATTTGCAGAGATATTCGATGTCGCACAGTCTCGCTGTGTTGACCTTCGTAAACTCGTAGCAAACCAGGAGGGGAACTGAGTGGCAAAGAGAACACAAAAAGCAGGCGCAACAGCAAGATTCGGAGCACGATATGGTGTCTCAGTTAGACGTAATTCAGGTATTGCGCTAGCAAAGAAGACTGCAAAATATACTTGTCCTGTATGTCAATACAAGAAGGTCTCTCGCAAGTCCGTAGGAATTTGGTCATGTTCAAAATGTACCCACACATTCGCTGGCGGAGCTTGGGAACCATTTACTCGTGCATCAGATGCAAATAGTCGTATCCTTAGACGCTCTGTCGAAGGCGCAACTACTGCTGATATGGCTTATATCGCACAGCAAGCAGCTCTTGATTACGAGCGCCGTCTTGCTGCAGGCGAACTTGAAGAAGAGGAGTGATCTCTACCCTTCGGGGTAAAGGCAGGTGGTTTAATGACCCCTTCTTGGAAACTAAACTTAACTGTAGAGTCGCGTAGTTTGAAAGAAACTCAAGCCTTAGCAGATTGTTTGACCACAGATGAGCCAACCACTTTTTCTGAGGATGGTTCGAATTTCTATTTTGAACTTAATAATCTGGTGGCCAAGGACCTTAGAGCCATGTGGAATACAAGAATTAGAGGACTAATCGCTGTTGATAGTGTTCTAAAAATAATTAATCAGCATTCATCAACTCCTAGCAATTGAAACAAAAAGGTGACAAAGATGGCAACAACAATGGAACAACTTCAGGGAGTCATCAACAATATGCAAGCTGCTCGTAGCCAAGTGGCTTCGCTTAATGCACAAGTACAAGAATTGGAAATGACGATTACCACGGTTAAAGATCAACCTAGTGAACTTGCATTGCATAAACAATTGAGTGGAGTTCTTATCGAAGTCGCTGATAGAGATGCACTAGTAAATGAATTGGAAACAACCTTGACCACTCTAAAAGAACATCTCGAACGATTTTTGGAAAGAGAAAAGCAGTTACTGGCAACTTATCAACAACTCAAGCAAGTGTTAGAGGGAGAGTCGTGAGCGAAGAGATTCAATCAAAAGCGGATCAACTGGATGCATTGCATACATGGTTGAACGATGCTTGTTCGCGAGGAACAGTACCGATATTAACCGGTAAGAATGGAGACATGGACACCATTGGCTCCGCTATTGCACTTTCATCTATCAATTCCAATATGATGGCAGGTGGACTGCACTTAGGACGAGTTGCTAAAAAAGTGGTTACAAAATTACAAGCACCCTTTAGGAAAATGTCGGCCCAGAGCCCTGCTTGGCCAGTAAACTTGGGCGGTATTGTTATCGTCGATGCTGCTGCATTAGGCCAAGTCGGCATAGAATTGCCAGAAGGTGTGCCACTATGTATTTTGGACCACCATTCAACAAATGATTGGCAATTGACTGAAGGTGACTTGAATCTACAATGGAATGTCAGGGCTACAACACAAATAGTCAATGATTACTTGCAACAATTCTATCCAGAATCTCTAACAGTTCCTGTACGAAAGATGCTACTCGCTGGTTTGATAACAGATACTGCAAGGTTCAAGCACTCCGATTTAGGAGCATTTCAAACAGCGGTTAGCCTCCTTGCAAACGAATCGTTTGATTATGCTGCATTCTTACAATTTGTTGAGACTGAAATAACAACTCCAAGTGAAAGAGGCGCTTTAGTTAGAGGCTTATCTCGCTGTAATAGTATTGAAGCGGGGCCTTGGAACCTTGTTCATTCCTATTCGGGAACACTAGAAGGAAGGTTGGCTAGTCTAATACTGGGTACTGGAGCAGAAGTATCTCTCGTTTCTAGATTCAGAGATGGTGAAACACGCCTGACGGCAAGAGCACCGAGATCTAGCACAGGACAAGGAGTCCACTTGGGCAATATTATGCAAAAAGTGGCTGAACAAATCGGTGGCGAAGGCGGAGGTCATGATGGCGCTGCAGGTTGGAGTGGAAAATCTGACCGAGTCCGTGCTGAAACTGCATTTATTTCCCATTTAACACAATCTAAACGAATGGAGGATTGAGGATGAGCGAAATTAATGTATCTCAAGCGCCAGGATATTATATTTCAAAGTGGAGAAAATTAGGACCAGTCGATATTGAAACCGCCACTCTATGGCGCGATGAAATGGGATTTGACAATTGGCTCAGTATTGCTGAGGCTGGTTTGTTTTTGGATGCTGCAGAATTGGTGGGACTGATATCTCCCCAATTCACCCCTGCACAAGAAGCAACCTTCTCTTTGGTTAGGCGCCGTATGTTAGGAGATACTCACTTACTAAAATCAATAGAGGACGCAATTATAATTTGCCAAACCCCTGAAACTCGTGATCTAGTTTTAGAAGGTCGTCTAAGAATGGAAAAGGGCTTGGTTTGCTTTGAAATGGGTGATACCGAAACTGCTCAAGATGATTTGAATTGGGCAGAGGTTAGGTTGAAGAGCGTTGCAAAGGCTGGCCGAGAACATGATTTGTCCCTTCTCAATAAAGCTGCATTCCATATGGCAATAGGTCAACACTTGATGGCGCTTCAGGTTTATGGAGACATCTCAAGAAGCGAGGGACATGCCCATGAAACAATTGCAATCTCACGCCTAGGTGCTAGTAGGATAAGAGCATCGATAGGGCATATGTTTGATGCTGCGCGCCATGCTTGGAATGCTCATGAACATGCAATATTAGCGCAACAGGTCGGTATGGCACTGGAAGCAGGCTCACTATTCATTGAACTATCAATTGGCAATCAAAAACAAGATGCTGAAAGGATGTCAATACAGGTAGAAAATGCAAAACCAAGAGATATTGATGAAGATGCTCCCGTACTAGAAGTAAACCCATTAGATATTGACGGTGTGTTCGACTGGTGCGTAGAAAGGTTGCCAGAAGATACACTCGGAGAAGATAGGCCCGATATTCGTGCCCTGATTTCAATCGCTTCAAAACTCGGGAAATTAGCCGACGTAGAATTATTTGTCAAATTAATGGAACAACCTAAATCTGTAGAGGATCCAATGTTAGCCGCCATTTGCCAAGCGATTTGCGAAAATGAAACAGATAAAGCGCAATGGATTACCAGACTTACTGAACTAACCATACTTGAAGACCAGTAGCCAGAACATTCTATAGAGACTTGGCCCACGAAGACAATTCTTCAAATTCCTGAATGGTCCATTCAATCACAGGTGGAGTTTGCGACCACCATTTTACTTGTTTGACTTTTTTGTCATCGACATTCCACGAATGCTGTAAATTATCTTCAACAATAACATGCCCGACCCATCCATTGGGATAGTAGTCATAATGCCATGAAATCAATTGACCGCTGAGACCAGTTTCTTCTTCCAGTTCCCGTAGCAAAGCCTGCTCTGGGCTTTCACCCTCCTCTAGATGACCGCCAGGTATTTCCCAACCTCTATCTGGATGCTCAACAAATAATACACTACCACCATCACCCATTTTTGTAATAGTTTGACCTTTTTTGGTCACCCAAGCCAAAACAAAAACTGGCTTTGATTTATCATTTTTCAAATCGAAACCAACCATAGATTCCACCTCAGAATGCTTGCTGAGCTTTTTCAAGCCATTCTGTTGCCCAGTCTTCTCCACTTGCCACGAGTCTTCTTGCGAGGAAAAAGGCTTCACTAGCATTGCCAGAATCCAATAACTCTTTCATTTTATTCAAATCAGGATGCACTTTGTTTGTAATGTCTACCTCATCCGAAACTGCAACATCATCCTCAACACCTGCCTCAGATGAAGACTTTGAAATTCTTTGAGAGAGGGATTCCATTTGTTGCAAAAATGTAGAACGCTTGGTAATGTCAGGTCCAGACCAAGGTTGCTTATCACCGCCATCCATTGCTCCCTTGAGACGTAATAGAAATTCATCTCTTGGAGTATGATGAGGAATTATTGTTTGTACGTGGTCATAACAAGACCATGCTTCATCAATCTCTCCTCTCCTTTCATGCAACCTACCTAATTCCATCCACAACTCATGATTATTCGGCCTATGAGCCAATAAGTGTCTTGACAGTTCTATGAATAATTCGATATGACCGTTTTGTTTGAGTCTCTCTAAGCGACGACCATAGATGATGTTGGCTCTTTGGTCACTGAAGTCGAGAGTTCTACAACGCTGTGCGAATTCAATAATTCTTTGTTCTACTAAATCTTGCTCTCCATCATCGGTATTGGAAATTACTTGCCACCACATATCTGGGTCTAATGGGTCACGGGTAAATGCCGCCACAAGTAATTCAACTCCAACCATTAGAAAATCTATATCTTTCAATTGATCTACCAAATCAGGGTCACGACCAAGAATGACAAAAACATCTTCTAATACTGCATTGAGTCCTTCACCATCACGATTTATTAATTTGATATCAGCCAAACATTGCCAGTTTCTTTGGTCAGTGAAATCGTGTAATATTGCTTGTCTAGCATTTTGCTCAGCCCAAGCCATATTCTCTTCTTCTCTAGAAGTATCCCTTACTGCAAGGCGAGTAAATTTCTGGGCTTGAGACCTAAATCGATTGCCTAAATTACGGCGAGGGTGTTGTAATAGGTCACCACTTTCACTCGCCATGTTTTTGTTTGAAACACTATTAGCACTTCAAATAACTGTTTCAATGTCCGAAGTATCTTCTATTCACAAATAGAATGGAACTCGCGAGATTTCACATTACAGAGTGGAAATCGTCGGGATTCTTGTCTAGAGAGATAGTTGCATCAAATCCGACTTTAGACGTGGTCGCATCTTCATTTCTAGACGGGTCCAATGATGAACCCTTTTGATTAGACAAGATTACAGTATCCACATCCGGTTGCCAGCGAGTAACCATAGCCCATTCAACGCGAACTGGGTCAGTGATATCTACATCTGGATCAACAATTGTGACCATTTTCATAGAGCGATGTCCTGCCAATGCGGCATTAATAGCTTTGATTGGATCATCTTGATGTACCTTATTTATTTTTACAACCGCAGATAGCCAACCACATCCACCTTCAGTCAGATGAACATCCAAGCACTCAACAACCTCGTTAACCGCTGATTTGATTGTAGGGGAACGAGGCAATCCCATCAATGTCTTGTGTTCTGCTTCACCTGGTATCAAGGCGTGGAAAATTGGATTGTTTCTATGCGCTACCCCTTCAATTTCTATTACTGGTTCTTGACGAACATCATCAACTGTTCCAGTTATATCGACATATGGTCCTTCATCATCATCTTCCATAGTAATATTGCCCCACATCACATACTCGGAGTTGGCAGGTGCAACGATTCCATTTGGCATAGTTGTCAAATTAAGTGGAGTTCCGTATAACTTTTGATGCAGTGTTGCAGCAATTGTCAACTCGTCCACATTATCATCAAAAGACATTGCTGCTGCCAGTAATACAACCGGGTCAGGTGCATTTACAATTGCAATTTTTACCTTTCTTCCTCGTTCTCTTGCAGCCATTACCATCGTTCTCAAATGACGAGGAACTAATCGGACGACCAAATGGTTCTTATCACGAACAAATTGGCGGTGGAAGGACATATTACGTACTCCATTGTCCTCTGCGATAATTACACTTGCAGAAACATATCGCCCTCTATCTTGAGGCCAATGATGCGGAATTGGTAACTTTGTAATATCTACTTCATCTTGAACATTTTCGAAACAAGGTGATTCTTCGGGGCTGATCATCTGCGGTTGTTGAGGATTGACCATGGCCCATCCTAATGTATCGATATAGTCCTCTGGCGAGATTCCGATTGCTGCACATAATCTCTCCCGAGTCAAAAGATTGACCGCTGCTCTTTGGCCTGGACATTCAATGATGTTTTCAAAAATAGTCAGCGGGTGTCCATTGTTCCTAGAATGCTCCCACATCCCATGAATTACACTCACTGCATCCTTTTCGATGGTAGCTGCTGCTAGGTGGTCACGAAAGGCCATGACCCCTCCACCTCAATCCGATGTTTCAACTTTCTTCATCAAAATGGATAAAACACGACATGTAGGGCAAGACGCTATGCGTTCTTATCAATACTCAATACCCGCTTAGTTGATATATGGGAGGCAAGACGGCGAACTGCTTCAATGCGGTGATTATGATGGGTCGAGGATTATTCGCAGGTGCAAAAATGGCAAAGGACCGTCAAAAGTTTAGATGGTCAGACCGCAGATACAAGAAGCGTATGCTGCAATCCCGCGCTAAGCACGATCCTCTTGCAGGTTCAACACAAGCAAAGGGTATCGTTATTGAAAAAGTCGGTATTGAAGCTAAACAACCTAACTCCGGAATTAGAAAAGCGGTAAAGATATCGCTTATCAAGAACGGAAACAAACTTACTGCTTTCGCACCTGGTGATGGCGCTATCAATTTCATTGATGAACACGACGAAGTAATGGTCGAAGGTATCGGTGGAGCTATGGGACGTTCCTATGGAGATATTCCTGGAGTTCGTTACAAGGTTATCCAAGTAAATGGTGTATCACTTGACGAAATGGTTCGTGGACGCAAGGAGAAGCCAATCCGCTGAGGTGAATTATCATGTCTGAAGATGCAGAAATCGTTGAAGAAACTGTTGAAGAAGTGGTTGTAGATGTTCGTCCAATCGCAGGTATCGGAACTTTAGTATTCGGTAAGTGGGATGCTTCCGAAATTACTTGCAAAGACCCAGGTCTAGCACCATATATTAATCTCTCAACTGTAGGAATTCCACATACTGGTGGACGTCATGCAAATGCTTGGTTTGGAAAAGCAAAACTTAGTGTTGTCGAGAGATTTATCAATAAATTGATGAGAACTGGCCCATACACTGGTAAGAAACAAGGTGCAATGAAAGCGTTTGAATCTGCACTAGATCAAATAGCATCAAAATCCAATTCCAATCCTTTGCAAACTTTTGTTGATGCAATTTGTAATGCAGCTCCTATGGAAGAAATTACTCGTATCAAGTTCGGTGCAGTATCTCAACCAAAGGCAGTTGATTCTTCTCCATCTCGCCGCTTAGATGTAGCACTTCGTAATCTTGCACAAGGTGCACAACAAGGTACTCATAAATCTAAGAAAACTTTGACAAACTGTATCATCAATGAATTGAACAAAGCTGCTGTTGGAGATATCACTTCATTTGCGGTTTCTAAGAAAGAAGAATTGGAACGCATCGCTGCTTCCGCTCGTTGATTTTAGCCACAACTGAATTGCTTTGGAGGTTATCCTCCCCAACAGTCAAAAGCAGTAGGCCTACCGCAATTTCATGGGTCAAAGTGATTACAAGATGAAAATCAGTTGGATTAATGCTTTATTCTTGACTTTGACTCCTATTGTTGGCTTTGCAGGGGCTGCTGCATTATGGAATTATTATGGTGCACCGGGAATGTTCGAAGGTGTAATATTCATTACAATGTATTTTGCCTGCGGATTATCTATTACAGGCGGATATCACAGATTATTCTCTCATAGAGCCTATGAAGCTCATTGGCTTGCCGTATTATTTTACACTGTTTTTGCTGCTGGAGCATTCCAGAACTCGGTAATTGAATGGTGTAGTGACCATCGTAATCACCACAAGATGGTAGATACTGATAACGACCCTTACAATGCAAAAAGAGGTTTTTGGTATTCACATATTATTTGGGTGATGACTGTTGATGATAGCCAACCAAATGATTTCTCTAATGTGAAAGATCTTCAAGCAAACAAAATTATCGCTTGGCAACATCGAAATATTTTCAAGATTGGTGTTGCATCAGGATGGCTATTACCGATGGCTGTTGGATATTTAGTAGGTGGAATACCATATGCCATTAGTGGATTTATTTGGGGAGGAGTACTGCGAACAGTAGCAGTACATCACGGCACATTCTGTGTCAATTCTATCGCACATATTTTTGGAACTCAGCCATATGATGACACCAACACAAGCCGTGATTCATGGTGGGTTGCATTCTTGACTTTCGGTGAAGGATACCATAATTTCCACCATATTTTCCAAGCAGACTATCGCAATGGAATCAAATGGTACCACTTTGACCCTACTAAGTGGTTGATCAAAGCATTTTCAATATTCGGACTTGCCAACAAATTAAAGAAAACACCTCAGCATTCCATAGACATTGCAATATTAGACATGAAGATTAAGAAAAATACTCGAATACTCGAAACTAGTAGCGTTGACTCAATACCTTATGTTGAGAAAATGAAAACTACCAGGGATAAACTTCGTTCTGCAATGTTCAGCCTACACAAAGCAACAATGGAAATGAAAGAAGGTGCTTCTAAGAACTCAGATGAATTATCTGCTAAGATAGTTCAGTTAAAGCAAAATGTAGTAGATGGAGAAGCTGAGATTTATGCTATCTTTAAAGACATAAGCAACGCTAAGCCAAATCGTGCTTGAATCTCTAAAAAAGAGGCACTGCTCATGTTTTTTGAGCATATTTGATGAGTCGGTTTGATAAACCCCTTGTTGGTGGCCAAGAGCAACGGACTGGTGCTAATATGGGACGAAAGGAAGACAATATCAAGAAGGCAACCGAAGTAATGAATATCTTACCTCAAATTCGCAATTTATGTATCGCTGCGCATATCGATCACGGAAAGACAACTCTTTCTGACAATCTAATCGCTGGTGCAGGTATGATGTCAAGCGAACTTGCTGGTTCAGCACGTGTTTTAGATTTCGATGATCAAGAAGCTGCTCGTGGAATTACAATTAACGCTGCTTCTGCATCTATGGTGCACGATGTTGAAGGAGTTCCATATCTAATCAACCTAATTGATACACCTGGTCACGTTGACTTTGGTGGTGACGTTACTCGTGCAATGCGTGCGGTCGATGGTTGTTTTATTCTTGCATGTGCAGTTGAAGGACCAATGCCACAGACTGAAACTGTTGTTCGTCAAGCATTGAAGGAAAAGGTAAAGCCTGTTCTTTTCATTAACAAGGTAGACAGACTAATTAACGAATTACAAGTTACACCTGAAGATATGATGGCTCGTTTCTCTGAGACAATCAAGAAGGTTAACAGACTCATCAAGCAATTCGCTCCTGATGAATTCAAGAAGTCTTGGCAAGTTTCTGTCGCAGACGGAACTGTTGCTTTTGGTTCAGCATACCACAACTGGGGAATCACAGTACCCTATATGGCGAAATCTGGAATCTCATTTACTGATATCTTTTCATACTGTAATGATGAAAACCAAGAAGAACTTGCAACAAAAGCACCTGTTCACGAAGTTCTTCTAGACATGGCTGTATCAAAGTTACCTGGTCCTCAAGAGGCCCAACCATACCGAATTCCAAATATTTGGAATGGAGATATTGATTCACCTATGGGGAAGGCTATGGTCAATTGTGATCCAGATGCAGAACTTGCAATGATGATAACAAAGATTTGGATGGACCCTCATGCAGGAGAAGTCGCTGTAGGACGATTATACGCAGGTTCAATTGCCCAAGGTGAAACAGTTTACGCAATCGGTGCTGCAAAGCCAGAGCGTGTTCAACAGGTTTCAATGATGGTCGGTGGAGACCGAATTACTGTACCTAGAGTAGTTGCTGGAAACATTGCTGCGCTAACTGGTATTCGTTCCGCTGCTGCAGGTATTACACTTTCTCGTGACAAAGATTTCATTCCGTTTGAACCAATCCGCCATTACTCAGACCCAGTAGTTACTGTTGCAGTCGAGCCAAGGTCAATGAAGGACCTTCCAAAGTTTATCGATGCACTACGTTCTCTTGCAAAGGCTGATGCTTCATTGCAAATTACCACTAACCAAGAAACTGGTGAGGCTTTACTGGCTGGAATGGGTGAATTGCATTTAGAGATTACAGTTTACCGTATTGAAGAAGAGCAAAATATCAAGGTAAAGGTAAGCCCACCTATTGTTGTCTACCGTGAAGGTATCGAAGGCAGCAACAGAGGACATGCATTTGAAGGAAAGTCTCCTAACCGTCACAACCGTTTCTTCTTTGAAATTGAAGCGCTTAGTGAAGAGGTAGTTGCTGCACTCCGTGCTGGAGACCTCGGTGACGGTCCTGTCAGACCAAATGATGCTAAGGAAACTGGAAATAAATTCGGCGAATTAGGAATGGATAGAGATTTGATGAGAAAGATTTACGCAATCCATGGAACAAATGTTTTAGTTAACGATACCAAGGGTATTCAAGGACTTCACGAAACTCGTGAGTTGATCATTGAAGCTTTCAAGGAAGTTTGTACCAAAGGACCTGTTGCTGATGAACCTGTTCAAGGAATGTTCGTACGCCTTACTGATGCAAAGTTGCACGAGGATGCTATTCACCGTGGACCTGCTCAAACTATCCCTGCTGTCCGTAATGGAATCAAGGGTGCAATGCTTCGTGCACGCACAGTAATTCTTGAACCAATGCAGAAGGCTTTCGTTTCAGTTCCTAATGATTGGTTAGGTCAAGTAACTCGTGAAGTTACCAACCGCCGTGGAATTATCGAAGACATGCCAAGCGATGGAGAGGTTACTACTGTTGTTGGTGTTCTTCCTATTGCAGAAACTTTCGGTTTCTCTAACGATATCCGAGCAGCATCTCAAGGCCGTGCAATTTGGAACACTGAGAATCTAGGTTTCCAAATCCTCCCACCTCAGTTATTCGACAAGGTAGTAGCAGAAATTCGTACTCGAAAGGGTCTGAAGCCTGAACCTAACTCCATTGGATACTACTCAGAGTGAACAATATGAATGGCTCAATAGCGGGCCTTTTTGCCGCTCCTAAAGGTGGAGTTCCCAAGCCATTAGTTCAGAGTTTACAAGTCACATTTGATGGTTGCGTAGGAGACTTCCAACGTGATAAAAAACATCATGGTGGCCCTCAGCGAGCTGTATGTTTGTTCAGTGAAGAAGTGATTACCTTACTTCAAGCAGAAGGACATCCTGTACATCCTGGTTCTGTCGGAGAAAATATTCTTCTGCGCGAAGTTGATTGGAAAATGATTGCCATAGGTAGTAAATTTCATTTCGATGAATTGGTTCTTGAAGTTACTTCAGATGCTCCACCTTGTAAAACAATACGTGATTCATTCACCGATGGTTCCTTCACCAAAATTGCGGCTAAGGTTGCTCCAAATTTAACGCGCTGGTATGCCAAGGTCCTGAATGAAGGACAAGTTCGCATCGGTGAGAATGTTGTTCTCAATTGAGGCGCATCAGTTGTAAGTCGGTTAATTCTCTCAATGCCATTAATGCTGGATTTTGAGGTATTCTATCTAGGAGTTGATGTGCTTGAGCATGATATTCTTCTGCACGTTGCCTTCCGTAATCAATAGAGCCTAATTGCTGAAGTGCATCAATACCTGCTCTTACTTGTTCTGCGCTCGCCTCTTCTCCCTTTCCTAGTACATTGAGCAATGTTTGCTTTTCGGGGCAATCCTGTTGCTTTAGAGCATGAATTACCATCAGAGTTCTCTTGCCTTGAGCAATGTCAGAGCCCGCAGGCTTTCCTAATTGCTCTGTAGAAGATTGTATATCTAGTAAATCATCCATTAATTGGAAACATAGACCTACTGCTAGCCCCCAATCATGCATGCATTGAACGGTTTCTTCATCAGCACCAGCGAGGTATGCACCAACCTCTGCACAGGTCAAGAACATGACCGCAGTCTTTCCTCGAATCATTTCGATATATTCTTCTTCTGTAACTTCGTGATCTCTAGTTTCAAACTCAATATCCAATTGTTGACCTTCAGAGACTCTTCTGACCATTCTTCCAATTCTCTTAACCAAAAATGGTAGATCTGCACAATCAATTCCATCTGCTACTACCATCGCTTCAAAAGCGATTGCAAGCATAGCATCACCAGCGTTTATGGCAGTTGCTGTACCATATTCAATATGGACTGCTGGTAATCCTCTTCTAATATCATCTTCATCCATAATATCATCATGAATTAGGGTAAAATTGTGTATTGTTTCAATTGCGGCACCGACATCGATTAATCCGGAGTGAGTATCTCCAACCGCCTTAGCGACGAGCCAAGGTAAAGTAGCCCTCATCCGTTTTCCACCACCGTTGATCAAATGCATCATAGCATCAGAAAGTCGTTGTGAACTAGTATGGGTTAATGCTCTTTCAATACGAAGTTCAACAAATGGTTTAACCTCTGCGATTGCAGTGAACAAATCGCTTCCTTCTGCACCTGGAAGCATATGACTAATGTCACCCATATCGTGAATTATTCCATCTGCAAGGGATTTGCAAGCATCAGCATCTCCAGCAGCAGACCACCATTCATCAGTCATAATCCTAGCCGCAATACAGCGGAACCAAGGCGCAATAATACCTTTTGTTTCTTCTTCATCAATAAGCCACTGCTCAAGTTGTTGCTGGTCGACCCATGCTATTTCCGAAACTTCATTCGGGTTTGGATTGATATCAACATCGGCCTTTATCAGAAGAATATGGTCAATTTCTCTTTCGATCCAACTGGCATTCATTCGTGATGAATATCTCATTTTGGTAATGAAGTGGAAATCATCAAGTGAAATTTGTGATGACGGAATTCCAAGTTCCTGCTCAAGTTTGCGAATTGCTGCCCGTTTGACACCGAGGGCATTTGATTCCTCCAATTCAGATTCACAGTAAAGTGGATGTGAGCAACATGAGTTGGCCCAGATACTAGGAAAAGTTACTTTGTCCGCAGCACGGCGTTGTAGCAATAGTTTTCCTTCTGAATTAAACAGTAATACACTGAATGCCCTGTGCAATTTCCCAACATTATGATGAGTTGCTATTTTGGAGTCTGAACCGACTACATTGTCATCTTCATCGACACAAATAACTGCTTCAGACATCAAATCTGATTGGGTTGTATCCGCCTCTTCACCAAGAAGAGCGTTATGCTCATTTTCATCGAGTTCAATGGTGGGGACATCAGATAAGTCATAGCCCGCCATCAACATCCCTCAAACCTGCGAGAAGCAATCTCTACATGAAGAGTTCTCTCGCAATACTTCAACAGCAAAAATCAAAAATATCATCAAAATGTCAAATAATGCCCCGATTAACGATTGTAAACCACTTTTGTACCTCTAGTTGCAACTCCAATACAAGCATCAGCCACACGTTGGGGGTGTTGTCCACTCACCATCATTACCTCTATTCCATTCTGCGCTACTTTTGCTCCTCTGGCTGCTTTCAGACCAATACCGCCAGTGACATCAATATCTGATTTATGCTCACCTTCAAATTCAATACCTGGACTCCAAATCTCAATTAAATCTGCTTCTGTTGCCCTATCAGGCGGGCAACGTAAGATCCCATCAACCCCACCAATAGCAAATACCAATCTTTTGACATTTGGAACTTCGATGGCCAATCTGGTTACAAGGTCGTCACCAGATAAGATTCCGAATTGTGAAGGCTCATCGCAATCGACAACATCACCATAAGTCACCATCACTATTCCTTCAGGCGCACCAGCAAAAAAAGTAAGATCGCCCTGAAAACTTTCTCCAGTACCATTAACCCAATTATGTGGAGAAAGAACTGCAGCGCTAATATCGGCACGTGTCAATTCTTCCATGATTATAGAGTTCAAAGTAAGCATATCCTTGCGTACTAGTTTAACAGCCTGTTCTTGGGTTGAACAGAAATCATCTGCGGTAAAATTAGAAGGATCTATTTTACCTTCATTTAGTCTCCATTGTTTCGCTCTAAGGTGACCAAAAGAACCTGCACCATGTACTAAGATCACATCTAAATCATTGTCGTGACAGGTAATAATTGTACTCGCGAGACTGCGAATTACATCTCTATTTACGGTACATAATTGATTCTTTTCAGTGATGAGGCCGCCACCCCATTTGACTACAACCTTGTCACGCATTATTACTCCCACAGGCCTCCACATGATGAGTATAACGCAATCTATTGAACCAATCTAAATTTGGCTAATGAGGTGTTATTACCAAATAGGGAATTATTTGTAGACAATTACCACTATAAAATTCAGTGCACAGCCGCATATTGTGATTGCAAAGGTTTGATGGGGAAGGCGCATGAGGACACCTTATGAGCGAAGGTCCGAACATTGATGAATTCATGAGACACTTGCAAGCTGTTCTTGATGATGCAGCAACGATTTCAGATGATGCTGAACGTGAAAAGCGCTTGTGGCAAATTGAAGCAACACTGCAAGAGACTATCATTTTCAAGAACAGATACTTAGAATTGAAAGAACATGGAATTGATCCTCTTCGATTGATTAAACCACAAGAAGGCGATCCTGCCCCACCTAGAACTTCAACTGCTGAAGCGGTAATGACTGGCTCTTCCAGCTGCGGAAAATGTGGCGCACATATGGATGCAGACTTAGATTTCTGTCCATCGTGTGGAAAGAAAAAGTAAATTGTAATTAACAATTATTGTACTGCACATATTGATGCAGACTTAGATTTCTGTCCATCGTGTGGAAAGAAGAAGTAATTACTAATCAGTAATTATTGCAATCAGCGAGAAGCCAATGTTAGGTTCTTCCACATGTCTTCTGGAACTTCCATAGCCAAACGAAGACCGCCCATTGCACCTAAGCGAACTGGGTCATCTACAACATGAACGTTTACATCGCCCATATCAGAAAGTCTGCGCTCAATCATTGCACCTAGTCCCTTAATTCCTGAACCGCCGCCTGCTAAAACCATGTTAGCACGGAATTGATCGTGGAACTCTGGGTTAGAGTCTGCGATTAGAGTCTTGACATTCTCAACGATTGGGTCAACGATTGCTTCACATGCTGCTTGCATACAATCAGTAATATCCAATGTCATTGCCTTACCCTCGATTGAAAAGTCAACCATTACTGGATTCTTAGGTGTTGAAGTACTAACGAATGAGAATTGTTCCTTCCAGCGTCGTGCCATATCTTTGGTGATTTGTGCACCGTTATACTTTGCTTGGATTTGCTTAATCAATTCAGCATCGACGAAATCTCCACCATGTCCTGTGTGCATTTGGTCACCAGGTCCTGGTATTGTTCCGTATACACGGCACAAATCTGCTGTACCTGCACCGATATCAATAACAAGAGTATGCTCTATCATATCCAGTGCATAAGCGACTGCGAATGGCTCTGAAATAATCATTGCAGCGTTTACTGAACCTGCTGCAGCATCAAAAATTGCAGTTTTATCTACGTGGCTTGCTTCTGCAGGTGCACCAATGACCGCAACTACACGGTTATATTCTTCAGGGTCTGCAAGACCGATTAAGTGAGTAATGAAATCTGCGATATGCTTTCTATCTTCAGCTGTATCCTTAATGACACCCTTTTCTAATGGACGGAATAGGTTTAGAGCAAGACGATTCTTTAATGCTTCTTCACCGAATAATACATCACGTTTTAGGAAATTCTTTGCAATTGCATCCTTTGGAGTTCCAATCACCGTGAGTTCTTCTTCTTCATGGCTATCTGAAGATACCATTACACTTCTAAAAGTTCCTAAATCTATTCCAATATACAATACTTCATCAGCCATGATACTCGCCTGTTACTTGGCATAGTGAACCACCTTATGAAGAATGCCTCCAAATTGATTGATTGTAAAGACAATTTAATACTAATAAATAGTATTCTTAAATAAAATTAATTCCTATAGAATAGTGTGCTCAAGGCACAAAATTGAATCTAACACCAAACTTCACAATTATGACAGAACCAAGCCGCATATTCAGGGTGTAATTCAGCCATCTTGCCGCAGCTAGTACATTCCTTGAGGGCTTTATCTCCAAATAGTTCCATTACGATTTGGACATGGTACGAATCATCGATACCTAATTGTTGGCGCATTGCCCATAATAATTGATCTTCGCTTGGAGAGATTATTCCATCTTCCAATACTAAAGCAACTACTGTCTTATAATCATTGAAGTCTTTTATATTCCTTGCATCTAAAATCACTCCACCCTTTTCAGCAACAATGTCGGTGCCACCAGGGTCATCAACGAATAAAACCAACGACTCTGCTTTCAAATGAGTCTCCCTTAGTTCAAAGGAGATTCTATTGCCCTCTAAATTGGCATAAACCAATTTACTGGAACGATTGATAACATTGGTGATTGAACGTGCTGTATCCTCTGCACTGCGTCCACGCTTCCAGCCAGTTGGAGAACTTTCATTGTAACAATAGAACTCAGTTCCTTGTGCAGGATATTCAAGGCGTATTTCTTCTCCACCATCAAAGCCATTTGATACGATTGTTAGTGCTGCCACCTCAGTAGAGACTAGATTGTCATCGTCATCGAAATTGATCATCAGTGGTTTTCTTTCCTCAACTGCAGCATTGAAGTGCCCTTCCATGCCACTCATCCATTTATCTTCAAGTCTAGTAAGCGAAGATTCTTGTTGCTTGGTAAGATTACTGTCCACGCCCAAAAGATCTGCTAATCGACCACTTTCCATATCACGCTTGAATTCATCAATTAATTCCGCATCTCTCCTATGCTCTGGCGGAGGAGGTGGAGCTTTTGTAGCGACATGGTTTGGGTCTGCCCATTCATGGTTGCATGATTCGCATTGAAGATATCCATCCATTGTAGAATCTTGTGACTTGCCACCACAGCGAGGACAATCTCCTTCTTCAGAAAATCCAAGATTATCTACTGCTTCCTTGCGCCCCTTGCGCATACCGCCGAACCCTGCCATAATTACTCCTCACACTTGAGTTTCTATAAGTCTTCCATTCATCAATCACAATTCTGCAATGTATTAAACTGCTAAAGCAGTTTACAACAAAGTTACAATTGGTGAATCACTCTTCTTCTTCAGCTGGAGGAGCCGCTGCTGCTTCTGCTGCTGCTTTTGCCTCTGCTGCTTCTGCTTCAATAGCTGCTTTTGCTTCTGCTTCTTCTGCCGCAATAGCTGCTTCAGCTTCTTCAAGTTCCCATTGTGCGAAGGTTTCTTCGATAGATGGGTCATCAGATTCAACTTGGTAAAGATATTCTCCAGGGATCTCATCGACTAGGTAAACAGTAGTTCCTGCTCGGTAAATGATGTGTCCGTCAGCAACTGCACGTACCGTATCGATTTCCATAATAGCTGGTCGGCTGATTCTAACATGACCTGCTTCCAATGCATTGATTATTGTCTTTGACAAGTGAACATGGTTTCTGTCACCTGCAAGTATTCCGAACTCTGTTAGAGTAGCGACTTGACCGTCTTCACAAGGGTAGTAAAGTGATTCTGGGATGTTATCAGTCGGTAAGTCTAGCTCAAGTTCAATAGAGTGCCCATATGTTGCTCTCATCATTTCACCTTCGACTTGGTAGCGTCCTTTTTCGTCAGCATCTGCGATAGCCTCGAAGTGCCATGCACGTAACCAGTGATAATTTCGGCGTTGCTTAGCGATAGATTCGGATAACTCACGAGAGTTTACCCATCCATTGATATCCATTTCAACATTAAATTTTTCAGGAGCATGACGAAGAACCAAAGCCAGCATACGGCCAAGGGAGTTCGATTCGCGGTCGCTCATGATGAATTTTCCTTCTTCATTACAAACAGGGCAATTAGCGCCACTGAAGTGTCCGTGTTTTCTGCATTGTCGCAGCATAATTCAAGGGCGTGAGAAACCCCTTCATAGAGTCTATGGCTAATCTCATTCGTATAAATCAAGAAATTGAATGTAATTCTCTTCTCAAATGTACATTTTATTACTTGGCAACCGTCGCTATCAAGTGCCTAATACCCCTCGGCGTGTCATGGTTGATGTCGCTGTAATCGGTGCGGGCCAAACCAAGTATGGAAATCATCCACTTGGACTCAAAGCAATGTGGGCCGAAGCGGCAACAAATGCATTTAATTCAGTCGACAATAATTTTGAGGCTAATTTAGTTGATGAGGCTTTTATTGGCAGTGTCGCATTTGGTGGAGGCCAATTAGGAAACACAGCGGCTATACTCACAGAACACTCTGGAATGAAGGGTTGCTCTGTTAGAAGAGTAGAGAATGCTTGTGCTTCATCTGGTTTTGCGCTAAGAGATGCTATGATGGCAATAAAAAGCGGAGAGGCTGATATTGTAGTCGCTGGCGGTATTGAAAAAATGAACGACCTCAGTGCAGAACGAAAGCGGTACTGGCTCGGAGTTTCAGGCGATACAGAGTGGGAAAGATTAGCGGGGCTAACTTTCCCAGGCACTTATGCTCTAATGGCGAGAAGGCATTTTCATGAATATGGCTCAAACCACGATGACCTTGTTAACATAAGTGTCAAAAATCATATGCACGGTTTTGAAAATGAGTTTGCTCACATCCGCAAAGAAGTATCATTTGAGAAGGCTGCTAGCGGTTTTATGGTGGCAGACCCACTGACATTGTACGATTGTTGCCCAACATCGGATGGCGCATCTTGTGTAATTTTGGCTGCTGATCATGTTGTTAGAGAGTTTACTGATGACCCAATTTGGCTGAAAGGAAGCGGCGCAGGTTCAGATCATTTAGCCCTGCACGATAGACATTCAATCACTCAAATGAGTGCAACCCAAAAGGCGGTTGCTCAAGCATACAAGAGTTCAGGAGTGTTAGCAAGAGACATTGATTTAGCAGAAGTTCATGATTGTTTTACCATCGCTGAACTAATGGCAACAGAAGACCTAGGTTTTGCTAATAGAGGTGAAGGTGGATTATTTGCTAGACAGGGTAGAGGAAGAAGAAATGAAGGCGATGTTGCAATTAATCCAAGTGGTGGATTGAAATCAAAAGGCCATCCTCTCGGCGCGACTGGTACTGGTCAAGCAGTTGAAGTATTCAAGCAACTGAAAGGTACTGTTGAAGGACCAAGACAAATCCGTGATGCTGAAATTGGATTAACACACAACGTTGGTGGTTCAGGTGCTACTTGCGCTGTTCATATATTTGGGAGGGATAGATGATGGAGGAAGAAACCGTTGAGATGACGGAACAGGAAATCCTCGACATGGAGGAAAAAGAAACCTTTGTTTGGAAAGGTTATCTTGCCTGTATGGGAGAAGATTCGTGTATTGTACAATCTCCTTGGTATTTGGGAGATGATAGCGTTTTTGGAGCAGATTCAGATTATACTACTTTGGCGATAGCAGCCATTCAATTACTTCAAAGTAAAGGAACTCAAATAAATTCTATTAACTCCCTAAACGATGTTGAA
>Ga0209502_10000679_pt1 | contig 34781 bp, 31 predicted proteins | sample ArcticOcean_MG_C_10_FD_187442 | JGI IMG/M metagenome (GOLD analysis project Ga0209502, IMG submission 187442) | Marine microbial communities from western Arctic Ocean - ArcticOcean_MG_CB11_90 (SPAdes) (version 2) | ecosystem: Environmental > Aquatic > Marine > Oceanic | place: Arctic Ocean... | reverse complement strand
CGCTTGCCACACCGCCTGCCACACCGCCTGCCACACCGCCTGCCACACCGCCTGCCACACCATGAAGCATCTCCTTGTGACCAACGATTATCCACCCAAGGTCGGTGGCATCCAATCGCTGCTCTGGGAGTGGTGGCGTCGTCTGCCGAGCGACAAATTCGCCGTGTTGACCAGCCCCTACGAAGGCACTGCCGAGTTCGACGCGGGCGAGCCGTACCGCATCGAACGGACTCGCGAACCGTTTCTGCTGCCGCATCCCTGGATGGTCAAGCAGATCAACAACCTTGTCGACGACTTCGGTGCCGACTTCGTCGTACTTGACCCTGCAATACCGCTCGGCCTTGTCGGCCCGTCGTTACAGGTGCCGTACGACTTGGTGCTGCACGGTGCCGAAGTGACGATTCCTGGCCGCCTACCCGGTTCCAAACAGGCACTCGCCTACACGCTTCGCCGTGCCCGCCGCATCATTGCTGCAGGCGGCTACCCGGCTGCCGAAGCTGACCACGCTGCTGGCCGAGAGTTGCCCACAACGATTGTTCCGTGCGGCGTCGACCCCGGCAAGTTCGTGCCGCTCAACGACGCCGAACGCTCTGCCGCCCGTGAACGCCTCGGCCTCCCCGTCGACGCCGAACTCATTGTCAGCGTCTCGCGCCTCGTACCGCGCAAGGGCTTCGACACGGCAATTCGAGCCGTCGCTCGCTTGAAGCACAAGCGCCCCAACCTGCTGCTGGCAATTGCTGGCGGAGGCCGAGAAGAAGAACGGCTGAAGCGGCTCGCCGAAGAACTCGACGCACCAGTGAAGTTTCTCGGCCGTGTCCCGAACGAGGACCTGGTCGCGCTGTACGGCTGCGGCGACATCTTCACCATGCTCTGCCGCAACCGTTGGGGTGGCCTCGAGCAGGAAGGCTTCGGCATCGTGTTTCTTGAAGCCGCTTCTTGCGGAGTCCCGCAGATTGCTGGTGACTCTGGCGGCGCAGCCGAAGCGGTCGCTCACGGCGTGACTGGCCTCGTGATCAGCGAACCTGAGAACGTGCAGCAGGTTGCCGATGCCATGACGGAATTACTCGATGACGACAACCTGCGAGCCGCGATGGCCACACGGTCGCGGGCGCGTGTGCTTGAAGAATTCTCGTACGACGTACTCGCTCGTCGCCTGGGCGAGACGCTCGGCGTCTACGACTGAGCAGTCCGCAAGCGAGGCAATTGATCTCCTGCTCTCGGCTGATCAAGGTGTCGCAGTCTGGAACTGTCCAAGGGTGCTGGCACAATGAGGGAGTGTCAATGGGCGAAGTCGACCGCACCCCCGAACGAGGGTCCCAGCATCAGGGCGAATTGATCGTCCGCGTCAATGTGATTGGCACGGTGATCTTCGTCGTGACCGCCGTGTTTGCTGCGGCAGTCTTTACCACGGCTGCCCAATGGGTCGGCGCCACAACAGCGATGGCACTTTTTGCCGTTGGTGTGTTTGGCTTTCTCTGGGGCTTCTGGAACGCCGTGCAGCGCAGCCGCGACGAAGAAGTTTCAGTTACCCAGCTCTACATGCTGCTCGGCGCCGGGACGCCCAAAGAAGTTCGCCGCACGATGCTCCTGATGCTGGGGATCCAGGTTGTCGCAGCCTTTGGTACAGCCGTCTGGCGCATCGATGGGCCCGACGGTTCGCCCGGCTCATCACTCGCTGTTGGCCTCCTTGTGCCCATGTTTGGGCTCGGCCTGAATGGCCTGTGGGCTGCCTATCACGCCGAATTCGGGAAGAGGATGGACCCCGAAGCGGTTGCAGCAAGAACAGAAACTGAACATGAACGCGTTGATTCCGACGTGGATGTCAGTACTTCGACCATCTCTATCGACCAGAATGAAGCACATGGCTGAGACAGCAACCGAAACCATCACCATCGCGGCCACGCCCGAGCGGGTCTGGGAGATCGCTGTCGACATCGAGAACTATCCGACGTGGGCGCGCGACATAAAAGACGTCACCGTGCACGCCACCGACGATCAAGGTCGACCCTCTGAAGTCGAGTTCCGTGCGTCAGCGCTTGGGCGCAGCACGCATTACACGCTGCAGTACGACTACACGAACGCACCTGACGAACTCGGATGGAAATTGTTGCGGGGCGACATCGAGCGCTCGATCGATGGCGCCTTCAAGTTTTCTCCGTCGGTCAACGGCACTGAGGTGCAGTACGACCTTGCGATCGATCTCGTCGTTCCGCTGCCTGGCTTCGTGAAGCGGCGCGCTGAGGTGCGCATCCTCAACACAGTTCGCGAACTCAAGGTCCGAGCCGAAGCGTGACAGCGGCCGGTCCCATGCCGGCCCGCCGCATCGGTATCGACGTCGGAGGCACCAAGGCGCTCGGCGTCGCACTCGATACGTCAGGCAGGGTCATCGCCGAAGATAAGCGCCCAACCCCGCGTGGGCCAAACAGCCTCGAACCGCTGATCGACGTCCTGGTCGACCTGGCCAACGATCTCGGCTACGCCGGCAGCCTCGGCGTTGGCGTACCCGGCCTCGTCACCGGCGCCGGTGTGCTGCGTGCAGCCCCGAACCTCGACGGCGTGGCCGACTTCGACGTCCGCGGTTCGCTCGCCAAACGGCTCGACGGCGACATCGTTGTTGACAACGACGCAACCTGCGCCACAGTTGCGGAATGGCAACTCGGTGCGGCTGCCGGCACGTCCAACATGATCCTCGTGACCCTCGGGACTGGCATCGGTGGCGGCCTCGTGTCGAACGGCCAACTGCAACGCGGCATGAACGGCTTCGCAGGCGAGTTTGGGCATATGGTCGTGCATCCCGACGGTCCGCGCTGCCCGTGCGGGCGACGCGGTTGCTGGGAGCGCTATGCCTCGGGCTCCGGCTTGGCCATGCTGGCACGCGAGGCAGCAACCGGCCGCAGACTCCGCGAAGTGGTCCGCCATGCCGGCGGTGACCCGCAGGCAGTTCGCGGCGAGCACGTCCAGGCCGCAGCGCGTGAGGGCGACCCCGAGGCCATGGCGGTCATCGACGACTTCGGCCGTTGGGTCGCGCTTGGCCTGTCCAACCTCACCAACGCCTTCGACCCGGAGATCTTCGTACTCGGCGGTGGCCTTGCAGCTGGCTCCGATCTGTACTTGAAACCAATCATCAAGTGGTATGGCGAACTGCTCTATCAGCCGCATTTGCGGCCGATGCCGCGCGTCGAGTTTGCGACCTGGGGCCCGCTGGCCGGTGCCGTCGGCGCTGCCCTGCTCCCGAGTCTCTAAGCCGTTGTTTCCTGTGCCCGCCTCCTGGTAGGGGACTTCCAATCCTCAATTCGAGTGCTGAACGGCCGTGAGCACTCGAAAGCGCGCTCAGGTGAGTGAAGTGAGACCGAAACCGAACCGCTGTTTCGCTCCCAGGGTCAGTACGTTGGCGGCGTGGACTTTCGTCGAATTGAAAACTTGCCCCCATACGTCTTTTCCATCATCAATGGACTGAAGATCGAGGCACGGCAGGCAGGTGCTGACGTCGTCGACCTCGGCTTTGGCAACCCGGACATCCCGTCGCCCGACATCGCAGTCGCCAAGCTTGCTGAAGCCGCACAGAACCCACGCAACCATCGGTACTCCATGAGTCGTGGCCTCCCGAAGCTTCGTGAAGCTATTGCGGGCTACTACAAGAATAAGTGGGACGTCGATCTCGACCCCGAGCTGGAAATCACCAACACGATTGGTTCCAAGGAAGGTTTCACCCACCTGATGTGGGTACTGCTCGACCGTGGTGATGCTGCGATCGTGCCGAGCCCGAGCTATCCGATCCACATGTACGGCCCACTGTTCGCTGGCGCCGACCTCCGTCAGGTGCCGATGAAGTTCTTGGCCAACCCGAGCCAGCGTGAGAACTTCGCCGATGACTTCATGGACAGCCTGCAGACGGCATGGGATGTGGGTTGGCCCAAGCCTCGTGTGCTCGTGATGTCGTTCCCGCACAACCCGACGGGCGCGACGGTTGACCTGCCGTTCATGCAGCGTGTTGTCGATTTCTGTCGCGAAAAAGAGATGATCGTTGTTCACGACAATGCGTACGCCGACATGGGCTTCGATGGCCACGAGCCACCGAGCATCCTGCAGGCCGAAGGTGCCAAGGAATGCGCCGTCGAGCTGTACTCGATGACGAAAAGCTTCTCGATGTCAGGTTGGCGCAGTGCCTTCCTGCTCGGCAACAAGGACGTCGTCCAAGCACTCGTCAAACTGAAGAGTTACCTCGACTACGGCATGTTCCAGCCGGTCCAAATCGCCGCCACCGTGACAATCAACGAGGCCCCTGAATTCCCTGATCAGGTCCGTGAGGTTTACGAGTCGCGCTGCGACACGCTAATCGAGGGCCTGCAGCGCATTGGCTGGGACATCCCTAAGCCGGGTGGCACGATGTTCGTGTGGGCTCCGATTCCTGAGGCCTATTCCGAGATGGGCTCGGTCGAGTTTTGCTCGCACGTGGTGAGGGAAGCTGATGTAGCCCTGTCGCCTGGTGTCGGTTTCGGCCCTGGCGGCGAAGGATTCGCCAGGTTCGCGCTTATCGAGAACGAAATGCGCATCAACCAGGCCATCCGCAACCTCAAGCGCGGTCTCCCAAAACTGGGCTAAGAGACCCGCCTCGAGGGGAATGGGACGCGAAACGAAGCGGCAACCTGGTCGTCACGAAGCTCGTCAGTCCAATCGATACATTCTGACCGTGAATACTGTTGTCGTTGTCCGGGTCTGGATGCCCGATCGTCCAGGAGCCCTCGGTCAGGTCGCGAGTAGAATCGGCGCGGTACGTGGCGATGTGCTGGCGATCGAAATTCTCGAACAGGGAGCAGGTCGTGTCATCGACGAACTCACCGTTGCTCTGCCCGATGAAGGTCTCGCCTCGCTGCTGACTGCGGAAATCGATGCGGTCGACGGGGTGTCGGTCGAGAATATCCGCCCCGTCGACATCGACCGGGTAGATCCCAACCTGGCGGCCCTCGCCGTTGGTGCCGCATTGGCCGAGTGTCCGAAGGAAGATCGCCTCGACGTCCTGTGTACTGGCTTGATGCGCATCGTTGAAGCCGACTGGGTCGCAGCACTGGGAGTGGATGGGGCGGTCATGCAACTCGGCGATGCGCCAGACCTTTCCTGGCTGATCGCGTTCCTGGCGGGCAGCGAGCACCTCGATGAGGTCGACGACGCCGCCCCGAGTGACCTGGTCTGGGCACACCTGCTTGGCGCTGGGCTCAATGTGGTTGCCGGCCGCAGCGGCCGGCCGATTCATGAACGCGAACGGATCCGGGTGAACCTGCTCGGCCGGCTCGCCGACGCTCTGATCTAGCTCTCCCAGCCTTTTGAACGCTCGACGGCGCGCAACCACTGGCGGTGCAATACATCGCAGGCTGCACGATTATCGGCAGGCGTGAATCGAGCATCGAGTGACCATTGCGCCAACACCTCGGCTGGCGTCGCCCAAACGCCCTCAGCTAAGCCCGCAAGGAATGCGGCGCCCAAGGCAGTGGTCTCTTGGTCGACCGGCCGTAGGACGTCGACGCCGAGCTGGTCCGACTGGATCTGACAGAGCAGATCCATGATCGCGGCGCCGCCGTCGACGCGGAGTTCTTTCAGCTCGGTTCCACTCGCGGCAACCATGGCGTCGACCACGTCACGTGTTTGGTACGCCATCGATTCGACCGTGGCGCGCATGATCTCGGCGCGCCCGGTGCCGCGCGTGATGCCGACGATGGTGCCGCGTGCGTACGGATCCCACCAAGGTGATCCGAGGCCGGCGAGGGCCGGAACGAAGTAGACCCCGCCAGTGTCGTCGATCGATTCGGCGAGCGGGCCAGCCTCGGCGGCATTATCGATGATGTTCAACCCGTCACGGAGCCACTGGATCGCGGCGCCGGTGACGAAGATCGCGCCCTCGAGTGCATAGTGCGTGGTGCCGTCGGCGAGTGTCCACGCAACGGTGGTCAGCATGCCATCCGTCGGCGGGGGACAGGTTTCGCCGACGTTGAGGAGCACGAACGAACCTGTGCCGTACGTGTTTTTGGCCATGCCGGGCTCAACGCAAGCCTGACCGAACAGTGCGGCCTGCTGGTCGCCAGCGACGCCGCTCACCGGGATGCCGCCGGGAACGCCGCACGCTGCTGACGTAAGGCCGACTCGGCCGCTCGACGCGACGATCTCTGGAAGTGCCGACATGGGCACGTGCAGCATCTCGCACAGTTCAGGGTCCCACGTCCGAGTCCGAATGTCGCAGAGCATCGTTCGGCTCGCATTGGTGACGTCTGTGGCGAACACGGCACCGGCAGTCAAATTCCAGATCAACCATGAATCGATCGTGCCGAGGGCCAACTTGTCGTCGACCGGGATGTCGCGATTCTGGAGTAGCCATTCGAACTTGGTTCCCGAAAAGTAGGGGTCGAGCACAAGACCGGTTCGTTCGCGAACCATGTCGAGCCGGCCTTGCGCTGTCAGTTCGTCACAGCGGTTCGCGGTACGCCGGTCTTGCCAGACAATGGCGGTGCCAAAGGTTGTGCCGGTGGTGCGATCCCACGCCAGCACGGTTTCGCGCTGGTTGGTGATGCCGATCGCGGCAACACGATCCCGACCGACCTCGTCGATGACCTCGTTGAGCGTCTCGACAACGGCAGCCCAGATCTCGTTGGCGTCGTGTTCAACCCAGCCCGGCTGCGGGTAGTGCTGGGTGAACTCACGGTACGACGCAACCGTGGGGGAGTTGTCGGTGAACACCGCCCGGCTGCGCACTCCGGTTGTCCCGGCATCGATGGCAATCACACACTGACTCGTCACACAGATCAGAGTAGTCGGCGGATCGAGTGTCGGACTGGAGTCAGCGGCGGCGGGGTTTCTTCGATTGCGGACGGTTGCCGCCACCGGCGGTGCGACTGCTCGGCGCAACGACACGTCCGACCGAGTCGTCGGGATCCTCGTCGCCCTTCTTGGAGCGCTTGCCCTTCTTGGCCCGCTTGCCTGCGTCGTCGGCCGATGGTTGCGCTGACCGCATTTCCTTCATCGTCTTGCGCTGGTACCCGATTTTTGCCAATACCCAGCCGAGGCCAAGGTACATCGGGCCACTGACGAGCACCCCGGCGATTGCGCCGGCCGGGTTCCCGTCGTTGAAGACGAACAGGAAGACCACCGACATGATCGCGGCGTAGATCACCCACTCGCGCGTCAGCCGTTTCCACGGAACCGATCGAGTGTTGTCCCAAGCCATCCGGCATTCTTACCAGCCGGAACCGGAAGAGCCTCGCCGATTCGATCGTTTCCGAACACGGTGTGCTCCGGAGAGCGTCGTCGCGTACAGTCAACTCCTGTGCGTGTGGGGATCTTGACCGGGGGAGGCGATTGCCCGGGTCTCAACGCGGTGATCCGGGCTGTGGTTCGCAAGGGCGAACGTCACTATGGCGATGAACTCGTCGGGTTCATCGATGCCTGGGACGGCGTGATGGATCGACACACGATGCCGCTGTCGGTTGAAACGATGCGGGGCATGCTGCCCCGTGGCGGCACCGTGCTCGGCACACGCCGAGGGAGCCCGTTCGACACTGTTGACGGCGTCGATCGCGTCAAGCGGAGTATGAGCGACCTTGGGCTCGAAGGGTTAATCGTGATCGGTGGCAACGGCAGCCTGAGTGTTGCCTGTCGACTCCACGCCGAACATGGCATCCCGGTCGTCGGTGTTCCCAAGACCATCGACAACGACGTGTTTGGAACCGACGTGACATTTGGGTTTAACACGGCGGTCCAGATCGCGACTGATGCCATTGATCGGCTACACACCACTGCTGAGAGTCACGATCGTGTGATGGTCGTCGAAGTCATGGGCCGCCACACCGGCTGGATTGCTACCTCGGCTGGCATTGCCGGCGGAGCAACGGCGGTGCTTATCCCCGAGATTCCGTTCGATATCGATGAGCTCTGCGACCGCTTGACGCGACGCCACGACCGCGGCCGGTTTGCCTCGATCGTTGTCGTCGCCGAGGGGGCTTCGCCTGTGCCCGGATCTCTTGAAATGGAAGAGAAGGTCCTCGACCGATTCGGACACGTCGTGCTCGGTGGGGTTGCTACGCAGATCGCTATGGCCATCGGCGATCGAACCGGCTTCGAAACCCGCGTCGTCCAGCTTGGCCACGTGCAACGCGGAGGCACGCCGACTGCCTTCGACCGTGTGCTTTCGACTCGCTTCGGCGTTGCAGCAATCGATCTGGTTCACGAGCATGCGTGGGGCAAAATGGCAGTGCTGCGCGGCGAGAAGATCGTTCAGGAAGACCTCACCGTTGCAGTCGGTAAGACACGCACCGTCGACATGGACCTCTACGAAGGTGTCGCCAAACACTTCTTCGCGTGATCCGCTCCGCCGCAAACCGGTCACGCTGTGACCGGTACAGCTAGTTGTTGGCGCTCGGGACGGCGGGGTAGGCGGGCTGCGACGACTCGATAAAGCCCGGGTAGTCATAAACCGTGAGCAGTCGATCAGTGTTCTCACCGTCGCCGACCGGCCACACCTGGTTCTCACCGTCGATCTGAATTCGGACTTGTTCGATGCCGTCGATTTCGCTGGCAGTCGCAACGATCTGGGCGACAGCAGTACGTAATGCCACAGCCGTGAGTTCGTCGAACACGTCATTGACATCGAGGGTGAGGGATCGAACGCGGATGCGTGCATTGTTCAGCTCGATGCCCTCGGGCAGGAACGTGCTGAGCCCGCTGTCGGCCTCGGCCTCGTTCGGCCCGGCAAACAGCGACGTAAAGATCCCGGCGGCGTCGCTGGACCCGGCACGCAGGACTGAGCGCAACCGGCCATCGATTGCACTGTTCACAAGGAACACTCGGTTGTTGCCAGCCGCGGCATCGCCGGTCGGTTGGGCTCCGAACTGCCGGCGCTGGTCCTGCGGTATCTCGACCGGCGCGGCATCTTCGGAAATTGAGCAGCTCGCCATGAGTGCGCCCGCCAAGAGCGCTGAAAGAATGCGTCGAGTAATCATCAGTCCGTCAGCTCCGATGCCATCAGTTCGATCACGAATCGAGCACCCGACTTGCCGTCGAGTCGATCTTCGACCCAGACCCGAGCGCCGTGCATCTTGAGATGCTCGTCGACGAGCGACAGACCCAGACCTGCGCCCTCGCTACCTGTCCGGCGGCCGGCGCCGCCTCCTCGGGCGAATCGTTCGAAGATCAAGTCGCGCTCCTCGACGGGCACGCCGGGACCGTCGTCGATGACCGCAAGCGTGATGTGGGCCATTGGTTCGTCGTCGGGCTCGACGACGCTGATGACGATGTGCGGTTCGCCACCGCCGTACGCAAGAGCGTTATCAATGAGGTTTGCCACGACGCGGGCAAGACGGCGCTTGTCGCCGCGAATAAGCGCCATCTCTGAGCGCTCGGACACTTCGAGGTGGAGCTTCGGTGCGGCACTGACAGCGACGGCCTGGCGGACAAACTCTGCGGCGAGCAACTCTTCCATGTGGAGCCGGATCGCACCAGCGTCGAATCGCGAGATTTCGAGGAGGTCTTCGACCAGACCTTGAAATCGAACAACGTCGCTCGACAACAGGTCGAGCGCTGATTGGGCACGTTCGGGGAGGTCGTCACGGCGAGCCTCCATCACTTCGACCGACGCCGAGAGCGTCATCAACGGTGATCGCAGCTCGTGGCTGACGTCGGACGCGAACCGCGCATCGCGTTCCACACGGAGCTGCAGGGCCTCAGCCATGTCGTTGAACGAGTCGGTCAGTACACCCAGGTCTGGGTCCTGCGTGCTTTCGAGACGCGTGTCGAGCCGGCCGCCAGCAATTGCCGATGCGGCCTGGGCCGCGGTCGACAGCGGCCGAACGGCGCGACGCGCGGAGAAAACACCCAGCAAGACTCCGAGCCCCGTCGAGATCAGCGATGCAAAGAACAGTGCGATTCGGACACTGTCGAGTGTCGATTCTTGCTCTTCGAGGGTGCTGAACTGGAAGTACGAACCGACGCCGGGAATATCCCAGCCGACAAGGACGTTCAGTTCGCCGTTGATGTCGACGATCTGGCGGGACGGAATGCCACGATCGACCACCCGATCGACGATCTGCTCAGGCAGGTTTGCGTCGACGTACGGAGTGACACCGCCAATCCACTCTTCCTGATACCGAATCAGGTAGCGGGTGACACCGATGTTGGTCAGCGATTCCACCGCGGGCTGAGCGGTGGACGGTTTCGACCGCAGATCACGGAATACTCCTTGCGCATTTCGCAAGGAGGTCGTCACGGCGGCGTCTTCGGCTTGACGGACCAGGTTGTTCTGGGTCAACCCATAGGTGGTGACAGCCAGAAAGAGAGACAACGCGATGGCGCCGAGGGTGATCGTGAGCAGGATGCGTCGGCGTAGGCCGAGCGCGGCAGGCCGGGACCGATGGAGCAGGCGACGGAACCAGCCGCCTTCGCTCACGTTTGGAGCCGGTAGCCGAGCCCGCGGACGGTGACGACGTGGCGTGGATTGGCGGGGTCGGCCTCGATCTTTGTGCGGAGTCTCCGGATGTGTACGTCGACCAAGCGGCCATCACCGAAGTAGTCGTAGCCCCACACCTTGTCAAGCAGCGCTTCACGGCTGAGGACCTTGCCAGGGCTCTCGGCGAGCTCACAGAGAAGGCGGAACTCAGTCTTGGTGAGGTGTACTTCTTCGCCGCTCCGAAGCACCTTGCCCTCGTCGGGAATGAGTTCAAGCTCGCCGAACACGAGCCGAGCATGGCCAGGGGCGCTCGGGCGGATGCGACGAAGGAGTGCGCGGATACGAGCCGACAGTTCCTTTGGAGCGAAGGGTTTCGTGAGGTAGTCGTCGGCACCGGCTTCGAGCCCGGCGACCACATCGTGTGTGTCGTTGCGTGCAGTGACCATGACGACAGGAACGTCGCTGGTGCGGCGAAGAGTTCTACACAGCTCGAACCCGTCAATGCCTGGAAGCATGATGTCGATCAGGACGACGTCGGGTTTCGAACGATTGAACTTGTCGATCGCCTCTTCACCGCTTTCGGCTTCGTCAACGGTCCAGCCCTCATCTTCGAGCGCGAGTTTGACGGCCGATCGAATGCGTTCGTCGTCTTCGACGGCCAAGATGCGTGTTCCCACGTCTCTATGATGCCCCAAATCACCCCTGCGTGACGAGCATGGTCGCAGACAGAGACAAAAAAATTAATGAGAAACTGCTGAACGGTCAGCTCGAAGCGTCCTGAATGGCGCCCAGCAGCGACTCGTGGATGCCGGGTGCAGCGGCGAGAACGCCACCCTCGTCGGGCGTTGCGCCGTGGAGGTCTGATGTGATGGCGCCCGCCTCGGTGGCGATCAGTAGGCCGGCTGCCATGTCCCACGAATTGAGGTGTTCCTCGAAGTAGGCGTCAAGTCGGCCGCACGCGACGTAAGCAAGGTCGATGGCGGCCGAGCCGTACCGGCGGATGTCGCGGACCTGGGGAAGGAGTTCACGGATACGGCGAGCCTGCGGCAACCGCCGGTCTGGGAGGTAGCTGAACCCCGTGCCGACCATCGACAGGGCGATGTCCGTGGCGGCACTTGCCTTGATCTGGAGGCCGTTGCGTGTGGCACCACCACCTCGCTCGGCAGAGAACATCTCGTCGGTGACCGGTGCGTACACCGCGCCTGCCAGCGAACCGTGCGCGTCGACCGCCGCAACAGATGTGCACCAGGCAGGAAGGTCGTAGAGGAAGTTGGCTGTGCCGTCGATCGGGTCGATGTGCCACTCGATACCCGATGTGCCAGAGTCGTTGGCCCCTTCCTCGCCAACGATTGCATCGTCTGGCCGAAGCCGACGCAGCTCTCCGACGATGTACTCCTCGGCGGCGCGATCGAACTCGGTGACAGGATCGGTTTCGCTCGACTTCGTGTCGTGCGCCGGCGGTTGACCGACCGGCAGGCTGCGCCTGCCGGCGAGAGCCATGGCCCCAGCGGTTCGGGCCAGTTGCTCGGCGAGGAAACGGAGGTCTGCGGCAGAATGGGCCATGTCAGTTGGGTGCGTGTCCGGCGCCCGTGCGATCCTCGGCTTCGCGCCATTCCCCAAGGGCTCGCATGACGAGCACTGCCACAATGGCCATCCCACCTGCGGTCACAACAGCGCCGATCAGAATGCCGATGCCGAGCGGCACACCGCAATCTCCTTCGCACTGCAGTCTGATCAAGGAGTACCCGATCAGCCCGCCGGCCAAGCCGCTGAGACAGATGGCAACAAATGCGCTGATACGCACTCCAACAGTGGGAAGCGCCGACAGGGGCCGAGATTGGTCGTCCATTGAGATCAAGGCTACTGAGACAGCGGCAAGGCTTCATGGACGCGTTAATGGTCGGCGCCTTGAACTCGGCGAACACATCGCACGTCTGCATGGCTTGAGGCCTCGGAGAGAGCAGCGGTGAGGGACATATGATTTCGAAAATGTTCGATCCTGTTCTGTCCACACTGAGGCAATCGATTCATCGGCGAACCCGACACGGCGAGGTCGACCAGACAGCCTCGGCAGGCCGTCTGTTTGGGGGCGACTTCAGCGCCCGGACGACGGCTGGAGCTGAATTTGGGAACAGCCGCCTGGGGATCGGTGTGATGCACGATCTTGACGGCGAGATTGTGAGCCTGAAGGGTCAAACCTGGCGGGTTCCTGTCGACGGCAAGCCAATCAGGGTCGGTCCTGACGAGACGATTGCTTTCGGTATCGCTGCACACGGGGGCCGCCGTCATACCCTCAACGTTCCAAACGGATCCGACGTCGACGGCATAGTTGCAGCAATCGACGCCTACCTTGAGCAGACGCATGCTGATCCCGAACAGGTCGTCTGCGCGGTTGAGATCATCGGGGAGTTTTCCGATGTGCTTGTCCGCACTGTCGCCCCACCCGATCATGAGGGGGCTTCGCTTGGCGAGGTGATCGATACAGAGACCCGATTTCGTTTCGAACGTTGGAGCGGGAGCATGGTTGGCTTTCGGTTTCCGAACCACACCGACGGCCGCACAATCCCGGGCCTCCATCTCCACGCAATCAGCACTGACTGCTCATCGGGCGGACATGTCCGTCAGGTGACCACACAGGGGACTCACTCCAACATTTGGATTGATGAACTGCACCCGATCGTCGACGACGACCACGTTGCCGCCGCCGATATCGATTTTTCAAGGTACGAGGGACCTGCCGACTGACGAACACATCAAAATGGCGCAAAAGCAGACAGAGTGACCGCATGTAGTTGATCGACGCGGTTTTCGTTTCAGCTCGGTCTGTTCTGACTGGGAAAAATCCGATGGCGACAGCAACTATCGTGACTGGATGTTGAAGCTTGATCCGGTGCTTGTTGACAGTGTGACAGGCGGGTTGCTCTGCGGTATCGACGTCGATGGGGGGCCAACAACCGAGCAGTTGTTGGTGCTCAAAGCCATTGTCAGTCATCTTTGGGAGCGACCCGATCTTGAGGCGGGGTCAGTACCGCACATAAGCGCCCGCGAACTCGCGAACATTCTGACTGACGAGAACGCGCGGACAATGTTCCACGAACTTCATCTCGCCCTTGAAACCTGTCGGCACCCGCAGTCACTTGCCCAGGTAGCTGCTGTTCAGGAGTACGCGGACGCTCTCGAGGTCGATGGTGACGATCTCGAAATCTTCCGGGATCTCATGAGCAGCGGGGTGGAGGCCGCTGCTCAGGACTACAAACGCTTCCTCACCATTGACATGCTCGATCGGTCTGAGCCCAGTTTGTCCGAGACGAAGGTCGACGCTCTACACCCCGAGACCCAACTTGCAGAAAAACTTGGTGCGTTCTCGGAGTACGGCCCGGGCACGCTTGGGCGCGCCTACCTCTCTTTTTACGAACGTTTCGGTCTGAGTTTGCCTGGCATTGACCTCTCTCTCAATAACCATTTTTTCGTTGCCCACGACATGACTCACACGATTGCTGGATTGTCGACAACGCCCGCTGCTGAAATTGCTCTCAGTGCTTTCCAGTTTGCAATGAACAACAACCGCATTAACCGTGCGGCATTCCTCGCCTCGTTGGTTGCCCACGAGGCTGGCTTCGCTCTCCCCCCGCACCTCAGTAGCGGCGAAACAGGCCTTCTCCTCGACCCACCTGCCGCGCAGCTCCTTGGCCAGGAACTGCGCCGGGGGAGCCAATGTCGGAAAGATTTTTCACTTGTCGACCATTTTGCTCTCGCACCACTTTTGCTGAGTGACGTCCGCTCCGAGTTTGGAGTTGGCGCTCCGGTAGATCCTCTCGATGGCCACCACTGGTGGTAACGCCGCCCGAGTCCACCGCTCGGTCGAACGATGCCGCTCGGCAAGGCAATCGGTAAACCACCCCACGCTCGGGTTCTCAGGGACCGGCCGCTGCACCGATGAGGCACCCGCAAGCTGATCAATGAACCCTTTGTTTCGGCTCACGGTTGATCACAGAATTGACGACGAGGGCGTGCCATGAGCTGCCCGCCGCCAGCAAGGTAGATCAATGAGTTGGCAGATTTCCGTGTCATTTCGTTGCGACGGGAGGGTCGGTTTCCATTGGGCACGATGGAACGCCCCCGGTGAACAAAATCGTGAAATGTCTCTTGTCATTTTCCGTATCGGCAGCAAGGAGCTCGCGACACGAGGTGGTCGTTTTAGGTTGAGATCGACTTGTTTGTTACCGCGGCCTGACTGTCTCGGAGAGATCCGTGGGTCGTGCTGATGGATGACGATTTGGCACTGGCTGGACGGTGGTCCCGTGGTTGCAGTCAGCTTGCGTATAGCTTTCGGCATGCCTCGAGAGCAGACTCGGACTATTTTGCATGCCGACATGGACGCGTTCTTTGTGTCGGTCGAGCTGCGTCGGCATCCGGAGTTGATGGGCCAGCCGGTAGTCGTTGGCGGAACCGGGAATCGGGGCGTTGTTGCTGCTGCTTCGTACGAGGCGCGCCGGTTCGGTGTGCACTCGGCGCTGCCGTCGTCAATCGCCAAACGTCGTTGCCCGCATGCAGTCTTCCTGCCAGGGGACCACGAGTTGTACGCCAAGGTCAGTGCCGACGTCCGGGAAATTTTCGACCGGTTTACGCCGCTCGTGGAGCCCTTGTCGCTCGACGAAGCATTCCTCGACGTCACCGGTTCACGTCGACTCTTCGGAACTGGTGCTGAGATCGGTGACCAGATTCGGCAGGCAGTCCGCGATGAGCTCGACCTGGGATGCTGCATTGGCGTGGCGTCCAACAAGTTCCTGGCCAAGCTTGCATCCGTCGAAGCCAAGCCGATTCCCCGGCCAGACCGGATCGACCCGGGTCTCGGCGTCAAAGTCGTTGAGCCAGGTACGGAACAGGCCTTTCTTGACCCGCTGAAGGTGCAGCGGCTCTGGGGCGTCGGACCAGCGACCCTTGACAAGCTGCATCGTCTCGGCGTCACAGTTGTTTCGGATCTGCATCGGGTTGATCGGAGCGCGCTCGGTGCCGCACTTGGCAAGAACCAGGCCAACCATCTTCTGGCTTTGGCCATTGGCGCAGACGATCGTGCTGTTGAACCTGATCGCGACGCAAAGTCGATTGGTCACGAAGAGACGTATGCGCGAAACGTGCACATTGTTTCGGAGATGAGGACCAACCTGGTGCGCCTGTCCGACGCTGTGGCTACCCGGTTACGCAAGGCGGGTGTAGGTGCCCGCACACTGACCCTCAAAGTCCGTTTCGATGACGGGTTCCACACCATCACCAGATCGACAACTGGCCGAGAGGCGATAGACAGCGCAGAGACCATCGTCGCCTTACTCGGGCCGATCATGGAGACCGTCGACCCGTCGCCAGGTGTCAGGCTGATCGGAGTATCGGGGTCAAATCTTGGGCCGGTGTTCCATCAGATGACGTTGGACGAGGCTGCAGACGACGCACCCGTGCATGGTGCGACCGATGCTGCGATGGATCGGATTCGGGATCGGTTCGGTGCTGACGCGATCGGCCCGGCGAGTTCGATCCGTGGGGGAGAGGTTCAGAACGTGAAGCGAGGCGGTCAGCAGTGGGGGCCGGACCAGGAGCACCAGTAGCTGTTCGGGCTGGTCGATGTCGCTCTCTCTCTCTCTCTCTCTCTCTCTCTCTCTCTCTCTCTCTCTCTCTTCAAGAATCAGAGGGTGAAGGCCCGATACAGCGGGCCCCGAGCGGGTCTGGCTGCGTGGAGCACCGTGTTTGTGGAAATATTCCGCAGTCCATTTCGTCGCCGCGTTGAGCTTTGCAGTTATACGTGCGATAATTGACCGGTGCCGCTATCCGAAAATGAACAGCGCATTCTTCGTCAAATCGAAGAAGAACTCGAGCAAGATCCGAAGTTCGCGCAAAAGGGGTACCGCCTGTCACGGCGTCGCTCCGCGTCTATCGGACTCGGTCTCGTCGTCGGGCTGGCAATCACCATCGGTGGTCTCGCAGTCAACTTTTTCGTTGCGTTCGCGGGGTTTGTTCTGGTGTTCGTGATGACAACGATGCTCGAATCTGAACTGCGCGTCCTCGGACGCGATCGCCTCGGTCAGCTTCCGATTTCGGCTTGGCTCAGCGGCAACGTTCGCCGCCCTGAACGCCACGACGTCGACGAATCCTGAGATCGGCCCTCGCCCGCATTTGCCCGCATTTGCCCGCATTGTGGCGCCCTGCGGTGAACTTAAAGAGCTTGGCGAAGCCGCCGTGCGTGCTCAGCCCAGCCGGGTAAAGTAACGACGAAACTTCGCGACCGGCGAGATCGAGTCGTTGACTGCCCGTTCGATCTGACGGCTCCACTGACGGCACTCGGTCAGACGGCGCGTTCCGTGCTCGTCCAAATTTCCGCCGGCGTCAGGAGCGTATGACACCTCGGTCATCGACGCGGCAAGCGATGCAAACGGCCGCGCCACCACGGGGAACGCAGAAGCAGCGGCAGCGGCGAGTTCGGTAGGCGTGAGCGATGCCAGCGGGCGCAGCCCAACTTCACCGACATCGGCAACCGACTGGCGCCACAGGGCAGCTATGGCTGCAACGGTGTCGGCAGGCTGCCGCCGTCGACGCCAGCGGCGAATCAGCGCAGGGACGGCAAGGAGTAGGCCGATCAGCGCAACGAATAACAGGGAGCGCCAAGGCAGCAATGTCGGATCTTCGCTCGCCGTCGAAGTCGGATCAGCAAGTAATTCGCCTGTCTCCTCGGGGGTCAATGTCTGGTCGACGCCGTCGGGAATCGCTGGGTCGCCGAGTGGAGCGCTGGTTGTTTGTGGCGCGATCACCTGATCGTTGTTGGCCGAGGGTGCCGGGTTTACTCCGGGAGCATTCGGGTCGATTCCGGTCGAGTCCTGCTGCGGTGCAATGTTGGTGTAGTTCTCGGCGCCAGGTGACCCGCGCCCCGGCGTCGGCTCGAAGGGAACCCACCCAAGCCCGTCGAACCAGACTTCAGGCCAGGCGTGGGCGTTTTTGCCCAGTACCGAGTAAACATCGCCGTCGAAGGTGCCAGGGGTAAAGCCAACCGCTACCCGAGCGGGAATAGCGAGCGTTCGCAGCATGGCGGCATAGGAACCGGCAAACTGTTCGCAATAGCCAACGCGGTCACGAAGGAATCCTTCGATCGCATTGTTGCTGTGGCCGGCTTGGACTTCAAGGCTGTACTCGAACTCGCTGCGAAACCAATTCTGCAAAGTGAGTGCTATTTCGTACGGCGTCGAAGCACCAGCGACCACGGAGCGAGCGACCTCGTTCACCGATGACGGGAACCCGTCGGGAAGTTCGAGATAAATCGGGTCGCCCGGGTCGGTCGATGTGGCGGCCTGCAGGTCTTTGACGAGAAACCGCGGTGAAGCCGACACGATCTCGAACTGGTCTCCGGCGGCAAGTTCGCCATCCGTCTTCAGCAACGTCGCGGAGTCAGCATTGAAGCGCAGCCCATCTTGAGGTGATGCTGCGAGCGGGTCGGGGGCGGCTGGGATGAACTTCGCGCCGAGCGATGCGATCGTGATCTCCTGCCGCAACTCGGCAGCACCGTCGCGGGCTGGCGATAGCCCACCGTCGACTCGTGAGAGCGAGCGCTCAGGGAGACCCCAGGTAGTGCCGTCGAAACGGGGGAGTGCCGAGAGGCGCCAATACGACTCGAAGTCGGCCTGCACGGCGAACAGCTCGGCATCGGATCGGTTGGTCAGCCGCGAGCGGATGTCGACAAGGGGGCTCACCACATTGGTAACGCTGCCACCGTTACCACCACGGGTCTCGTAGAGGGGAGCGGCGTCGGCGCCGGGCAGGCGCGGGCCGACAAATGCCCCAGTCAACGCAACGACGAGCGCTGTGGCAATCGCCGCGGGAACGATCACTTGCGCCGGTGGACGACGCGGGCCGATGACGGTGCGACGCTTTGGAGCATGGTGCGCACGCAGCGCAATCGTTGTCGCCACACCGGCAGCGATGAGCCCGGCGGTTAACGCCACCCGGTCGCGGTCCGAGCCGAGCGCGGCGACGAATACGAAGAGCACACCGCCGGGGACGAGTGCCTCGGCACGAGCGAACGCACGGAACGCGAATGTGTCGCCCAACACGATGGCCAGGGCCATGCCGATTGCAGCCAAGACGTCCCAGCCTCCGCCGTAGATGACCGGGGCGACCGCCGTCCGGAACTCTTCTCGGACCCGTTCAATTTCAAGCTGGAACAACTCGAAGGTGTCGCCGGTCGGCAGCAGCATGGTCATCGACTCGCGGTAGTGAACGAAAGCGATCAGCCAGACAATCGCAGCAGCAAGGATCGGCACGGCGAGCAGGCCGGGCACGCGTAACCGTCGCAGGACGAAGCTCAGGCCATGTCCAATCACAGCCATGGCGATGAAACCGTCAAGAAACTGCCAGCCTCTAAAGACGCGGGCGAAGCCGGCGGCGACAGCGATCGAGAACAACGTCATCGCGATCGTGGCGATCAGCTCAACCGAGACCTGCGGGTCGATCAGCGGCTCAGGTGCAGGCGGAATTCGCCCCGGCCCAGCCGAGTGCTCCGACCCTGATGTTGAGGGACTGTCTCGCAGTGAGTCGGGTGAGCGGACGGCTGTGTTGGTCATCGGCGAACTCCGGCAGGCATGCCGACCGGACGCGTTGACGACGTACCGTTCAAGCCTCGCCATGAGTCGACAAATTCGTCCTCGGTGCGACAAGAAACGCCGATGTTTGCTTTGGATCGTTCGTCGGTCGTCACCCCAATGACGGTGAGCGTGGGATCGACGATGGCTTGAATAGCGCTCCATCCTTGGCTGCGGTGTGAACCGGTCACGAGGATCATGAGGCCGAGCCCTTCTCCAGGATCGCGGTCAAGTAGGCCCAGTTTTGACCCGTCGGGTTCGATCCGTGCCAGCACGCGCAACGTGTTGGCGCCGGTCTCGGGCCCCCGGAGGTCGATGCCGCCAGCGGTGACAAAACGTGCTGTTAGGCCTGCCTGTTCGGCGCTGTGTACGAGGCTGGCGGCAGCGGTGATACCGCGCTCGAATCCGTCGACGTCGAGATACGACGACGGGTCGGCGTCAAAGACGACCGTGCAGCGCCGCACACCTTCGACCGTGTACTCCTTGACCAGTAGATTTTCTGATCGGGCCGAGGCCTTCCAGTCGATCGAACGCGGCTCGTCACCGTCGACGTAGGTCCGCAGGCCGTGAAACTCACCCGGACCGAGGCGCCGTGCCTGCACAACGAGCTGCCGACCGAGCGCACCCTGGCCGAGTACGGGCATGTCGAGCAGGAATGTTTTCGGTGCAACCGTGACGGTGTCGATGTCGGCAATCGTCCTGGTTGAACGAGCGATGCCGAGTGGATCGCGAGTTTCGACGACAAGCGGCCCAAGCCGGACGATCCCTCTGGCGGTGGTCGGGAGTTGGTAACCGGCAGACGAGCGCGTGCCGCGCGATAACGGCGCGATCGAGAGGCGCGCCACATGATCGGTCGCGTTTGCCCGGCTGACTCGTTCGGCGAGCTCGAAGCCAGTCGAACGGACACGGCCGTGGTGTTCGAGGCGAAGGTCGACGCGTCCAGTGTCGCCGGCAACGAGCACTGTTGGATGGACCCAACGCGATGCCGAGATGTTCGGTCGGCGGACACGCACAAACACGATCGCGAGGACCACCGCAGCCACAAAGGCGGAGCCGATAATAAATAACTCGATTACGCCGAAGACGCGACCCACAACGAGAGCGATCATGCCGGCCACAAGGCTGCTCGCTCCCTGTCGTGTCAGCACTTCGAGGCAGCGAACGTCGTAAGTCTTGGTTTGGCGTCGGGGAGAGTGAATCGATTCACGATGGGCCTCAGCGGGCAATCGGTACCGCGACGGCTTCGAACACTTCGCGTACAGCGTCCTCAGGTGATAGGTGTGCGCCTCGGTCGGTGCGCACCATGATGCGGTGGGCCAGCGTGGCGATGCCGACAGCCTTCACATCGTCAGGCGTTGCGTAGTTGCGGCCGCGCGCTGCGGCGTGAGCGCGTGTCGCCGCTGCGAGCTGGAGCGTTGCCCGAGGAGACAGACCGAGTTCGATGCCGGGGTGGCGGCGGCTGGCCTCGGCAATGTCGACGAGGTAAGACTTCAGCGCCCCGGCCACATACACACTGCGAACAGCGTCGACCATCTCGAGGATCTCGGCGGCGGACACGACCGGGCTCAGGGTGCGGAGCTTGTGGGCTGACCCCTGGTCGTTGAGCATCTGGATCTCGGCGTCGCGACCCGGATATCCGACCGATAGGCGGAGCAGGAAGCGGTCGAGTTGGCTTTCGGGAAGGCGATATGTGCCCTCCTGGTCAACTGGGTTTTGGGTGGCGATCACCATGAACGGGGGAGCGAGGGGACGGCTCTTGCCGTCGACGGTGACCTGGCGTTCCTCCATAGCTTCGAGGAGCGCCGACTGCGTTTTGGGCGACGCTCGGTTGATCTCGTCGGCGAGCACGATGTTGGCAAACATGGGGCCGGGCTCAAAGCGGAACGACTCGGTCGAACGCTCGTACACGCTCACGCCTACAAGATCGGTCGGAAGAAGGTCGGGTGTGAACTGCACGCGCTTCCATGTGCAGTCGACGGACGCCGACAAGGCCTTTGCCAGGCTGGTTTTACCGACACCCGGCACGTCTTCGATCAAAAGGTGGCCCTCAGCGAGCATGCACATAATGGCCAGCTCGACGGCCTCAGTCTTGCCGTGGATGACCTGCTCGATGTTCGAGACGATCGCATCGAACAAACCGGCGAAGCCGCGGCTCGCGGCATTCGTCGCAGCGTCGGGACGCTGGTTGAAGATCTGACGCGATGCTTCGGCGGTATCGGGGCTGAACCTCCCGCTCGATCCGCGTGCTGGCGTTCCGTCTGCGTCAACGTCGATCGTCACGTCGCAAAGGGTAGATGCAAACGGTGCCGGGGAGTAGTCGGCGCTACGTTCGTTATCGATGAGTTTCCCCGCAGGCCGAACCGACCGCGTTGCCGATCGCGTTGGCGACCGCGTTGCCGCTTTTTCTATCGATGCCGTGACCGATGCCGAGAGGGCGTCGGCCGGCCGTGCGATCGATCATGTGCTGGCAGTGGCGATCGAGCCGAGCCGTCTTGCCGCAGGGCTCGTTGACGCCAAGGGTGAACTGTTGCTTCGCGACCGCGTCACGACGCCGACTCGCGACGTGTGGCGCACGCTCGAACAACTCATCCGACGGATCATCGCTGCGGCGCCGCCCGGCCTACCTCGCCCACGCGCTGTTGGAGTGAGTTGCATTGGCCCGGTCGACACCCGTGCCGGAACGGTCTCGCCGCCGCTTGTGCCGGCATGGACCAACTTTCCGCTGCGTGAACATCTCGAACGTCTTACAGGCCTCGAGGTCGAACTCGACTCGGCAGGCGGTGCAGCCACCGAGGCTGAGCGCTGGATCGGTGAAGCCCGAGGAGCGTCGAGCTACCTCAGCGTTCGAATCGACACCACGGTCGAGTCGGGTTGTGTGATCGACGGGGTCCGCCTGTCCGGGGCGCACGGCAATGCGGCATTGATTGCCCATATCAACGTCGAACCCGGTGGTAAGCGATGTCGCTGCGGCGCCCTCGGTTGCCTCGAGGCGTACGTGTCCTCAACAGCGCTCCAGGCTGAGTTCAACCGGCCGCTCGGCCGAGCCACTACACCAATGGCGGAACGCACAGGGATCATGCTGGCTCGCGCTGTGGCCTCGATGTGCGCAACGCTTGATGTCAGCACGGTCTTTCTCTCGGGCAACGTGATCGACGCGCTCGGCGATCCGATGCTCGATGCGCTTCACCGTGAACTCGCTGTTCGATCCCGACTGAAGTCGCTGAACGGTCTACAGATCATTGAGCCGCACGAACGGATCTGGCCGCTAGTGGCAGCCGCCTCGCTCGCGCTGCATTGACCGCTGCAGCGGTTCCTGCCTGACAGCAGAACGGAACAGCAGAACGGAACAGCAGAACGGAACAGCAGAACGGAACAGCAGAACGGAACAGCAGAACGGAGTTGACGCCCGGCTACCGCTCGGTAACCGTCACCGATTAACATGTTCTCTATGGACCCGACTTACACCGCAGATGCCGAGGCCTACCGAGAAAAGGTCCAGGCCTTTCTCGCCGAGAAGCTTCCCTCCAACTGGGAGGGCATTGGCCGCCTCGAAGGTGAGACGCTGGAAACATTCGTCGGTGAATGGCGCAACACGCTGTACGAAGCGAACTATCTCGCACCGGGCTGGCCGAAGGAGTTCGGCGGGGCCGGTCTGACCTCGACAGAGCAGGTCATCCTTGCCGAAGAGTTCGCGAAGGCAGGTGTGCCGACCGGCGGCCCGAACGACGCTTTTAGCATTCAAATGCTTGGTAACACCATCCTCGTGTGGGGTACCGACGAACAGAAGGCGCACTATCTCCCGCGACTCCTGAAGGGCGACGACACCTGGTGCCAGGGTTACTCTGAACCTGACGCTGGTTCAGACCTCGGCAATGTCGGCCTTCGTGCCGAACTCGATGGAGACGAGTGGATCCTCAACGGTCAGAAAATCTGGACCTCTGCTGGTCATCTCGCTGACCACATTTTCACGTTGGCCCGGACTGACCCCGATTCGCCGAAGCACAAGGGCATCTCGTTCCTGCTCGTCCCGATGGACCAGCCAGGTATCGAAGTTCGTCCGATCAAAATGATCTCGGGCGATAGCGAGTTCAACGAAGTCTTCTACACCGACGCACGTGTCCCGAAAGACAACGTGATCGGCGGCGTCAACAATGGTTGGGCCGTGGCGATGTCGCTGCTCGGCTACGAACGTGGCGAAGCAGCAGCAACGGGCCCGATCCACTTCAAAGGCGAGTTCGCCCGCCTGCTCAAGATGGCCCAAGATCGTGGCGTCGCCAACGATCCGGTCATTCGTCAAAAGCTCGCATGGTGCTACTCGAAGGTCCAGATCATGGGATTCCTCGGCCAGCGTGTACTCACGCAGTTCCTTGCTGGCCACCACCCTGGCCCTGACGCCGCAATCGGCAAGCTCCAGTGGAGCGAGTACCACAAGGTTGTCACCGAACTGGCCATGGATATTCTGGGTGCCGACGCCCTGCATTGGGAAGGCCGCAAGCCGCCATCGTCGTTCGGCTCCGACGACTCCGGTGCGCTGAATGACCCGTCGTCGTGGATCGGCACGTTCCTCAACGCCCGCGCCGGCACGATCTACGCCGGATCGTCGCAGATCCAGCGCAACATCATTGGCGAGATGATCTTGGGGCTCCCCAAAGAGCCCAGGCCGCCAGCCCCGACGAAGTGATCCGCGCAGCGCTGTCGGTCGTCCGGCACCCGGAACTCTGGCTGACAGCGCTTCGTCAAGCTCGGCGAACCGCGCCCCCTGGATGGTGGAAACGCAAGCCGTTCCTGCCGGTGCCTTCGGGGGAGTACCTCGAATTCCGGCTCATCACCCAGTACGGCGATGCCACACATCGACCTGAGCCAGGTGATGTGGTGAAATACCTGCAATGGTGTCGTCAATGGGATCGGCCGCAATGAACGCCAGGGCCTTGGTCCGGCGAATAACTCCTGCGTTCCACGACGGGCCCTTTCGTTAGGTTCCGCCGATGCACAGCGCTCTCGTTCTCAATGCCAGTTATGAGCCGCTGTCTGTCGTGTCGTCACGGCGAGCCACATGCCTTGTGCTTGCTCAGAAGGCCGAGGTGCTCGAAGACGATGGCATTGTCCTGCGCTCGGAGTCGTTCAACATCGTTCAGCCGTCGGTCATCCGCCTGCGCTACATGGTGAAGGTGCCCTATGTCAGGCGCTCGTCGATGTCGCGCCGCGGAATTTTCGCCCGGGATGAACACCGCTGCCAATACTGCGGTGGTCACGCCGACTCGATCGACCACGTTTTCCCTCGCTCCAGGGGCGGTCCGCACACCTGGGAGAACGTCGCAGCAGCGTGTACTCCGTGCAACCGCACGAAACGTGACCGGACGCCAGAGGAGGCCGGAATGGAACTCGTTCGACCGTGTCGAGTACCCCGCTCAACGTCGTGGATCGTCGTGTCGGTGAGCTCGATGCCCGACACTTGGCGGCCGTACCTGTCGATGGCTTCCTGAACGGCATACTCAATCCATGTTCGAGCGGCTCGACTTCCGCGAGCCAGCAGCTCGCTTTCACGCCCGAGCGATTCCCGACGACGCGACCGCCCAAATCTGGGTGAACCATGTCGCTGGCCCGGCACTTGTGCTCGGTTCGACTCAGCGTGACCCATCGATGATCGACGTTGACGAATGCGCGCGGCGCGGCATCGACATCGTTCGGCGACGGAGTGGCGGTGGCGCGGTCCTCCTCACTCCGTCCGAGGTCACCTGGTTCGACGTGATCATCCCCAGCGGTGCTCCTGGCTGGGCCCAAGATGTCCACGCACCAATGGTGTGGTTGGGCGAGCGGTTCGCTGCAGCGTGCCATGGCGCCGGCGTGACCCAAGCGGTGACCGTCAACGACAACTCGATGGTCCGCACAGAATGGTCGACTTTGATCTGCTTCGATGGCATTGGTCCGGGTGAAGTGCTCCTCGACGGTCGAAAGCTCCTCGGCATCAGCCAGCGCCGCACTCGGACCGCCCTGCGCCTGCAGTGCTGCTGGTATCACCAGGTCGATCCCGCCGCTCTGGTTGCGCTGTTCCCAGCGCTCGACGGCATTGACCCGGCTGCTCTCTCGCCGATTGCGACGCTGCCGACTCAGATTTCGGACGACATTTTGCAACGCCTCTGTTCTTCTTGAGCGCTCTGAGTAGGACTTTGGCCTGCGCCGCTGTGAGTTGCTGTGCTGCTCCGATGTTGTTTGCCGGTCACACTGTGCCTGACACAGAGTGACCCGGGCGCCCGGGGGTTGTTTGAGTCGTGGGCATAGCTGTGACTGGCCGAAGTGGCCCAGACTCACCCATGAAAAGGCGGTAAATGGGGGGAAATGGTTGACGAAGGGGCAAAATGGGGTAACAATGGAGACTGCTGGGGAAAACTCCCTCGTTCTCCAGCGTGAACAGGCCCATTCCGGGGGAGAGCAGCAGGAACGAGACGCAGCCGGTGTTTGTCGGGATGCACGAGCGACAGCTCGATGAGCGAGGACGAGTGGCACTGCCACCGACCTTTCGGCATCCGCTTGGCGACCTCTGCTACCTCTTCTCCGGCGAAGATGGTTGCGTCAGTATCCGCAGCGTCGATGCCTTCAACGACGAAGCGAACGAGCTGATCAGCCGCGTGAAGCGCGGTGAGGTCAGCCGTGATCGCCAGCGTGCGTTCGCCGCATCTGCGAGCGAAGCTTCGATCGACAAGCAGGGTCGTGTGACAATCTCGCCCGAATTGCGTAGCTATGCGGGCATTGCACCGCAGTCGGCGATCATTGTCCTCGGCGACCTCGATCACATTGAAATTTGGGAACCCGTTGCCTACGGCGTGCATTGCACCAACGGCACCGACGAACTGACCGGCGACGCAATCGCCACCGGAGCAGAGCAATGAGTGCAGCCGAAGACTTCAACCATCAGCCGGTGATGCTCGCCGAGATCACGAAGCTCTTCGCCGACGCCCCGGCAGGCACCCTCGTCGACGCGACGCTCGGTGGCGGCGGCCACGCCGAAGCCATCCTCAACGCCCATTCGCACCTCGACATCCTTGGCATCGACCAGGACGTCGACGCTCTCACCGCAGCGATGGCTCGACTCGACGCACAACGTGACCGCCTCCGCACAAGCCACCGCCGGTTCAACGAATTCTCCGAAGCTCTCGCCGACCACGACATCACCGAGATCAGTGGCGCGCTGTTCGACCTCGGCGTGTCGTCGCCGCAGCTCGACCGCGGCGACCGCGGCTTCTCGTACCGACACGACGGGCCACTCGACATGCGAATGAACGGCGACCAGCAGTGGTCGGCATCAGACGTTGTCAACGGATACGGCGAGTACGAACTCGGCACCGTCATCAAAAAATACGGAGACGAGCGATTCTTCAAGCGAATCGCGCGAGCGATCGTCGCAGCACGCCCGATCAACACAACTTCCGAACTGGCCGAAATTGTCACGAGCTCGATCCCGGCGCCTGCCCGACGCACCGGTGGCCATCCAGCTAAGCGCACTTTTCAAGCGATCAGGATCGAAGTAAACGGCGAACTGGATGTGCTTCCCGATGCGCTCGATCAGGCCGTCGAACACACCGTGCCTGGCGGCCGCATCGTGGTTCTGTCCTACCACTCTGGCGAAGACCGCATCGTGAAAGAACGCTTCGCCTTTGCTGCTGGCGCCTGCGACTGCCCGCATGACCTGCCGTGTGTTTGCGGAGCAATTCAGACTGTCCGCCTCGTGCGCGGTGTACCGAAGCGAGCAACCGACGAAGAACGCTCGACAAACCGTCGAGCAGCATCGGCCCGCCTCCGCGTCGTCGAGCGCATCGAGGCTGTCCGTAAGTCGGACGGCCTTCCCGTTGGTTCCGACGCACCGAGCGGGCTTGGATACTGATGGCTGCTCCGCTCCGCAAGCAATCGGCAGTTACCCGCAATTCCGCCGGTGCCGCACAGTCGAAAAAGCCGGCCTTGACGCTTGCCGCAAGCCGTGGCCGGCGCTGGCCTGCTGTCCTCGGAGGCTTCGCCCTCCTGGTCGTACTCGCTGGCATGCTCGGCGCTGCGGTTTTTCATACGCAGCTCGCTGAACGCCAATTACGAATAGGCCAGCTCGAGCGGTCCGTTAACGACGAGCGCGAACGCTTCGACGAACTCCGGTACCGACGTGCCGAACTGCGCTCGCCGGTGCGGCTTGCTGGTGCCGCAGGAGAACTCGGCATGGTCCGCGGTGACACCGGCACGTTCGTCAAACTCGACAAATGGGCAACCGCACGCCAGCTCGCAACAGCCGGGGTGATTGACAACTCCTCACGGCAGGTCATCATCGACACCGACCCACTCGAACAGTTCAGTGACGTCAAACGCGTTTCAGCGGGCCAGCCCTAGGACACGACAATGGCAACTCGCTCGCACTCACCGCGCACGTCGGACCAGAAGCCTGGCCGCAAGAACGTAGCGGCTCCGAAAGAGCGCGCTGCGAGTCGTTCCGCACGCACCTCCTCCCAGCATTCGAATCCCAGCAAGAGCTCGAGTCGAACAGCAAGCTCGACAAAGTCGCGCCGCGCCGAACCGCCGCGCCGATCCTCGTCGCAGACTCCGGTGCGCGGTACTGCGACGTCGGCCCGCGGCGCTGCTGGCCGTTCGCCTGCCTCCCCGGCGAAGCGCAGGGCGACCTCATCTCACCAGCGCTCCCCAGCGCGTCACGTCGAAGCGAAGCGTCACAAGGTCTCGGCCCCGTCGCCCGAGAAACGGGCAAGGCAGCGCGGAGTTGCTTCGCCGCTTCGTCGTCTGCGGATCACCCTCGTGGCTATCGCCGTGGTGCTGCTCGCCATCGTTGGACGCGTTGCTTACCTTCAGACGAAAGAAGCAGACTCACTCCAATCTGCTGGCGCAGACCAATGGACTCGCTCGTACTCGCTTTCGGCGCAGCGCGGCACCATGTTCGACAGGCACGGCAACGAACTGGCTATGTCGGTGCCAGCGGCATCAATTTCGATCAACCCGAAATTACTGGTCAACGGTGCCGTGGTTGTTCAGGAACTCGACACGCTGCTCGATCTCAGCGACAAGAAGGTCGCATCGCTGCTGATCGAAGTCGAGAGTAAGGAGCGGGGCTTCGTCTACGTCGCACGCCAGATTGACGCCAACGCTGGTGACTTCATTCGCGCACTTGGCCACGCCGGCGTCAACGTCGACCCCGAATCACGCCGCGAGATGCCGGGTGGCGACACCGGGCGCAGCGTGCTCGGCCGAACCAACATCGACGGTGATGGGATTGCCGGTCTCGAGAAGCAGTACAACGACGTTATGACCGGCACCGGTGGCTCGATGACCCGTGAAGTCGATCCGAAGCAGCAGACAATCGCTGGTTCTGAATCGATCACGCAGGCGCCAGTCGCCGGCAATGACCTCGTGTTGACCATCGATCGTTCAATCCAGTTTGCTGCTGAGCAGGTACTCCTTGAACAGCTCGAACGCATCGGGGCCAAGGGCGGCACCGTCATTGCCCTCGAAACGAAATCTGGTGAGATCCTCGGTATGGCTTCGGTCCGCAGGATCGACCAAACCGGCGAGTACGGCGTGACCAATGGCAACTTTGCCGCCGTTGATGCCTACGAGCCTGGTTCGGTCGCCAAGGTCATCACGATTGCTGGCGCACTCGATGCCGGCGCCGTCACACCGGAGACCGATTTTACCGTGCCATGGCGTAAGCAGTACGCCGACGACCTTCTCAAAGACTCCCATGAGCACCCCGACCTGCTGCTGACCGTCTCGGACATCCTCACCGAGTCGTCGAACATTGGCACCATCATGGTGCAGCAGGAACTTGGCCGGTACGAGCACTACGACTACATGACAGCCTTTGGTCTCGGTTCCAAAACGGCACTCGATTTTCCCGGCGAGTCGCCCGGCCTCCTCAAGGACGTCGACGAGCTGTGGGGTTCTGAACGAGTGACGGTCGCCTATGGCCAGGGCATGTCGAGCACCTCGCTGCAGCTCGTCTCTGCGATCAACGTCATTGCCAACGGCGGCGTCTACGTCGCACCGAAACTCGTGAAGGCGACCGTCGGCCCGGAAGGTCAGCAGACGCCGACCCCCGCAGCCGCAACGCACCGCGTCGTGTCTGAACAGGCGGCTGCAGAGACCACAGCAATGATGCAGCGAGTGGTCTGTGAAGGCACCGCCAAGATGGCCCAGGTCGACGACCTGCCCGTTGCCGGCAAAACCGGTACAGCGTTCAAGGCTGCTGACAACGGCACGTACTTCAACGAGGAGGGCGATCGGATCTATTACGCAAGCTTCGTTGGGTTCTTCCCAGCGGACGACCCACAGATCACCATTCTTGTTTCGGTGGACGAACCGCCGGCAGGCACGAGCGATCGCTTCGGCGGCACCGCCGCTGCGCCGGTCTTCGCAGCCCTCGTACCAACACTGCTGCACGAGCGGAATATCCAGCCGGCACCCGGCAGCACGGGATGTCCCGAGTGACAGACCTGCACACGGTCGGCTCGGTGGCCGCGGTACTTGCCAACATGGTTGGTGGAGCAGCTGCGCAGGTCCACGGCGACACAGCGACGCAGATCTCGACCGTCACGCACGACTCTCGTGCAGTCGACAGCGGATCGCTCTTCGCGTGTCTGCGCGGTGAACGCGTCGACGGACACGACTTCGCTGATGCCGCAGTTGAGGCAGGCGCAGCAGCGCTGCTCGTGGACCACCGGCTCGAATCGGCCACGGTGAGCGGGGTAGCACAACTGATCGTCGACGACACTCGGCTCCGACTCGGGCCGATCGCGGCAACGCTCATGGGTGACCCGAGCGGCCGCATGACGACCATTGGTGTCACCGGGACCAATGGCAAAACGACGACGAGCCTGATGCTCGAATCGATCTTCGTGGCACACGGTCAACGAGTCGGCGTGATCGGCACGCTGAACGGCCCCCGTACGACTCCTGAGGCACCCGAACTTCAGCGGCGTCTCGCCGATTTCGTCGCTGATAACTGTTCCGCAGCGGTGCTCGAAGTGTCCTCCCATGCACTCACGCTGCATCGCGTCGACGGAACGCACTTCGACGCCGTTGTTTTTACCAACTTTGGACACGACCATCTCGACCTGCACGGAACGCCTGAGGACTATTTCCGAGCTAAGGCATCGTTGTTCGACATTCGCTTTGCACCGCTCGCAGTAATCAACATCGACGACACACATGGGCAGCTGCTGACCGATGTGATTGCCGGCAACGATGGGCCGTCGATGCGAGTCGTTTCCTATTCGGTCTCTGAACTGGTCGACGTGGAAGTCACCGCAACGTCCCTCAGCTTCGAGTGGAACGGACATCGGATTCATGTCGCAATGGGCGGAGCGTTCAACGTCTCCAACTCGCTTGCCGCCGTTGTCACGGCAACCGAACTCGGTGTTCCAATAGATGACGTCATCAGTGGACTGGCGCGGCTCGATGCCATCCCGGGGCGATTCGAGACAGTCGCATGGCCCACAGGCATCGACGGCGAGTTCTCCGTCATTGTCGACTACGCCCACACGCCGGATGGGCTGACTGAAGTGATCGCTGCGGCCCGCGCCGTGGTCGACGAATCAGCATCCGTCATCGTCGTGTTCGGCTGCGGCGGTGACCGTGATCAGGCAAAGCGTGCCGAGATGGGCGCTGCTGCTGCTGCAGGCGCGGATCGGGTGATCGTGACCTCAGACAACCCAAGGTTTGAGGTGCCGATGCAGATCATCGATGATGTCGTGGCCGGCGTGTCGAGCAACTACCGTGATCGAGTTACGTTGAACCCCGACCGGCGCCAAGCCATCGGCGAGGCCTTGGACGTGGCGCAGAGTGGCGACATCGTCGTCATTGCCGGCAAGGGCCACGAAAAGACACAAGATCTCGGCGACTCTGTTGTCGAGTTCGACGACAGAGCAGTCGCTCAGTCGTTCATGGAAAGTAGTTCTCGATGATCGCTCTCATGATTGCCACGGCGGTCTCGACGTTGGTGTCGCTTTTCGGCACCCGTTACCTCATCGTCTTCTTCCGGACCCGCGGCCAGGGTCAGCCGATTCTCGGCAAGGAAGACCGCGGCCCTGAGCACCAACACAAGCAGGGCACCCCGACAATGGGTGGCATTGCCATCGTTGGTGCAGCTTTCATTGGGTGGGTCGCAGCCCACGTCCGCGACCTCGCCTTTTCGAACCAGACGATGATCGTGTGGGCAGGTGTGCTGCTCCTCGCGACGATGGGTTTTCTTGACGACTACATCAAGGTCCGGAAAGGCCATAACCGGGGCATTTTCTGGAAGCAAAAGAACTACATCACGATGTTGATGAGCTTTGTGATGGCCTGGGTCCTTGTCGTTGGCACGGGTATCTCCGAGACGATTTCGGTGACACGACCGGAAATCGGCATCGAAGTTCCCACCGCCGTCTGGGTGCTGTGGGCAGGAATTATTATCTGGGCCACGACGAATGCCGTCAATGTTACCGATGGTCTCGACGGGCTTGCTGCAGGCTCAGCACTGATGGGCTTCGGCGCATTCGCCCTAATCGGCTACTGGCTGTTTCGTAACCCGGACGTCTACGACCTCGCCGTCAACCCACTTGATATGGGTGTCTTCGCAGCGGCCTTTGCCGGCGGCTGCCTCGGGTTCCTGTGGTGGAATGCCGCCCCCGCCAAGATCTTCATGGGCGACGTCGGTGCCCTCGCCATTGGTTCTGCACTTGCGTTTCTTGCCCTGACGACGAACACGCATCTCTTGATCATCTTGATCTGCGGCATCAACGTGATGGAGGCGGGTTCGGTTGCCATCCAGATGGGGGTTTTCAAGGCCTCGGGACGGACCAAGCGTCTGTTCCGCATGTCGCCGATCCACCACCACTTTGAACTACTGGGCTGGCCTGAGACCACCGTCATTATCCGTTTCTGGTTGATTTCTGGCATCTCGATCGCCACCGCTGTCGCCATCTTCATTGCTGACTTTACGAACGTGGCGGTCGGCTTGTGACAGCGCTCGTCTACGGCCTCGCTGTCGCCGGCGAGTCGACCGTTCGCGCACTCCTGCGACATGGCGTTGCAGTCAAGGTTGCCGATGACACGATCACCGATGCCCGTCTCGCGCTCGCGTCCGAACTCGGTGTCGAACTGGTCGACGCCGCACAAACATCGGCCGAACGGTTGCTCGACGGTTGCACTCTGCTGTGTCCGGCACCTGGTGTCGCTGAACACCACCCGATCATCATCGCGGCGCAGCATCTCGGGCTCGACATCGTTTCGGAAATCGAGCTGGCCTACCGGTGGGAACAATCACGCCCCGACGGGCCGCGCCCGATGCTCGCCGTCACTGGTACCGATGGCAAGACCTCGACCACCAAGCTCACCGTCGCAATCCTCGAAGCGGCAGGCGTGCGCTCGGTCGACGCCGGCAACACCGACACACCGCTCGTGGATGCCATCGACGCACGCAACGATGACGGCACCGAGATGTATGACGCATTCGTGGTCGAGTGCTCGAGCTTCCGCCTCGCATTTACCCCGACGTTCCGCGCCGACGCCGCGGCATGGCTGAACGTGCAACCGGACCATCTCAACTGGCACACGTCGATGGCGTCCTATGAGGCAGCCAAGGCCCAGGTCTTCGCGAATCAGCGGCCCGACGACGTTGTCATCGGCTTTGCAAACGACGCTGCCGTGATGGGCCACCTCGCTACAGCGCCGGGCCGCACCTTGAGCTTTGGGTTGACGGCAGGCGAGTACCGGTCCGAAGGCGGCCTTCTCATTGGGCCGTCGGGAACGATCGCTCCGATCACGTCGTTGCGCCGAACACTGCGGCACGACATCACCAACGCGCTGGCAGCATCAGCGCTCGTACTTGAAACCGGCCTCGCAGATGTCGCAGCGATCGAACGAGCGCTCGGGACCTTCATCGGTCCAGCGCATCGTCTCGAGCGGCTCGGGAGCCACAATGGTGCCGACTGGTTCAATGATTCAAAGGCGACCACACCGCACGCGGCGTCGGCGGCAATCCGCTCGTTCGAAAACATCGTCCTCATCGCTGGCGGCGCCGACAAGGGTGTCGATCTGTCGTCGATGGCGGACGAAGCATGGCGCTGCACCGGCGTACTCGCGATTGGCGCAACGGCATCTACGATCGCCAACATTTTTGCCAGTGTCACCAGAGTCGAGTCAGTCGGCACGCTCGAGCGTGCCGTCGAAAGGGCTGCCGTCTGGGCAAGCCCGGGCGACATTGTTCTGCTATCACCGGGGTGCGCGAGCCTTGATCAGTTCACGAATTTCCAAGTGCGCGGCGAAGCCTTCCGCATGCTCTTCACTCAACTCGCCGGACAGCAACTACAGGGGGTCTCCGCATGACATCCACACTCACTGTTGCTGACCGTCGTCGCGCCGCGCTCGACCGGCGTGCGGCCGACGCGCCAGCTGCGCAAAGCCCGCGAGCAAGCAGTTCGCCTCGACGAGCGGCCCCGACTCGCAAGCCTGCTGCCCGCTCCGCCGCGAATAAGTCGAGAGGCGTCCGTGCCCACGGTGTTGCAGGAGAGCGGCCAAGATCGCTCCGTCCAGTTCGTGCCCCGGTTCAACCAGGCAAGGACCTCGGTCCAATCGCCACCTTCGTTCGGTCGGTGCGCACTGCTGCGGGCCCCAAACGAAAACCGGGCCCGCCGCCGGGAACCTTCTACGTGATTGCCAGCGTGGTCCTCGTTTTCGTTGTTCTCGGCCTCGTCATGGTGCTCTCGGCATCGGCAGTCACGCAGGCCAACATTGGTAACTCCCCCTATGCAGTGTTCTCGAAGCAGGCAATGTGGGCGGGTATCGGCCTCGTCGGCATGATCTTTGCGACGCAGGTTCCGTACACGATCTGGAAGCCGTTGACCATTCCGTTACTCGGCCTCGGTGCCGCGGCAATGGCAGTGCCGTTCGTCCCCGGTCTCGGCACGCCGGTCAACGGAGCACGCTCATGGATCCAGTTCGCTGGCCTCTCAGTGCAGCCGTCCGAGTTCCTCAAACTGGTCGTCGTCATCGCTGCAGCAAGCCTGCTCACCGCTCGCGCCGGCGAGCTTGGCGACCGCCGCAAGACCCTTTATCCCGTTGCTGCGCTCGCTGGAGCAGCCGCGTTGATGAGCCTTGCCCAGGGTGACCTCGGATCCGCGATTGTCCTCGGCGTGATCGTGTTGAGCGTCGCCTGGATCGCGGGAGTGCCGATGAAGCCGCTTGCTGGCCTCACACTGACGGCCGTCATTGCAGCGATCGGGTTCGTCGTGTCGGACTCCCGTCGACTCAGCCGTTTCACCGCCTTCTTGGACATCGAAGGGCACAAAGAATTCGAGTCGTACCAGGTGTACCAGGGGCTGGTCAGTATCGCCAACGGTGGCCTTACCGGCTCCGGCATCGGTGGCAGCCGGACCAAGCTCGGCTACCTCCCGTACGCCCACAGTGACTTCATCTTCTCGATCATTGCTGATGAACTCGGAATGATCGGTACCGCTGCAGTCATTGGTGGTTTTATTGTCCTTGTGGCTTTCGGCATTCAAGCCGCCCTCGCGGCTCCCGACCGATTCGGCATGCTTCTGGCTGGCGGTATCTCGTCGTGGTTCGGAGTTCAGGCGATCATCAATCTGGGCGGCGTTACGGGCGTGATGCCAGTGACCGGCCTCACCCTGCCGTTCTTTTCGGCTGGCGGCAGTTCGCTGTTCGTCAGCATGTTCGCTGCCGGATTGCTGCTGAGCGTCGCTCGACGAGCGACC
>Ga0209502_10000677_pt1 | contig 34824 bp, 28 predicted proteins | sample ArcticOcean_MG_C_10_FD_187442 | JGI IMG/M metagenome (GOLD analysis project Ga0209502, IMG submission 187442) | Marine microbial communities from western Arctic Ocean - ArcticOcean_MG_CB11_90 (SPAdes) (version 2) | ecosystem: Environmental > Aquatic > Marine > Oceanic | place: Arctic Ocean... | reverse complement strand
CTTTGCGGATACCGTATTTTTCACAAATTCGGGCACTGAGTCTTGTGAATTGGCCGTGAAGATGGCACGGAAATATTTTTACGATAAAGGCCGGCCGGACCGGGTTGAGATTATAACTTTTGATGGGTCGTTTCATGGTCGTTCCTCTGCAGGAATTGCTGCTGCGGGTTCTGAAAAGATGACTAAAGGCTTTGGCCCACTCTTGTCTGGGTTTGTGCATGTCCCTTTTGGTGTGCATGATCCGCTACATGCGGCGGTGAGTGACAAGACAGCAGCTGTGATGATCGAGCCTATACAAGGGGAAGGCGGCATAAGGCAGGTTCCGGATCATTGCCTGAAAGGTTTGCGCGATTTTTGTGACAGCCATGGCATTTTACTGATTTTTGATGAGGTGCAGTGTGGAGTTGGCCGGTCAGGGAAATTATTTGCACATGAATGGGCTGGGATAGAACCGGATATAATGATGGTTGCCAAGGGCATTGGCGGCGGCTTTCCAATTGGTGCAGTTCTTGCGACCCAAGAGGCGTCAAGCGGTATGACTACGGGCACCCATGGATCGACCTATGGCGGCAATCCTTTGGGTTGTGCGGTTGGAAGCGCCGTGTTGGAACATGTGGCTGCTCCTGCGTTTTTGTCTGACGTGAACCGCAAAGCAGGATTGATGCGCCAAGGCCTTGAGGGGCTGGTCGCGCAATTTCCCGATGTGTTTTATGGGGTGACTGGCTCAGGTTTGATGCTCGGTTTGAAATGCAGTGCTAACAATATCGACGTGGTCAATGCTGGGTATGCGGCAGAAGTTTTGACCGTGCCTGCTGCAGAAAATGTGGTGAGAATTTTACCTGCATTAAACATTCTCGATGATGACATTAAGGCTGCGTTATTGCGATTGGAAGCTGCTGCCTTGATTGTACAATCTGCGAAATAGTCTGATGGCTTAGAAATATATGTGATCTATGCTTTGGATAGTATGGGTCGCTGGTACTTAGGACACTTATTAATATGAAAAATTTTCTTGACATTAATCAGATTGAGCAGCGTCAGCTACGTAGTATTTTAGACGATGCGAGCCGGACCAAAGCGGCGCGTGCGGGTCTGCCTAAAGGTACAATGGATGTGGAACAGCCACTAGCTGGACAGATGGTGGCCTTGATTTTTGAAAAGCCATCGACCCGTACTCGCGTAAGCTTTGATTTGGGTGTACGGCAAATGGGTGGACAAACAACGGTTTTATCCGGTAGTGAAATGCAGCTAGGCCACGGCGAAACGATAGCTGATACTGCACGAGTGTTGAGCCGTTATGTCGATTTGATTATGATCCGCACATTTGAGGAAGCTACGCTTCTGGAAATGGCGGAATACGCCTCTGTGCCAGTGATTAACGGTTTAACCAACCGCACTCACCCCTGCCAGATCATGGCAGATATCATGACCTATGAGGAACATCGTGGCCCCATTCGCGGCAAGCGGGTTGTCTGGACCGGTGATGGGAATAATGTATGTGCAAGTTTCATACATGCAGCTAGTCAATTTGGCTTTGATTTCGTATTTTCAGGTCCTGCAAACTTGGACCCCGAACCGAAATTTGTGGCGGAGGCCCGCGCTAAGGGCGCGCAGATTGAGATTGTGCGTGACGTGGCTGAAGCAGTGCGGAGTGCTGACTTGTTGGTCACTGACACTTGGATTTCTATGCATGATAGCCAAACCGCGCGAGAACGCCGGCACAACCAACTGCGACCCTATCAGGTAAATGATGCTTTGATGGTTATGGCCAAACCGGATGCGTTGTTCATGCATTGCCTTCCAGCCCACCGCAATGAAGAGGTGACCAGTTCGGTGATGGATGGGCCACATTCGGTGGTTTTTGATGAGGCTGAGAACCGACTGCACGCGCAAAAAGCCATCATGCGTTGGTGCCTAGCCCAGTAAATTTTGCGCCTAGCAGCGTTTGCGCTTAAAATTTAAAAGGGCGTGGATTGGTATGGCGCTGAGTGAGTTTTAGCTGAACTATCCAATCCTGCGCGGGGATTGCCTGTTGGTGGAGTTAGATTTTGATTGCTGAGAATTTTGGCTAAGGTATTTGCACAGATCTGAGCTCTTGGCGAATCTCAGTAGATGCCGAAACCTTCAAAAACTGAAAGGGAGATTATAATGGCGCAAGCAAACATGGGGTTGATTGGTGTGGGTACAATGGGTTCGGCCTTGGCACTCAACATTGCAGAAAATGGCTATGATGTTGGCTTGTGGAACTTGGACCTTTCAGCGGTGGATAACTTAATAGCCTCGGCTGGAGATTTGGCGCCACGCCTTGTGAAATGTGAAAGTGTTCAAGGGCTGGTTGAGACCATGCCTACGCCTCGTGCGATTATCCTGTTGGTGCCTGCAGGTGCTCCGGTTGATCTCACAATCGATGAGTTGATCCCACTCTTGTCTGCTGGCGATACCATTATTGATGGTGGAAATTCTGATTTTCGTGACACCATTTCACGCACAAAACGTTTGGAAGCAGAGGGTTTGGCATATCTTGGTGTTGGAGTGTCTGGAGGATCTGAAGGCGCGCGGCATGGCCCTTCGATCATGGCAGGTGGAACTGTGGCTACATATGCTAGCATCGCACCGATTCTTGAGGCTATTTCGGCGCAATACTTTGGTGACCCCTGTGTTGCGCATTTGGGTCCAGATGGGGCAGGACATTTTGTGAAGACAGTCCACAACGGAATTGAATATGCCGATATGCAGATGATCGCTGAGGTCTACGGATTGCTGCGCGACGGCGCGGGCCTGGCTGCAAGCGAGATCGCACCGGTATTTCGCAGTTGGAACTGTGGTGCGCTAGAGAGTTATTTGATTGAGGTTACGGCTGAGGTTTTAGCCGCAAAGGATCCCGTCACGGGCGAAGAAATGGTTGATATGATCGTCGACCAAGCTGGCCAAAAAGGCACGGGTCGTTGGACGGTGATTGAAGCCATCCGCATGGGGCAAACCGCAAGTATCATCGAAGCGGCTGTTGGCGCACGCGTGCTGAGCTCGGAAAAGGCCACGCGTGAAATTGCAGCTCCTTTGTTGGTGCCGGCTGGAATTGATATGATGATCCCAATCTCCAAGCATGATTTGCAATCAGCCCTTATTGTGGGACGCGTTTTGGCCTATGCGCAGGGGTTTCGAATATTGGACGCAGCCTCCGAGGAATTTGATTGGTCCCTTGATTTTGCACGGATTGCAGAAATTTGGCGGGCAGGATGTATTATTCGCTCGACAATTCTGGATGATATAGCCGCTGCTTTTAGGACAGAACTACCTCAGGGGCGATTGATCCTATCAGAACATTTTATCAAAGTGCTAACCGAAAATATTGCTGGCCTACGCCGTGTGGTGTCAGCTGCGGCTTTAAGGGGACTGCCGGTGCCCGCTTTGGCTGCTGCGTTGAGCTGGTTTGACACTATCCGCCAAGCGCGTGGCACAACGGATTTAACTCAAGCCCAACGGGATTACTTTGGTGCACATTCTTTTCATAGAATTGATGAGGGTGGCAGCCATCATGGCCCATGGCATGGGCCTAAAGGCGCGTAGCCTAATGCTTGCGTGGCTTTGCTCTTAGTGTAGGATCCGCCTGTGTTGGATCCTTGGGCCAAGGATGTCTTGGGTATTGTGCGCGCATGTCTTTGCGCACGTCTGCATAGCTTCCCACCCAAAAACCTGGAATGTCTTTGGTGACTTGGATTGGTCGATGTGCCGGTGACAGTAAGGTCACTTTTATGGGCTGCTCACCCACCATGGGATGACTAGTTTGCCCAAAAATTTCCTGAATTCGCAGCTCAATGGCGGGGCTTTCGCCACTATACTCGATTGTAATTTGGCGACCTAACGGGGTGGTGAATTGCGCAGGAGCTAAGGTCTCAAGCCGCTGTAAGTTCTCCCAGCCTATTAAGGCTTTTAATGCGGGTAGAGGATCAAAAGACTTCCAATCTTGTTCTGTGGTCACGCCGTTCAGATAGGGAGCGAGCCAGTCTGGCAAATGTGCCATCAAGGTGGTATCAGATATGTCTGGAAAATTACTGCTGGGTAGCATTGCTATCCGGGCTTGCAGTAATCTAGCCGCTTTTGGCAGCCGCAGTCCAAGTTGCTTCACGCCCTCCAACATTGACGCCGCCACAGTATCAGCTGGTGCCTGTGTCCAGATATCCTGCGATAAGGTGAGTGCGCCCAGGTTTTCAGAACTGGTGGCCACAACACGCCTACGCCGCTTAGACCAGACGCATGCATTATGCCACTTTATCTGCTTACCAAAAACCTCGCGTAAACCGGCCTCTGAAATGTGCAGGGCGCGGCGAATCTTAGGATCTGGGCCGGTGCTGTGGTGCGGGTTTCCCAGTTCAGAGATTACCAAAAATAGGCTGCTGGCCAACTGATCATCTGAGGCCAAAACCACACCTTTTCCTCCGGCCATAATGTAGCGAGGTTGCGTGCCAGGCCTGCGTTGCGCCACTCGTTCAGGATATGCCAAAGCCAGACATTGTGCGGGTGAGAGTGCGGTTGACTTTACTAGAGCTGGAGCCAGGTTACTTAAGCGTTTAACTTCCACTTTGATACGCTTCAGTGCAGACATATCGCGAACCCTACCAGTCAAAGCCTGAGTACTAGCTTTATCAGACAAGGCTTTTAGTGCGGGGATGAGATCAGATTGTCGCGAAATTAGGATATCTCGATCTGACAGAAGGGCTGCCAACGGGGCTGCCGTAGCACCAGCCTGCACCAGCATTTGAGCAAGGCGTGGATGCAGTGGCAGTTTTGCTAATGCTGCACCATGAGGTGTTAACCGGCCATCGCTCAGCGCGCCAAGTTGAGAGAGGAGATCTTGAGCCTGGGCCCACGCTCCAGATGCAGGTGGGGTCAGAAAGGCCAAGTCTTCTGGCCCAGTGCCCCACAGGGCCAATTCCAGAGCAAACGGTGCAAGGTCTGATATCTGTATTTCTGGTGGCGCATAGGCCTGCATTGCGCCCTCTTCAGCACGCGCCCACATCCGATAGCATTGCCCAGCTGCAACTCGGCCAGCACGTCCTGTGCGTTGTGTGGCCTCTGCCTTACTAACGCGTTCGGTCACCAGCGTCTGTAGCCCCTTTTTAGGATCATAACGTGCTCGGCGTGATAAGCCGCAATCTACCACAACGCGTACATCTTGGATGGTTAGTGAGGTTTCTGCGATGGCTGTGGCCAATACTATTTTGCGAAGGGTTGGTTCTGGGCGGATTGCCAGTTGTTGCTCGGCGAAGGGAAGGTTGCCCAGTAATGGTCGCAGAATACAATTTTTGGGCAGCTTATCTTTAAGCAGGCGCGACGTCCGTTTGATTTCGGCCTCACCGGGCAAAAATACTAAAATGCCACCTTCGGTATCTGCAATGGCTTTTAATATCAGTCTACTGGCCTGCGCCTCGAGGGATATATCTTTGCTGACCGGACGGGGTAGGTAAATAATTTGGACAGGATAACTGCGCCCTGCGCTTGTTACAACTGGAGCGTTACCCAGTAATTTAGCTACAGGCTCTGCGTCCAAGGTAGCGGACATAACCACAAGCATCAGATCGCTGCGCAGGGTTTCGCGAACCTCCCAAGCCAGAGCAAGTCCCAGATCAGCAGCCAAAGACCGCTCATGAAATTCATCAAATATAATGGCTGATACGCCAGGTAATTCAGGGTCAGATTGCAGCATTCGGGTTAAGATGCCCTCTGTCAAAACTTCAATCTGGGTGTTTGGGCCTACCTTAGATTGGCCACGAATGCGGTAGCCAACGGTTTCACCCATGGCTTCGCCTAGGGTTTCAGCCATCCGCTCGGCGGCAGCCCTTGCTGCTAGGCGCCTGGGTTCAAGCATCAGTATTTTACCAGTACATAGCCCCGCATGCAAAATTGCCAATGGGGTGCGAGTTGTTTTGCCTGCCCCTGGTGGGGCTTGCAGCACGACACGGCCTGATGCGGTCAGGCACTCCAGAACTTGCGGTAGAACCGCATCTATTGGCAGATCAAATTTCACCTGACCCTTATCTGTGAGAAAATGAGGCACGTCCACGGGTTGATTGTGTGATGGGGTGCGAAAGAGTAAAATCGAAAGGTAGTTTTAAACCCGTGACCTATTAATTCGTTATGGGCTGAAATATGGCCGATTACCCTTGATATAGTCGCTTGCAATTGCGCCGGTCGCAGATAAATGGTCAATTCACAGCAATGTTTACACTTCAACTTATAGAAGAACTCGCCCTGGAGGATAGATGAGCAAAAAAGACTTTGTGCCACAGGAAATTGCGCGACGAATTGAACAGGGCAACCGCAGGGCGCTAGCGCGGGCCATTACCTTGGTGGAAAGTGCTCATCCTACCCACCGAGCCCAAGCCGCAGAGCTGCTGGAAGCTTTAGGCAGCAATCGGCAGGCGATTCGCATTGGGATGTCTGGGACGCCGGGTGTTGGTAAGTCCACATTCATCGAAAGCTTTGGCCTGCAATTGGTAGAAAGTGGGCTACGGGTTGCGGTTCTGGCGGTTGATCCTTCGTCGGCGCGTTCAGGTGGCTCTATTTTAGGGGATAAAACCCGCATGGATCATCTGTCTCGCCATCCCAGCGCCTTTATCCGTCCATCGCCTAGCCAAACCCATCTTGGGGGGGTCGCGCGGCGCACTAGGGAGGCTACTGCGCTGTGCGAGGCGGCTGGCTTTGATGTAGTATTGATTGAAACTGTGGGGGTGGGGCAATCTGAAACCATGGTTGGAGAAATGGCTGACCTGTTTGTGCTGTTGTTGGCGCCTGCTGGTGGTGATGAGCTGCAAGGGGTCAAGCGCGGCATTATGGAGATGGCAGACCTGATCTTGATCAACAAAGCCGACGGCGATTTAAAAGCCGCAGCTTCGCGTACCTGTGCTGACTATGCAGGCGCCCTAAGGTTAATGCGCAAACGTGCGCAGGATCCGGAAGGGTTTCCCAAGGCGCTGATGGTTTCGGCAATTGAGAGTAATGGGTTGAGCCAAAGTTGGATTGAGATGCAGTCCCTTGTGGACTGGCGGAAGCAAAATGGGGTTTGGCAAAGCACCCGCGCTGATCAAAATGCATTTTGGTTCAACGCTGAGTTACGTCACGCTTTATTGACGCGTTTGGAAAATGACCCTGAGGCAGTTGCTGCCTCGGCTGCAATGCAAAAAGCCATCCGTGCGGGGCAGGTCGCCCCCTCGGTTGCGGCCGAACGGGTGGTTCGCAGTTTCCTTGGCCCAGATAAAAAGTAGGGTAATTGATTCGGAATTTGGGTGAATATTCAAGTGGTCTTTACCTATTATCTAGAGTTAAATTGCCAAAAGCCTAAAAACCTCTGCTAAAGCAGGGGTGAAGGTAGCAAGAAGGCTTGACCTTGCATTGGGATGATCTTAAACCCCGTCAAAGAGTTTTCACCCGTAGTCATTTGACGTGGGTCTCCGATATTATGAGTAAGGACGCATAAGATGGCACGCCGCTGCGAACTGACGGGCAAAGGCCCAATGAGTGGAAACAATGTAAGCCACGCTAAAAACCGTACACGTCGTCGGTTTTTGCCAAACTTGAACGAGCTGACATTGCACTCCGATGCTTTGGGCCGGGCCTTTAAGCTTAAAATTTCTGCGGCGGCATTGCGCACAGTTGATCACCGTGGCGGTCTAGATGCGTTCTTGGCTAAGTCGAAAGACATGGAACTTTCTGACACAGCTTTGAAAATCAAAAAAGATATCGCGAAAGCTCAGGCAACAGCCTAAACGCTTTTAAAGATCAAAAAATTAAAAACCCTGCAATTTGTGGGGCTTTTTTGTTTTAAAAGCTTAATTTTGAACTCCTTTGCGCAGTCCGCGAATAGTTCGCGGTTCTTATTTCTCATACCTAGCTGTAGGTGCAAAAGTGTTTGGTGATATGAATTATTGAGTAAGCCTGAGCCATTTCGCGAGGCGCATATGTGGTGGTGTTGGAATGCTTAATTCTGGTTATAATTACTTCTGCTGCGTGATCCACTTGAGTATGGATGTTGATCCCCCATTGACCAACCCTGCACTCTATTCCATATCCCAATAATGATACCTCTTTCTCACATCCGCAACTTCTCGATCGTGGCGCATATTGACCACGGTAAATCCACGCTGGCTGATAGGCTGATTCAGGAGACTGGAACGGTCAAGGAGCGTGATATGCAGGCGCAGATGCTTGACAGTATGGACATTGAGAGGGAGCGAGGAATAACGATCAAGGCTAATACGGTGCGGATCGATTACACCGCAGCGAACGGCGAGAGTTACATACTCAACTTGATCGACACTCCAGGTCACGTGGATTTTGCCTATGAGGTTTCACGCTCCATGCGGGCTGTCGAAGGCTCGCTTTTGGTAGTTGACAGTTCGCAAGGTGTTGAAGCGCAGACCTTGGCCAATGTCTACCATGCCCTGGACGCTGATCATGAGATTGTGCCGATTCTTAATAAGATTGACCTGCCCGCCTCAGATTGCGACCGGGTGGCTGAACAGATTGAAGATGTGATCGGGATTGATGCCAGTGAGGCAATCCAAGTTTCAGCGAAAACTGGTCAGGGAATTGTAGAGACTCTCGAGGCCGTTGTACATCGACTGCCTGCGCCAAAGGGTGATATAAACGCACCGCTTAAAGCTATGTTAGTGGACAGTTGGTATGATTCATATTTGGGCGTAATTGTTTTGGTGCGGATCATTGATGGGAAGTTGAAAAAGGGTGAGCGGGTAAAGTTCATGTCCAATAATACCACTCATCATGTGGATCGCATCGGGGTATTTCGGCCACAAATGGAGATGATTGACGAGTTGGGAGCTGGTGAGATTGGGTTTTTGACCGCTTCGATCAAGCAGGTGCGTGACACCCGCGTGGGTGATACAATTTCACATGATAAACAGACAGTGGCAGCGTTGCCGGGTTTTAAGCCAGCTCAGCCGGTAGTATTTTGTGGCCTCTTCCCGGTGGATGCTGCGCAATTTGAAGATTTGCGTGACAGTATCGACAAATTGGCCCTGAATGACGCCAGCTTCAGCTTTGAAATGGAAACCTCCGCAGCGCTGGGCTTTGGCTTTCGCTGTGGGTTTTTGGGGTTGCTACATCTTGAAGTGATCCGAGACCGGATTGAGCGTGAGTATGACATTGATCTGATCACTACTGCTCCGTCCGTGATCTATGATATCCACATGCGCGACGGCCGGATTGAGCAATTACACAATCCAGCCGATATGCCAGACCTAACACTGGTGGACCATCTTGAAGAGCCGCGTATCAAAGCTACAATTTTGGTGCCCGATGAATATCTCGGTGACGTACTAAAGCTGTGCCAAGATAGGCGCGGCATGCAGATGGACCTCACATATGCGGGCTCACGTGCGATGGTGGTTTATGACTTGCCGCTGAATGAGGTAGTGTTTGATTTCTATGACCGCCTGAAATCGGTGACCAAGGGGTATGCCTCTTTTGATTATCAAATGATTGGCTATCAGCAGGACAATCTGGTGAAGATGAGTATTTTGGTGAATGATGAGCCGGTGGATGCGCTGAGTACGATGGTGCACCGCGACCGCGCTGATGCCCGTGGTCGGGCGATGGTGGAGAAACTCAAAGACCTGATCCCCAGACACATGTTCAAAATCCCAATCCAAGCCGCAATTGGCGGCAAGGTGATCGCCCGCGAAACTCTGAGTGCCATGCGTAAAGATGTAACCGCAAAATGCTATGGCGGTGATGCCACCCGGAAGAAGAAATTACTTGAAAAACAGAAAGCTGGCAAAAAGAAGATGCGCCAGTTTGGGAGGGTAGACATTCCTCAGGAGGCGTTTATTTCAGCGCTGAAGATGGATGGATAAAATTTTCTCAGCAGGGGTGGCTACTGCTAGTGTTGGATCATTAATTAGACGATGCAGTGAACGATTGGAGAGCTGGCTATAGCGGGCCTATTTTTAGCTAATACCAGAAAGTTTGCCATGATATGCCCTCTCTGTAATGCTTATACATCATTGTATGACACCCCAGTTGAAGGTGGTCCCTTCGGGGCCTCTGTGTCTCTCTGTGGAACCTGTGTAAATCAACTGACTGCACCCCGCCAGATGCTGATCACTGGCGAGGCTTGGCGGTAGCCATGTGGTCGGAGGAGCCTGCAGTTCAAGTTTTGGCTGCGCGGATGTTAGTGCGACTGTCAGAGCATGATTGGGCCCGGGATTTGAGCGATCAGCTGTATCTGGATGACGAAACCCGCTCATAGGCCGCTAATGTGGCTAAAATCAGCAACCACCGTGACAGCAACGGCGTGCCTTTGGCGGTGGGTGATACGGTGGTTTTGATAAAAGATCTGTCAGTGAAGGGCGTGGTTTTACCGCAAAGCGGGGAACCTTCGTCCGTGGGATTTCATTAGTGGTAGGCGATGATGCTCATATTGAAGGCCGGGTGAATGGCCAGCGGATGATCATCTTAACCGAATTTGTCAAAAAAAAATAGCGTTAAACCTAAGCGTCTAGGAAAACCCGCACCACCGCCTCAAACTCCCGAGGCCTCTCGGCATGCAACCAATGCCCGGCATTGGGTATTTTGGCGAAGCGGGCTTTCGGGAATAGTGATTTGATCAGAGGGCGGTGCTCTGGGCGCAGGTAATCAGAATTGGCGCCGGTCAAAAACAGGGTTTGGGTGACAAATTGGCCCGAGACCTCTGGAAAGCCGATAATGTCTGCCATGGATGCGCCCAGGGCTGGCAGGTTGAGCCGCCAAGTATGGTCTTGCAGATTGAGGCTTTGCAACAAAAAGCTTCGCACAGTGGGGTCCCCGATTTGACCGCTGAGAGCCTGTTCGGCCTTGGCGCGGCTTGATAGCTGGTCCAAGGGCAGTGCTTGCATGGCGTCAATAAGATGCTGCTGGGTATGGTCATAGGTTACAGGCGCGATATCGGCCACGATCAGGCGGCGGATATTTGCGCCCGAAAGAGCGGCCACCATCGCGGCCTTGCCGCCCATGGAATGACCGAGCAGATCAACAGGGCCACCTATTGAGGCTATCACCTCAGACAGATCTTCGGCCAAAGCGGGATAGCTGTGATCGTCTTGCCAAGGGCTGGCCCCATGATTGCGCAGATCAAGAGCGATAACCCGTCGGGTATCTGACAAACGTTTGGCTATCACGCCCCAATTGCGCCCCGAGCCAAACAGGCCATGGGCAATGAGGAGGGGTGTGCCAGCATCGCTGCCGTGAGTGATCATATGTAACATGGTGCTAATCTACGGTGGGTTTCCACGCCGCACCAGCCCCGCTATGATTCGTGTATGAATTTTGTAGATGTTACCCCATGACCAAGCGCGATCCATCCATCCCCACACAAGGTTTGCACCATATCACATTGACCGGGGCAGGTCGGCAGATCACCTTGGATTTTTGGGAGGGGATTTTAGGCATGCCATTTGTGTTTGAGCAACCCAATCTCGACAATCCGGCGGAAAGCCATTTGTATTTTGATCCTGGTGACGACCGGTTGATCACAGTGTTTTGCGATGAAACCCGTGAGCCACGGCCGGGCAAAACCCCAATTGTACCCGGTGCTGTGCATCATATTGCATTCTCTGTGAGCCGAGCGGTGTCGATGCATCTGCCCGAAAAGCTGGACGCGCTTGGCATTGCGCATTCTGGCTTGAAGGATCGGGGGTTTATGACGTCACTGTATTTCCGCGAGCCCTTGGGGCTGCTGATTGAGCTTGCTTCTTATAAGTTCACACCGACCAGAGGCTTGTCACATGCTCGCGTTTTATTTGAGGCGCATAGGATTAGGGTGGAGGCTCAAGATTTGGCCATTTCAGATCGTCACGTGGCACAAGCTTTAGATAGTTTGGCGCATCACGAGGTCCCGAGCTTATTGAGTTATGATACGGGCGGGTGAGGCTGTTTGAGCGCGGGCGGGGCCCGCATCAAATGCGTGCAACCCGCTGCGCCACATTTTAGTACATCGGAAAGTGTGCGCATAATGCGCCGACTTCGGCTTTGACCTTGGCTTCAACGGCTGCATTGCCTTCTTCACCATTCGCAGCCAAACCGTTGACCACTTCGACAATCCAATCAGCGATTTGACGAAACTCAACTTCGCCAAACCCGCGAGTTGTGCCGGCTGGGCTGCCCAAGCGGATGCCGCTTGTGACCATCGGCTTTTCGGGATCAAAGGGCACACCGTTTTTGTTGCAAGTAATGCGCGCGCGGCCTAATGCTTTCTCTGTTGCGTTGCCTTTCACACCTTTGGGTCGCAAATCTACCAGCAAAACATGGGTGTCTGTGCCATGTGTGACCGTATCCAATCCGCCTTTAATCAGCTGATCAGACAGGGCCTTTGCATTTCTGATCACGTTTTGGATGTAAGTTTTGAACTCAGGCTGCAATGCTTCACCGAAAGCAACGGCTTTGGCCGCGATAACATGCATCAATGGACCACCTTGTATGCCTGGAAAGATCGCAGAATTAAACTTTTTGGCCAGTGCTTCATCATTGGTGACGATCATGCCGCCCCGCGGACCGCGCAGGGTTTTATGGGTGGTGGTGGTCGCAACATGGGCGTGTGGGAATGGGCTCGGATGTTCGCCTGCAGCCACGAGGCCGGCGAAATGGGCCATGTCCACATGCAAATAAGCGCCAACACTATCAGCAATTTCGCGCATGCGTTTGAAATCAATTTGGCGGGGAACTGCAGAGCCACCAGCGACGATCAATTTTGGCTTGTGCTCGGTCGCGAGCTGTTGCACTTGTTCATAGTCAAGCAGATTGTCTTGCCGGCGCACACCGTATTGTACAGCGTTGAACCATTTGCCTGATTGGTTTGGAGCGGCCCCATGGGTCAGGTGGCCACCAGCATCGAGGGACATGCCTAGGATAGTATCTCCAGGCTGCAACAGTGCCTGGAACACCCCTTGGTTGGCTTGACTGCCAGAATTTGGCTGCACATTGGCAAATTTGCAGTCAAACAACTTACACGCCCGCTCAATGGCGAGCGTTTCCGCAATATCCACATATTCACAGCCGCCGTAATACCGCCGTCCCACATAGCCCTCTGCATATTTATTGGTCATGACAGAGCCCTGCGCCTGAAGTACTGCTTTCGAAACAATATTTTCAGATGCAATTAGTTCGATTTCATCGCGCTGGCGCCCAAGTTCTTGGTTAATTGCTTTTGCCAAGGACGGATCTGTATCGGTCAAGTCGGCATTAAAAAACTTTGTGATACTGGCTGTCATGATTTGCTCCTAAGACGGTTTGCGATGCGTATGCTTGTTTCCTATAAGAAATGTCAAAGCCTCACGCCGCGACGTATTGACCTGATTTCCCAGTTTATGGCCGTAGCTTGCGTTTTTAGGCTGGACCGGCATAGGGTGCGGAAACGGAGTTTCCGAAATGCACAAAACAGACCGTAAACGCTTTGCCTTCTTGGCAAGTAATTCAGAATTGGCCCAGTCTGCAAGGAATACATTTGTACACAGACTTGGTGATTGTGATGTAAGCGAAGCGGACGTGATCGTGGCTCTTGGTGGGGACGGCTTTATGTTGCAGACCCTTCATACGGCACAGCACCTTAATGTACCCGTTTATGGGATGAACCGGGGTACAGTTGGGTTTTTGATGAATGAGTTTTCCCTTGATTATCTGTCAGAGAGATTGGCGGCGGCGAAAGAAGCGTCGATCAATCCCTTGCGCATGCGTGCCACCTGCACCGATGGCAGCCATCACACCGAGTTGGCGATCAATGAAGTGTCCCTCCTACGGCAGGGCCCACAAGCCGCGAAGCTCAAGGTTTTTGTGGATGACAGGCTGCGGTTGAGTGAGCTTGTGTGTGATGGCGCCTTGGTTGCGACCCCTGCTGGCTCGACCGCCTATAATTATTCCGCACATGGCCCAATATTGCCGATTGGGTCCGAGGTATTGGCACTAACGGCAATGGCTGCATTCCGGCCGCGTAGATGGCGAGGTGCTGTATTGCCGAAAGTTGCTAAAGTGAGGTTTGAAGTGATAGAGCCCATTAAGCGGCCTGTTATGGCGGATGCCGACAGCCGTTCGGTTCAAGATGTGGTATTAGTTGAGATAGAAAGCGCGGGCGATATTGCGCATCGTCTCTTGTTCGATCCAGATCACGGGTTGGAAGAACGGCTTATTCAGGAACAATTTTCTTAAATAGAAGTATCAGCCGACCGTCTATAGCCCGCCCAGCTGGAATTTAATTCTTCCGAACTCACATCCTATACCACTGTTAAAAATTCATAATAAATTGATAATGTTTACTTTTGGTTGTGTGTGGAATGCTGATCACCGCTAAGGGTGGGGAGCTTGTAGCATAACAATGCTATCTTTTCGCAGAAACTAGCCCCAAAGTCAGGTTATTTTGCATATCCCATGGCCTGAAGCACAGTCCGCACTTCGTCAAGAACCGCAGGATCATCTATGGTGGCTGGGGCTTTGAACGGTTTGCTATCGGCAATACTTACCATTGTGCCGCGCAGAATTTTGCCAGACCGGGTTTTGGGCAAGCGATCCACAACACAGGCCAATTTAAAGGCCGCGACGGGGCCAATCTTCTCGCGTACCAATTTAATCACATCCATTACAATATCGGCATGTGGCCGGATGCAGCCCTTGTTGAGGCATAGAAAACCGAGGGGTAGTTGCCCCTTCAGCGTATCCCCCACACCAATTACGGCGCATTCGGCTACATCGGGGTGGGCAGCCAATACCTCTTCCAATCCTCCGGTGGACAGCCTGTGTCCGGCGACATTGATCACGTCGTCTGTGCGCGCCATGATGTAGAGATAACCGTCAGAATCAATCATGCCAGCATCGCCGGTTTCATAATACCCGGGGTAGGTGGTCAGATAGGATTTTATATACCTTTCTGGCGCATTCCAAAGGGTTGGCAAGGTGCCCGGTGGCAAGGGGAGCTTCACTGCGATGGCGCCCAATTCACCCGACTTCATCTGATGTCCATCCTCATCCAAAATTTGTACATCATATCCCGGCATTGCCACGGTGGGGGAGCCTATTTTGACTGGCATGGCCTCGATTCCCACTGGATTCCCAGCGATCGTGTAACCGGTTTCAGTTTGCCACCAATGATCATAAACAGGAACGCCCATCACTTTCTGGGCCCATTCGATCGTGTCGGGATCTGCGCGCTCACCTGCCAGATAGAGTGCACCCAATCGAGACATATTGAAGCCTTTAATTGATTCTCCCTTAGGATCTTCGCGTTTGATGGCGCGAAATGCTGTTGGTGCAGTGAAAAAGCTACGCACATCGTGTTCGGCGATCACCCGCCAAAATGTGGTGGTATCGGGAGTGCCTACAGGTTTGCCTTCAAAGACAACGGTCGTGTTGCCATGGATCAAGGGCGCATAGCAAATATAGGAATGTCCAACGACCCAGCCCACATCTGAGGCGGCCCAGAATACATCGCCAGGATCCACGTTGTAGATATTCTTCATGGTCCAATTGAGCGCCACCAAATGGCCTGCAGTTGGACGCACAACACCTTTTGGAGCGCCGGTGGTGCCCGAGGTGTATAGAATATAAGCTGGATGATCGCCGGATACCGGGACGCAAGGCGCGGGCGTGGTGCCTGTTTGCAGCGCCTGCCATTCGATATCGATATCACCAAGTTGCGCTTCGCATTCGGTACGTTGGTAGATCACGGTAAACTTTGGCTTGTGTTGAGCTAACTTAATGGCACCATCCAAAAGAGGTTTATATTCAACGATGCGATTTGGTTCGATGCCGCAGGAACCGGCTATGATGGCTTTGGGTGTTGCATCATCAATTCTCACAGCCAATTCATTGGCGGCGAATCCACCAAAAACAACCGAGTGAATAGCGCCAATACGCACGCAGGCCAGCATGGCAACCAAGGCCTCGGGGATCATTGGCATATAAATTATCACGCGATCCCCGGATATGATACCTTGGGCTGCCAAGCCGCCGGCCAATGCGGCCACTTGGGTTTGCAAATCTGCATAGGTGGTTTTGGATTTGTGGCCGGTGACGGGGCTGTCATAAATGATAGCCACGCGGTCGCCGTTGCCCGCTTCCACATGTCGGTCCACGGCATTGTAGCAGGTATTGACCTGCGCATCTTTGAACCATTCATACATTGGTGCATCATCGTCCCAAAGGGCTTTTGACGGGGGTTTAACCCAATCGATGGCCTCGGCGGCTTTCATCCAAAATGCTTCAGGATCTGCTTGGCAGCCTGCATAGATATCTTTGAATGACATATGATGAACTCCTGTTAAAATGCTGTGGGCGTTTATTCCTCATAGAACACTTGGGCGCAAGTTGCTGCTTCTACTAACATGGGGCAATGCGACGATCGGCCATTGCATCCTATTCGAATCTCGTGAAACTTATCTAGAAAATGCATTTGGAAAATTGAGGCTAATTATGCAAAATATCCGTGCTGAAGTGTTGTTGCCAACCAAAGAACTGCGCAATGACATTACGTTTTTCACAAAAGTATTGGGCATGCGCATGGATGAGATATTTCCAGCGGATGACCCTAGCGTCGCTGTATTCTCTGGTTTTGGCCTGCGGGTGCGGGTGCAAAAAGGCGCAGATGTGGCACCGGGTGTGTTGCGCATCCTTTGCGATGACCCGGTTTTGATTGCTGGTGGTAAGACCCAGCTTAGGGCGCCCAATGGCACAAGAATCGATATTGTGGCTCTTGCGCCACCGGTGGTGATGCCACCCACCGAACATGAATTTGTTGTACGCCGAATGGCAGATCAGGCCCCTTGGGTGATTGGCCGAGCCGGTATGCAATACCGCGATTTAATCCCCAGCCGTCTTGGTGGTTCTATCATTGCCAGCCATATTCGCATACCCGATGGCGGACCTGTGCCGGACATGGTGCACTTCCATTCTGTCGGCTTCCAATTGATTTATTGCTATAAAGGATGGGTTGATTTGGTCTATGAGGATCAAGGCCCACCCTTTCGATTGCACGCTGGAAATTGCGTAATTCAACCACCAGAAATCCGGCACCGGGTGCTGTTTGCCAGCGAAAATGTTGAAGTAATCGAAATTGGTGTGCCGGCGGAACATATAACGACCATTGATCATGACATGGTGTTGCCTACAGCTGAGCTACGGCCTGATCGCACCTTTGAGGGACAAAAATTTGTGCATAATGAAGCCGACGGCGCGGAATGGTGGCCGTTCCGCTTACCTGGGTTTGTTTCGAGAGATACAACCATTTCACACAATACCCGAGCAGTTGCTGGGGTGCAGATTGTGAAGCGAGGGCCGGGAAAGCCGGTTTGGGCAACGCACAACAGCGACATCCATTTCACCTTCTTGTTGCAAGGTAACTTAACCCTAGAGGGCTTGGATCAGCCGGCGCAACAACTAGGTACCGGAGACGCATTTGTGACCCCTCCTGGCATGCCCATATGCTATGCTTCTCCATCGGAGGATATTGAGTTGCTAGAAGTCAGTTTGCCTGGTGTGTTTGAAACTAAGTTGGTTTAAACTATAAGTAATTTGTTGTCTGGACTGTGCTCACAATAGGGTATGTAGTAATTATTATAAGGCGCTGTTTGCGTTTCAGCTAAATGATACGAAAGGTATAGCCATGAGCACAGATTTGATCCTCGCAGCAACAGCGGTTCGCGCTAAAGCTTATGCTCCCTATTCTAATTTCCATGTTGGAGCTGCGCTTCGTACGCAGAGTGGTGCCATATTTGTGGGCTGTAATGTTGAAAATGTTGCCTATCCCGAAGGTACATGTGCTGAGGCCGGTGCTATTGCCGCGATGTGTGCAGCTGGCGAATATACGATCGTGGAAGTTGCAGTTATTGCTGGCGGCAATCGTCCTGTCCCCCCCTGTGGTGGATGCCGGCAAAAACTTTCAGAGTTTGCCACAGGTGATGTTGCCGTAACTATGGTTACGGCTGATGGGGCCCAAGAAACTATGCGTGTTGCGGCTTTACTTCCCGGAGCGTTTGACTTGGAGCACCTCAACGCCGGTGCGACGACTTTGGATAACTAATGCTGGCTCGCGACCTGCTTCTTTGCTTGCGGGAAGGCAGATCAGTTAGTCCAGAAGCGATCATGGCTTTTGCCAAGGATTTGGGTGGCAATCGGATAAGCGATGCACAAGCGGGGGCCTTTGCGATGGCTGTATGCTTGGCTGGGCTTGATGATCCTGGGCGTGTTGCGCTGACATTGGGCATGCGAGATAGTGGCAAGGTTCTAAGTTGGAACCTTCCAGGTAAAGTTATTGATAAACATTCGACTGGTGGTGTTGGGGATGCAGTTTCGCTGCTACTGGCGCCAATGTTGGCTGCCGTTGGAGCCTTCGTGCCGATGGTTTCTGGTCGTGGTTTGGGGCATACTGGGGGAACTCTCGACAAATTAGAGGCTATTCCTGGTGTCCGCACCCAATTTTCTGAAGCGCAGTTTCGTGAAATCGTCACAAAGGTAGGCTGTGCGATTGTAGCCCCCACGCTTGATATCGCGCCGGCAGATCAACGGCTTTACGCGGTGCGAGACGTGACAGGGACCGTGCGCTCAACTGATTTGATAACATCTTCTATTCTGGCCAAGAAATTAGCAACTGGACTTGAGGCGTTAGTACTAGATGTGAAAACTGGCTCGGGTGCTGTGATGCAAGATCGAGACGCTGCGCAGGCCTTGGCACAAGCTTTGGTGTCTACGGCCAATGGAGCTGGATGCTCGACTAGTGCTATCATTACCGATATGAGCCAGCCACTTTTACCCAGTATCGGTAATGCTCTTGAGATTGCTGATGTTATGCGGGCCTTCGACAGTGGTCAGGGCCCCATGGTGGAGGTAGCCATTGAATTGGGAACACAGCTGTTGGTTCAGGGCCACGTGTTTTATACAGAAAAAGGTGCGCGTGATGGGCTGGTGAAATGCCTTTCTGACGGAACAGCGAAAAATAAGTTTGGAATGATGGTTGCTGCGCAGGGGGGGCCGGAAAACTTTACCGAGCGTTGGGAAGACTATCTAAACATTGCACCTGCCTATGAGATTTTGGCGCCATCTGATGGCTATGTACAGGCAATGGATGGTACCGCCTTGGGTCGGATTGTGGTGGCTCTTGGCGGTGGTCGCCAACGCGAGGATGACCAAATTGATCACTCTGTTGGCCTATCCGAAATTACTCCATTAGGAGCGAAGCTGCGCCGTGGTCAGCTAATGGTCTTAGTGCATTGTCACGACACAGAGCATGCTGATAATGCCATGCTCTCGGTACAGGCTGCAATTACTGTGGGTGCCACCGAACCTGCGCCAAAGCCCTTGATTTTGGAACGGATTATCAGATGAGCCGGGCATTTTTGATTGTTCTTGATTCCCTGGGCTGTGGTGGTGCACCAGATGCAGAGACTTTTGGGGATAGGGGGGCAAATACGCTGGGCCATATTATTGCCGCTCGGCAAGGATCTTTGTACATGCCCAATTTAGCTGCCCTCGGTTTGGGAGCGGCACTGACACATTCCAGTGGCCTCGCTTCGCCCTGGCCCGCCCCAACGGAGGGGTGTTGGGCTGTGGCGCAGGAAATTTCTAACGGCAAAGATACGCCGTCAGGCCATTGGGAGCTTGCCGGTGTGCCGGTGCCTTGGGATTGGCATTATTTTCCAAATAGAACACCAGCCTTCCCACCCAATATCATGGCTGCTGTGGCAAAGTTTTCAGGTGGCAGTTTGGCAAACAGCCATGCTTCTGGCCTGCCGGTGCTTGAGGCCTTTGGCGCGCAACATATGAACACTGGCTTGCCGATCTGCTATACCTCGGTGGATAGTGTGTTTCAGATTGCGGCGCATGAAGAGCGCTTTGGACTGCAACGGCTGTATAATCTATGCCAGAAAATTGCGCCAATTTTACATGAAATGAAAGTAGGGCGCGTTATTGCAAGGCCATTTATTGGCTCTCTAGAGGCAGGTTTTCAGCGGACTTTAAACCGTAGGGATTTTGCGATTGATCCACCCTCCCTGACCCTGTGCGATTGGGTGGAGAAAGCGGGAGGGAGTGTGCATGGCATTGGTAAAATTGGTGACATTTTCTCAATGCAGGGAATTACGCGGTGCCGCAAAGGCAACGACGCAGAGCTAATGCAGCATCTGGCAGATGAGATCCAAAATGCTCCAGATGGTAGCCTGACATTTGCAAATTTTGTTGAATTTGACTCGCTGTATGGTCATGCGCGTGATCCCGAAGGATATGCGCGGGCTCTGGAATGGTTTGACGCTGCGATTGGGCCTATTTTGGCGCAGGCACGTCCAGATGATCTGATGATCTTCACTGCAGATCATGGTAATGATCCGACATGGCGGGGGACGGATCATACCCGCGAGCAGGTTCCAGTTCTTGTCCATTGGCATAACTTGCGTAAAGGGGGTATGGCAGGCCAAACCATTCAGTTCCAGGATGTGGCGGCCACTGTGGCTTCGCATTTGGCTGTACCCGCGTTCGGTGCGGGCAGGAGTTTTTTATGAGCTGGAAATCATTTCCGAAGGTTGAATTGCATTTGCATCTTGAGGGCGCTGCTGACCCAGCTTTTGTGCGAGGATTGGCAGCCGAAAAATCTATCGATATCCGTAGCATATTTGATGGTAATGGAGCCTATAAATATAATGGGTTCAGGGAATTTCTTGCAGTCTATGAAGCGGCTACACTGGCTATAAAAAACCCAGAAGATTTTAAGCGTCTTACTCAATCTGTTTTAGAAAACCTCGCTGAACATAATGTGGTTTATGCTGAAACCTTTGTGTCTCCGGATTTTTGTGGCGGCCGTGACTTGGGCGCGTGGTCCGAGTATTTAGCCGCGATGCAAGAGGCGCATGTGGATGGGGTTACCCTGAAAGGTATCGTTACCTGTATTCGTCACTTTGGCCCCGATAAGGCACGAGAAACAGCTCGTTGTGCTGCCAAAACTGCTGGTGATTGGTTGGTTGGTTTTGGAATGGCTGGTGCGGAAGATGCAGGTACTGCCGGCGATTTTTCTTATGCGTTTGATATGGCTAGGGACGCGGGGCTACGATTGACCAGTCACGCGGGCGAATGGGGGGGGGCGCAGTCGATTTGGGACACGCTTCAGGACCTTAATGTTGAGCGTATTGGCCACGGGGTGCACGCTATTAACGATCCCAAATTGGTAGACTATTTGGCAGAGACTGGTATTGTTCTTGAAGTGAACCCTGGCTCAAATGTGGCGCTGGGTGTTTACCCAAGTTTGGCTGAACATCCGATTGCCAAACTTCGAGACGCTGGGGTTAAGGTAACTGTGAGTACAGATGATCCTCCATTCTTCAATACCACAATGACTAGTGAATTTGAACAATTGGCAAGCGTTTTTGGCTGGGGCGTTGATGATTTTAAACAGTTGAACCAAACCGCATTGGAGGCAGCGTTTTGTGATGCAGCCACCAAAGACCTAATTTCTAAAAGATTGGAAACCGTATGACCCTAACCGTTGTTGATCACCCGCTCGTGCAGCATAAGCTGACGCTGATGCGTAAAAAATCTACGCCTACAAACCAGTTCCGACAATTGCTGCGCGAGATCAGCCATCTAGTTGCATATGAGATAACGCGTAATTTGCCATTGGAAAACCGGGCGATTGAGACACCAATGACTACGATGCAGGCTCCAGTTTTAGCTGGTAAAAAGCTGGCTTTGGTATCGATTCTACGAGCTGGAAACGGACTTTTGGACGGTATTCTGGAGTTGATCCCCTCGGCGCGTGTGGGGTTTGTGGGCCTGTACCGCGATGAAAAAACGCTGAAGCCAGTACAATATTATTTCAAAGTGCCTGACGATCTAGCGCATCGTATCGTGATAGCGGTAGACCCGATGCTGGCCACCGGTAATTCAAGTGTAGCTGCGGTTGATTTGCTGAAGGGTGCGGGAGCCAAAAATATAAAGTTTCTTTGCCTGCTTGCGTCTCCTGAGGGCATTATACGGATGCAAGAGGCGCATCCAGACGTGGACATAGTAACAGCGGCTGTAGACGAAAAGCTGAGCGATATTGGTTATATCTTGCCAGGTCTTGGAGATGCGGGTGACCGGATGTTTGGGACGAAATAATGTATTGGGAATATTCATATTAATTGTGCGCTGATTGTCTCAAAGTAGAAAAGGGAGAAATAGATAGTTAAGCTTCATACTTTATTAAATTTAATCAGGCTTTTAGTGGAGATGAGTTTACATATCTGAGCAAATCGCTTGCAGGCTCAACCAAGCTCCATCAGTCAAAACTGGATAGGGAGATCCTGCGAGAAATGGATCTTGTGCAATTAAGCCTTGGCCCTCGGTACCAGCTTTGACGCGGGCAAAAGGGCTGCTACTTATTTTTGCAGTTGAGAATAAGTTCAAGAGAGCTGTTTGCGGCGACGGTGTTTGGGGCTGTGACAAAGCGATCTTAGCTAACTGGTCAACTTGGGTCTTTGACAGATTGTTTGATGCAACCAGGCTTAGGGAGGTGAATGGCCCAGCCTGCTCGAGATACGCTCGCAATGGGTCCTGATGATCAAAAGCAGCAAGTGCCGATAAAATATAACCTGCAGTCACGGCGGGATCATCTGACGTGGTTAACATATTTTCAAACAAAATAACTTTACCTCCCGGCAGTGTGATAGGGAGCGTCCGTTGGCCTGGTAGGACCAAAAGACGCAAAGTTCTGTCTGTGTTTAAGCGGTCTGCCAATTTCTGAACGGTGTGGTTACCTTCTGGGCTGGAGCAATAGGGCCCGGCCAATTGCCCAATGCGCTGGGCTAACGCATCTCCGAGTTGCACCCGTTTAACCTGGGGCATCACTGTGCTGGCGTAACTGGTTATAGCTTTTGGGCCCCAAATTGCTGAAATCATGCCAATAATTATCACTATGACTAACGCTAATATCAAGCGCAATCGGCCGGGGTGCGGGCGGTTGCGCTCAATAGCTTTATGAACTTTAGCAAGGGCCTCCAACATAACACGGTCAGAAATTTCAAGGCTTTCATCAGAGTCAGATCCAGGGCGCAATATTGACGTATCGCCCGTATGCTTTTGTAGATTTATCGCTGCAAGGGACCAATGTGCCAGCGCGCGATTTTGCATATCTGTTAATACAATGGTGGCGTCGCCGAAGGAGACGGCCACCTCACGCCTTTGCTCAGCAGGCCCACTGCGCCAAAGGCCAGTACATTCCAGCCGATCATATTCTTTAAGTGCTGTCATTTGGGCCTACTCTGCCTTTTTTAAGGCACAATAAGGCGATCCACCAGGCTTCGCAATAAATTCCAAACTTAGGACTATTTAGAGCGTCTTTGTGCTTAAGTTGTTTTTGCAATGACTCGGAGTTCAAATTTTTGTACTTTGCCAGTTGAGGTTTTGGGCAGGTCTTGAAAAACTACCCGCTTTGGTGTTTTGAAGCTTGCCAACTTGCTGCGTACAAAGCTGATAACCTCGGCTTCAGTTGCAGATTTACCTGCTAGTAGTTCTACAAAAGCACATGGTACTTCTCCCCATTTATCGTCTGGTTTAGCCACAACTGCACACAGGCTGACAGCTGGGTGCTCCATTATCGCGCCTTCGACCTCGATGCTTGAGATGTTTTCGCCACCTGAGATAATAATATCTTTCATCCGATCTGCTATTTGCATCATGCCGCCGGGATGCTGCACTGCAATGTCTTCGGAGTGAAAAAAACCACCTGCAAAGGATTTGGCTGTGGCTTCAGGGTTTTTATAATAGCCTTTCATTACAGAATTCCCACGCATTACGATTTCGCCTTGGGTGGTGCCGTCCATTGGAATTTGTGTGCCTAAGCTGTCCACAACTGTGGTGATGTCCATCATCGGCATGGCCACGCCTTGGCGCGCTTTAATGGCGGATTGAATCACCTCTGGCAAACTGTCCCATGCCTTATCCCAAAGAGATTCTACTACATGCCCATAGGTCTCTGTAAGTCCGTAAACTTGAGTTACGTTAAACCCCAATTTACTAACCCCCGCCAACGTAGCGGGGGCAGGTGGAGCGCCTGCAGTGAAGATTTCCACTGGGTGATCAAAGGCCCTGCGGTGTAGCGTTTTGGCATTCACAATCATGTTTAGCACAATGGGTGCACCACCAAAATGTGACACGCCTTCATCACCGATTCCGTTGTATATTACCTTTGCCGAGATGTCTCTACAGCCTACTACAGTGCCGCCCAATAATGGCATCATCCAGGTGTGGTTCCAGCCGTTGCAATGAAACAGTGGTACAATGGCCATGAAGACAGGCCTTAAGGTCATTCGCCAACTGATCGGGGTGCCCATAGTCATCAAATAGGCGCCGCGATGGTGGTAAACTACACCCTTGGGCCGGCCCGTGGTGCCGGATGTGTAATTGAGTGCAAGGCTTTCCCATTCATCACTGGGCATAACCCAAGTGTAGCCTGCATTGCCTTGGTCTAAGAACTCTTCATATTCGGGGTGACGGCCACTGGCGGCATACCCGGCTTCAGGGTCTGCAACTTCGATGATCTGTGGTGCTGGGCCATCCATTGTGGTGAGGGCTGCTTCTACGGATGATAAAAATTGCGTGTCGACCATAACCACTTTGGCTTCACCATGGTCAAAGATATAAGCAATTGTGCCCACGTCCAACCTAGTATTGATGGTGTTAAGGACTGCACCGCATGCAGGTACGCCAAAACTGGCTTCGATTTGTGCTGTGGTGTTTGGGAGCAGGGTGGCCACAACATCACCCGGCATAACGCCGATGCTGGCAAGCCCACTGGCCAATTTAGTAACTCTAGCATGATATTGTTGGTAAGTCGCGCGGTGAGATCCGTAAACTACAGCGGTTTGTTCGGCAAATACAGTGGCAGCTCGCTGCAAATGTGACAGCGGTGTCAGAGGTACGTAATTTGCCGTGCACTTGTCCAAGCCTGTTTCGTCTGCCATCCATCCCATGTCGCAATTCTCCTTTTTAAGGGCCACTATCGCGCTTGCGGGAATGATTTCAAGAGGTCATGCATAACGAATGGACCAAAAAACAAATACAGTTGCGTCAATTTTTTTCATGGTTACTGGAATGGCCATTTTGGGGACCATCGACAATTTTATGAAATTCATCGCAGTGGAAATAAGTCTTTGGCAATTTCACTTTGTGCGCAGCTTGATTTCCGTACCTGTAATTGTGATTTTTGGGCTGCTGGCGGGCTGGGATTTGAAGCCTAAGCGGCTTTGGCCGGTTCTGGGGCGTAATATGTTTTTGACGGGTGCGATGTTTGTTTATTTTGGATGTTTGGGCTTTTTCCCAATAGCTGCTGTGGCCGCAGGGCTGTTCACAGCGCCGGTTTTGGTTATGTTCATTGATGCCATTTGGTCGCGCCGCGCCATTGGCCCCATTCGGCTAGCGACCGCTTTCGTTGGTTTTATCGGTACAATCTTGGTGTTGAAGCCGGATGTTGGCGGATTGAGCTGGGCCAACCTGATCCCTGTCTCTGCTGGGTTGATGTATGCCTTTGGTAATGTCGCCACCCGAAAATGGTGTGAGGGCGAAAGCGCAGTCTCGTTGCTGTGGTCTTATATGTTTTTAATGCTGATCTTTGGAGGCTTGGGGGTGGTCTATCTGTATTTCAATCCTGGCGACCCAAGCAACTATCTCACCCGTGGTTGGGTTTGGCCATCTGTTGGCGTTTGGGTGTGGATTTGGTTGCAAGCGGTGTTCTCACTCGTGGGGATTGGCTTTATTATGAAGGCCTATCTGATTGGCGAAGTGACCTATGTGTCGATCTTTGAATATTCTATGCTCATTTTTGCTAGTATAGCGGCTTGGGTGTTGTTTGGCGATCTGTTGGAGCCATTGGGCTTTATAGGCATTGGATTGATCATAATTACTGGAATTTTGATCTCCATCCGCTCTAAAAATACCATCTGATGCGCCGCAAGTTTGGCTGGGCATCAGATGAGTGATTAGGCTGCGAACTTGTCGTAAAACGTATCGCTTTCTTCGGCCATCTCGCGCAACAAATCGGGTGCTGCGAAACGTGGGCCATAGGTAGCTTCCAATTCATCACAGCGGGCAACCGCATATCTCGTTCCCAGCATATCGAACCAAGACAATGGTCCACCAGACCAGGGCGCAAAGCCCCAGCCTAAAATAGCCCCCACATCGCCCTCGCGTACATCCATCAGAACACCCTCTTGCAAGGCGCGCACCGCTTCTAGAGTTTGAGCAAACATAAGTCTGTGCTGCACTTCGATCAGGTCGAGATCTGCGCCCTCTTTGGTGTATTGATCCCGCAGGCCTTGCCATATGCCCACTCGCTTGCCGCGTACATCGTATTCATAAAAACCCGCCGAGGATTTACGTCCCAACCGGCCTTGATCAAACAGCCAAAACAAAACCTCATCAGCTTGGTCATTTTCGTAATCCGCACCCATGGCCGCTTTGGTGGCCTCGGCGATTTTCACGCCTAAATCAATCGAGGTTTCATCGTTCAGCTGAAGGGGCCCCAGTGGCATACCCATTAATTTGGCGGCATTTTCAATCAACGCGGGTTCTACGCCTTCTTTCACCATGCGTATGCCTTCGTTAATGTAGGGAATGATGCAGCGATTCGCGTAAAAAAACCTTGCATCGTTGACAACGATGGGTGTTTTGCGGATTTGGCGCACATAATCCAAAGCCTTAGCCACCGCCCGATCTCCGGTGTCTTGGCCTTTGATGATCTCTACCAGAAGCATTTTCTCGACTGGGCTGAAGAAGTGAATTCCGATAAATTGCTCCGGCCTTGTGCTGGCCTTGGCTAAATCTGAGATCGGAAGGGTAGAGGTATTGGTTGCAAAAATACAATCTTTACCGATCACCATCTCCACATTCTGGGTAACCTCAGCTTTGACGGCCGGGTCTTCAAATACCGCTTCAATGATTAGGTCACAATCGACCAAGGCTTTATAATCAGTCGTGGCATTGATCCGAGCGAGCAATACCTTCTTTTGCTCTGGCGTGCTCCTTTTGCGTATAATCCCTTTGTCACAATGTGCTTCTACATAGGCTTTGCCTTTGTTGGCAGCTTCTTGGTTTTGATCTATCAATACGACATCAATGCCTGCCTGAGCGGAGACTAAGGCGATACCTGCACCCATCATGCCAGCTCCGATAATACCGGCTTTTCGTACGGATTGGTCCGTCACATCGACAGGCCGCACGGCGCCCTTTTCCAACGCGCCCTTATTGATAAATAAACTGTGGATCATGTTGGTTGACGAAGGGTCCAACAATACTGAAGTGAAGTGCCGGGCTTCGATTTTCAAAGCTGTGTCAAAGGATACCAACGCTCCCTCATATACTGCACTTAGCATGGCTTTGGCTGCTGGATAAACGCCCATTGTTTGACCGTTAACCATAGCAGAGGCTCCAATAAAAGTTATGAACCCAACTGGATGATAGGGGGCGCCACCTGGCATTTTATAGCCAGGGGCATCCCAGGGCTTGACTAAATCTGCATCCCGAGACTGCATGATCCATGCTTTGGCAGTTTGTAAAGCTTCGTTGCTGATGGCATCGATAATGCCAGCAGCCAAAGCTTTGGCTGGCGTGCTCAATTTACCTTCCAGCAGAAATGGGCTAGCGGCTAAGGCGCCCATTTTACGCACCAAGCGCGTAGTCCCGCCCGCACCTGGGAAGATCCCAACCTTAATTTCTGGCAGGCCAATTTTGGCCTTTGGATTGTCTGTGGCAATGATGTGATGGCATGCTAATGGGATTTCCAGGCCAATGCCCAGCGCTGTACCGGGAAGTACTGCAACAAAGGGTTTGCCACCTTTTTTGGTTTTGAAATCCATGCCTGCAAGTTCGATTTTACGCAAAATTTGATGAATTTGCATGACCATGTCGAAACAGCCCTGCGCTGGATTTGCAGGGTTTTTGTTCTTAATTTTAGAAATTACTGCGAGATCCATGCCAGCCGCAAAGTCAGCTTTGGCAGAGGTGATGATCACGCCTTTTACAGTCTCATCTGTGATACAGCTATCGACTATGGCGTTTAGGTCAACGAACCCCTGTTCAGTCATCACATTCATCGGTCGACTAACACAATCCCAGGTGACTGTGGTGACGCCGTCAGCGTCTTGAGTTGTGGTAAAATCAGACATAGAAATCCTTGTTAAATTGGATCTTATTGGGGAAACCTGTCGCAGTGGCCCAAGGCGTTTATCATCGAATTGATTATCTACATTTATTACATAAATATCAATATTTTAGTGTGTTCACAGGCATTATTTGTTGGGCATCACGCTGGAAAATATTTGGGTTGGATTGGTGCCTATAATTGTTTCTTTCTCCGTACTGCCATCGCAATCACCTTGTGTATGTTTTAGGTGATTTATGAAATTACAAAGGGTTAGCGGCAGTCTGTCAAATTAATCTATGAGATCCTCATAATTTTAATACATTAAATACGTTCAATGATGGTGGCGGCACCCATCCCTGACGCGACGCAAAGAGTTGCCAGCCCGATGCCTTTGCCAGCGCGCTCCAATTCATCGAGCAAAGTGCCGATGATGATAGCGCCCGTGGCCCCCAAGGGGTGACCCATGGCTATAGAACCACCGTTCACATTAACCTTGCTATCATCGACATTGAAGGCCTGCATGAAACGTAGAACAACTGCAGCAAAAGCTTCATTTACCTCAAACAGGTCAATATCCGAAATGGACATGCCATTATCTGCCAGAACTTTTTCGGTGACTGGCACGGGCCCTGTGAGCATGATTGTGGGGTCGGTGCCAATTTTAGCGGTGCCGCGGATCACAGCGCGGGGTTTCAAGCCATGGGCTTTGCCATAGTCTTTAGAGCCAATTAAAAGACCAGCCGCACCATCGACGATTCCGGAGGAATTTCCGGCGTGGTGAATATGGTTTATCCTCTCCAGGTGAGGGTATTTCATCAAGGCAACCCTATCAAAGCCTGGCATAGTTTCGCCTATGTCTTTGAAGGATGGTTTCAGCCCACCAAGTGATTGCAAGTTTGTGCCAGGGCGGAGATATTCATCACGCTCCAAAATGGAAAGGCCATTGAGATCATGTACAGCAATCACAGAACTATCAAAGCGGTGGCCCGCCCAAGCTGCTGCAGCGCGTCTTTGGCTTTTGACTGCTAACATGTCGGCATCTTCGCGCGAAAATCCGTATTCTGTGGCAACGATATCAGCGGAGATACCCTGCGGCACAAAATGGTGTGCCATCGCAATTGATGGATCGACGGCAATCGCAGCCCCATCGCTGCCCATCGGCACGCGGCTCATCATCTCAACACCACCAGCGATATAGGCTTCCACTACGCCGCCTCTGATTTGATTTGCGGCCAGATTAACCGCCTCCATACCGCTGGCGCAAAAGCGATTGATAGACAGGCCGGGGATGCTTTGATCAAGATCTGATGCCAGTACTGCTGTGCGTGCTAAACATCCACCTTGCTCCATCACCTGGGTAGCATTGCCCCAGATCACATCTTCCACCGCATGGCCGTCTAAGCCATTGCGCTGCTGCAACGCATTAAGTATTAAGGCTGACAGACGTGCTGCCGTCACCTCATTCAGGCTACCATTGTTGCGCCCTTTGCCACGTGGGGTGCGAACTGAATCATAAATGTATGCATCGGTCATTGTAAGTTCCCTTATGCGCGGTCTGATGGATTGCCCGGCATTAAATCATATGGGTGCTTCCACCCTGGCGTAGCTTCGATCTGGCCTAACCATGCATCAATATTTGGCCAACTTTTGCGGACAAACCCGTAAGGCTCAGGGTAAAAAAGGTAGCCGCAATTGGCGATATCAGCGATAGTCATTGTCTTGCCGACAACCCACGTGCGGCCTTCCAGATGGGTATCAAGAGTTTTCAGTGCACCCATTACGCGGCCCTGTAAGAATTTGATTGCTGCAATGGGTTGTTTGTCTTCTGGTAGAAAGTTCATCAAAAATCGGGTCACGCCGGCTTGGGAAGACATTTTATGGTTATCAAATAATACCCAGCGCAGCACTTCATATTTATCTTCTGGCGCACCGCCTAACTTTCCGGTTTGATCGACCACCCATTGTTGAATGGCACCAGATTGCGACAGAGTGAAATTACCATGAACTAATACTGGTGCTTCCGCCATTACGTTCAGGTCATGATATTCAGCGCTGCGAGCTGCGCCTGCAAAAAAATCAACAAAAATAGGTTTCCAGTTCATACCTGCAAGTTCAAGGGTCAAAGCCGCTTTATACGCATTTCCACTTTCCCCGAAGCAATGTAGTTTAACAGTCATATTAACTCCTAATTTCGTTTCAGTTGGCAATGGTTGGGCGATTTGAATATCTTCATATAGGTACGCCTATTTTGCATGAAATGCATTACACGGGTCTACAAATATTTTACTATTTTGCTATTTAGGCAGTTCCGAGGAAACCGATTGTATCATGTCTGATAGTTCTGTGACGGCATCAGAAATGTCTTTTTGCTGCTGCTTCAAAGCTTCAAGTTTGCCCCGCGCTATGGGCACCCAAGCCTGCATCTGAGCAGTGCTGCCTTCGTTATCATAAATTTGGAGCCATTGACGTAATTCTTCAAGGCTAAACCCGAAGCGTCTACCGCGCATTATTAAGGTCATCCGGGCAACTTCCCGCGCGTTGTAGAAACGAGAACGGCTCACACGTTCTGGTTGCAACAGTTCAATGTATTCGTAATACCGCAACGTTCTGGGCGTCACATCAAATTCAGCACACATCTGTTTGAACGATAAATTATCTTTTTGCATAGTTCCCCCACTATAAACTTATTCTTCTGCGCTGGAGGGTCAAGTAGTCAGTTCATGAAACTAGGTGCAAAAAAATAAAACCCGTAACCCACCGCGAGGGCAGGGATTGCTGAATAGCCAGTGGCCACTATGCCTGCCCGCGGGTTGAGTGCTATTGCTGGAAATAAGGCGTCGCCATCGTTAGATATCGCGTTGCCGATCAAGGCAGCAAAGGGAACGACGCCGTTTATGTATAGTGTTGCGATTAGTACTTGAGGCCCGCAGCCAAGAATAAAGCCGACTAACATACCCAGTAAAGGTAATAAAATACCAACAGATCCAAATGCGGCCTCCAAATCCAGACCTGCAAATGCATCGGCATAGTCATAAGCCAAGTAAGCGCCAATAACCCATATTGAAATAAAAGATGTTTCTTCTGCCATGCGTGTTAGGGGATGATCTGCAAGATTAGTCATCGCTTTTAATGGGGATGTAGCCCATATAAACATCCCAAGAAAAGTACCTATGAGTGCAACTATAAATACTAAATATGAATTATATATAGCAAAAATGTCTGCTCCACTTAACTGAGTAACGCCAATGGCTAGACCAGGTATTGCTAGTAGCACATAGCCGTAATCTTGCCAGCGAACCTTTCCAATAACAGGTGCAATTTTACAGTGCTTGGAGGGGTCGGGAGTTAAATCAATCTTGTTAAAGCGATCTACGAGCCAACCTGCTACTATACCTACCGTAAAGGATAAGGGAAGAACGACCAGTGCAGCCTCTGGTCGGATCGCTATGAGTAGAAATGCTGCATCCCCCATTGTCGCGGTCAAAGTTGCTACTACTGCTCCAAACCCAACGTTACCTGAAGAATAAGCAGCTACAACCACATCGGCGCCTCCGCAACCTGGTGTTGCGCCCAAAAGTGCTGCTAGTGGAACTTGGAATCCACGAGATTTTTTTAGAGCGGATCCAATGTCAAAATTAAACAATCGTTCTGCACCATAAAAAAGTAATAGTGTTGCCGCAATAAAAGACGATACTTGGACATAGGCGTCGACAATCAGTGCGCGCGTCAGCGAGCCGAGGTAGCCAGGTGCTAAAGCCAAAATTAAGATGATGCAAAAGACCACCAATCGTTTGATCCGAAATAGTCCCACCATATCAGCGGCTATGAATGTCTGTGTATTTGGTTATGGTTTCATTCTTGATTTTCTATTGCAAATGAGAATAGTTCGCAAATATAAATTGAGAATAATTCGCAAGTACAAATAAACTGCTTGGCAATCCATGATTGAAGCCCAATAACCGCGGCTATGATACAAAAAGAGATCGATGCTGCGCACCAATTCATCAATGCTATTCCACATTCCCAAAGGTTGGGAATGAAGATTGAAGAACTTGGTGAAGGTCGAGCTGTTATCTCGATGCCCTATGATAAAGCTTTGATCGGGGATCCTGTCACGAAGGTGATCCATGGTGGTGCAGTTTCTGCATTGATGGACACTGCCGGAGGCGCTGCTGTTGTGGCCCATCCTCTAGCAGGGCTTGGCACCGCAACTTTGGATCTTAGAATTGATTACATGCGCTCTGCGACACCTGGCCAAACGATCACTGCTACGGCCGAATGCTATCATGTCACCCGCACTGTAGCCTTTGTGCGAGCCACAGCCTGTGATGCAGACACAGCGCGCCCGGTTGCAACAGCAACTGGAGCTTTCACAGTTGCAAAGGGGCAGGCATGAAACGAACAGAGCCCGTCATTCAGGTGAAACGACGCCGCGATCTTGCGCTATCAGTAATTGTAAACCAAGTGCCCTACATCGAATTTTTGGGTGTTAGTTTTGACCGGCATGGGGATCAATTGACTGCAACTATGGCTTTTCATGATGATTTGATTGGGAACCCTATGTTGCCCGCGCTGCACGGTGGGGCGACAGCTGCATTCTTGGAAGTTACCGCTATTATTGGGCTGGCCTGGACCTCTCTTTGGGACGAGATCGAAGGGGAAGTCTTAGATATTGAAGCGGTACAAAGTGGTGTTTTAGGCTTGCCTAAAACTATCGATTTTACCGTGGATTACCTGCGGGCGGGGCTGCCCCGTGATGCCTATGCGCGCGCCCGAGTTAACAGATCTGGCCGGCGCTATGCTTCTGTGCATGTAGAGGCTTGGCAGGATAACCGCGAACGGCTTTTCGCCCAGGCTTCGGGTCATTTTTTGATGCCGCAGCGTGATGTCTGATCACACGTTTGGTATTACGCACCGAAGAGTGCTGACCATTGCCATCCCTATCGTTATTTCTAACGCCACAGTGCCAATTCTTGGGGTGGTCGACACAGGTGTTATTGGTCAAATGGGTGCGGCAGCCCCCATAGGTGCGGTTGGCATTGGTGCAATTATTCTGGGCGCCCTGTATTGGATCTTCGGGTTTCTGCGCATGGGTACGGTCGGATTGACCAGCCAAGCCCTTGGCGCTGGAGATCATCGCGAAGTCAACGCCCTGTTTTTTAGGGCGACCGGCATTGGTCTAATTGCGGGACTTGCGTTCGTTCTATTTCAAATGCCATTGTTTTTAGGCGCATTTTGGGTGTCTCCGGCCTCGGCTGAAGTGGAGGATTTGGCACGGCAGTATATGTCGATCAGGATTTGGTCTGCGCCAGCGGCCATTGCGATCTACGGACTAAGCGGCTGGCTAATAGCGCAAGAGCGCACTGGCGCTGTCCTTATGATCCAATTGCTGATGAACGTGTCCAATATCATTCTGGATCTGTGGTTTGTTTTGGGGCTGGACCTTGGAGTGGAGGGCGTTGCAATTGCAACTCTGGTAGCAGAATGGGGTGGGTTGGCCCTTGGACTGTATCTATGTCGCTCTTATCTTTCAGGATTTTCTGGGTCTATGTGGCCACAGATTTTTGACCGTGTGCGGTTGATCCGTATGGCGCAGGTAAATGTAGATATTCTGATTCGCTCGGTTTTGTTACAGGCTGGATTTGTGAGCTTCCTATTCTTTGGTGCAGATTTGGGGGACGTCACCTTGGCGGCTAATCAAGTTTTACTGCAATTTGTGTATATGGCTGCCCATGCGATGGATGGATTTGTCTTTGCTTCTGAAACTTTGGTTGGCCAAGCAGTGGGCGCACGGGCCGTGGCGCAGCTGCGGCGTGCAGCTTCGCTCACGGCGATTTGGACCTTTAGTTTGGGGGTTTTGATGGCAGCCATGTTTTGGGCTGTGGGGCCATGGGCGATCGATTTGATGGCAAAAGATGTTGCCGTGCAGGCGGCGGCCTGTCTTTATTTGCCCCATGTCGCCTTGGCGCCACTTCTTGGGGCTCTTGCGTGGATGCTAGACGGCGTATTTATTGGCGCCACTCGTACTCGTGATATGCGCAATATGATGACCTTGTCATTTTTGGGCTATTGTGCGCTGGTTGCCCTGCTTTTGCCGGGCTTTGGAAACCATGGCCTTTGGCTGGCCATGAATGGATTTTTAATCCTCCGTGGTGTTACCTTGGCCCTGAGATATCCAGCCTTAGAACGCGCCGCCGCTGGACTTTGAGTTCTATTAGAGCCAGCTTTCCGTGGTCAGACCAATTGCTTGCCCCAACTGGTCAAATCCGTCTTTAGTCAGCAGTTGATCTATGCCAATTGCTATCTTTGGTACCAAAGACAGGCCCTGATAAACCATTGCTGAATAGAGTTGCACTGCACAGGCTCCAGCTTGGATTTTTGCATATGCGTCTGCGGCGGAGCCGATACCACCCACACCAACCAGATCGATTCTGCCATGAGTTGCGATACGCATTTTTGCTAAGACCCGCGTCGATTTTTCAAACAAAGGCTGTCCTGAGAGGCCCCCTTTTTGTATGCAATTTGAAGAGGTGAGCCCGTCACGGTCTAGTGTGGTGTTGGTACAGACTATTGCGGCCAGGCCAGCTGCTAAGGCTAAATCAGCGATGTTTTGTATTTCCGTATCGGTCAAGTCTGGCGCGATTTTGAGAAAAATAGGAATAGGCTCTGCCAGTTTTGAATTGGCCTCACTC
>Ga0209502_10000668_pt1 | contig 35167 bp, 38 predicted proteins | sample ArcticOcean_MG_C_10_FD_187442 | JGI IMG/M metagenome (GOLD analysis project Ga0209502, IMG submission 187442) | Marine microbial communities from western Arctic Ocean - ArcticOcean_MG_CB11_90 (SPAdes) (version 2) | ecosystem: Environmental > Aquatic > Marine > Oceanic | place: Arctic Ocean... | reverse complement strand
ACGTCGCACACGTCGCGCATGTCACAGTGCGGCGCGACCCACCCGGTGGCCAGGCCGTGTTTCCAGTCGCTTCCGGAAGCGACTACGAACGAGTAGTCCGCGCCGAACCTACCCCACTCCTCTTTTGGGGGGGGGGAAGGTGTCAGTGTTGTATGAGCAAGCAGTCATGGGATTTGGAGTTGAGCAAAACTCACCTTTCGTGGGCGCTCTCGGCGTGCACAGCTCAAAGTCGCCCGGCTGGAACTCGTATTTCCACGGCGTCCGTCGTTCGCGAAGGGCCTGGGCGTACCGCTCGCGGTCGGCTTTATTAGTCACGGAGTCGTCAACGGGCGTGTTGACACGCGAATCCGGAATGGGTAACACTTCGTCGCGGCCCGTGGTGGTCACGACCGAGCTCGGCGAAACAACCGGTTGTCCCGGTTGCGTCTCCACGACGGTTTCCCCTAAACGCGGTCGGGGGTTCTCGGGATCCACGTCGTCGCCTTCGGATCGCTCGTCCACCTGCTTTGTCTCCACTCGTCCCACCCGTTCCACTGGTTTCGTTTCGGTATCAGCCGTATCAGCAGCTGGTGTCACCACCGGCGCCGCCCGCGCCACGCGATCAGTCGTCGGTTCGTCACCGACCGCAATCGTCGGTTCTTCCCGAAACTCAATTATCTTTTCCTCACCGCCGACAACAACCGGCGTCGCCGCTCGCGCCGCGGCGACTCGCTCGGCGAAGGATTGCTTATCGCTGTCCCAGTTTGGTTTTTTTTTCGCGGGTGGCGTCGCAATTGGAGCCTGTGCCTCCTTGTTTTGTAACGCGTCCGCGCCGGCGGGGGCGACGAGTAGAGTGTTTACCGTCGCCTCCGCGGAATCCGAATTGATTTCGGCAAAGGACGACGACGTTTCTTTAGAAGAAATAGAAGACACCGTTTCCTCCGAAACAGTCGTCTCGGAAGACAAAGCAGTACCCGCGTCAGTACCGGTAGTAGTACCCGCGTCGTGCTCCCGTGTTGTTTCTTCCGCACGGTTGGAATCACTTTTTGTGGATTCCGCACCGACGAATCCACTCGCGGGATCGGTGACGAAGCCGTTTGTCGTTTTGGGTTCCCTCGGCCGCACCGTCGCGCGGTTTTTCCAATCTGTCGCCACGGCGGTTTCGTCGAGCATCCCGGCAAACTTGGAGACGCCGGTTTTCTTGGCGCGCTTGCTGGCTTTCAGCGGTTCCTTCGGGGATTTGTTGGAGGCAGGTGAGGGGGACTTAGGGTTGGGCTCAGCCTTAGCGTTAGCAGTAGCAGTAGCAGTAGCTTCTGCTTCTGCTTCAGCCTTAGCGTTAGCAGTAGCCTCGGCCTCAGCTTTCGCCTCAGCCTTAGCATCTGCGTCAGCTTTAGGCTTAGCATTAGCATCCGCCTCAGCCTGAGCTTCAGCCTGAGCTTCAGCCTTAGCAGTAGCATCCGCCTCAGCCTGAGCTTCTGCTTTAGCCTCAGCCTTAGCAGTAGCATCCGCCTCAGCCTGAGCTTCTGCTTTAGCCTCAGCCTTAGCAGTAGCATCTGCCTCAGCTTTTGCTTTAGCCTCCGCTTCAGCTTCAGCCTTAGCAGTAGCATCCGCCTCAGCCTCAGCTTCTGCTTTAGCCTCCGCTTCAGCCTCCGCCTTCGCCTCCGCCTTCGCCGCCTGCGCGACGCGTGTCTCAGCCTCGGCCTTGAGCTTCGTTTTAGCCGCGGACATGGCATCAGCCGCGGCGGTCACCGCGACGGCCGCGGCGGTAACAGCGTTCGCCGCCGCGGTAGCCACGGCCTTGGCGTCGGCGTCAGCCTTGGCGTCAGCCTTGGCGTCAGCCTTGGCGTCAGCCTTGTTCCGCGCATCCACGAGTTCCTCCGTCTCTCGTATCGCCCGGTCTTCGTCCTCCTCGTCCGCATTCGTCTCCGCATTCCCCTCCTCATCGTCAAATGAAACCCGCCCGTCCCCCGTGGCGAATTCAAAAAGCTTCTGCGCCACTTTCAAATCCGCCGCCGCCCGCTCCGCCCACCCGTCCACGTCCTCTTTGAGCTTATTGTCACCCGCGAGTTCATCCTGTGTCTGCCTTGTATCATCAGCACTACCTGTCACGGCAGTAGTCATAGCCTGCTCCCACTCCAGCTCAGCCGCCGCGGCCATGGCCATGCCTTGTAAAAGAAAAGTGTCAGTCTTGTATGGGCAAACAGTGTGTCAGGATTTGGGAAATACAAACGTACCTTGGGCCATCGCCAACGTACCTTGGGCCATCGCCGCGGCGACGTCATTTTTCGCGGGTTTCTTTGTGTCACCCTTTTCTTTTTGTTTTTGCGATTGAACAGTCCCTTTTTGCCCGTCAACAGAACCTTTCACCCCTGCAACGTCCCCTTTCAAAGAAGAACCGCCGTCACCCACCGCCTCGCTTTCCTCCGCCGCCGCGGCGACGCGCGCGTAAAAGTCGTCCCCCGCCAGGGTTTGTATTTCGGTTTCGAGGAGTCGCCACCCGTCGTCCATGGAGGTAACGCTGATTGAGTCTGATTGCGTATACGATTTGGTCGCGTCGTCCCGATCGTCGACGTTTCCGTCGTCGCCGACGATGGGGTCCGTCTCGGAACGTGTCACTTGGTCATCTTCGCCGTTCGCTTCGTCGGCGCCGACTCGGCCGACTGCGCTGGCGTCGTCACCAACGCCGTCGCCGTCGCCGTCGCCGCGTGTAGACACAACCGCTTGACTCGCGGTGTCAATAATCACACCTCGGATGTTCCTCGGTCGTTCGTCGGTCACGGCAACCTCTGGTTCTTCTTTTTTCACCACGCTCCGCCGGCTGCGCTCCTCCGCGAGCGCCCGCCCCACCGCGTCCGCCACCCCCGAGGTTCGCGAAACCCGCCGCGCCTGCGCCACGCGTTCTTCGAAGGTCATGTCGTCGAAGGATTTTTCCGGCATGGGGGGAACCACGAAACCGGCATCTACGGTACCGGTGTCGCGTTCGCTTTGAGTTTTGGAGGGTTTGTACAGAACCACCTTGGGGGGCTTGGGCGGCATCATTTCTGTTTCCGCGCGCGCCGGCGGTGCCACGGACGGGACGTCTTGCCACCCTTGCACCGGAGGCCTGGTATCTTCTTGAACCGGAGGCCGGACGGTATCCCTGGTATCTTCTGTTTCGGTTTCAGAGGTTTCGGGAGGAGAAGGGGTGGACGAATGAGAAGAGGGAGACGAAGGCGGCGGCGGCGGCGGCACAGCTTTCCCCACCCGCGCCGCCAATACCCGCGCCGCGAACTCGTCCTCCTTTTTCTTGGCGGCTTTCTTTTCGGCCTTGTCGTGTTGCGCCTGCATTAACAACCGGCGTTCGCGGAGAAGCATTTCTTTCTCATCCATCATCAATCCGGGTGCGTTTTGTGCGTTCTGCGGTGTGGGTTGGGTGGGAGCGGCGGCGGTGAAAGTGGGAGCGGTGGAAACAGGGGAAGTGCCCGGCCCGTCCCGCCCCTTCGCAATCTTGGCCAACCGCTCAGTCTCCTCCTCGCGCAAAAGCGCCAGCCGGGCCATCTGGTCGCTCGCGGCGAGGGATTTTTTCTCCTCGGTTTTATCGGTTTCGCTAGTGGAATCTTCGTCAGTTTTTGTTTCTTTTTGCTGTTGTCCCTTCCCAACCGGAGTTTGGCTCGTCTCCGTTTTGCGTGTCCCAAACGGCTCACTCGCGGTGGACTTTTTCTTCCCCCGCAACCCGAAAACCTTTTTCAAAACGCCCCCGATAACGCCGCCGACGTTGTCTGGTTTCGTGTCACCGTTCGTCATCGCTCTGACTGTTTGCCCAGTACCGGCGGTACCCAACTCCTCCTTACCGTCGGGTAAGGAACCCGCGCCGGGTCGATCCAGCGCGGGGGGTTTTTTCGGCAAGTTCGCGGCGAAGCCCCCTCGGTCCCCGCGGTCCGCAACGGTCTCAATCGCGGATCTCAGGGACGACGAACGGTTCTCTGCGTCTTTGGTAACGGCGTTTATTCGCGCCGCGTGTTGCGTGCGCGCTTTCGCCACGGCTTCCGCGTTTCCGTACTCCGTCGCGCTAACCGCCGCCGACGCGACGCGGTTTTGAATGCTCTGCCGAGTTTCGTCAACCCCACTTGAAACCGCCGGTTTCTTCGCGAACCCGACAAGCTCGTCAAACGGGGTTATTCCGGTCCAAGCGCTGGCGGTGCGGTTTTGGCCGCCGCTTTGCGATGCACCGGTCGAATGATTTTGATCGCCAAACGTGTTCCGGTCTAAACTCGACGGCGGCGCGTAAAACGGCGCCGTGTTCCGCGGCGCCGGCGAAGACCGCGGCGCTGTTTGCCCATACCCGACAGGTGGTCGTGTATCGGCACCTTTAGCGATACCGTTCGTCCGAAACCGATTCACTTGGAACTCGAAATCATCAAAAGCGGTGGCGACTTTTGTTTTGCGAAGACTTCGCGTGTTTCTGTTTTTGTTTTTGTCGGATGCAAACAGTCCTTCCCGCCGCGCAACTGCCGCCCCCGTGAAAGCCGCGACCGCCGCGAGCGCAATCGCCGCCGGGCCGAGGTTTGCGTTAATCACGGACTGGGTTGGCACCGAAGGCGCGGAATGTGTCGGTACGGAAACCCCCGCCCGGTACGTCTCGCGTCCGCTGCGCGCCGTGGTTTTTGGTTTCAGCGAGTCTATGGACGGCGTCGCGTTGTCGCGCTGCGAATCGTACTGATACCGTGCATTCCTCCTGTACGAACCTGCATTACCCGACACCCGATTCCTCGCCGCAGACGCGGTATCCGCGGCTTGTCTCGCGAACGCCTCTCTCGACGCCACCCCAAAGTACCCGGTTTTGTTCAAACCAATGTTGGCTTGCCACCGCGCGACTTCCCTGGCGAGCGTCTTGTCAAAAACGCCAGTGGGTTGAACACCGAACGCCTGCTGCAGCATTCCAACGTCCGTCCCGACATCACCCAAACCCAGATCGCGCATGGGTAGCCACAGCGTGGTGGTGACTTCGTCGTACTCGCGAGAGTCGTACCCGCCGGCGTTGGGGGGGTCGTACCTGTCGTACGACGACCCGTACGACGACCCGCCGGTTCGGTACGCCGAGATATCATCGTCGTGGTAGGGCTCGCCGGACAACGGCGAGACCCCTCGCCGGGCCTCGCACCGCACGTTTCGGGTCGCACCGCGAGTACTCGTCACACGCGATCCCGGTACCCGTCGCACCACAGGCCGTGCTAACACGCATCCGGCCGCCCCGGCGACGTGACCGGCCATCGGGGGCCCGGACGCCGGGCAGGTGAGACGCGGTGTGCCTACCTACCGTGATGATCCGTGTGGTTGTGATAACAACCGGTTTTTCAAACCTCTCATTTTTTGGCATTTTGGCGCTCCCGAGGTTTTTGTCTCCATCTCGTTTCCCGACGAGGGCGCGTCCACACCCCTCCACACCGGCGCGGAGGCGCGCGTTTCCATTTCGGGTCCGGTTCGGGTGTCGCCGTGCGCTTCGACGGTCCTCGCGTCGTCCGTGCGTGTGGTCTGTAAAAAGGCGTGTCGTTTCGTGGTTAGCCCTGGTCCAGACCCCGAATGGCTGCCCACGGCGGTGACTACATAAACGGCACCGACCCGTACGCGACTCCCGGAGGGGACGACGCGTACCTCTCGTCGTTGCTTTCGTACAGCGTGTCCCAACTAAACAAGGAACCCGCTAACTTACTGGAAGCACGCACACGCGCGGCTGCTGCACGAAAGGAAACCGCGCAAAAGCGGTACGCCTCGTTCATCGCCGCGTCCGAGTTGTTCGCGATCGTGCGAAGGGAAGTCGCGGATGTGGAAAAAGGACTTGACGATTTACGAAGCAGTTTACCCGCGCTGCGAAATGGATGCCAGGTACGCCACGCGTTTCTGGGTTTCCCACATCCGGCAGGCACAGCGTTTCAAGCCCCGTTCGTGACGTCCACGGCCGTGATTACAAGGAAGCGCAACACATACAGCACAAAAGCACTGTTTTACCGAAGCTGGTGACTGTTTGTCCATACATCGCCCAATACAGTAAACCCGTACCCCATCCGCCGCGCAACACGGGACTGACCTTTTTCTTTCGCAACTGCAGACCTTCGCGGAAGAAGCGAGCGCGATTTCGCGCAACCGCACGCAACACCGAAACACGCTCGCGAATCAGAGTTTGCTTTTAGACCTTTTGGAAGCCCCGGCGCTGCAAGACACGTGCGTTCGGCACGGCAATTACGACGAAGCGCTTGAGATTGAATCTTTTCTGTACGTATGGGGCGTTTCCCAAATCCAGACACTGTTTCAAGCCCCTCTTTGAGTACACTAGTCTCAAAAGGATGTTACTACATACAACACAAGTAGACTATTTGCCCATACAGTAAGACTCAAGACTGACACTTTTCTTTTACAATCACAGAGAGAAAGCCGCCAATAGCCACGCCCGCCGCGCGCCCGTGCTTTCCGAGCTCGCCAAGAACGCCTCGGAAGCCTCTGACGTGATGCTTCACCAACTCGTGGATAAGCTACGACACCAAATTACCCTGCCCGAGTGCTTACGAGTCGTGGGGGTGTTACGCCGGATAAGGGCGATGGATGAGAATTCTTTGCGAAGAGTGTTTCTGCGAAGGTACGTGCATAATTTCCCAAATCCCGCCTCCCTGTTTTATCTCTCAGCTGATGACTGTTCAGACCGATTACTCTGACTATTGTCCATACATCGTCCAATACACGCCCAATATAAAACTGACACTTTCTTTTATTGGTATCAGCAAAGAAACCCTGGCGCGCGCGACGCAGACGCAAATAACCGACACCACGAGGTACGGCCTTTCCCAATCACCACGTTCCACCTCCCTGATTACAGCCCCTCCTTGACGTCCACTTACTAAAAGGAAGTGCACTACTGGTACCTCTTACCAGTACTAGTAACGTACTTCCTACTGGTGACTCTTACCAGTACTCGCGGCTCTTACAAATACATCACAAGTGCGCTGTTTGCGGAATACAAGTTAAGAACATTACGACCGACTGACACTTTCTTGTTAATCGTAAAAAGCGACCCCTACGACAGCGTGAAGCGCGTCACGGACGCGCACCGAGTTTTGGTGTTCGACGTCGTCACGCAGTTTCGGGCGATTTTCGCGACCGAGGAGGATGAGACGGATGAGGGAGATGGATTCAGCGATGGCGGCGATTACAAAAACGACGATACAAAAAACGAGCGTAAAAAAACGTTACCTTCGTGGTGCGCTTTCCGGACTGAATCTTTTATTCACGTTTTATCAAAACACGTCCCGCTAATCGACGAGGGGTCGCGAATCTCTGCCGCTTTTGAGCACGCGCGGTACTGCTCGCAAAGCCTCGCACGCGTAGGGTGCGACCACCGGAGCTTGTTGCTTCCGATTTTCTCGAGCGCGGCGTTTGCGTTGTTTTCGGAATGGGTCGAGGTCGCGGTGTCCGACTTTGAGCGCTCCGCGCAGACGCACCGGTGGAGCGCTTTTCCGTCGATCGGCGGCGCTTCGGGCGGTGACTCGGTAAGGCCGGCCGGGTTTGATGACGAGTCAAAAGAAAAAAACGCTTCAGAATCTTCAGAGCAAAACCAAAACAAACCCCCGGCCCCGCCGGCGGCGCTGGCGGAGCACGTGTTGGTGGTATGGGCCTTTCCCAATAACCACATTCCACTGACTGATTGCCCATACTTGTACCAGAAGGGACTATTCCCTCTGCCCTGACTGTTTGTCCATACATCGCGATATACACGACTGACATTTATTTATTTTCAACCAGGGGTGTTTCGTCAACGGCATTTTACAAAGCCTGAACGAAATCAGGCACTGCGTTTTTTCCTTCCCCGCGATTCGAAAACAGTGCGCCACGGAAGTACACCACGCTTTGAGCCGGGCATCAAAAGCGTTGGTACAGGTGGATACCAAGTACTTCAACTCCAATGAAGCAGACTCGTCAGGGGGAGTTGCGGGTAACTCGTCAAAACGAACCGCGTACGTCGGGGCGTGCAAAGCGCTGACCACGATCGCGGCGCCGTACGTCGCGTCGTGTTTCGGCAAAACTTTTGGCGCGGTTGGCGAGCGCGAGGTGGACGCGCGCTCGGCGGTGGAGCCGCTCACGAAAGCGATGCTGGGTTTCTGACCACCGGAAGCGGAGAGAGGGCAGGGGAAAGCTTCTGTAGGTTAGGTTTTACCACGAGCCTTGTATTACCTGTACGTCTTATCCGTCGGATCCGTCGGCATCCGTTTCACGAACGGGCATTCCTTCGGACGCCCTCGACTAAACCCCAAAACCCCTCAGTAATAAGGCACGTGCTGCCCCCCCCCCCGGTTGACGCTTGTTTTCGATTTTTCGCGTCGCAGCACCGCGATGTCCCTAAGATCTTTCTTAAGAATATCCGCCAACCGCCGCGTCGCGTCCGCCTGGTCCGCGACGAGCCGCGCGTACGCCACCGCGGTGGCTTCGTCCACGCCGTCGCGGTTTTGGTGGACACGGGTACCGCCGTCGCCGCCTCCGCTGTTTCGAGTCTGACTCTTTTCCGGGACGCCGTTGGTGAACGCGAGCGGTTTTTTTTCGGTGAAAGCGCCACCAACCAAGGCGTTACCCCAGCCCGACCCGCCGGTCCCGCCCTCGGGTCCCCCCGACACGCCAGTGAAACCGCGCTCCCTTGACCGCTTGGCGCGCGCCGCCGCCGCAGCCGCGGCGTGGGATCCGCCGCCGTTCGCCACGCGCGCGTCCGCCGTTTTTTCCGCCCGGTGCGCAGCAGCTAACGCGTCCACGCGTCTGGGCAACGCCGTGGCGCTGCGAGACAGCGCGCCTTGTAGCCGCCGCAAGCGACTGGCCAACACGCGTTCGTCTTCGCTCATGCCCCCCACGCCCCTTCGGCCGTCGTGACCAACCGTGTCTCCGTCTCGCCCGCGATACCCACCGCCGCCGTCGCTGGTGTTGTTTTCAAACCGCCGCGTTTCAGCACCCTCCACAACGCGCATCAACCGCAGCAAGCGGTGTTGCTGCTCCTGTTGCGTCCTCGAAACCTGCGCCACGCGTTCGGTGAGCTGCGCGCCCCGAAACCTGCGCATTTCGGAAACCCGCGCGTCGACCGCGTCGAGGTACTCGCGCTCGCTTTGGAGTTCAGCGTCCTGTGAGTGTTACACGAAAAGGGTCAGTCCTTTCGTAATTTGTGTGAGCAGAGAGTCGGGCCGTAATCGGGCCTCCACAGTGTGTCTGGATTTGGGAAAGACAAACTCGTACCTGCACCCGCGCTCGTTCGGATAACGTCTTGAAACCGTCACCAGGAACCGGCCACAGTCCGTCCGCGTTGTGCTCGCCCCCGACTTCGTCAAGCAAGCTGCGCCAAGTAAGCTCGTCCACGCCGGGGGGTTTGGTTTTTCGTTGCGCCGCGTACGCGTCCGTGCCGATCACGTTTTGGAAATAGTGCCTGAACCGAAACTCCGGGTTGTGCGGGTGAGGGTCGTACGCGCGCGCGATGCCTAAAATCTCAAGCTCCGGGTTCAACGTGCTAGGCATCCTTGCCAGGGCCTGGAGGTGCTGACTCAAACCCATCTTCGTCGTGAGCTTTGAGGGCGCGCTGGCGCTTAAATCGGCGTTTGGAGGAGTCGTGGAACCCGGTACGGTGGTGCTTCCGGGAGACTTCTTCGGCGCGTTCGTGTCGGGCGGCACGGTAGTAGGGTTTGTGCCCGGCACCGTGGTAGGCGTAGCAGTAGCAGTAGCCGCCGTACCGCCGACGGAGACTTTCGGTAATGCCGCGCCAAAGGAAAGACCGGGCAAAGAGTCGGGCGCCTTCGCCGGCGCCCCGAAATTGGTGTCGCCACCCGCGGTAGTCCTGGCGGTTCCGAATAAACCACCCGAGACGGTCGTTGAGTTAATAACTCCAATAACGGGAACAGTCGTGGTGGTGGCCGCCGCACCGATGGTGGAGGCGCCAGCCGCGCTGCCCGCGGGTGGGTCGAACGAAAACCCGCCGGTGGTCGCGGGCGCGGGTGACGCGGTGGACGCGGTCGTCGCGGGCACCGTCGCTCCGAAGGAAACGCCGCCGCTCGTCGCGGGGGCGGCGGCGGCGGTGGCCGTCGCCACCGTCGGTCCGGCAGGTGCGCCGCCGAAACTGAACCCACCGATAGAAGCCGAGGGCGCGGTTGTCACAACCGTCGCAACAGGGGTGGTTGTCGAAACAGCACCCGCGGTTGTTGAAGCGGGCGCGCCGCCGAAGCTGAACGAAGCGGGCGCCGCGGTGGTCGCCGCGGGCGCGGCGGCGGCCGCGGCTGGCGTCGTGCCGCCTGATTGAAATAAAATAAATGTCAGCCGTGTATGGGCAATCAATCTGCGGAATGTGGTAAATGGGAAATACTTACCAAAGCTGAACCCGCCGGTGGATGCCGCAGTCGCAGCCGCAGTCGCAGCCGCGGAAGCCGTCGCCGCCACAGACGCACCGCCAAAGCTAAAGCCTCCCGGCGCCGGAGCCGCGGGGGCGACCGCCGAAGAGGCGCCGAACAGCGAACCGCCCATAGGGGGAAGCGCCGCGGGCGGGGCAGTCGCCGCGCCGGCGGCGCCAAACAAAGAACTCGCCGGAGCCTCCAGCCCCGGCGCCGCGGCTCCAAAAGAAAAGCCGCCTGCCGCAGGCGCCGGTGCTGCGCCGAAAAGGGACCCGCCGGTCGCGAGGGAGGTCGCGGGTGTCGTCGCGGCGCCGAATAACCCACCTCCGGTCGCGGGAGCCGCGGGAGCCGCGGCGCCGAACAGCCCGCCAGCCGCCGCGGGTGTTGTCGTCGTCTGCGCGGGGGAGGCTCCAAACAAACCACCGCCGGTCGGCGCGGGCGAAACGCCGAGTTGTCCGAATCCAAAAGAGCCTCCGGGAAGCGCGGGCGCGGCGGGCGCCGCGGCGCCGAATAAACCGCCGCTTGACGGCGCAGGCGCTCCAAACCCGCCAGTCATCGCGGGCGCTCCGAATCCGCCGCCGGTAGCCGGTGCCGGCGCGCCAAACCCTCCGCTTGAGTTCGCAAGCGCTCCGAATCCGCCAGCCGCGGGCGCGGGCGCGCCGAACCCGCCGCCCGCGGAGGCATGCCCGACCCCGCCACTCGCCGCCGCGACGGGCGCTCCGAATCCGAACCCCCCGGGCGACGGCGCGGCGGGCGCGCCAAAGCCACCCGCGTTTGGTGCTGCGGCGCCTCCGAATCCGCCTCCGCCTCCGAATCCGTTTGGTGCCGCCCCTCCTCCGAATCCGAACCCGCCTGTCTCCGCATTGGCGTTGGAGGGCGGTGCGCCGAAGCCACCTGCTTGGGCGGGCGCCGAAGTGGGGGCGCCGAACCCGAAACCTCCGTCTCCCGTAGGCGCCGGCGCCGAGGCGAATCTGCCAGACGCGGGCGCCGCGCCGAATCCGCCATTCGCAGAGGGAGTCGTTCCGAACAAACCGCCCTGCGGTGCAGCCTGCGGGGCACCGAAGGGAGACTGGAGGTTACCGTGATCGTACGATGGAATTGAGGTCAGCGTTTGGTTTGCGGTCGGTTTACTCGGAGAGAAACGATTGGCGTTGGCGTTGATCGTACCGTCGCGCCCCCCGTCGGCGTCCCGAACGACTTAGGTCCCCCGGGTTGCCCGAACGGCTGTTTTAGGGTGGTTCCGGGTGAAGTAGGAGGGCGGCGTGATACACGACGTTGGGGAAACACGGTGCATACGAAACGCACAGACGGTGGGAAGGGCAAAGGTCAGCACGAGCTGGGCGGGTTTGAATGAAAACAAAAAACAAAAGGGCATCTCCGCGCGTCGCGGATGACCTCCAGAGAAACACCGGGAGAGACAACGCACCGAACCTCCTCCACCGCCAAACATTGTACCCTTGTGAAAACGGGAAAGAGTTCGCCTTCGACGATCGACCCCCCACCCGGTGTCCGATCGCGCCGCGCGAAGTGTCGTTCCTCAAAGCGAAGGCGGCAGGGATCTCGTAAACGGGGAAAAGGGCGAGCGAGGAAAATAGCAGTCAGCGATGTCCGTTACGTAGGAAGGAATTTGAGAAAAGGAATTTGGGCAGGTCCACACATAAGGCCGCGCAGAGGTCCAGGACGTCGATGAAAGTGGATGACCTCACTGGGACATCGATAGATACCTCTATCATGAAGCATCTTGGCGTCTAAGATGTCATTTCAAATCCAATTTCGGGCGGATGTTATACATGAAGTAGCGCAGATGCGTTGAGGAATTTGACATCCTGAAATCTGATGTCAGAGATGATGGAGGGTGACATGTCAGGGCATTCCGGCGCTATAGGTGGGTTTTATGAGAAGCATGAACCGTAGTAGTTGCGTCGTGCGACTGATTGAGAGCGACGAGCTCAAAAATTGGTACCCGTTTCCGTCAAGAATCCGTCGTGCATGGCGTTTCTACTCGCCTGGGTGATGGGACTCTGCTCAGACAACATGCTTTTTCGAAACTTCTCGAGAATCTCGCGATTTGAAAGCTATTTTAGAATGTTTAAACCGCGACCCTGTGAAGAACTTCCTTTCGAAATCTCGATTTGATAGGCAGTCTACCTATCAACCAAATTCATTTTCTCAAATTCCTTCCTACGTAACGGAGATGCAGTCAGCGCGTTGGTTCGCCGCAGGTTGCATGCCTCTTTGCAGTGCGCGGTTTCCATGTAACCTCTCCGACTGGAGAGTTTTTGTCAGCCTTTTCAGAACCTTGAAACCGCCCCGTGCCCCCCCCCCATTCCCGTCGCGCGCGCGCTCCCCACCGCGCCACTCGGACCCCCGCCCCGCCATCCATGGTGCGCGAGGGCTACGGCACTTCCGGCGAGGGCAACGGCACCACCGTGGGTTTCCCGAAACACGGCGGCGTTACCGAGGTGTTGCCTTTGCTGACGCGCGATGCGAATTTCTCCTCGGTGCCTGGTTCGGATGCGGAGCCTCGCGCGTCGGATGCCGGGTCGGGGAACGAAGGCTTGAAGAAATCCGCGCGAGGGCGCACCTCGCTGCACGGCGAAGTGCTGCTGGCGAACAAAACCCTGAAGAAGAAACCGTACAAGAGCCTTGGGTGGTCGCTCATCGCGGTGCGTCGGACGTGACCCACGACCCTCGCTTTCTTTTTCTCGGAGGGTGTTGAACGCCCACGATCCCCCGGCAAAAGAAGTCCGGGCCCCCATCGTACCGGTCGGGGTTCCGCGACTCTTCGTCCGCTGCGTCCGTCCGCCGCCCCCTAACTGGCTTCAGTTTGGCTGTGTGGCCCGCGTGCGCTGGACACCTCGAAGTTGGCGGCGCGCGCGTGCGGACGCCACGCACCACCTCACCGCACTCCCGACCGGGACCAACGCGACTGACCTTTTTCCTTTGTCCTTTCTTTTTGTTGAACCATCATTTTCGCAAACCGTTTAGGCCGCCGCGTCCGGCATTTTAGTCGCGTGCATGGTCGCGGCCGCGGTGGTGCCTTTCAGCAGCATCGGCCCCGATCACGCCGTGGACCGGGACACCGCCGCGATGATCGGCGAAAAAATGGGGTTCGACGACACCGCCGGCCTGAGCGCGATTGGCGGAGGCGAGAAATCTGGCAACCAGGAATCTGTCGACGCCGAATCGCCATCGGCGGCGCGAAAAGCCCCCCTCACGCCCGACGCTTTCAAACTCGCGGTGGAACAATTGGGCGGGTTCCTTACCGAGAGTGGGAAGTGGCGCACCGCACTGGTGGTGGTCCCCGCGGTGTACGACGAGTGGGACGTTGTTGACGGCGACGCCGCCGCTTCGGGTATTCCCACGTGGGCCACCCCCGATAAGAAGTCGCTATACAGCATGGCACCTCTGTACCAGCGCCGCGAGCCGTCTGAACCGAACTTCGTACCCAACAGGGGTTACGAAACCGGCGCGTTCCTTAAGTTCGTGATCGACCACTACGACAACCTCCCCGAAATCACCGCGTTTGTGTCGGGCGACTTTGCCGAAACAATCGGGTCGAGCGAGTTGGCGAAGCGCGCGCTGGCGGACGTAGCGGCGGCGGTCGAGTCTTCCTCGTCGAAACTCGGAAGCGAGTCTTCCAAGTCTTCCAAGACTTCTCAAATCGCGGGCTACCAGCCCCTCATCGTTGATTCCAGCAACTTTCTGCAGTCGCGATCACCAGGCGAGCTCGTGCAGATGTGGAAGCAACAGCGGTGGGGCTGGGAGGACATCATGGGCGACAGCGCGGGCGCCGCCGCCGCGCACCTGTCCCGGTGCTGGCGCGCCGTGGCGGCTGATTTTGAGACGGCTGATGTTGTGGAGGACTCTTTGGAGGACTCTTCCGAGGACTCTTTGAAGTCCTCCAAGTCAACAAAGCAGTCCTCCCAGAACCCCCGCGCCGCGTTGGGACAGTTTTTCTTTTCCTCGTCCTCCAAGAAGAGCCGCGTGGCGACGGAGGGGGAAACACGGATCGGCGCGCCTGCCGTCGCGGTGAGCAAACAAGACAAACGCGAGCTCAAAATGCCCCCGGTTTCCGTCAGCCTGTACCCCGGTTCGCACTTCGCGGTGACGAAAAAAGTGCTGCGGAATACGCCTTTGAAAACGTGGGAATCCGCGTATGGCAAGTTCGTGGAGAAGGGCGTGTGCGTCGAGGACGAGGCAAACGAAACCGGCGACGAAATTCGAAACAAGTTTGACCTCGGCGTCTCACTCGAATTTCTGTCGCACGTCATTTTCGGCGGCGCTGCCCTGGACGCGGGTGTCGACGCGCGGTGCTGCGGCACGAGCTGCGTGTTCGAAGACCAGGCATGCAGGTACGTGTGTCGGGCTTCCCCACATCCAGGCACACTGTTTTATCTCTAACGCTGGTGACTGTTGTCCATACATTGCGATATACAAGACTGACACTGACCCTTTTCGTTCACAACCGCAGCGAGCTCGGTGCGTTTCAGAAAACCGCCGGCGCGGACGAGTACGACGTCGCGAGTTTCGGCGGCCCGAGGTTCGACGCGGATGAAACCCGGATGTTACGCGTGGAGGGAATCATTTCCCGGTACAACGGCTGGAACCTGCGGGAACTGCGGGAGGAACGGAAAGGCGCGGGGGGGGGGGAGGGGGCTGAGGCTGTCGAAGATGTCATCGAAGATGTCGAAGAAGCTTCTGAAGATGTCGAAGATGTCATCGAAGATGTCGAAGAAGCTTCTGAAGATGTCGAAGACGACGTTGAAGACATTGAAGACGACGTTAAAGACTCTTCCGATGTCGTCGAAGGCGTCGAAGATGCTTCTTACGATGCCGAAGATGCCATCCAACACGACTCCTCCGACGACTCGTCCTCGATGGAGTTCCTCAGCGCCGACCTCGGCGCCGCGGAACCTGTGTGGGAACGTTTCGTGGCTTCCGAAAAGGCGAAGGACGTGGGCGGCTTGGGCGGCTTGCGCCGTGAATTGAGCGCAAAAACTCGGGAAAAGGCGGAGCTTGAGCGGTCGCTCAAGGAAGTCGAGGCAACCATCGTGGACTTACACGCCAAACGTGAGAGGCTTGAGGAACACAAGAAAGACGGCGCGGCCTCGCTTGGCAATGCGCGAGTGGCGCGGGACGAGCGCAGGGTCGCGAACTTGAGCGCCAAGCTCGAGAAAGTCGCGGCGCTTGTAAAGGACGTGCAAACGAAGAAGAGAGTCGCCGCGGTGGCGGCGAGGAACTTGCGGCAAAAGCTGGCGACTGCGAAACTGGGGAGCGAGGCCGAGGCTGAGGCCAAGACCGAGTCGAAACCGGCTGTCGCCAAGGTTGGCGCCGCGGAAGATGGCGGCCAGCCTGGCGTTGCCTCACTGGCGCTGCCCCCGCGGCGGCGACCGGCGCAGCCGGAGGAAGTCGCCGCGCAATGAGTTGATTAAGACGCGATCGCACTACGTACTGCGCACTATGCCACTACCTTGAAATTATACATATACGTCACGAACCTGCGGTGGTTAATACGACACGCGAACGTCCGTTTCACACGAAAGAAAGAAAGAAAGAGAGAAAGGTCCGGACCCAAGTTTCACGGTAAAAAGTTTCACCACCGCGCGTCTAAGCGTCGCTCAGCGTCAGCCGCGGACAGATGTTCATGCTCTGCAGTTCCTGGAACAAAAGCTTGCAGGCGTACGGCAGCTTCAGCGTGCTGACCGTCCCGCCGTCTCCGCACTGCTGACACACGTTCTTCCCGGTGCCGTGGTGGTGGTACCCGAGTAAACCGCACTTCGTGCATACCTGGGCTTCGAACTGGTCCGAGGAAATCATTAAGCGCTCCAAAATCAACATCGCGGCGCCGTACCCTATTAGACAATCGCGCTCCATCTCGCCAAGACGTAAACCGCCGTCTCTGGCTCGGCCCTCCGTGGGCTGTCTGGTCAATACCACCCGGGGCCCCCTCGCCCTAGCGTGCATCTTATCAAGCACCATGTGTTTTAACTTCTGGTAATACACCGGGCCCATGAACACGTAAGCAGCGAGGGCTTCACCGGTAATACCGCAGTGCAACAAGTCCTTGCCGTTGTAGGAAAACCCGTGCTGCACCAGGGTTTGCGAAATCGCCGCCGCCGGGTCGCCGCCGAACGCGGTGCCGTACTGAGAGAAAAGCCGAAAAGTGGTCAACGTCTGGTACGGGCAATCGCAGAGGCGGTGTGTGGTGAAGCGGGAAATAATTACCTTAAACTCGCCATCCTCCAGCCCCGCCTTACCCCCTAACAACTCGATCATCTTCCCCACGGTCATCCGCGAAGGGAACCCATGCGGGTTCATGATCAAATCAGGCGTGATGCCCCGTTCCGAAAACGGAAAGTCGCTCTGCGGAAGAATCACGCCGCACACGCCTTTCTGGCCTGCGATTGGGAACGAAAATGGTTAGTCGTGTATCGGGCGATGTATGGACAAACAGTCACCAGCTGAGACGTAAACAGTGGGAAGGATTTGGGAAAGGCCCATCACGTACCGTGCCGGGACGAAAACTTGTCCCCAACCTCCGGCCTTCGCGTGTGCCGCCTGCGATTGTTACACGAAAAGTGTCAGTCTTTCGGGCAACGTGTGTCACGTAATTACGGGCGGACAATCGGCAAACGGCCGGTGCCGCCTGATTTGGGAAAGCCCAGGACACGTACACCAAACACTTCACGTTGAACTGCCCTTCGTCCGTCATGGTGAGCATGACTTTATCCACGACGCACGCTTCGCCTTGCGGTCCTTTGTAGGACTGGGGCGTGGGGCGGAAAAACGAATCGGGCATGGCTTGCGGGTTCGGCAGCGGGTCCCTTGTGTTCGAAGGCGACTGCTTGTTGACGTATACGTCCCCGGGCTCTATCCTCTCGCCCACGCTGGCGATGCCGTCGCCGTCCAACAGCTTGTGCCGCCCGGTCGGGCCTTTCTGGGCAGAGGTGGGGGGCACGATACGGTCCGTGGTGCGGTTGCTGTACTTTTTGATCTGCGCGCCGTACCTTTTGGAAAAAAGTTAAGTATCAGTCTTGTATGGGCAAACATTGATGGGATTTGGGAAATGCAAAAAATACCTACTTTCGTAACACGATACACCGCCCGAAACCCCGGTCCAGGGAAGCGCCGTTCATCACGATGGCGTCCTCTGATACGATAAAAGCCGAAAGTGTCAGTCTCTCGTAATGTGTATTACGTAAACAGTCAGAGGTAATAGTCCCTTCTGGTACGAGTATGGGCAAACAGGGAGGCGGAACGTGGTGATTGGGAAATACGTACCGATGTCGTAACCTGAATAGCTCATCACCGCGACCGTCGCGTTTTGCCCCGCCCCCAGCCGGTCGTATCCGATGAGCTCGATGGTTTTGGTTTTCACGATTGGTTTCTGCGGGTACACCAAAAGGTACGTAAGCGTGTCCATCCGGTTCAGCTGGTTAAACGCGATGTTTCCCATCGCCTGTTTTCCCATCGCGCACTGGTACGTGTTCCGCGGGGACTGAGATACGAGAAAGGAAACGTCAGTCTTGAATCGGCGAGTGTGGGTGTACTGTATATCGCGATGGATGGACAAACAGTCACCAGCTTCGGTAAAACAGTGCACTTGTGATGTATGTAGTATCTCCTTTTTAAGACGGCCGTGGACGTCAAAGAGGCGCGGCAGAAACAGGGAGGCGGGATTTGGTAAGTGCCCAACACGTACCTGGTTGTGGTGCGGGTACGGGATGATCCCGGCGCACACGCCTAGCAACGTGAAGGGTTCGATTTCCAGGTGCGTGTGGTTGGGCCCAATCTCGTTTTCGTAAAGCGCGATGTACGAGTTGTTCTCTTCGTTCACGTCCAGGTACTCCACGAGGCCTTGCGATGGGTAAAAGAAAAGGTCAGTCGCGAGTCGGCCGGGTGTACTGTATGGGGGATGTAGTAATCGGGCCGAACAGTGCACTTGTGATGTATGTAGTTGTTGCCAGTACTGGTAAATGTACTAGTAGTGTATAGTACTACATACATCACGAGTACTGGCAATGCTACATACATCACAAGTAGTGCACTCAAGGAGGGGCATCAAACCGTCGGCGGGATTTGGGAAAGCCTGACATACGTACCTTCTTTCAGGAAATCGTTAAACGCGCGTTGGCCGTCTTTCAGCTCGGTGAGGTGCCGCTGTTGCGTCAGCACCCGGCCGTTTTCCACGATTAAAAGAGGCCGACACACCCGGCCGCCGTCGCTCGCGATGTACACGCGGCCGTCCGTGGTGTGAATGCTGACGAACTCGCCGATACGGCCGTTCCGCCGAAGCGTGCGCAAATCGGACGCGAACCGCCCTGGGTGCGAATGCACGCCCAGAATGGTGCCGTTCAGGAAAACAAGCGCGCCCCCAGGCGAGTGTATTTCCTGTCCAGTCAGGTACAGAAGCGGCTCCACTCCGAGCGCGTGCGCCAGGTTCTTCAAAGGCGTCTCTTCGTCATCCGTGGTGACGTGCGTCATCAGCGCGAGGTTTTTCACCAAACCACACGATTCACCCTCCGGGGTGTCACTCGGACACAGCATTCCCCACTGGCTCGGCTGTAACGCCCGAGGGCCACTCACTTTCCGCGTTTTTTCAAACTGCGACGTGATTCGGGTCATCATCCCTAAAGCGCTGATAAAGCTTAACCGGCTCAGAACTTGAGTCACGCCTTTCCGCTCCATCCTGAAGCGCTTGACGGTCCAGTTGCCGGACGAAATAGCGTGCTCCAACCCGTTGGACAAGGTGTCCTGGTTGGAAAAAAAAAAGTGTCAGTCGGTCGTAACGCGTGTTACGGAAACGAGCAGGGTAATGGGCAGAGGTACCGCCGTCCCTTCGCAGGACGAGTATGGGCAATCGCGGACGGCGGAACGTGTTGGGTGGGAAATAGAATCCAGCTCTGTGACTGTTTACTCATACAAATACGTACCTGCCGAATGCACTTCAGAATGTCGAACTGCGTGGCCCTGTTGCTTTTGGAAAGCACCGCGTCGGCTTGGCGCTTCAAATCCGCGTTCAGGCGTTTGAAACAGTCCTCAAACAAAAGCGCCAGAAGCTGCCCCGCGAGCTCGAGGCGCTTGTTCCCGTAGTAGTCCTTGTCATCAACAGCGCTCCGGTCCACCATGGCGTGCAGAATCCGCCGGATCATCACCGCGACGTACGCCCGTTTCTGCCGAAAGTCGTACGCAACAACCGGAACGTGCGCCAACACCACGCCGGCGAGAATATCCCGCGCCTCGTCCACCCGGTTGCGCTTTGTTCTGCGATTGTGACAGAAAAGTGTCAGTCTCTTCCGTCTTACTGTATATCGCGATGTATGGACAAACAGTCACCAGCGTTAGAGATAAAACAGGGCACTTGTGATGTATGTAGTGCACTTCCTTTTAATGACGGCCGTGGACGTCACGAACGGGGCTTGAAACAGTGTGTCTGGATTTGGGAAACGCCCAAGGCCGTACCTGCCGGTGTACCCGCCGCCGCCGCCGCCGCCGCCGCCGCCGCCGCCGCCTTGCCGCGTCGCCGCGCGCACTTTGCTCCCGCAAAACTCGAGCGCCTGTCGCTGCGTGAAAATTCCCAAACCAGAACACTCCTGCAACGACGGCGCCAACAACGTGGCGTACGCGTGGTCGGTCCCGACGAGCTGCACGGTTTCCTGATCGCTCTGCGATTGAGAAAAAGGAAAGGGTCAGTATTAGATGGGCAAACAGTGTTGGGATTTGCGAAAGGACCAAGGCCGTACCTCCAGCCCCATGGCTTTCAAAACCACCAAAATGGGAATCTCATCCGCGAACGTGTTGTGCCGCAGGTACAGCTTGCCGTGCTGAGATAAATAAAAGAAAATGTCAGTCTTGTATGGGCAAACAGTCGTTGGATTTGGGAAAGGCCCAATACTTACCTTCACGCCGATGCTCGTTTTCGATTTCCGTTCGTGCGTCGACGACGTGACACTGGCGCCGACTTCGCCTTTGTTATCCACGTCGATGATGATTCTGTTTTTGCTGAGCTGCTCTTGAATGAGAATGACTTTTTCCGTGCCTTTCACGACGAAGTACCCGCCCGGGTCGAGGGGGCACTCACCGAGGCGCGCGAGTTCTTTTTCGGATTTACCGGTCAAAACACACCTGCTCGATCGCAGCATCAACGGGATCCGGCCGATCACCACCCCGCCTACGCCGTTTTTCGACTGCCGCGTCACGATTTCCTTCCCGCGCGTGTACTCGACGTCCACCGTCACGGGCGCGGCGTACGTCATGTCCCGTAAACGACACTGCTGCGGGGTAATGTCCTCCACGATGTAGTCCTCCTCCACGCTGGGTTTGCCTACGTGTATGTTGGTGTACTTCAGGTAGAAATTCGGATCCGTGTCGCAGGTCACCTTTTCGTTCGCCTTCGCGCGGATGATCTTTTTGATCTCGTCGTTGATCAAGTAGTTAAACGAATCGATGTGCTGCCTGACTAAGCCCCGCACTTTCAAGAAAGCAGGCAACAGCGCGAACTTATCCTCCAGGGTTTTGATTGGAGCCGCTAGTTTACTCGGGTCTCCTGTTAGGCACTCGGGTAAACTCCCGTCAGGCGTGTTCATCGCGCTCACGTTCCCGCCAACCTCAACGTCGTTCTTGTCGAAAGCCTTGAACCGGATTTCGTTCACGGCGTACTGGTCCGCGGTTTCGTCGGAAGCCATGATGACTTGTGTAGTGCCAAACTGTGGCAGTGACACGCCGGGGTTACTCACGCCGGTCGTGTCCTGTCACCGTGCGTGCGGCCGGTAGTAACAGGACGGACAACCGAGTTGTATCCTTAGTGCAGAGGACCCGATGGAGGTTGTTACCACCTACCACACCGCCGGCCGCCCCAAAGAAAAGAAATCGCCACGCCCGCGTTCCTGGATGCCGCCGACTTGATCGAGTGGGGCGGGTGGACGCGCTTGTTCTACAATCGCACGCCACCGGGTGTAAGTACGTCCGCCTGGCGTGTGGAACCTGTGTATTCCAACCCTCCCTTCACGCCCCGTTCCAAAGCGCACGGCGCACCGCGCGTCTTCTTCTTTGCAGCAGCACCGCCGCCGACGCCGACGGAAGAATGTGAGAATAAACCTGGCGGCGTGGGTAAACATCGGGGTGAAGACATGAATGCTCACTGGAGTTTCCAACTTCCACGGGAGTGCCCAGTCGTTGCTCTGCAGATCGGTCGGTGCTCGCCCAGAGTTCGGCGCGCGCGATGTCCCTTCCCGGGCCGTCGGGTGCGGCGGGCGGGGAGGACAAGCTCTCTGCGCTTCCTGGGGGTCCCGGAGAGGGTTCGTCATCGCGCAGCACGGCTGTCGAGACCTTGCGCTCCACCGAAGCGCGGCGAGGAAAGATGGGCACGCCTGGAAGCGGGAAGCCAATCATAACCACGGTCGCGCCTTGGGCGATTCAAGCGGCGCGTCGCGAAGCCCGAACGAATTCGCAACGACGAACCATGGCCCCGTGCACTTCGTTTCCCAGACCGGGTAACACCGAGACGGGTTCTCGGGTGGAGGGGAGTGACGAGCGGCGTGGGGTGATACACGAGGCCGCGAAAAAAGAAGCCACCGACATCGACGATTTAACATCGCGCCGCGAATCGATCGGCGCCCCGCCTCCCACCGCGTTTCTCAACGAGTGCCCCGGTTTAAGCACCAAAGACTCCCAGTTGGAAGTCAAGACGATGACATACGGCGAGCTGTTCAAGGAGTGCCGAAAAGAAAACGCGCAAATAGTCGTCCCCGTGTTCCAAAGACTGTACTGCTGGCCGCCCGAGTTGGCGACCGCGTTTTGGCGGGACGCGGTTTTAGGCAAAGGCGGATCCGCGGCGAAGGTTCGGGGAGGACACAGCGTGGGGCGGTGTTTGTTTCGAAGGGTTGCCACCAAGGACGTCCCGAGTTCGATTCCTCGCGGTGGGAGTGGGGATGGAGGTGATGGCCAAACCAGGTGGAGTGCGCGGTTAGCGTCGGGTGAAAAAAAAGAAAACAGCACAAACACAAACGCGTTGCTTTGTTTGGACGGACAGCAGCGCTTGACCACCGCGGTTTTGGCGATCGCCGCGATTCGGGACGTCGCGGTTTTTCGCGTAAACGAACTGAAGCGCGCGACGGATGAAACGGATGTTCCGCGAATCAAGGAACCGACAGAGAGCGCGACGGATGAAACAGATGTTTCCCCGTTTCCTGATTTGTTGACTGGGCTGACCGCTGTCATCGAACGGGCGAACGAAGCGCTGTACTTACGGGACGACGACGGGGAACCGAACGTACGTGTGCCCCACGGCTTTCCCAAATCCGACACACACGTAAGGCTTTCCCGTACTCGTCCTGCGAAAGGAATGGTATTACCGGATGCGGATTGGGGAGCCCAAAGCTACGTCACACACGCGGCCCGAAAGACGTTTGACACTTTTTTTTACCCATCGTAAGCATCCAAACCTGGGGGACACACAAAAACAAAAACCCGCCGCGAAAACGAAAACACTTCGCCCGTCGCACGCCGACCGCGCGTTGTTCGCGGCGTGCGTGGACGAGCTCGGGTGGGGAAATTTGAAAACAAAAAGAAAAGCTGTCTTGTGTAAAAATAACCAAGACAAAGAGAAAGAGCGGGACGACCGGGCGCCGCTCGTGTTGGCGCGCGCGGCGTTGCAAGCGGCGGCGCTTTTGGTGGCGTCAGGTCGCTTGTGGACCGCGTTGAGCTCACTGCTTGACGGGACGAACTTGACGTTCGTCAACGTCGCAGGCGCGGACACGTCAATAAACCTCCCACAGGCGTTCCAGTGGTTACAGGAGAAAACCCTGTTTGCGGCGAGGTACGGCCGTTGGCGTTTCACCAAATCCCGGCCTCCCTGTTTTATCTCTCAGCTGGTGACTGTTCGGACCGAATACCCTGACTGTTTACTCAGGCCACATCACGAAAGACTGACACTTTTCGTTACAATCACAAGCGCGGTGCTTTGGAACCCGAACCCCGGCGTGTGCTTCGCGGCGTGCGATTTGGTGCGCAACTTGGTTTTGGCGTTTCTGCTGACTCAGCGGTACTCGTTGGAACTGCAGGAAACGAAACACGAACTGTTGTGGCTGCGGCCGTTGCAGAACCGAATAGCGGTTAGGGCCGGGCACACGATTGTAGAAACGTTTGACTGTTTACTCGACGCGTTTGTGAAAAACGAGCAGGCGATGCATTTGGAAGCGAGAAACAATCGGAAAGAACCCAAACGCGGCGCGAGTATTGGTTTGAGTAACACGACTGGTACTGCAGAGTTACTCAAAAGCGGTACTCAATTACGCAAGACTAGCACCAACAGCAAACCCGTGAAACCGCTAAGGCAGTGCGCCACCGAGATTAGCGTCCGGCACATGTACGCCAGCGAGACGGTCGCGAAGAGCGAGGAGATGCGACTAAAAACGGGACCCGGAAGCGCAGTGTGGACGTACGCGCTTTTCCGGAGCTTCGTCGAGCGGTGCGCGATTGAGAAATCGCGATGTATGGGCAAACAGTCGGGTGATGACGAAGAAGACGACGATTCATCGGGTGACGATTCGTCTTCCCCCTCCTCAGCACCTCCATCCACCCGGATCAACCCGGACCCCACCAGCTCGGTACCGCCCGAGATGTGGCAAGGCCCGGCGCCGAGAGATGAAGCGTTGAGCCGCGGTTCCTCCGAGTTCGTGGACGAGAAGAGTTCGTTTACGAAACCGAAGCGCGCGCCGTCGCGCTCGGATTGCGCGGAAATCGCGTTGGACGAAGAAACGTGTCGCGAAGCGGTCGGGCGTTTGGTGGCGTTTGGTGAGGCAAACGGGTTCGTTGTGTAAGGATTCATTACGTAGTGTTCATTAGACCCGCTAGCGGGAGAGAATTACTCGTGATTACGAAAGCACGATTCCGTACCGAACAAGAAAGCCGCGCTACCAGGTATAGTTCTCTCGTCGCCGTCGTCGTCGCACTCTGTTCCCAAAAGCCTCAGTCCATCTCGTCCATGGCCTGCACTTGGAAACGCGCGCACTTTTCTTGCGAAGCCGAGGGAGGTTCTTCTTCTGACGTCACGGGTTCTTTCGTCTCGTTCGCTTCTTGCGTCTCTTTCGTCTCTTTCCCCACGAACGTCCACTCCTCGGTGAGCCTCGCCGTGGTTGAGGCGTGGCGCTCTAAATGCGCGCGGCGCTGATCGGGGGGCAGGGCGCTGAAATCGGTTGTGAAGACTTTTTCCTTCGAGTCAAACGCGCGCACCTTTGGAAGCCCGATTTCCTCCGCCCGCGTCAGCCCGTCCTCGCCGCTTGCGCCGATCATGGCTTTGTCGGTGTCGAGTTCGGGCGTTTCGTCGTCCGACGCGGCGTCTAAAGCTTCTTCTTCTTCTTCAATGGGAAGCTCTGGAAGCATTGTCAAAATCTTCTCACTGGATTGGTACCGGTCCCCAAACGCCTGATACGATAAAAAAGAAAAGTGTCAGTCTCTCGTAATGTGTATGAGTAAACAGTCAGGGTAATCGGGCCGATCAGGGAGGCGGAATGTGGTGATTGGGAAAGGCCGTACCTTCGCCGCGTCCATTTTTTTCTTCGCCGAGGCGAGGAGATATTTCTCGTCACCGCTCCGAGTCATCGGCGCCCCCACGGTTTCACCTGATACCAATAAAAGAAAGTGTCAGTCTTGTATGGGAACACAGAGAGGTCGGGATTTGGGAAAGACCCAATACGTACCCAGAGCCCCCAGCCCGACCACCCCGTCCCCGCCTTTCAGCGCCTTCACTTCGTCCCAGGTAAGCGTGGGGGTTTTGTACGTCCCCAAGTAATTGGCACCGTGTTCGTGAAACACGGCGAGGTACTCCTCGGTTTGCCCGCGGATCGCTTCCGGGTACTGGCACAGCAAATCCTGATTGTAAAAAAGGAAATGTCAGTCTTGTATGGGCAATCGGTCAGTGAAATGTGGTAAATGGGAAATACTTACCAGCTCGTCCGCGTCCGTGGAGAGCAGTTTGTCCATGACCGGTTCTGGAGTCGAAAAAGAAAGTGTCAGTCCCGAGTGTTTTGTGTTGGGCGATGTATTGGACGATGGCCTGGTCAACAGGGAGGGGCAATCGGTCGTCTAACAGTCACAAGCGCGTTAACGGTAAAACAGCGCGTATGTGATGTGCGTAGTAACTTCCTTTCAATGAAGGCCGTGGACGTCAAAGAGGGGCGGCAGAAACAGTGTGTCGCACGGATTTGGGAAACGCCCAAGGCCGTACCCGGTAGCGCCGGGTAGTGCGCCTCGATTTTCCCCCGCATCATCTCGAAGAAGTAGTAATACTTCGGCCGCGTGCGCACGTACTCGGGGGCGTGCGCCCACTTGTCTGTTTCAAGCCAACGCAACGCGGCGTCGCTTCCCTTGGTGGTGAGGGTGGTGACTAACTCGGAGCCGAACCCTACGAGAAACTTGTCGCACGCGGCTTGTAGTTTCACTTCGTATTTTTTGGACCCGTCGAAATCGGGGTCGCTCTCAAGCGCCCGCTTCCACTGCACCGCGGACGCCACGCCGGCGTCCACGATTAAGTCATCAGTTTTTGCGCCGAGGGTCCCTGCGACTGCTAAAACCACACGGCCCTTTGCCGCGCTTGATTTTGACGAGTCCAAACTCGGCGACGGCTTGTGAACCACAATTGCGTCCTCTTTTTTGTCAAGGAAGTGTCGCGTCGCGGAGGATTGGGTGGACGCCGTATCGGTGGGCGTCCCGCGGTTGGCCAGGACGAAAATCGTCGCGTACGCGGTCGCCAGCAGCGCGTGCGTTTCACCCGCCAGAACCGCGTTTCTTGATACGACACTTTTCGCTGTTTCCGACTCGGTCAACAAGGAGGAACTAACCTTCGAGGATACGGTCGCAGAGGTACCCTTTGCGTAACCTTTCAAAGAGGCACTTGCCTTTGAAAGTGAAACACTCCTTTTCGGAACAGCAGTCGCGTACGCCACCGAAAACGTGGCGTCTTTAAGAAACTGCTCCGCGTTTCCTTTCGCGCGGTACACCGACGCGCGCGCGTAGTGCAGCACGCACCGCGCGCTGTTGCCCGTGCCGAAAGGGAACTGAGTTGAGTAGTGTGACTTCGTGTCATCTACCCGCGATTCAGAGCAGCCTTCTGAGTGTGACTCTGTGTCACCTACCAGCGATTCATCCGTGCCGCCCTGTGACTGTTTGCCCACACAAGAAGAAGAAGTTCGGGTTCCAAAAACCCAAGCATCCACCGTGCGTTCGCGCCACCGGTTTTCGTTTCCCACCGTCGCGTCCTGAGATTGTAAAAATAAATGTCAGTCTCGTATGGGCAATCAGGAAGGCGGAATGTGGTGAAGGAGGAAATACTTACCAGCAAACGTCGCGCGATTTCAGCCTTGGTGGCTCTCATCGCAGCCGGCCGTATCGGCTTCAGCAAGTTACCCTCGCGCGGGTTCGGGGAGAGGAAAGACACAGATTCGCCGGAACAGATCGCGTCCGCCCAGTGGCTAGCGACGTAACTCATGGGCAGCGATCTCGCGGCGCGGCGAAGACAAGAGACGAGACCTGCGACGTCACAAGAGGTTTGTTCATTTTTTTCTTCGTCTTGTTCTTTCTTCATCGTTTCCACCAACCTCAGCGCCTGTCTTAGCACGTCGCACGCCTCCACTGGCCTGCCTAAATGCGCCAGGGACTCGCCCATGGCGTACTTGGTTTTTATTCGGAGCCCGAGTTCCGCTTCCAGACCGAGCTCGGCTAAAAGGCAATCAGCCTTGCACGCGTCTTCCAGCGCGCTCGCGTGCTGCCCGAGGCGCCGGCAAGTCAAGGCGCGGTTGCTCAGCACGGTCGCGGTGAGCGTTTTCACTTTTTTACGTTCGCCCGATGCCGAGATCGTTTCGCCGCCGACGCCGCCGCCATCCGTTTCTTGGGTCCAGGGAAAGACCCGGTTCAGGGCAACGAGAACCTGGCCGTACTTCGCGTTCGCGTCCGCGTACTGGCCAGCCTGTTTTTTTTCGGTAGGTACGGTCGGGGCGTGCGTGAGCGTAAAGAGAAGAGGGGTACACAAGGTCAGCGGGTTTGAATGACTCGAGACCTTTCCTTTAACTCTCAAAAAAGCGGGAGGCGGACCGTCGCGGGGAACGATGGCGCGCGTGCCTTCGCGGCGATGGCTTTTGGTGCGCGGGTCCATTTCGGGTGAACTCGAGTTCGAGGTATTGCACAAGATACTCGGTGTGATACATCACGACACCGGCGCACCTTGGCGTGTGTGTCCGCGTTTTCCTTGAGCGCGAGGGCGTTGCTTAACGATGCTTGCGATGCTGCCGAGATGATGTTCTCGGAGCTCGTGACGGTTGACGTTTCTGCCGATCCAGAGAGAGACGCGCCGACGCCCTCATCGTCGCCGCGAAGCAGGCGACGCACGTCGGAGTCGCGCATCGGGGAGGTCCTGGTTTTACGACGCGAGGGAAAACGGCACGCGGTCGTGTTACGGCGCGCGGGGAAGTGACCCTGTGACGAACCAGGCTGGCGCGCGAGAGTGACGCGACGGGAGGCATTTTGGGAAATTTTACCGGCAAGCGGCAACCCACAAAAAGCATCTTCCGCCATAACGAGAGGCACACTACACACCTGTACCTGTCGCTTCCGCGTTCGAAACGTCGTCGGGTCCTTGGTCATGAACACCGTGCCCATCCCCGTGCGCAAGCTGTTGCTTTGCGTGTCCTTCGACCTGAGCGATGTTCCAAATGCCACCCTCGAGTCCCTGCGTGGCGGCGAGTTGGACCACGGCGCATTGGTCCGGCTCGCCGCGGGTGCAAGCCATCTGATCGACCCAAGCCTTTGCGCGGCGTCGTGCATCACGGTTAGTGGCCCCCTCTCCATCGATACCGTGCAGTCCCTACCCTTCGCGCACACCGAGTCGCACATCGAGTACTCGTTCGTGTACTCCTCGACCGTACCAGCTTCCGTGCTGCGGGTGTTAGTGTCCCTGGAGAAATGCGACGGCGTCACCGCGTTGCGCGTGGGGTTGCACGCGATGGAGCTCCTTGAAAACGGGGCAGACGCATCGAAACTCGCGGACACCGACGCGTTCACGAAACCGCCGCACATTCAGTACGGCTTGCGGCACGTGCTGAACTTTGGGCGCATGATTCAAAGGACCTTGACGAGCATCGCGTTCGCGCAAGTTTTCGGGTTTTGGATGGACCGAACGGGCGCGGCGCGAGCGTTGGGTTATGACAAAAAGTCAAACGTCGTCGTTCCCACCACCGCCGCGAGGTAAGGGCCTTACCCAATCACCACACACCGCCTCCCTGATTGCCCATACTCGTACCAGAAGGGACTACTACCTCTGCCCTGACTGTTTGTCCATACATCGCGATATAAAAGACTGACACTTTCTTTTTTATCGCATCAGCGTGCTGGAGTATTACAAGCAAGGCACTAAGGGCCCTTTGACGACGACGACGTCGTTGTTCACGGCAACGGCGGACGTGCGGTCGCCGTACCGAGGTTTTTTGAACGCGATAGAGAAGTGGAGACTCCAGCTGAACCTTCGAGCGTGCTTCGTGCTGTGTAACCAGTCACCGTTAGTGATCCCCGCGGAGGTTGCAAAAGTCACGGACATCGCAGACGACCGGTCCTTCGCGAAACGGTACGCCGGCGCGTTCGACCGCCCATCCCAACCCCCCGGTGAGGACATCTGGCCCATGAACAACTTCTACCACTGCGGCGTGGTGTTCGTGAACAACTACGGGAAACACGCGCACCGCTTCAACGCCAAAGCGCTGAAGTTCAAGTGGGACTGGCTCGGCCTGGGCGCGCATTGCTGGGGCGCGGGGTGTCTTGACGTAAACGGGGTGTTCATGGCGTGGGTTAGGGGGACGGAGGAGGGCGTGTTGGCGTGCGAAACGCCACTTGCCGCCGCGCTGGGAAGGGGGGTCGTCGATAAAGTGGCGCAGGCGGCGCGCGCGGTGGCGCGACAGTAGGTAGCGAGGTAGTGGAGATAGTACTAGTGAGAGCGACAGCAGTTAGTGAGGTAGTGAGATACTAGCGAGAAGCGACACTTCTCGGGAAAAGAGTACAGAGTTTATTGAAACAGTATTGTGGTACACCCAGACACGACGGTCATCTGGTACTGACCTGTCTGATTGCTGGTCTAGAGACCACTAGACAAGCACTCGGTCAGTCGGGACTGGTTCTGCCGCCCGCCAGCATCTCCGCCTCCGCGTCTCGTTCCAACCGTTTCTTCGCGTCCTCGGACAACCCCCGGCGCCAGGACTGAAACGGAATCGACTCCTTCACCTCTCCGGCTTCGTACTCCAGGCGCATGAGTTTTTCCAAAACCCTGCGCTTCAAAACGGCGGGGGACAGGGCGTTTCTTTTCCTGTCCGACCCCGTCTTCTCGCTACTCAGCGGGTCTTCCGAAACGGCGCGGCTTCGTTTTTTTCCCACCGCGCGACACAACAACAGCCGCTCGTCCCCGCCGCTCGCCCCCACCCCGGGCGCTGACCGTTCGTCAGGCGACGTCATCGATGGCAACAGCCGCGCGATCGCGACGTCCTCGTCGTCGTCGTCGGTTTCTTCCGACGCCGCCGCCAGCGCGTCGCGCGCAAGGAACACGCCTGATTGTAAAAAAGAAAGTGTCAATCTCGTATGGGCAATCAGTCGGCGGAACGTGGTGATTGGGAAATACTTACCTTGCACGGTCGGGTCGCCGCACGGGGCGTCATCGTCGCGGCGGTTCCGGCCGTGGCCGCTCGCCTCGGCCCCGAGCGACCGCGTTATGTTGGACGGAGCGCTCAATCCGCGTGACGAGGACTTGCCGTGTGAAAGAGGCGACTGGTGCGAGTACGATTGCTGCAGCTCGCGCCCGATGACTCCGCGCCGCACCACCACGAAGTCGTCTCCTGTTTCAAGGTGTGCGTGACCCTCGTGATTCTTATGATCAATTAGTCTTGGCACGAAATAATACGCCCCCGGGCTCGGGGGGTGAACCGAGTCGTCCACTTCAATTAACTCACCGGCGGCGTGTTTCAACAACAAGTCGTCCACCTCGGCGACGGAAAACTTGGAAAACTCCTGAGACGATAAAAGCCGAAAGTGTCAGTCTCTCGGGCCACGTGTATCCGGGATTGAAAAGGGTACGCTGTACTCCATACAGTGCAGTAAACAGTCAGGGGCATCGGGACCAATCAGTCCGCGGAACGTGGTGATCTGGAAAGTTCCGTACCTTCAACTCGCAGCCGCTTGCGCTTCGGGAGCCGTCGCCGCCGAGCGCTTGCCCGGGTCCTCCAATTCCTCCAATTCCTCCAATTCCTCCAAGCAAACCCTTCACGACCCCAAAACGATCCCAAACACCACCACCACTACCCCCCCCCCTCTTCTCCAGCTTGACGAACTTGTCCCGCAGCTGTTTCACCAGCCGCTCCGCCTTCACCGCGCGTTTTTCCAAGCTCGAGAGTTTCTGTTTCACCTCGCGTTCCTTGCGATAGGTAAAACAAAGTGTCAATCCCGTGTTGGGCGTGTATTGGACGATGTATTGGACGATGTATGGACAACAGTCGGGGTAATCGGTCGGAACAGTCACCGGCTATCGGGCCTCCACAGTCACAGGCGCTAGAGGTAAAACGGGCGGTGTCCCCGGATTTGGGAAAGCCCCGTCCGGCCACACCTTGCTCTTGGCGTGCTTCGCGGCGTGCCGATCAAGGTCCAGCTTGGTCATGTACGTCATGCCGCAATTCTGTTCTTCGCACGTGAACGGGCGCTCCAGGGTGTGCAGCGCTTTTTCGTGAACCCGCAGCGCGTTCCGCGAACTGAGCTGTTTCCCGCAAACCCCGCAGCTGTGTTCGCGCGTCCCGGAGTGCGTTTTTTCGTGCGACTGCGATTACGTGAAACAAAGCGTCAGTCCAGTCTACTTGTGTGGGTGTGCTGTACTGGGCGATTGGCAAACAGTGGGCAAACAGTCGTGTACTGTGGACAGTCGGCAGTACTGTATTGGGCGATGTATGGACAAACAGTCACCAGCTTCGGTAAAACAGGGCACTCGTATATCGCGCCGTGTGGACAAACAGTCACCAGCTGACAAAAACAGTGCACTCGTACCTTCAAATCCCCCGAGCTGTGAAACGCGCGCTCGCATCCGTCAACCCCGCAAACGAACGGCCGCTCCCCGGTGTGCGCTTTCCGCACGTGAATCGCCTTTTGCGTGGCGTGCTTGAACGACCGGCCGCAGGCGTACGGGCACGGAAGCGGACCCACGCTGTACGGCGTGCTGATGCGCGTCACCACGTTGTTTACGATTTTGCGACTAAAAGTGGAGTTGTTTTTGGTTTTGTGAGGTTGAGGGAAATTTGGAAAGCTGTCAGAAACGCCCCACTGTTTGCGCGTACGGGCTTTGGAAAAAAACGTCTGCAAAGGTGTTTTTCTGGAAACAATAAACGTCTCCACGGATCGATGTTTTCGATGGCGAAGCGTTGCGCGCGTGTCCCAGGCGCGGTCCTCAACACAGAAGAAAACGTACCCGCTGAAATACGTGTTGTTCGTTTCCTCCGCCGCGGCTTCCGTGTTCGGTTCCGGCGGTGCGCCGTCATTTCGCATCGGGGTTGTCAAAGAAGAAAGGCGGTCGTGGTCCCCCAACCTGCCCGGCCCGTCACGCAAATCAACAAACGAGTGCTCCGGCAAACCCGACGGTCCTGCACCCAGGGGCAGGCCACTGCCTCGCAGCGGCGGTACCACGAACCCGGGGAGCATCATCGGCGGCAGTCTGATTGGATTGTGTTGGGGTTTCAGTGGGGGTGGGTTAGTCACAAGGGGTTTGTGGAGCGCATCGTACGCGCGTTTGACAACAGCAACGCGACTCGTGTCGGTCACGTCGTCGTGTCAGACAAACTCACGACACCGGGTGAAGAAAGCATCTTCCCGTCCGATTGCGGTCCGGGAAAACGCACCCGGTGTTGCCAAGAGGGAACGAAATCCCGCCATTTCCCGCGTGCGTTCCACTCGACCCCCCCACCGCCCTCAGGCTCATCTGTCCGAACGGGTTCGGCATCGCGTCCCACCCGGCGGGCGCGCCGGCCGCGACTGGACCGGTTTTGTTCCAAACATGCTTTTGGAAAGCGCCTGCAGCGCTCGGCCTTTTGTTATTTCGAAGCGACACAAAGCTTGAAAAGTTTGAAACCGGAACAGCACGGTGAACAAAAAACTCGAACCCAAACCCTTTCACCGACGGAACCGGTGAGGTTCACCGGGTCTGGTTTTTCGCTTTTTTATTTTTTGGCAAAACCAAAATTCGAGTTCCACCTGCTTTGGGGGAAACACGGGGCCGCCGCAGATCGATCGCGTCTGGTCCACTCACGCTCGCACGGCGACGCAAACCCGACGAAGGCGGGATCCAAGCTCACGTGAGCGCGGTTGTGGTGTATCGTGGACTCGAGTTACTCGTGGGGCAAGGACAAGACACACACACGACCGTCGCGCGGTCGCGGACGATCTCGGACTAGGCACCGCGAGTAGTTTGGTAGATCTGTTACGGCACGCGCATCACCACGTCGTCCGTACCTGCCCCAAACGCCACGAGATCCAGTTACGTACCTGTCAAAACAAACCACGAGATGGGTGACGAGCAAGCGCGGCTTACCCAGCTCGCGCAGTGTTTGCAAAGCAGCTTATCCCCCGACCAGCTTGTTCGTCAAAACGCGGAGCGCTTTCTTGAACAAGGCAGCGGGAGCGATGGGTTTTCCATCTTGCTTTTGAGGTTGGTGTCGTCCAGTGAAACAAGTGATGCGCAAACCAGCGTCGCGGGCGCGGTGTGTTTCAAGAACCTGGTCAAGAAGCACTGGATACAACAAGCGCCGGATGTCGTGGGCGCGCCGATTCCGTGGTGCGTCGCGGATGTGGAAAAAGACCAAGTCAGACAACTGCTCGTCGGCCTCATGTTAAGCGCTGCGAAACTCGTGCGAAATCAGCTCTCGGAAGCCCTGTCTCTGATCAGCGCGACCGACTTCCCAACGCGGTGGCCTTCGTTGTTGCCGGAGCTCGTGCAACGATTGGGCACGCGGAACAACCGGGACTGGATCGCAACCGCCGGCGTCCTGGAAACCGCGAACACGATTTTCAAGCAGTACAGGGACGCGTACCGAAGCGACGCGCTGTACAAAGAGCTGAAGTACGTCCTTGACATATTCGTTGGTCCGCTGCTGGCGCTGTTCCAAGAAAGCGTGCAGGCGCTGGTTACGCAGGCCGCCGGTGACCCGCAGACCGTGACAAATTTACTCACCTCCATAAGACTGATGTGCCGCGTCTTCTTCTCCCTGAACTCGCAAGAGCTCCCGGAGGTTTTCGAAGACGCCATGGCGGCGTGGATGGGGGAGTTTCACAACCTGTTGAGTTACGAAAACGCCCAAATCACGGGCGGATCGCCCGACCTCGCGTCTCCCATCGACGCGGTGAAAGCCGCGGTGTGCGACAACGTTAATTTGTACATCGAAAAGAACGAAGAGGAGTTCCGGCCGTTTCTGCAGACGTTCGTACAGGACGTGTGGGGTTTGCTGACGAAAACGGGGGTCGAGTCTGGCAAAGACCACCTCGTGACGTCGGGGGTTCGGTTCCTAACCGCCGTGGCGAACAGCGTGCACCACCAGCTGTTCCAAGGCGGCGATACCCTGAGGATGGTGTGTGAGCAGATCGTGATTCCCAACTTGACCTTCAGAGACGACGACGAGGAGCTGTTCGACATGAACCACGTGGAGTACATCAGGCGGGACATCGAGGGCTCGGACGGGGACACGCGACGCAAAGGCGCCAGCGAGTTAGTCAGGTTCGTATTTCCCAACCCAAATCCGGGGACACACTGTTTTACCTCTAACGCTGGTCACGGTTCAGACCGATTACGGTGAATGTTGACCAGGCCATCGTCCAATACACGCCCAATAAATGGACTGACACTTTGTTTTACCCATTGCAAGGGGGCTCACCAATAAGTTTCCGGAGCACATGGCGCAAAGCGTGGGCGGGTACGTCAACGCGTTGCTCGCGCAGCACGCTGCCGACCCGGTGAACAACTGGAAAGCCAAGGACGCGGCGATTTACCTGGTCACGAGTTTGATGGTCAAGGCGAAATCAAACGCGAAAGGCGCCACCGAGTTAAACGACGTCGGGGTCAACGCGGTTGACTTTTTCGCCCAGCAAATCGTCCCCGAGCTTACAAACGCGGTGCGACGCAACGGCGACGCCAACGGCAACACGGGCACGGCGGTGCTGTGGGCGGATTCTTTGAAATTCCTCACCATCTTCCGCCAGGTTCTGCCCAAGGAAGCGGTGACCCCCGTTTTACCCGCGGTGCTTGTTTTGTTAACCTCTTCGGAAAACGTAACACACACGTACGCGTGCAACGCGCTGGAGCGGTTACTGACGGTCCGAGAAATCGACGGGCGCCTTCGGTACGAAGCCGCCTGGATCGCGCCGCACCTGCAAACCGTGTTCACCAACGCCTTCGGTGTGTTCGACCTGCCGGACAGTCGGGAAAACGAGTACGCCATGCGGTGCGTGATGCGGGTGATCACGGTGCTTGACGCAGACGTGAAACCGGTGGCGCTTGTTTGTTTGCAGAAACTCTCGGCGCAGTTGTTGGAGACGTGCCAAAACCCCAAGAACCCTCGGTTTTCGCACTACCTGTTCGAGTCCGTGGCGGGTGTGTTGAAACACGCAACCGACCCGACCCTGATTCCCCAGTTCGAATCGTTACTGTTTCCCCCATTCCAGCACGTGTTGCAACAAGACGTAGTAGAGTTCGCGCCTTACGTGTTTCAGCTGTTGAGCCAGATGATCGAAAGCAGGGGGGCGGGGGG
>Ga0209502_10000661_pt1 | contig 35404 bp, 35 predicted proteins | sample ArcticOcean_MG_C_10_FD_187442 | JGI IMG/M metagenome (GOLD analysis project Ga0209502, IMG submission 187442) | Marine microbial communities from western Arctic Ocean - ArcticOcean_MG_CB11_90 (SPAdes) (version 2) | ecosystem: Environmental > Aquatic > Marine > Oceanic | place: Arctic Ocean... | reverse complement strand
AGAGGCCTATAAAGACGCCAATATCTTGGTGGCTGGCGATAACTTTGGCTGTGGATCGTCACGCGAGCACGCGCCTTGGGCTTTGCTAGACTTCGGCATCCGTTGTGTGATTTCCACTAGCTTTGCCGATATTTTTTATAATAATTGCTTTAAAAACGGCATATTACCTGTCATTGTGACTGAAGAACAATTGCGCTTGCTGATGAAAGACGCCGAAAAAGGCAGTAATTCCCGCATGGTCGTCGATCTAGAAAATCAAAATATCGAAACATCGGACGGTGATGTTATCGCTTTTGATGTAGACCCGCATAGCAAGCACTGCCTTATTAATGGGCTCGATGATATTGGCCTGACACTTGAAAAAGTTGCCTCAATTGATGCCTTTGAAACCAAAATGGCGCAAAGCGCGCCCTGGGTATAAACTACTAGCAAGGTAAAGCTTTGCCTGCTTGGTCGTAATTTAAACTTCAGATAGTTATTAAGCTGAGATAATTGAAAGGGCTTTTCATGAGCACCCACTCCCTCCTTATTCTACCCGGCGACGGCATTGGGCCCGAAGTTATGGCTGAAGTGCGCAAAGTAATTGATTGGCTTGGCTCCCATCGCGCCATAACCTTTGAGGTGTCTGAAGATCTGGTGGGTGGCGCAGCGTATGATGTGCACAGAGTGCCGCTGCATGACGATACGATGGCCAAGGCACAGGCAGTGGATGCTGTTTTACTTGGCGCAGTTGGAGGGCCAAAATACGACAATCTTGATTTCAGCGTGAAACCGGAGCGCGGGTTACTGCGCCTGCGTAAGGAAATGGATCTCTTCGCCAACCTGCGCCCAGCGCAATGCTTTGATGCCTTAGCTGATTTCTCTTCGCTCAAAAGAGATATTGTAGCCGGTTTGGACATTATGATTGTGCGTGAACTCACCTCCGGTAGCTATTTTGGTGAACCGCGCGGAATTTTCAAGGAAGGAAATGAACGTGTTGGCATCAACACACATCGCTATACTGAGTCTGAAATTGAGCGCGCCGCGCGCGCAGCATTTGAGCTAGCACGTCGCCGGAGCAAACGCGTGTGTTCAATGGAAAAAGCCAATGTGATGGAGGCTGGCGTGTTGTGGCGCGACGTAGTCACCGAAGTTCACCAAGCGGATTATGCCGATGTTGAATTGTCTCATATGTATGCGGATAATGGAGCAATGCAGTTAGTTCGAGCTCCGAAGCAATTCGATGTAATTCTCACCGACAATCTTTTTGGCGATATCCTCTCAGACTGCGCTGCGATGTTGACTGGCTCGTTAGGCATGCTGCCCTCTGCAAGCCTTGGCTCCCCAATGGAGAATGGCCGCCCAAAAGCGCTCTACGAACCGGTCCACGGTTCAGCGCCGGACATTTCTGGCCAAGGCAAAGCCAACCCATCGGCCTGTGTCTTGTCCCTAGCGATGGCACTGCGCTATTCGTTTGATATGGGTGATGAGGCCACGAGAATAGAGACGGCAGTTGAAAAAGTTCTCGCCGACGGCATTCGTACAGCGGATCTTTTGCAAGCCGAAGGTGACACCGCTGTGACAACATCGCAAATGGGTGATGCCATCGTTGAGGCTCTTACTGCCAGCCTCTAAGCTTGCTAAATATAAAAATTGTAAAACGTTGGGCTTCCCCGGCGTTCTTCTTTTTGACACTGCGCGGCAATTTGGATGGTATGGCTTCATGGATATAATAGACACCACCACCTACCCGCTCGACCAACCAGACAGCGCCAGTTACAGCGCCCTTGTCGCGCTATGCCAAGCGGATCTGGCAAGAAATGGATTGTTCAATCTTCCCGGATTTCTGCGCCCATCCGCGCTGCACGATACTTTGGAGCGGGTCAAACCAGTGATTGCGACGCAAGCTTTCACCCACCTCCGCGCACATAATATCTATTTCAAAAAAACTATCCCGGGCCTTGCGCCAGACCACCCAGCCCTAAAGCTGCGCCAAACCGCCAATCACACTATTTGTGCTGATCAAATTGAAGACAGCGCGATCACGCAATTATATGATTGGCCAGCCTTTGCTAGCTTTCTTGCCGATGTTATGCAAAAGCCAAGATTATACCCAATGGATGACCGCATCGCAGGCGCCAATGTCATGACCTATTATGACGGCGAAGCCCTGAACTGGCATTTCGACCGATCAGAATTTACTACAACATTGCTCTTGCAGGCACCTAGTAACGGCGGTGATTTTGAGTATCTGCGCGATCTGCGGACAAACGATGATCCAAATTACGATGGGGTTGCGGCACTTTTAAACGGGCAGCTGGAAACGACAATTTGCCCACAAGCGGCGGGCACTCTTAACGTGTTTCGCGGCGTGAACACAGCGCATCGGGTGACACCAGTTGAGGGAGACACACCACGCATAAATGCGGTTTTGACCTATTTCGATGCTCCAGGCCGCAAATTTACTACTGAGGAGCACCTTGATTTTTATGGGCGGACAACACAATAAAACGCACTAAATGTTGCCTCCCCGTCAATGCCCTCGCCTGGCCTGGGTACAACGCGCTGATAAAGTGGGGTGAGTTGAGACCAGACGCGGAGCTATCAGCGGCATCGCATGAAACCTTTACCGCATGGCTAATCCGATGGCAGCCCGCGATTCTGGTGATTTGAGATGAAAATCTTTTCCCACGTATTTTGCACCAGCCGGCCCACAGAGAAAAGCGACTGCTTGAGCCACATCCGAGGTGGGAATATGATCCGTGACTGCGAGCTGGCTGACGGGATTAATCCCTGAAGCTTTGATCAAAACCTGCATCTCAGTTGCCACTGTACCCGGGCTAAGACCGAGGCAGATAATTTCTTGGTCGCCATACTCCTCGTGGCCCGAGCGGGTTAGCTGCAATACGGCGGCTTTGGACGCACAATAATGGCTCCACCCCTCCAGTACGCCGTAGGCAGCACCCGAAGAAATATTAACAATGGTTCCACCGCCCTGCCCAATCATGATCGGCAGGGCCGCATGCATCATATAAAAGACACCCTTTACGTTTACGTCGATCACCTTATCCCAGTCAGCTGGCGCAAAATCTAACAAACGGTGCACCGGAGCCAGTAGTCCAGCGTTGTTCACCAAAATATCGAGGCTGCCAAAATGTGCGAGTGCCAAATCAACCGCAGCTTTCACCTGGTCATAGTCTGAAACATCGCAAGCAATGGCTTTGGCCTGCGGGCCGATCTGGGCGGCGAGCTGTTCCAAGGCGTCAGCACTGCGAGCCGTTAAGACGACATTGGCCCCAAGGGAGGCCAAGTGTTGGGCTGTGGCTGATCCAATACCCTGGCTTGCCCCGGTAATCAAAACTGTTTTCCCTGAAAATATCATCTAGTTGCTGCCTTTTCACTTGTTCAAGGTAAAGCTAACCCGACGATGACAGGGGCACAAGTTAGCACTTCTGCCTTTACCATGCCGCACAGCCATGGCACCACACAGACACAACGGAGACAGCTATGCGCGCAACTTTAATAATTTTGACCCTAGCCTATGTGCTGTCGCAATTTTATCGTGCGTTTTTGGCGGTATTGGCGGCCCCATTGCAGGCTGAGATTGGTGCCACAGCGGCCCAGTTATCCGCCGCGTCTGGCTATTGGTTTCTGGCCTTTGCGCTGATGCAGATCCCCGTAGGATGGGCGCTGGACACATTGGGCCCAAAGCGCACCAATGCTGCTCTATTGGCTGTAGGAGCCGGTGGGGGCGCTATGGTTTTTGCTGCTGCGACCGCTCCGTGGCATATTTCCCTTGCCATGGCCCTAATCGGGATTGGCTGCTCGCCAGTGCTTATGGCCTCATACTATGTAGTGGCGCGGAGCTTCCCAGCCGCAGCTTTTGCGACGATGGCCGCCTTCATTTTGGGGGTTGGGTCGCTCGGCAATATAGGCGCAGCCTTTCCTTTGACGCTTTTGGTTGAACTGTTGGGGTGGCGTTTTTCAATTATGATGATCGGCGTGGCCACCGTATCCGTGGCCGGTTTGTGCTATCTGATCGTCAAGGATCCCCCCAAGGTGATCACCACCCAAAAAGGCAGCGTGTTGGATTTGCTTCGCATGCGCACCATGTGGTTTATCTTGCCTATGGTCTTGGTCTGTTACGCGCCTGCCGCAGGCCTGCGCGGCCTTTGGATTGGACCTTATTTCACTGATGTGTTCGGCTCTACCATCGCTCAAGTTGGCACTGTGACTACAGTTATGGCGCTGGCTATGATTGCTGGCAATTTCTTTTACGGTCCGCTTGATAGGCTGTTTGGCACCCGAAAATGGGTAATCTTCGTTGGCAACTTCATCTGTGCAGCATTGTGCATCGCCCTTTATAAGGTTGGTCAAAATGGTTTTTGGACAGCTGCAGGAATAATGGCAGGAATTGGCTTTTTTGGCGCATCTTTCCCCATTTTGGTAGCTCATGGCCGGAGCTTTTTTCCAGAACATTTGATGGGTAGAGGCGTAACATTGATTAATCTATTTGCAATCGGTGGTGTTGGCGTGATGCAAAACCTCTCAGCCAAGATCTATGATGCTAAGATAATAGATGCTGCGTCGCCGATTGTCTCGTATAACGCTGTGATCCTGTTGTTTTGTGTGACAATGTTGTTGGGTTTGGCAATTTATCTGTTTTCAGAGGACCGAACTGACTAGCTCCCCCTTCCCATTGCTTAAACACCGCGCTAAACGGGCCTGTCTTTGAAACAAGGAAGAGACTATGTCTTATAAAGTTGTCATCGTAGGAGCCACTGGTAGCGTTGGTCACAAAATGCTTGATATTTTGCACGAACGTGAATTTCCAATTTCCAAAATTGCTGTTTTAGCCAGCAGAAAATCAATTGGTACGGAAGTAAGCTTTGGCGACAGAACCTTGAAAACAGTCGATCTGGCTACCTTTGATTTTAGCGGTTGGGATATGGCGCTTTTTGCATTAGGTTCAGACGCCACCAAAGAATATGCCCCCAAGGCTGCCGCTGCTGGCTGTATCGTTATCGATAACTCTAGTTTATATCGCTATGATCCTGACGTGCCACTGATTGTGCCAGAAGTGAACGCTGAGGCGATCTTTGGCTACAGCAAGAAAAATATAATCGCAAATCCAAATTGCTCAACTGCACAAATGGTCGTAGCCCTGAAGCCTTTGCATGACCGTGCCAAAATCAAACGCGTTGTGGTCAGCACTTACCAAGCGGTATCTGGTGCCGGCAAAGAAGGTAGTGATGAGCTTTTTGATCAAACCAAATCCATTTACAATTTTGCTATTGGCCAAAGTCTTAATCTAAATAATAATAGAGATGACGGGGATAAGGATGAAACACCTTCTACTTTATTTACTAAGCAAATTGCGTTTAACGTGATCCCACATATCGACGTATTCCTTGATAGCGGTGATACTAAAGAAGAGTGGAAAATGGTGGCGGAGACTAAGAAAATACTGGATACTAGCATTAAAGTGACAGCGACTTGTGTGCGCGTTCCAGTTTTTACGGGCCACTCTGAAGCAATCAACATCGAATTTGAAGAATTTTTAGATGAAGATGAAGCTCGTGCAATTCTGCGAGAGTCGCCTGGCATTATGGTCATCGATAAGCGCGAAGATGGCGGCTATGTCACCCCAGTCGAATGTGTGGATGAACATGCAACATTTATCAGCCGGATCCGGCAGGATGTGACCGTAGAAAACGGCATCAACCTATGGTGCGTTTCTGACAACCTGTGCAAAGGCGCAGCTCTGAACGCCGTACAAATTGCCGAAATTTTAGCTAATAAAGTACTGAAAAAGGGTTAGCCTAAACCTGCTAATTATCTAAGGCTCCATCATTATGTGGGGCCTTCTTTGTGGCAAGTTAAATGCGTGCGAAGTCCTGCAGAGTGGCGTCAAACTGCTCCAAAGTGCCTTCGGCAATATCGGTCCAAAGCCCATGAAGGGTCAGCTCGTTCTTATCGACGGCACTCTTCACAAAAGGAAAGGTCATCAGATTCTCAACTGAAACCATAACCGCCTCCCGTTCCAACCGCGCCACCCGCTCCACTTCATCAGGCATATGTTTCACACGCTCAAACCCAGGGCGTAAAATATCCATCCAACGGCCCACAAAGCTGCTGCTTTTTTCCAGCTCTGGCGCAAGGCCCGTACACATATCATGGCAGCCCTTCACGCCGCCACAATTGGAATGCCCCAAAACAATAATATGTGAAACATTAAGTGCTGTAACCGCATATTCCACCGCGGCAGAGGTCCCATGTGGCTCTCCATCAGGCAGATAGGCCGGCACCAAATTGGCAATATTGCGGTGAATGAAAAATTCACCCTGCTCGGCCCCAAAAATGGCAGTCACATGAACACGGCTGTCACAACATGAAATTACCATAGCACGTGGCCTTTGACCTTCACTGGCCAATCGACGATACCACGAGTGATTGTCCTCAAACGTGGTGGCTTTCCAACCGTGGTAACGTTGTACCAAATAGGTCGGCAGAGGTTTCACAGAATCCATGGGCTCCCTTACTTATTTGTTGGAATCAACTTAGCAAATAAGTACGCAAAATTCGAGAGGTAAAACTCAATATTATTTACAGTTTGATAAATTTTATTTAGCTTAAAAACGGCGCCCTTTGGGGGCGCGAATTTGGATTTTATCTATAAGATACTCAGTCTGCATTGCATTCCACTAATCGCGATGGTTACCTTTATTCAAAGATCAATTAAGGGGATCCCCAATGCCACGTATGCCTAATATCTTCGCAAACCCCTCGTCGCAGGCCGTCCCTCTACACCTCGTGGCGAGTGCCGATGCTGAGGCCTGGCTTAAGACACAGGGCGCACGGGCACAAAACTCCGCTGCCAGTCAAAGCTGGATTGGCAAGCTCGGCCAAATACTCTGCATCACGGAAAACGGGCTTCCCATATTACTGGCCATAGGGTTCGGTGATGCCATCGCCCGCAAGCGCAATCGCTTTGGCGCAGTTGCAGATATTATCAACTTACCAAAGGCTGTATTTGAGCTCACAGATCAAAAAGCTAAGATTGCACAGGAATTTGCTCTGGGCTTTGCGCTCAGCAAATACCGTTTCACCCGCTACGCCGCAAATGCCGCTTCAAAAGCTGAGCTAATATGCCCCACCGGGTTTGATGAACAGAATCTACAAGCAATTATTGAGGGCGAGTTTCTCACACGCGATCTGATCAACACCCCTGCCAACGATATGGGCCCAGAAGAGCTGGAGACCGCAGCCCGAAATTTGGCCAATGACCATGGCGCTCAGATCACTGTAGTAAAGGGCCAAGATCTAATAGCGCAAAACTTCCCAATGATTCACGCTGTAGGCCGCGCTTCACTGCGTGAACCGCGGCTAATCGACATGACTTGGGGTGCCAATGGTCCAACGCTAACCCTGGTGGGCAAGGGCGTATGTTTCGATACCGGCGGGTTAAATATCAAACCTGGAGCCTCGATGGGATTAATGAAGAAAGACATGGGCGGTGCCGCTCATGTCATGGGGCTAGCCAAGATGATCATGGCTAGCAAAATGCCGTTGCAACTGCGGATGTTGATCCCGGCTGTGGAAAACGCAATCGGCGGCGATGCTTTCCGCCCCCAAGATATTCTTATCAGTCGCAAAGGTCTCACCGTTGAGGTCAACAATACCGATGCCGAAGGGCGTTTAGTTTTGGCAGATGCCTTGGCCTTGGCCGATGAAACACCCCCTGATCTTATGATCTGCATGGCCACGCTCACTGGCGCGGCGCGGGTGGCCGTGGGATCTGATATTGCACCCTATTTCACCGAAGATGCGTCCCTCAGCCATGCCATCGCTACAGCCGCCACCACGGTTGATGATCCCGTCTGGCAATTGCCCCTGCATGCGCCTTATGAGGCCATGATCGAGCCAGGCATCGCGGATCTGGACAATGCCCCATCCGGTGGCTTCGCCGGTGCTACAACCGCTGCGCTGTTTCTAAAACGTTTTGTAACCGACACCGTACGATTTGTGCATTTTGATTGCTACGGCTGGCAGCCCGCTGCTGCCCCAGCCCGCCCCAAAGGTGGGGTTGGCCAAGGCACGAGAGCTCTGTTCCAAGCTTTGCCTGAAATTTTGGATCTATGAGGGCCACGCATCAAATACAAACGGGCCTCACCAACCTGTGCCGCAGCGCCAATGGTCCACGCGATCGGCAACTACTGCTGGGCGACGCGTTTCACCTGAGTGAGCAAGATGGGGATTGGAGCCGCGGTCGTGCAAAAAAAGACGGCTATCAAGGCTATGTTAAGACGGCGGATTTGGAACCAGCGGCTCCCCATTCCCATTGGGTAAGCACCATTTCTAGCCATGCCTATGCGGCGCCAGATTTGAAATCCGCGGATCAAATGTCCTTGCCCTTTGGCGCCCAAGTGGCCGTGAAAGCTCAAAGTGGGACATTTTGTGAAACTGCACAGGGCTTTATCCCTCACCAGCATCTGCGTCCCATTGGTACGTTTTTCACTGATCCCATCCAAGTCGCCATGATGTTTTTGGGCGCGCCCTATCTTTGGGGAGGCAATTCCGTATCCGGAATAGACTGCTCAGGACTAGTGCAGGCCGCTTGTCTGGCCTGTGGCAGTGAATGCCCTGGCGACACCGGGCCACAGCAAGAATTTTTTTCACCTTTGGGCGGGGCTTGGGCCAAAGGTCAGGTGGTTTTTTGGTCAGGTCATGTCGCCTTAACCATTAGTGCCGATGAGTTGATCCATGCTAATGCCCATGCAATGGCGGTAACAGTTGAAGGAATTGAAACCACAATAGAACGTATTTCTGATGCCGGAGACGGACCCGTCGTCCATCGCGGGCGGCTTTAGCCGCCTCGGTCCACAATGCGGAGCAGCCTCCGCTCTAACACATCTAACACAGACTTAAGATCATGGCCACGCTTCAGCACCTCGTCCTGCGTGCCTATCAGTGCATACATACCCTGCTTGCTACGCAACTTGGGACATTTTTCAATTCGATACAGAGGGTTTTCAGCTGTTCGCTTGAAAACTGAGAAGACCGCCACCTCACACAGGCACGAAATCCCATAATCTCGCCACTCGCCAGCAGCGACCATACGCCCATAAAGGCTTAAAATGGGTGCCAGCTCCAAGCGATGAAAAGCAATATTTTCTGGTATTTTTCCTAGAAGTTCTGGTTTTATATTTATGACATTCATAAAGTTACATTTGCGCCAAATTCATTTTTAATCAACCCTATCGTCATCCTGCACTAAATGGTCTTTCCAGTCATCACTTCGCGCCGCCACAACGCCTTGTTAACCTGAGACCTACGTCCCTAGAAAACGGTGCGTGACATTTCTGCTCCCAACTCAGATACGTAGAGCTGACCCCCTGTTTTCTTGCCTTGGACCGCGAAGGTTTAGGAGGCTCTAAGCAAACCGGCCATGGCAAAACCAGCCGCCCGATATTGCACCACCATGAGAAAAATAAAGCCACAGCCGGTCTCCAGATTTAGTTACCACCTGCCAGTAATCCCGAGTGCCACTGCGCCATGCTCGCTCTTCTAGCCACCATTCAGGGGCGATGCGTTCAGGGCCCTGCGCACTCTGTAACTCATGGCTTTGACCCCGCCACTTAAAGTGCAATGGCACCTTCGGCACCTCGGCCGCGACTACAGGTTCAGGATGGAAATAAATTAAAGGCCGCGCGCGCAACACTATAGGCCAATCCAGCTGTGGCATCGACCAGGCTGCCGCAAGCACCTGTGCTGCTTTTTCAGGAATATGACTGTCACCTGGATGCAGGCGTGTGATCGCCTCTAGCCCAATCCGTGCACCCAACTTGCCGATGAGATCATCAAGCTCGGTGTTTTGAGATAAGCGAGCGGCCACGGCAGGACCTGCTTCAATTTTACCCTTATTCTGGTGGGCATAAATAGGTTCAGTTTGCACCGCGACCACCCGCAGTACATCAATTCCAAACTCTGCTTTGATGTCCTTCAGTTTTATTACCAAAAGTGGTCGGATCCGGGCCACATCGGCCGAAGGGCGGGCCAGTCCAGCTTCCACTGACTGCATAGTTTGGTCAGTGCTATAGGCCTCAAGTCGCAATCGCCGTACGCCACGGCCCTTGGCTGTCAAACTAGCCGCAAGCCGTGGTAGTAATTTATCCAAGGCAGCCAGCATATCCTCTATCAGGCCGATTGGTTCCGGCAAAGTTAATCGGCAGGCGAAATGCAACGATTGCTTCGCAGGGCTAACCGGCTCAGGGGCCACGCCCAAGGCCTGATCCATCCGGTATATCGTGCCCTTGCCAAAGCGTCGTGCAATGGCCGCACGGGGTTGATCCGTCAAATTCTCAACACGGTGCAACCCCAACCGGTTAAGTGAGGTAATCACATGATCCTCCAACCGCAAAGCAGCCACAGGCAAAGGGGCAAGCGCCTGTCTTGTAAAACCTGGCGCTGCGATACGACCCAATCCACCCTGGCTCAACTGTAGCCGCGGCGGCTGACCGCCCCGCTCCCAATTGCGGCGCTTAACAGCGCGGGATCGGGTCGCTGGGGCCTCCTGATCGATAACATCCCCAGTACGGCTCAAGCCCAGAGGTTGCCCCGCATAGCGCGCCAAAGCCCAAGCGGCACCTTTAGTATCAGCCAAACCAATATGCACCGAGAGGCCAAGATCGAGGCAATCCGACTCCATCTGCTGGATCACCCCCAGCTCGCCCCCAAACAAATGCGCACAGCCAGTGAGATCAATCACCAGTGCATTTGGAACCTCTTCCGCTACCCAGGGAGAAAATTTGCTAGCCCAGCGGCGCAGGCTGGCCAAAAACCGTGCTTCGAGTTGCCGATTCTGCAAACGGGTGATCAGATCGGGGCACATCGCCAGAGCATCACGCAGGGGCTGACCATGCGAAAGCCCCCAGCCCTCAGCACTGACCGACAGTGATGAAATCACCTGCGTTTTTCCGGTGTCTTGGACCACAGCAAAAGGCTGCTCTTCTGTCACACGGGCCTGTCGCAACAGCCGTTCGGCCCCCATCCGAGGAAACCATAATGATAAAACACGGCGATGTGGCATTTACAGTATTTTTGTTCCCTATATGTTCTTTTTATAGAAGGTTGGAACCTGAAGTCGAGTCTCATGGTTGTAAAACGATACAAAAGCGGTGAAATACAGTCACAGATCAGGTAAGCAGACATCAGAAATAAGGAGCTGCCCATGGCCAAACCCGTTGTACTGTGTATTTTAGATGGATGGGGGTTGAGCGAGACCAAGGTCGGCAATGCTCCCGCGTTAGCTCATACACCTACATTTGATCGCCTAATGGACAGTTGCCCTAATGCCACCTTAGTCACTCACGGCCTAGATGCAGGCTTACCCAGCGGGCAGATGGGCAATTCAGAGGTTGGCCATACCAATATTGGTGCGGGCCGCGTGGTGGCCATGGATTTGGGACAGATTGATCTAGCAATTGAAAACCAGAGCTTCTTCGAAAACACCGCTATTTTAGACTTTGCAGCGACGCTGAGCAGCAGCTCAGGCACCGCACATCTTATTGGGGTCGTTTCCGACGGTGGCGTACATGGACATCTCAATCATATGCTGGCGGCAACCCAAATATTCACGGCCATAAACATTCCAGTGGTAATTCACGCAATTGCAGATGGCCGTGATGTCAGCCCCACCTCAGCAAAGGGTTATTTCAAAACTTTAGAAGAAAATCTGCCCGACGGAGCGCGCATTGGCACAGTGATTGGCCGCTATTTCGCAATGGATCGCGACAACCGTTGGGAGCGAGTCCAAACCGCATTCGCAGCCATCTCAAAGGCTGAAGGCCCAATGGCCGCAACACCACAAGCCGTTATAGCGCAAGCTTATGTCGCAGGCCAGACTGATGAGTTTATTCCAGCAACTGTGGTTGGGAATTACGCCGGGCTGATGCCCGAAGACGGCCTGTTTTGCCTCAACTTCAGAGCCGACCGCGCACGTGAAATTCTTGCTGCCCTATGCAACCCTAATTTCACAGAATTTGATACCAGACCCAGGCCAAAACTGGCCGCACAATTAGGGATGGTGTGCTATTCTGAGGCCCATGATACCTATCTCACCGCCGCCTTCCCAAAACGCAACATTCCCAACACCTTGGGAGCTTGGGTGGCTAAACACGGGAAAAGGCAGTTTCGTCTCGCAGAAACTGAAAAATATCCGCATGTTACCTTCTTCATGAACGGCGGCCAAGAAATCCCTGATCCAGGCGAAGATCGTGTCATGCCCGCATCCCCCAAAGTGGCGACCTATGATTTACAACCCGAAATGTCGGCAGGTGAAGTTACAGATCAATTCATAGGTGCTATCGAAGCGGGCTATGACTTGATTATCGCCAACTACGCGAACCCCGATATGGTGGGCCACACTGGTGATCTCCAAGCTGCCATTGCTGCCTGTGAGGCCGTAGATCAGGGGCTAAGCAAAGTTGTGGACGCATTAGAAAAAGTAGGGGGCGCCATGATCCTAACTGCCGATCACGGAAATTGCGAAATGATGATTGATCCCATCACTAGTGGGCCACATACTGCACACACTACGAACTTGGTTCCAGTCATTGCGATAGGCTTGGCAGCAGGGAGCGCTTTGTCTTCTGGCCGATTAGCAGATGTCGCACCCACATTGCTTGAGCTAATGGAGCTTTCACAACCAACCGAGATGACAGGCGTATCTTTGCTCAGATAATCGTTAATTGTTGGATGACCCTATAGAGCATCTTTGATCTAGCCTTTCATATGTTACGGTCTACATCGAAGATGTGGCTATTTTGAAGCTTCTGTAGAACAGACTACTAACAAGGGGCTGGAAAGCTGACGCAAGACAGGCTTTATGTAATATAAATATAATGACGCAACGCCAGTGGGGTAACTCGAAGATCTACTGTGCAATAAGGATAGTAAAATGAAAAAGTTTTTGATTGCAGCTACGGTGGGCGGACTACTTGGAATAGCGATCGCACCACAATTGGCAGGCCCACTTTTAGCCAGTGAAACAGACCAAGCAAAAACCTATAAACAACTTGAATTATTTGGTGATATTTTCGACCGTATCCGTGCAAAGTATGTCGAAGATGTAGACGACGCAAAACTCATTGAGGCTGCCATAAACGGGATGCTCACCTCACTGGATCCCCACTCAAGCTATTTGTCACCCAATGATACAGACGATATGCGCATTCAAACAAGAGGCGCCTTTGGTGGCTTGGGTATTGAAGTCACACAGGAAGATGGCTTTGTAAAAGTTATCGCGCCAATAGACGAAACTCCAGCCGCCGAAGCAGGTGTTGAGCCAGGTGACTTTATCACCCATGTGGATGGCGAAGGCCTACTTGGGCTCACTTTAGACGCAGCCGTACAATTGATGCGCGGCCCGGTTGGCTCTAAAATTGTAATCACTATTGTCCGTGAAGATGAACCTGAGCCCTTTGACATAACCATCATTCGCGATACGATTAAATTGACTGCTGTGCGTGATAGATCCATCGGCCAGACCATTGTAATGCGCGTCAGCACCTTCAACGATCAAACCTATCCAAATCTAAAAGACGGCATCGCCAAACAAATTGAAGCGGCCGGCGGCATAGATAATGTAAACGGCTTCGTAGTTGACCTGCGAAACAATCCGGGTGGGCTTTTGAACCAAGCAATTATGGTCTCAGATGCTTTCCTCGAAAAAGGTGAAATAGTGTCGACCCGTGGGCGTGATCCCGCAACAGGGGATCGTTGGAATGCCCGGTCTGGAGATTTGGCCGAGGGCAAACCTATTGTTGTACTGATCAATGGCGGCTCTGCCTCTGCCTCAGAAATCGTCGCAGGTGCTTTGCAAGATCACCATCGTGCAATTGTCGTGGGAACTAAGAGCTTTGGCAAAGGATCTGTCCAAACAATCATGCCATTGCCCGACGACGGCGCAATGCGCCTTACAACGGCCCGCTACTACACACCTTCAGGCCGCTCAATCCAAGCACTCGGCGTCTCTCCCAACATTATCGTTGAGCAACCCCGCCGTGCGCTCAAAGATGCCGAACCTGAAGAGGAGCAAAAGAAAATGCGCAGCGAAGCTGATCTGCGTGGCTCACTCGATAACGATAGTATTTCTGAAGCGGAACGCACTCAGATTGAGGCTGAGCGCGCCTCTGCGGAGGAAGCCGCAAAATTGCGCAAGGATGACTTTCAATTGGCTTATGCAATTGACTTGCTCAAAGGCCTATCTGCCATCCAGCCGGCGAAATAGATGATGTTGCAAACAGATATAGAAAATCTACCATATCGCGCCAATGTGGGCGTCATGGTGCTCAACAAATCTGGTGATGTGTTCGTGGCACAAAGACTCGAACATTACGCCAATGCCTGGCAAATGCCCCAAGGTGGCATTGATCCCGGAGAAGACCCAGCAGAGGCAGCTTTGCGAGAGCTCGAAGAAGAAACCGGCATTGGCAGCAGTAAAGTGGTCATTGTAGCTGAGGCACAGGACTGGATCCCATACGAGTTACCAGCCGATTTGATCCCCAAGCTATGGAACGGAAAGTATCGTGGCCAAAAACAAAAATGGTTTTTGATGCGCTTTTTAGGTGAGGATACCGATATCGATATAGAAACTGAAGAACCAGAGTTTTCGGCCTGGAAATGGATTGCACCAAGCGCGCTGCCTGATGCAATTGTTCCTTTCAAACGCGATGTTTATGTTGCAGTTTTAGAAGCTTTTCAAAGCCATCTATAATCAACGAGATGCTAGCCAATAAATTCACGTCAAGACATCCTCACTCGCATTGCTGTTCGCTTGAAGAGTCCCGTAAGGCAAGAAATCTTTCGTTAGATGCCTTGGCGGAGCTGTCGGGTGTATCGCGATCTATGGTCAGCCCAATTGAGCGTGGAGAAAGCAGCCCAACCGTCGCAACCCTATGGTATCTTACCCAAGCGCTGAAAGTTAATTTTTCCGAGTTGGTAGAAGAACCAGTCCAATCACGCGGTATAGAGATCATGTCGGCGGCCTCAACCCCCACTGTCGGCACTATTGGTGAAGGTTGCAGAATTCGCATCCTTAATTCGTCTGAACAAAAAGGGCAGCATGAAGTGTATGAATTAATATTTCAGTCCGACGGCCTGCTCGACAGCGCCCCACATGGGCTTAAAATCAAAGAACAATTGATGGTAATTGCAGGCGTTTTAGAGATCACATCAGGCGACAATACCGCAGTAGAATGCGCACGCGATACCGCGAGTTATGACGCCAACTATCCCCATGCTATTCGCTAGCACGAAGGACTAGCCACACCGTTTTTGATTGTAGAAAATTCTTATACTCAATCTGTTGGTAAAATTTCTTTGCGGCCCTCAGGGGTTAAAACGTAACATGCCCCAGCCTCAAACACAGCTGCAGTGAGCGAGTGCCCATAGCCAGCACCGCTATCCAAGTTAACTCGATTTCCATAATGGCAAGCTTGGTCGACAGGTGAATGACCATGCACAATCACCTTAGAATGCGAAATTATATGCGTATGAAACTCTGTGCGGATCCACAGCAAATCTTGCTCATTCTGAGCCTGTAAAGCTACATCGGGCCGAATCCCAGCATGGCAAAAGAATAAATCTTCAGTTTCATAATACAATTGGCACTCTGCCAGAAATGTATGATGCGCCGTAGGCACAACTTTCAAGGCACCAGCGTGTATATCACTCAACCGATGGCGAGTGGTGAAATCTAAGCCGTAGGACTGCAGGGTATTCTGTCCACCCAATCGGTCATGCAACCAGCTTAGATCAAAGAATAAATAAGGATCTACACGCGATGGAGTTTGCAAAAACCATTCAAACATCCGATCATGGTTGCCCTTTAAGAATATCCAATTTCGGCCAGCGTCACGGCCCTGGATTAGCAAATCTAAAACCCCACAGCTGTCAGGTCCACGATCAGTGTAATCCCCAAGAAAGACGATGGATGCCTCAGGGCCACCATCGTCTTCTATCAACTCGAGTACTTTTTGAAGCATGCTCAATTGTCCGTGGATGTCACCAATCGCGTAGATAGGGCTCATGAAACGTCAAACTTCAAACGGCTTACTTGACTGAACTTACCGGTCGCAGTCAAATCAGCAAGTACGGATTCAGAGACCGGGGCATCCACATAAAGCATCGCAATTGCCTCGCCGCCCTCAGCCGCACGGCCCAACGTAAAGTTAGCGATATTCACGCCATTTTTCCCCATGATTGAGCCCAGCACGCCGATGATGCCCGGCACGTCATTATTGGTGGTATACAGCATATGACGGCCAATTTCAGCATCAACATTGATCCCTTTAATCTGAATGAACCGAGGCTTACCATCGCTAAACACTGTGCCCGCAACAGAACGCTCGCGCGATTCTGTAACAACAGTCACTTTGATATAGGCTTCAAACACACCAGATTTATTCTGATTGGTTGTGCTGATTTTGATGCCACGTTCTTGAGCAATCACCGGAGCACTCACCATATTTACATCAGGGTTCCCGGCTTTCATGATGCCCGCAACCACGCCACAGTTCAGCGCTTCAAGGTTCATACTGGCGACGGTGCCATCATAAAGGATGTTAATCGCTTTGATCGGCTCAGAAGTCATTTGACCAATGAACGCGCCCACATGTCCCGCAAGCGCCAACCACGGGCCCATGACTTTGGCCTCTTCAGCGGTCACAGATGGCATGTTCAAAGCATTTATGACGGCGCCTGTCAGCAAATAGTCAGACATTTGTTCGGCCACCTGAATAGCCACATTTTCCTGCGCTTCAGTGGTGGCCGCACCCAAATGCGGCGTGCAGACCACATTGGGCAGATTGAACAAGGGGCTGTTGATAGCAGGCTCAACGGAGAACACATCAAAAGCAGCGCCTGCCACATGACCGGCCTTCAAGGCATCTGCCAAAGCGTCTTCATCCACCAAGCCACCACGGGCACAGTTGATGACACGCACACCGGGTTTCATTTTTGCAATGGCCTCTGCGCTGATGATATTTGTGGTTTGCTCTGTTTTTGGTACATGCAGAGAGATGAAGTCAGAACGAGCTAGCAACACATCCAGCTCAACTTTTTCCACACCTAGTTTTTCGGCACGCTCTTCGGACAGGAAGGGATCATAGGCCACAACCTTCATCTTCAAACCAACGGCGCGTTCGCACACGATGCCACCAATATTGCCTGCACCGATCACGCCAAGGGTTTTGCTGGTCAGCTCCACACCCATAAACTTGGACTTCTCCCATTTGCCCGCATGGGTTGAGGCACTGGCCTCAGGGATTTGACGGGCCACCGCGAACATCATTGCAATGGCATGCTCAGCGGTTGTTATCATATTACCAAAGGGTGTGTTCATCACGATCACACCCTTTTTCGACGCGGCCACACGGTCGATATTGTCAACGCCAATACCGGCGCGACCAATCACTTTGAGATTTGTGGCCGCATTGATGATTTTTTCAGTGGCTTTCGTGGCAGACCGGATTGCCAGACCATCATATTGACCGATGACGGAGAGCAATTTTTCTTTGTCTTTACCGAGGCCGGGATCGAAATCAACTTCGATGCCGCGGTCACGGAAAATCTGGACAGCAGTTTCAGAGAGTTTGTCGGATACGAGTACTTTCGGGGCCATATCGGCGCTCCTTATAAAATAGGGTAGGAAAATGCGAGACACTGGGCCCCAACTGAATTTATTGGGCGTTCAGCTCGGTTTGATAGGCCCACTCCAGCCAAGGCAGCATGGCCTCAACATCAGAGGTTTCAACCGTAGCACCGCACCAAATCCGTAGGCCTGCGGGCGCGTCGCGATAGGCACCGATGTCAAGGGCAACCCCTTCTGCCTCCATTCGTTTGGCCACGGCTTTTGCAAATGCCGCTGGATTTTTGATCCGTAGATCAGTGAACTTCAAACAGACCGAGGTGACAGAACGGGTTGCCGGATCTACCGCCAAATTATCAATCCACTCTCGAGTGACGCAGAAATCCCAAACCGCTTGGGCATTGGCTAGGGCACGACCCATCAAGCCTTTGAGGCCACCTGCCGAATCGGCCCAATCAAGGGCGAAGAGGTAATCTTCAACACAAAGCATCGACGGTGTATTGATGGTCTCACCGGAGAAAATACCATCGATCAATTTTCCACCTTTGGTCAGTCGGAAAATCTTTGGCATTGGCCAAGCGGGGGTATAGCTTTCCAACCGAGCCACCGCACGAGGTGAGAGGATCAAAACGCCATGTGCGGCTTCGCCACCAAGCACTTTTTGCCAGCTGAAGGTCGTCACATCAAGCTTATCCCAAGGCAGATCTACCGCAAAAGCGGCGGATGTCGCGTCACAAAGGGTCAGCCCAGCGCGATTCGCCGGGATCACATCACCCGAGGCCAAACAAACGCCCGAAGTTGTGCCGTTCCAAGTGAAACAGACATCATCGTCATAGTTAAGCGAAGCCATGTCGAAGATCTCGCCATAAGGTGCGATATGCTCGGAGGCTTCGATTTTGAGCTGTTTGACCACATCACTTACCCAACCCGCGCCGAAGCTTTCCCACGCAACCATCTGGGCAGGACGCTCGCCAAGCATGGACCACATGGCCATCTCGAAAGCCCCTGTATCAGAGGCGGGCACTATACCAATTTTATAGTCTGCAGGAACATCCAACACACGGCGAGTTTGCGAAATGGCATCTGCCAATTTCGCCTTACCACCAGCAGCGCGATGTGAACGGCCGAGCCAAGCATCTGCCAAAGAGGAATCTGTCCATGTCGGGGGTTTGGCACAGGGGCCAGAAGAGAATCGCGGATTTTCCGGCCGCGAAGCCGGTCGTACAATAGCCATTGATGCTATCCTCTCAGATATGCGCCCTTCGTTGGGGAAGGGTGTCCCACTCGCAGAGCTATCGACAGACCCGCAAGACCACAAGAGCAGAAATGTAGGAGACAACGTCCAATTGCAGCCGCGCCGTGCCTGTCCCTGAGCGGATCGGAAACATCAGTGCCGGATCGGCACCATAGTTTGCTGTGACCAGTTGATGATGAAATCAGGAGTAAGCCGCGCGCAGTTGCTCAACTTTGGCCTCAGTAACGTCCCCTTCGACCAAGGCATGAATAGTGCCATCAGGATCTACCAATGCCACGTAAATTTCTCCACGCCCCGAAATGCCCAAAGCCAGGTTGAACGCGCTCCGGCTGGAATAAATCGTGATGGTACGCGCCCGCATCTGAGGCGATGTGATGCCCGAACGCATACCGTTATCCACAAAAGACCGAAACAATACCGCGCCACGCCGCACGACCGGCAACTTGACCCAAGCCTGGCCACCGGTTTCGCGCAAATCAAGCTGCTCCACCCAAGCGTTGACGTTTGGCTGCTGCTCACGCTTATAGGCGATGACGACAATGGTCGGCTTTCCCGGAAGATCTGCCGGTAAGTTCAGGCTGCGCCCATTAAGATCATCCGCTGTGAGGGGCGGAAAAACAACATCTGCCTGTGCCACAGGAGACAGCAGAATGATCATCAATGTAGCAAAAATTCGAACCATCGGATCACCTCGGTACATGCGCATAGGTACAGATTACTCGCGCGCATCACCACATTGGATCACTTGCAACTTGCCAAAGGGTTTGGCACATCTGCCCCAAATCTCGAAAAGGCACCCAGATGTATATCACCACCCTGCTCTGCAAACCCGGTCAGCAATCGCTTACACCTGCACTCACGCAATCACTCCTTGGCGCTTGGGGTGGGCGCAGTTTGACGTGGTTGGCGACAATGGAAGCGGTCGAGTTTGAAATTCTCACCCTACCCAAAAACCTTTGGCAGGTCTGGGGGGCCATGCAAACCTTAGGCATCGACCTGATCCTGCAGGTAGACGAAGGGCGCCGCAAGAAAATGCTGCTGGCCGATATGGACAGTACCATGATTGAGCAAGAATGCATCGATGAGCTGGCAGCCGAAGCGGGCGTCGGGCCAAAGGTTGCGGATATCACCGCTCGGGCCATGAACGGCGAGTTGGATTTCGAGCAAGCCCTGCGTGAACGTGTGGAGCTGTTAAAAGGTTTACCTATAGGGACCATTCAACAGGTCTATCAAAATAGGATCACCTTTATGCCCGGCGGAGAAGTTCTTATAGCCACAATGCGCGCCCATAAGGCTTATGCAGCTTTGGTCAGCGGCGGCTTCACCGACTTCACCCACCCCGTGGCGGAACATCTTGGATTTGACGAGCATCGCGCCAACAGCCTCTTGCAGACCGATGGAGTGCTGACCGGAGAGGTTGGCCTTCCCATTTTAGGACGTGAGGCAAAAATCATAGCGTTGCAGGACATATCGGCTAACCAAGGTCTCAGCGTCAGGGATGTTTTGGCGGTGGGCGATGGCGCCAATGATCTAGGCATGTTGCAATTGGCCGGGACCGGCGTGGCGCTCCATGCAAAACCAATTGTGCAGGAGCAAGTCCCTGTGCGGGTCAACCACGGGGATCTAACCGCGCTTTTATACCTGCAGGGCTATGCGCAATCAGAGTTTGTGACACCGCCGAACGTCGGCACTGCACCTTAATTCAAAGCGACAGAAATACCTCCAGTCTCCAATCCATCCCAATTATGGATTGGGCCCAAGCGCTTCAAAGCCGCCGGGTGTGCGGCATCCAACACGCCAAGTCGGATCAACAGCGCCGTGACCACCGCTTCACTGGCGCGCGTACCACCATCTTCAATTTTCACCGATATGCCCAGCTTAAGTCCCGAGATAATCGCGATAAATACCGCCTCAGCGCCAGTTTTTAGCGCCACCCCAGGGGCTGCACGCATCAATTCGGTGCAAGCACGAGTTTCGCCGGCCACCAATTCTGGATGTGCCATCATCGCATCGCGCAACAACGCAGCAGCCACACTAATTGTGTCAGATCCATCCCCAGAGCACCGCGCCATAGCGCGCGCCAACCCAGTCATGGTGCAGGCCCAATTGGGTGCAGAACAACCATCAATGCCAAAGCCTGGACTGGTTTCACCTGTAATTTCTTCAAACGCGGCACGCACAGCTACTTGTACAGGATGATCGACCAAGTGATAATCTGGACCCGCACCAAGGTGCTTGCTTAAAGTCAAAAACCCACAATGTTTGCCGGAACAATTGTTGTGGTACCTACAGGGTGACTTATCGGTTTTGACCAAATCATTGCTTGCTGCAATGTCTCGTGGCCACTGTGTTCCACAGCGGAAATCATCATCATTTTTGCCAAGATCTCGCAACCATGTTCGCACCACGCCTGAATGAATTTCAGCCCCCTGGTGGGATGCGCAGGACAGAGCCAATTGCCGCGATGTCAGACCAAATGCATTCGCAGCTCCAGAAGTCACAAGAGGTAAGGCTTGCAAGATTTTGCACGACGAGCGTGGCAAAATCACATGCTCAGCATTGCCCCAAGCCTCAACAATTTCTCCATCTAAATTGCATATCACCGCATGGCCACGATGCTGGCTTTCCAAAAAATCACCCCGCCAAACATGAACAAATGGAATTGAATGCAACATATTTGACTCCTTAAAGCATTTTTTTGCCACCAATAGCTTAAGGGGGGTTTCCCCACAGGGCGCGGGTGCGTTAGGTTTACCGATAACAACGATCGGATGATACTGCCAGTAAAAATACTGCGATATAATCCATGCAATGCGAACTAAACTATAAAGGCAGACCTAATGTTCAAGAAACTTATTTCTTCCGCGGCTTGCATTCTGGGACTTCTGTGTTCCAGCGCCTCGGCCCAAGAGACATCTAACCGCGTCTCGACCCAAACTGATTGGTCTGTTTTTGTTGAAAGCGATCCGACGGAGTGTTGGGCAGTAACGGCGCCAAAAGAGACTGTGAATAAACGCGATGGCAGTGTTGTGGCGGTCCGACGCAGCAAGATCTTACTGTTTGTATTTCATCGCCCAAGTGACAATGTAAAAGGCCAAGTGGCGTTCACGGGTGGCTATCCATTTGCAAAAGGACGCAGCATTGCCCTAGACCTTGACGGTGTAACCTATGATTTAGCTGCCGATGGTGAATGGGCATGGCCACCCAGCGCTGCCGACGATGCAAAAATTATTGCCGCCATGAAACGTGGCGCGAAGGCTGTGGTTACTGCACAATCAGAACGTGGGACAGTGACCAAGGACACCTTCAGTTTGAACGGCTTCACAGCCGCAGTAAAAGATGCTGAAAAACGTTGCGCAGGCTAAAAATGCTTGAACGATTGGCAAATGAACTTGGCGCTGCTAAAGCAGGTCTTAGTTCATTTGGATCGCCACCATGACCGACGTATCAGCCCCTATCACACAAGACCTCATTACGATTCCGCGCAAGATGCTGGACGGCCCCACGAATTTAGTAGGTTTAACACGTGATGCCCTGCGCAATGCGTTAATGTCTGCTGGCACATCTGAGAAACAATCCAAGATGCGGACCGGTCAGCTTTGGCAATGGATCTACCAAAAGGGGGTTCGTGAATTTGATCAGATGACTAATCTGTCAAAAGAGTACCGCACGCTGCTGACAGAAAATTTCGTTGTGGCCATTCCTGAAGTTGTATCAAAACAGGTATCAATAGACGGCACTCGAAAATATCTAGTGCGAATTGCTGGTGGGCACGAAGTTGAAACCGTCTATATCCCCGAGAAAGACCGCGGCACCCTATGCATCAGCAGCCAAGTAGGCTGCACTCTAACCTGCTCATTCTGCCACACCGGCACACAAAAGTTAGTCCGCAATCTCACCGCCGGCGAAATAATTGGTCAAGTGATGCTGGCCCGCGACGACCTCGGAGAATGGCCAGAATCCGGTCGCAACCCAGTGAACACCGCAAGGCTACTGTCCAATATAGTGCTTATGGGCATGGGAGAGCCACTCTATAACTTTGAGAACGTCCGCGATGCAATGAAAATTGCAATGGATCCAGAAGGTATACAATTGTCGCGGCGCCGAATTACCCTGTCGACTTCTGGCGTTGTTCCCGAGATAGCTAGAACTGCCACCGAGATTGGGTGTTTGCTGGCCATCTCATTTCATGGCACCACAGATAAGGTGCGCGATAAGCTGGTACCAATCAACAAACGCTGGAATTTGGAAGCTTTGCTAGAAGCACTGCGCGATTATCCTAAGGTGAGCAACTCCGAACGGATCACATTTGAATATGTGATGCTCAAAGGTGTAAATGACACCGATGAGGACGCGCATCGCTTAGTGCAGCTGATCAAAGGCATTCCGGCCAAGGTAAATTTAATCCCGTTTAACCCTTGGCCAGGCGCACCCTATGAGCGGTCATCCAACAACCGCATCAATGCATTTGCAGAAATTATTTACCAAGCCGGTTACGCGAGCCCCGTACGCAAACCCCGCGGCGAAGATATTTTTGCTGCCTGTGGACAACTCAAATCTACCACAGAACGCGCCCGAAAGAGCCGCAAGGAAATTGCTGCCGAAGCCGGTATTGGCTGAGGCACGCCACGCTTGACTTGTTTCATCAATCCGTACGGCTTACCAATCAAGACTACAAACGCGCTTGGGAGGCAAAAGATGGTAAACTCAGAGCAAATCGGTGCTGCATGGGACAAAATTCGCCGGCATGTGGTCCGCACCCCTGTCATGCAAACTGATGTGTTTGGACTGTCACTTGCCATAAAACTTGAACATATGCAGCACACTGGAAGTTTCAAAGCCCGTGGGGCTATGAATTCGCTCCTATCGATGACTGTGCCCAATGCTGGGTTAGTAGCTGCAAGTGGCGGCAATCATGGCGCAGCTGTTGCCTGGGCTGCAGCGCGTTTGGGACATAAAGCGCGGATATATGTGCCGGAAATTGCTGGGCAAGCCAAAATAAATTTAATCAAAAATCTCGGCGCAAATCTTGTGGTGGTCCCCGGTGCATATTCCAATGCGCTTGAGCAGGCCTTAGAATATGAGGCCGACACCGGTGCGGCACAAATTCACGCTTTTGATGCCCCAGGAACTGTAGCAGGACAAGGTACAGTAATGGCTGAATGGGAAGACCAAGGCTTAGAGGCTGACACCGTATTGATTGCTGTGGGGGGTGGCGGCCTGATCGGTGGTGCGATGGCTTGGCTTCAAGGGCGATGCAAGGTGGTGGGCGTTGAGCCCTTCAATGCCCCAACCCTAACCAAGGCGCTGCAAAATGGTCCGCAAACTACGGTTGAAGTGTCAGGCATAGCCGCCAACGCTTTGGGGGCTAAACAGGTGGGAACGATATGCTATGATTTAGCGCAAGCGACCGGCACAAGAACAGTAAACGTCGAAGATGATGCCATTGGAAAAACTCAACTTTTGCTTTGGGAGAAACTACGCCAACTAGTCGAACCGGCGGGTGCAGCCGCTTTGGCAGCTCTACTTTCTGGCGCGTATGTCCCACAAAAAGGTGAACGCGTGGCTGTTTTGCTATGTGGTGCGAACCCCGCCACGTCTCCATTATGAGGCCAAGTCCACGCATTGAAGAATAGACCCGCCACAAACTTAAATGGCGATAGGCTAGACCTGAAGCGCGACTTTCAGTATGACGCATTAAATTTAACTAATTGGAGCCATTCATGTCGAACGTACTGCTAGAAAAAGCCATTGAGGCTGCGTGGGATGCACGCGACGACATCTCTCCCGCAACCAAGGGCGAAACCCGTGAGGCAATTGAAGCAACGTTGAAGGCACTCGACAGCGGCTCATTACGTGTCGCTGAAAGGCATGAAAGTGGTGATTGGCGTGTAAATCAATGGGCTAAAAAAGCAGTTCTGCTCGGCTTCCGGCTCAAGGATATGGAGCTACAAGGTGGCAGCGCCCAAGGCGGTAGCTGGTGGGATAAGGTCGACAGCAAGTGGAAAGGTTGGGGCGCAGACGAATGGGGGGCTGCGGGGTTTCGGGCCGTTCCAAATTGCGTAGTCCGAAAGTCTGCCTATATTGCCCCAGGTGTTGTTTTAATGCCATCTTTTGTAAATCTTGGTGCCTATGTCGACAGCGGCACTATGGTTGACACTTGGGCGACAGTCGGCAGCTGCGCGCAGATTGGTAAAAACGTACATCTGTCTGGCGGTGTTGGCATCGGTGGTGTTTTAGAACCCATGCAGGCAGGTCCAACAATTATTGAAGACAATTGCTTTATAGGGGCCCGCTCCGAAGTAGTTGAGGGCTGCATCGTGCGCGAGGGCGCAGTTTTGGGTATGGGTGTCTTCATTGGGAAATCAACCAAAATCGTCGACCGCGAAACTGGTGAAGTGATGTATGGTGAAGTACCGCCATATTCCGTTGTTGTGGCGGGGTCGATGCCATCAAAAAATAATGTGAACCTCTATTGCGCTGTGATCGTTAAACGAGTCGATGCTCAGACACGCTCGAAAACAGCCATTAATGAACTGCTACGGGACTAAAATTTAAAACTTCTAATGAAAACAACAAAACAGTGTAGCTATGACTGAAAAAATTAAACGTACCCATTACGTCTATACCTTGCTAGTTGAGGTGGGGCGCAAAGAAGGGGATGGGCTGCCAAGCGAAGCCACCGGTGGCGCTTTGATGATCTATGCCAGTGGAGTAGATGAACCAGAAGCCGTGCGCGAAACTGTAGCTATTTTGAGGCAGGCTGATCTCGCACCTTTGGATGTGACAGGCTATGGTACTTTGGATGAACGTATAGCCGAAGGCCATGACATTACAAAGGAGGAGCGAGAACTTATGCAGCGCGCCCTAGATGAAAATAGTGTTGTGGTAGCCCAGATGACCCCATTTTTCGAAAACTCCCCAAAGGGAGCCCATTGATGGTTGATCCAGCACAGCTCACCGCCGATTTGATTCGCTGTGCCAGCGTGACGCCTGTAGAAGGTGGCGCATTAACCTTGCTAGAGGATAGGCTGTCGAGCGTCGGCTTTACCTGCACACGTGTGGATCGCGGTGGTGTCTCTAATCTTTTCGCGCGCTGGGGCACTGGCAAAACCTTTGGCTTTAATGGACATACGGATGTGGTACCTGTCGGCGACGTTGCGGCTTGGACAGTCGATCCGTTTGGCGCTGAAATCCGCGACGGTTTTATGTATGGCCGCGGTGCTACAGATATGAAATCTGGTGTTGCCGCTTTTGCCGCTGCCGCAATGGATTTTGTGTCTAAAACACCTCCAGACGGGTCTATCGTATTAGCTATAACAGGGGATGAAGAAGGCCCAGCTAAAGATGGCACCGTGGCATTGCTAGATTGGATGCAGATCAACGGGGAGACAATGGATGTCTGCTTAGTAGGCGAGCCAACCTGCCCCGATGACATGGGGGAAATGATGAAGATTGGGCGCCGTGGATCAATGAACGCCTTCTTCACAATCACTGGCCAACAGGGCCATTCGGCTTACCCGCACCGCGCAAAAAATCCATTGCCCGCTATGGCGCGCCTGGTAGCCCAACTAAGTAGCGCTGAATTAGATCAAGGTACAGAACATTTCGATGCCTCCAGCATAGCCGTGGTCACCATCGACACAGACAACACAGCAACTAATATAATCCCAGCTCAAACCCGCTCGACCGTTAACCTCCGTTTCAATGATTCACATTCTGGCGCCAGCCTGACCGATTGGCTACAGGCCCAAGCCGATGGGATCGCTACTGAATTTGACGTGAGCGTTGAACTAGAAATAAGCATCTCAGGCGAAAGCTTTATTACACCCCCCGGGACTTTGTCGGAGCTGGTGGCCCGCGCAGTACAGATAGAAACTAACCGAACCCCAGAAATGTCCACCAGTGGTGGTACATCGGACGCCCGCTTCGTGCAGCATCATTGCCCCGTGGTAGAATTTGGATTGGTTGGCAAAACCATGCATCAAGTGGACGAATGCGTCGAAATTGCGCAAATTCACCAGTTAAAATTAATCTACACTAGGGTCTTGCGTGATTATTTCACCTAAATACCGCAGACGGTTAGTGGTCATGGTCAAAGAGCCTCGCCCGGGCCGAGTGAAAACAAGGCTGGGGCGCAGCATTGGGATGACCACGGCCGCATGGTGGTTTCGCCATCAAACCTGCAGGATTTTGCGCCGATTGCAAGATCCCAGATGGGAACTAATCCTCTCAGTCTCACCCGATCATGAAGGCATGCAAAGCCGGGTGTGGCCGCATCGCCTCGCGCGCATACCGCAAGGCCAAGGCGATCTTGGCGCTCGGATGAAAACGCTGTTTGATAGCCTTCCACCGGGCCCAGCTTGCATCATCGGCGCTGATATTCCCGGGGTGACATCTCGCGAGATATGGCAGGCTTTCCGCAGCTTGGGGTCTTGTGACGCCACCTTTGGCCCTGCGCCCGATGGCGGCTATTGGCTGATTGGGCTGAAACGCAACAACCCAACCCCAGCCCGCCTTTTCAGCGAGGTCCGCTGGTCCACAGCAACCGCATTGCAAGATACTATAGACAACATACCGGGCCTAAGAATTGGCAGGGTTGCAACTCTCAATGATTTGGATAATGCGAACGATCTGTAGCCTGAGACACGGGATTATTGCAGCGTTTGACGCGCCATTTGTACTGCCAAAATTCCCAACATAATCACCACAACACCAACAATATCCCAGGCACGAAGGCTTTCACCAAGAAAAATTGTGGCGATTACCACCCCAAAGAACGGGTTTAAAAAGTGGAATGTCGCGGCCTTAACCGCCCCAATACGGCGTACCAGCCAGAACCAAATGAAGGTTGCTACAAGTCCCGGCATCAGGACCGTATAAGAAAATGCCATGATCAATTTGGACGACCAGACAACAACTTTATGCTCCAAGAGCAGCCCTGGGATCGCGAGTAATGCAGAACCTACGAGCATTTGCAGACCAATGATCATCAAAAGATTTCCACCCGAGGATGCACCCCGGACCATCAATGTCGCCACCGTGAGGGAGGCCACCGCGATGAAGCAAAGAACAATCCCAAAAAGATCCACTCCTTCCTGCATGCGAGCACCCATAATTAAGGCGACACCCAATGCGCCGGCAAAAAGTCCCAAAATTCCGACCCAAGATAAACGTTCTCCTAAAATTACCCAGCCTGCGAATCCCACAGCCAGAGGCATTGTGGAAGCAATTATAGAGGCCAAAGAGGCTTCAATCGATTGCATTGCGACAAAATTCATCCCCAGATATAGCGCGTTTTGACAAATACCAAATACGATGGTGGCCTTCCATTGCGCGGGTGTCAGCCGCCAAGTCTGGCCCAGCATACGCGCAATCGCGATCCCAATCATGCCTGAAATCAGAAAGCGCAAAGACAGTGATAAAATTGGCGGCGCGTCCGCCACTATGATCCGAGCCGACGTAAAAGCAGAGGACCAAATAAGCGCGAATGCCAACCCAGCCAATATAGCGCGTAAGTCCATAGTCTTGTCTCTCGCAGAATTTGATTGTGGTTAGCATTGATCAATACTAATGACTGACGCAAGGCATGTCTGGCATGCCCAGCGCACATGTGAAAATTTAGAATTCTAGTTCTTTGAATTTAAATAAAAAAAATCCACCATGACAATGTCAGAATGGATTTTAATTTTAACTATTAAAATAAAATTAGCTGTTTACGCTATCTTTTAAAGCTTTTGCAATTGTCATTTTTACAACTTTATCAGCATCTTTTTTAAAGCTTTCACCAGTAGCAGGGTTACGTACCATGCGCTCTGGACGTTCGCGGCAATAGATTTTTCCAATGCCAGGCAAAGTGACAGCACCGCCGGCAGAAACTTCACTTGTGATCAAACCACAGATAGCATCTAAAGATGCTGTAGCTGATTTTTTGTCGGTATCCATTTTCTCTGCTAAGGCAGCAACCAACTGTGTTTTCGTCATAGGTTTCGACATTTTAATCTCCTAACAAGCCCAATATATGGGGCACCAATCTTTGTAAGTTAACTTCATATTGTAGGAAGACACAACAAATTGTGTCATTAAAAGTGAAAAAAAATTAATTAATTTACATAATTATAAAAAAGCAGTCTCCTCAAAGCTCCGTAGCTTACGTGAATGGATCCGTTCAAGCGGCATTTCCCGTAATATTTCCATCGCGCGAATTCCAATCCTAAGATGACGTGCCACTTGAGTTTTATAAAAATCTGTTGCCATACTAGGTAATTTCAGCTCACCATGCAGCGGCTTGTCGCTGACGCACAGCAAGGTCCCATAAGGAACACGAAAGCGATAGCCATTAGCAGCAATTGTGGCGCTTTCCATATCCAAAGCAATCGCGCGCGATTGGCTCAGCCGGTGTACTGGGCCAGATTGATCACGCAGTTCCCAATTTCGGTTGTCAATCGTGGCCACCGTCCCAGTCCGCATAATTTGCTTCAGGTCATAACCACTTAACTCCGTCACTTCAGCAACAGCCTGTTCCAAGCTGGTCTGAATTTCAGCCAATGCCGGGATCGGGACCGAAACGGGTAGGTCATCGTCCAAAACATGATCTTCACGCAGATAAGCATGTGCCAAAACAAAGTCTCCCAAATGCTGTGAATTGCGCAGCCCAGCGCAATGGCCAACCATCAACCAAGCGTGGGGACGCAACACAGCAATATGATCCGTGGCAGTTTTTGCGTTAGAGGGACCCACGCCAATATTAACCAATGTAATACCACTGCCATTGGCCCGCTTCAAATGATAGGTGGGCATTTGCGGTGTTTTATCGGACAGTTTCAGATCACCATCACTTCGGGTGATTTGGTGATTGCCAGTGCCGACGAAGGCCAAGTAACCACCGGAGGAATCCGCTAATTTCTGACGTGCGAAGGCCTCAAACTCCTCTACATAGAATTGGTAATTCGTAAACAATACGTGGTTTTGAAAGTGCTCCGGATCGGTGGCAGTATAATGAGCCAACCGTGCCAAAGAATAATCCACTCGCTGCGCCGTAAATAGGGCGAGCGGCTGGCTGCCATCAGGTTTAGGATCAGCCCCGCCGTTGACGATGTCATCATTGATAGTCGACAGATCTGGAACATCAAAAACATCGCGCAGTGTAAAACCAGCGGCATCCGGCGGGACAATCAGACTGGGATCATTAGCCATTGCGAAATGAACCGGAATAGGCGTGTCAGAATAGGCAACCTGCACAGTCACATTGTGGTTTTCCATCAGTAAACTCAGCTGCTGCTCAAGATAATATTGGAACAACAACGGACGGGTGATGGTCGTGGCAAAGGTGCCGGGGCCTGTGACATGACCAAAAGATAGGCGGCTGTCGACAGAGGCATAGCTTGTGGTGGTGATCCGCACCTCTGGGTAATACGCCCGGTAGCGGATGCCGCTTTCGCCAGACTCTAGTACTGATACAAATTTTTTACACAAAAAATCGGCAGCCGTTTGATACAGCTCTACTAAATATGCAACGGCGTCTTTTGCGTTTTCAAAGTTCTTCGGCGCGCTGTCGTTGGGCAACGTAAAAATGTGATCCGCTTCATCCATGAGCTTTACGTGCCTCTCAATACAGGAGTGATTTCAAACCTCGTCACATCCACCAACCCAAGGTCGCTGATCCGCAGCTCTGGGATCACCACAAGAGCCAATAGAGAATGCTGCATATAAGCATTATTCAACATGCATCCGCAATCGGTCATCGATTGTACCATTTGGTGGACCTTAACCGCCACTGTGGCCGCGGGCGCATCCGACATCAATCCCGCGATGGGAAGTTCAACTAAGGCCCGCTGAACACCGTCTTTCCAAACCGTCACCCCACCTCCAACCTCTGACAAGCAATTCGCAGCTAGTGCCATATTCTCATGGCAAGTCCCCACAACAATCATGTGATGGCTATCATGGGCAACGGTCGAGGCTACCGCCATATTACCTTGATAGCCAAAGCCAGACACAAAAGCATTGCTCACTAATCCACTGGCCCGATGCCGCTCAACCAGGGCAATCTGGCAAATGTCTCCCTGCGCCACAACGCAACCATCTCGCACCGGGAGCGTGGCTTCCAGAGCCTTGGTAGGGGCCTGGTTTTCGATCACCCCAATCACCCGCACGTCCACAGACCGCGCTCCTTCAGGAGCCGCAATGGTGAATTCAGAGGCGGTTTTATCTGCCCCCATGCGCACGGTCTGGCGTGCCGCTTGTGGCCAAGACACATGCGGGCAATCGGTCGTGATCTCCCCGTTCAAAGCCACAGTTTTACCCCGAGCCATCACTCGCTCAATCGGCAGGGTTTTGAGGTCACTAGTGAAAATCAAATCTGCTCTACGTCCAGGCGTAATACTGCCCAATTCGCGCTCCAGTCCGAAATGACTGGCGGTGTTGATGGTCGCCATTTGCAACGCCACCATTGGATCACAGCCACAGGCAATCGCGTGGCGCACAACCCGGTTCATGTGGCCGTCGTTTACTAAAGTGCCAGAATGGCAATCATCGGTGCACAGAATAAAATTACGCGAATCCAGCCCGCGTTCGGTAATCGCGGTAATCTGGGTTTCGACATCATACCAAGCACTGCCCAGCCTAAGCATCGAGCGCATCCCCTGGCGCACCCGCATGACCGCATCTACCTCACAGGTGCCCTCATGGTCATCAGCTGGCCCACCGGCCGCATAAGCGTGGAACGCTGGGCCAAGATCCGGACTAGCGTAATGCCCGCCAATGGTTTTGCCCGCCCGCGCGGTTGCGGCCATTTCCGCGAGCATTTGCGGATCCCCATTGATCACTCCAGGGAAGTTCATCATCTCCCCCAATCCAATTATGCTAGGCCAAGCCATGGCTTCGGCCACATCCTCAGCGCTGATCTCAAAGCCTGTGGTTTCCAAACCCGGTGCCGAAGGGGCACAGCTGGGCATTTGCGTGAAGATGTTCACGGGTTGCATCAGCCCCTCATCATGCATCAACTTCACCCCTGCCAAGCCCATCACATTCGCAATCTCATGGGGATCGGTAAACATGGTAGTTGTGCCGTGCGGAATTACAGCACGTGCAAATTCAGCAGGTGTGAGCATACCACTTTCAACATGCATATGCCCGTCACATAGCCCCGGGATCACAAAGCCCTCTGTTCGTATCACTTCAGTTTCCGGCCCAATACAATGGCTGGCATCGGGGCCCACGTAGGCAAATCGGCCAGCTGCAATTGCTATATCCCAGCGCAAAACTTCACGGGTATGAACATTAGCCACTTTACCAGCCAAAATAACGGTGTCAGCCGAGATGCGTCCCGCAGCGACCCCAACCAATTGCGCGGCACATTCGGGCCAAGTATTAATTGTGTTTCCCATAACTCAAGTTTTCCGATCTGGACGATCTGTGCAAGCCCCTTTACAATTTTTCAACGCATCCTGCGTTAAAAAAGGTGGCGCCATGAATATTGTTATATTTCACAACCCTAATTGCGGCACCTCGCGCAATGTAGTCAAAATTGTCAAAGATGCGGGCTATACCCCTAATGTTATTGAATATTTAATAGCAGGTTGGTCAATACCACAATTGAAAACCCTCTTTGCCACTGCTGGCATCACCGCCCATGAGGCCCTCAGAGTCTCCAAAACCCCCGCCGAAGAGATGGGCCTGACGTCGCCAGAGGTCACTGAGGAACAGCTTTTGGAGGCCATGGTCGCGCATCCCATCTTGGTCAACCGCCCATTTGTCGCCTGCAAAGGTCAGGTGCGCCTGTGTCGTCCGTCCGGTGAGGTTTTGTCTCTCCTCAAACAATGGCCCACCTCACCCTATGCCAAAGAAGATGGTAGCCTGCTCATCGATGCCGATGGCCTGCCCTTGAAAGGTGCTTAAAAACGTCACGGCTAACCACGAAGGAACAGAAATGTCTTTTGCACCTCTTTTAGACGCCACGCATCCAATCGCTGTCCACGGCATCTCTGCGCTGATTTGCCTGATACTTGGCTTGGCTCAATTGCTGATGCGCAAAGGCACGACCCTGCATCGCCGGCTTGGCTGGGTTTGGGCGGTGTTAATGGCACTTGTCGCTATAAGTGGATTGTTCATTTGGGAGTTGCGGCTATTTTGGCTATTTAGCCCCATCCATCTACTTTCATTGCTTACACTTTGGGCTTTGGCAAGGGGCATTCTGGCCGCACGACAGGGCCGTATCGCAGACCACAAACGCGCGATGAAACAACTTTACGGCTTGGCACTCGTAATCTCCAGAGCATTCACCGTCTTTCCGGGGCGGATCATGTATCTCGTCTTGTTTGGAACACACTGAGGGCCCCAATGTAATAAATGGGCTGGTTTTTGATGAAAATTCGCGTTTTCTAATTGCAACACGTAAAAGGAACACCCAATGACAACATCCAATATGCTCCCAAATATGAATAATTGGCAGGAGCGTGTCGATTTGGCAGCAGCGTTCCGCTGGACCGTGCGCCTTAACATGCATGAGGCCGTGGCCAATCATTTCAGCCTTGCGATCAATGATGAGGGTACTAAGTTTTTGATAAACCCCAATCAGGTGCATTTTTCGCGCATCAAAGCCTCTGACTTGATTGTGGTTGATGCCAATGATCCAAGCAGTATGGAAGGTCCCGACGCGCCAGACCTTACCGCTTGGGGCTTGCATGGTGGCCTTCACCGCCATTGCAAACATGCCCGCTGTGCAATGCATGTGCATTCCCCTTACGCCACCGCGCTGGCCTCCCTGGCCGATAGTAATCTGCCACCCGTGGATCAAAACGCCTGTATGTTCTTCAACCGCTATGTGATCGACAACAGCTACGGTGGTCTTGCCCTTGAGGAAGAAGGGGAACGCTGCGCAGGATTATTTGATGATCCCAAAAAGAAGGTGATGATCATGGGCAACCACGGTATTTTGATCATCGGCGATACGGTGGCCGAAACTTTCAACCGCATGTTTTATTTCGAACGCGCCTGCCAAACCTATCTATTGGCCCTGCAAACCGGGCGGCCTTTGCGTATCCTTGATGACGCTATTGCAGAGAAAACCGCTCAAGAGCTAGAAGCCTATCCCGAGCAAGACGCTCGGCATCTGGCCGAACTCAAAGCCATCTTAGACGAAGAGGGCAGCAGCTACGCCGTTTAAATATTCACGCTACAACAGGACCAATAGCTATGACCAAGGAACACCAAATCCACGGCGTACAGCCTGCGGTGTTGTTTCAAATTCTGCGCGAAAAGCCCGCGTCATAGCGCTTGCATCCTGATAGCCACAGCGCACAGCTATTTCAGCCACAGAGACCTGAGCCTCAACCGCCAGGCTATGAGCTAGTGCCAACCGCATACGGCGATAAATAACTTGTGGGTTTGCGCCCATTTTGGCCCTCACTTGGATCTCAAGATGCCTTTGACTGCGCCCCAAACGCGCGGCAATATCAGATATCAACAATGGCTCTTCAAGATTTGCACGCATCAATTGAAGCGCCCGTGACACAATACCCACCTGCGGATCAGGCCGCTCAGAATAAGCCCCCGTAAACAAGTTTTCTACGCGCATTCGTAGTGTGGGTCCGTGGGCTTCGTCAATTAGTTGTAATGCCATTGCAAAAGCCGTCAAGGCTCCACCACATGAGGCCCGTCCCCTGTCAAATACCACCGCTTCTTTTTGGACATGAACTTCGAAAAACCTCTCCGAGAATCGATCAATCTCATCCCAGTGGATGGTCGCCTGATAGCCATCCAACAGACCGGCCTCAGCCAAAAGCCAACTTCCAGTATCTAACCCTGCTAAGGTTGTAAAACGCTTAGCTGCAGCCCGCAAAGCCCGACTGGTGGCCACCGTCGCATGGGTTAAAAATTCATAAGACGGCATGACCATCAAAATATCGCCCCCAGCATCCGACAGCCGCGCATCAGCCCCCAGGCGAAGACCCGAGGAGGAAGATACCTCCAACCCGTCCAAAGTAACAATTTTCCAACTATAATTCAGGCGACCAGACAGATCATTAGCAGCCCGCAACGGTTCCAAAATATTGGCCAAACAATGATTGGAAAAATTGCCAAACAGCAGGATGGAAATCTGACAGGGTGAGATATGATGATTTTGCGAATTTGGCATGATATTAGATAACAATGCATGATGGGTTTTAACAAGCGTATTAGCCTATAGCTCAGCACCAATTAAAGGATCACAAAATGCAGTATGGACTGTCCGAAGAGCAAGAAATGATCGCCAGCACGGTCCGATCCTTTGTAGAAAAAGAGATCTACCCGCATGAAGCCCTGGTCGAGCGCACAGGCGAAGTGCCCGCAGAAATAGCCAGCGAGATCAAGAAAAAGACATTGAGTTTGGGGTTTTATGCCTGCAATTTTCCCGAAAGCGTGGGCTGCGCTGGGCTTAATCATATGGAATTCGCACTGGTAGAGCGAGAACTTGGGCGTGGTTCCATGGCCCTCAACCATTTTTTTGGCCGACCGCAAAACATACTAATGGCCTGCGA
>Ga0209502_10000658_pt1 | contig 35582 bp, 32 predicted proteins | sample ArcticOcean_MG_C_10_FD_187442 | JGI IMG/M metagenome (GOLD analysis project Ga0209502, IMG submission 187442) | Marine microbial communities from western Arctic Ocean - ArcticOcean_MG_CB11_90 (SPAdes) (version 2) | ecosystem: Environmental > Aquatic > Marine > Oceanic | place: Arctic Ocean... | reverse complement strand
CAGAAGTGGAAGCTCCGTCTGCCAACTAACTCCCTCTCTCGCTTGCCGCAAATTTACCAGCACGTCGGCGCGATGGCATCCTTGAGAATCAGGGTGGCTAGGAAGATGGGCTGGAAAAGAGCGGCGGTGTCGCCGCCGACGGAGGTATCGATCACGCCTTGGCCGTCGTCGCCGCCGCACAACTCTTTGAAAATAAGTTTCAGCGCGTCCTCGACGGTTGTGTTGTCAGGGTCGCAAATGAAAGGCTTGGCCAGGGTGTGCGCGTACGGATCTACTTCCGGTTCCGGTTTCATTGGCTTGCTGCTCCCGAGACCACGAAGCCCCACAAACGTTTTGCCGGCCTCAAGACCTCCAGTCCATCGGTTTAAGTAAAGCCCGATGAACTCTTCGAACGTTAAGGTTCCCGTGTTGTTGACGTCCAAGTAGTTCAGAACCGCGTTGACTTTGTCCTCAACCGTCGAGGTCACGTTGCACACGTCTTGCACCACGGAGGGGGGAAAGAACACTTGAGGCTTCGCAGGTTTCGGATTCGGTTTTGAACTGGGCTTGGGTCTGTAGTGCGTCTTGTGCCCGTGGTCTTTGCGGTGCCTGGACACCTCCGAGACACCCGCGGTGGCGGTGGGAACCGCGGCCGCGGCTCGGGAAAAGGCGGAGACTGGGCGAGTCGCTTCGGCGCGCCGCTTCGGAGGCTGCCGGGCCGTGGCGTGTCTGCAAAACTTGGAGCTTGAAGGATTCATGGGGAGGCAGCGTTTCGGGAAAGAGTATGCGGTGATCACGGCAGGTCGAGTTGACGTGCTGAAGTTCTTGTGCAGGGACGACTCTTTCAGGTGCCTGAAGGACACAGCCTTCAGCGCCGGTCCTAGCACGAGGCCTTGCGAAATCGCCGCGGAGCGAGGGGACCTCGAGATGGTCAAGTACCTAGAGGGACACGACTGTCCGTGGGATGAATCCGTGTGTGACGCGGCCGCTTTAGCAGGACACCTTGAGGTGCTGCAGTGGTTGCACGGCAGAGGGTGCCCGTGGAACGTGCCCGTGCGAATAACTGAAACGTGCGAGTCTGCGGCAAAGGGCGGGCACCTCGAAGTGCTGCAGTGGTTGCTCGCGAACGGCTGCCCGTGTGACGAGGGTACGTGCTCGGCGGCGGCGGAGGAAGGACATCTCGAGGTGCTGAAGTGGGCGCACGCGAACGGCTGCCCGTGGGACGATTATATTATATTACACGCGTTCGCTGAGAGAGGTGACCTGGAGATGCTCCAGTGGGCGCACGCTGAGGGCTGCGAGCTGGACGTGTCGACGTGCTCGGCCGCCGCCGCGAAAGGGCGTTTCGAGGTGCTGCAGTGGTTGCGTGCAAACGGGTGCGAATGGGAGGCGAGGACGTGCGAGAACGCCGCTCGCGGAGGCCACCTGGAGGTGCTTCAGTGGTTACGCGCAAACGGCTGCCCGTGGACCGAGAGGACGTGGAGGCGGCCGCCAGGGCGGGACACCTCGAGGTTTTCCGTTGGGCGCGCGACAACGGCTGCCCTGATCTCCGGGATTGGGAGCAGATTGCCGTGGCAGGGGGCTGGATGGCATATACTGACAACTAGGAGGGCTGATGCATGTGTGTTGTGTGCATTAAGAAGAAACCTCCTCACAACCGCGTCCGCGCATGTCCTTCAATGACTTCCCCATCCTGTATTCCACACGACGTTTGTTTAAGGTGTTCGAACAGCTTGTTCCTTTTGTGGAACTTGGCGCCGCAACGCACGCACGTGACGCGCGTAACGTCAGTTGCATTTAACATCGCTTGCTTTCGAAATAACTCGACCCTCGGGTCCTTGGCGACACAGGCTAAACACCGAGCGGCTGCTTTTTCGTTTTTTTCTCGAACCGCCTTTTCGCTTTTTTGTTCGTCGTCCTCAAGCGCGGGCCCCGATTCCGTCTCCAGTGATGTCGACGCCGTCTCCATTGACACCATGTTTTCCTCAGCGCTGCTGCTTTGCGTATCTCCAGCACTCTTTTGCACTCCCGAAAGCTTCGATGAATCACCGTGGTCACCGCGTTCGTCCCAGTGACACAAACTTCTTTGCCGATTTTCTTGGCGCCAAAAGACTTCTTTTTCCGTGACCTGTTTTCGCGACTCGTTGTTTTTTTCCTCTTTTTCAACATCACGAGGTTTCGGCACCCGGTCTCTTTTGGCGAAGAACATCGCCCGTTTGTGCTGGTGCGACGCGAACCCGGCTGGGCTTTTCTTGATCCCGCACGTGGAACACACGATTTCGTCGCGAATCCCAGCGCGAAGCGTGAACACGACGCGAACAAAACGTCTGATGGAATTTGTGGAATTTGTGACAGTTTTCGTTTCGGTTTCCGTTTCGTTCTCGGCGTCGCCCATATTCACCTCCGCCGCGTCGTACGCCACCGAGCAAAGCCCGTCCAAACGCCAGTTGCGCGTGTTTTCGCTTAACAGTTTTTTCTTTTCCTTTGCGGGACACCGCGCTTGCAAAACATTCAACCTGTCGAGCTTTTCCGCCACAGTGCTAAGGCCCTCTAGGTCTTCAAACCTCGCGTCTCGCACGCGCTCCATCCATAAATTCTGAACAGCGCACCGTTTGAACTGGCAATTATCCTCCCCGCCCCACCCCCAGAAGGCGTTCGGGTACCCGTTCGTTTGTTCAAACCCTTTCTTGTTGTAAATCGTGACGCCTCCGAAACACGCGTCCACGTCGTACCGGCCATCCTCCGCGCACAACACGCGAACGAAACCGTTTTTTTGGTTTTTGTCGTTATCGCCGGTATCGCCGTCGCCGCGACCACACACCGGCGACGGTCTTAAATATTGCCCCGCTAGTTCCAAATCGGGAAGCATGTCGCAGTCGTGGAAGCAGAACAAGGTGTTTTCGTCGCACCATTTCTTGCTCAGTACGCACGCAAACGCGCAGTTCAAAAGCTGCCCGCGGTTGAACTTGCGGTTGTCGTTAGATTGCTCCGCCACCACGACGCACAGTTCGTCGGCACTGAACATCAAACCCAGACGTGCCAACAGCGCAGAGAGCTGTGCCTCACGACCCGTGCCGTCCTCGCGGAAAGGCACGAGCACCGCGAGTTTGGCGGGGGGGCGTGACGCGGACGAGCCATTTGAAGCGACGGCGAGATCGGGGGGGTCCTTAACCGTCACAAACGGAGAGGTCGTTGTGTGTGGTGGCGGCGGAATCGAGGTGCCGACTCCGTCTCCGCATCTTCCGTCACCGTTCCCCGAAACCCTCCACGTCACGTCCCCCGCGAAACTCAGCTCCCCCTCGAATCGAGGCGAGTCCGGCGTGTCCAGCCGCTGCAGCGTGACCCTCATGCCCGAAATGACCACGCGCCAACGCGGGCGCGCGCCCTGGACTGTCGGGGTCGTCATGATCCCTTGGACGGAAAAATACACAAAAAGTTTCGTCTGACCCTATTAGTGAACAAACGGTTGTCTTCGAGTGTCCTCGGGGGTTTTCGTGTGGACTTGCTATTTGAATGCATACTGCACTCGTGTGCGGACTGCTATCCTAGACTAATTGCGCACCGCCTCACCCTCAATCCGCGCCACCGCGCGCTTCACGTCGACGTCCCATACAGAAGCGCCACTTGAAAACATTCTTTTCGTCACCGCGCGTTCGATCCGCCGCGCGCGTTCCAGCGCCGCGGCTCCTTTCATCGACCGTTGATCCGCCGCTTCGGACACCCTTCTCGCTGCTGCTAGTGCCGTTGCTAATGCAGAGGATGCCGCGGATGCCGAAAAAGTAGACGCGGTTGGCATTGTCGATAGAGAACGGTCACCGTCGACGTTACCAACCGGAGAAGTACCCACCACGCGTTCGTGTCGTTTAAGCACCGCCTGGCTTCGCTGAAGCTTACCAACCGCGATATCAGCACGCACACGACGCTCCTGTGGCGATTCTGGAGGGGTCACCGGCGTAGCAGCATCATGTAAAGACCCTCCACCGCGCCCGGTAAGCTCGAAACACAGGCGTTCGGTTTCTTCGAGACGACGTTGGAGCCTCGCGACGGTTTCGGCGATACGCGCGTCGTCGTCAGTCTTCAACTCGGCATCCTTCTCTCTGGTCTCACCCTGAGGCTTGTCTTGATCAAAAGCTCCACTCGTCGAGACCTTCATTGCGTGGTTTTCAGCACGCGTCAGCCTCTCCGTGAGCAAGCGCGCGTGCGTCTGCCACTCCCGAAGCGCCGCTTCGGCGGCGTCCGCGCGTTGGCGCGCGGTAACGAGCGCACCCTCCGCGAGCGCGGCTCGAACTTCCGCGTCGAGACGCATCCCGCCCAGCGCGTTGCCCTCGGCGTTCCCATCAATCGTGGCATCGGCATCCCTTGTGCGCTCCAAAACAGCCCGGAGCGCCACATTCTCGTCCCCACAGCGCTGTGCTGTGTGCTCCGCTTCCTGGCGCGCGTCCTCGGAGAAGAGCGCGCGCTCGCGCCACGCCGCGATCTCAGCCTTGCGGGATTCGGCCCCGGCGGTGTCGGGTCCGCCATGTGCTGCGATGTCGGGCTCGAACGCGTCGCGTCGCGCTTCCTCGAGGTCCTGCCTAAGTTCCTTTTCTCGTTTCCCAGCCTCGCAAAGCAAACGCTGCTTCCGCGCCAACGCCGCTTCCAGGGCACCCACCGTGGTCTCCGCGACGCGAAACCTTCGCATCAACAAACCCGGGTCGGAATCCGCGTTTTTACCACCGGTCGTTGTCTCCCACTCCTTCCGCTCGGACGGCGTCTCCCGTTTGGGCTCGACAAAAGAAACCACCGTCTCATCACCGACCAGCACGTGGACGGGCTCGACGCACGAAACTGATGACGCGTCGTCGCGGTCCAGGACCGCGGCGTCGCCCATCGTGCGTCCCGAGGAATGAAAATGGACATTCAATAGCGCGGGCATCAGGGGAACGAGAACGAAAAAGTTGTAACGCTTTTCTAAATTTCGCGTTTCGCTACGCTACCCCCGCGCTCCTCCTTCCGGGTGCCGCTCGCGCGACCTCCCCTACCCCCGCTTTCCGTGCCGTGTGCTTCAAGGTTTTGTCCCCCACGTTGTGCCGCACGAAATCTTTCCCGTGTGTGAACCGAGTGGAGAGCGTTTCTGCTGCCGCGTTCGACACGAAAATCCCACCTGCGTCTCGCCGCAGACTGCGCGAAAACGTTTCGTCCAAGCTCAGGCCGCGCAGATCCGTGGGCGGCTCTTGAAGAAACATGGAGTGATTGCGCGCGGGCGATGACAATCCTTTGACGCACTTGCCCGTCAAGCCCTTCTTGACAGGGACGTCGTGTAACACACCACGCGTCTTGTCAGTCTGCGCGGGTCGTTTCATACGAGGAACGGTGACGTCGCGCCACCGTTTTTCGGTATCGGTCTCGGTCGTCGTTTTCTCCCCCTCGCGGTTGTACCACAACGAAGCACGCTCCGGGTGCTCGCCGAAGAAAACGTCGCGCCCGACGTACGAAACGAACGGCTTTTGAGAGGGCAAGGGTTTGGTGTTAGCAGTGTTGAAGGTATCACGAGTCCGAGTAGTTCTCTCAGTCACAGTACCTTCCCCTCCGTCTGTACGTCGCTCCGCCGCGATTTGTTTCGTCGAGTCAAGCGCGCCGCCCGGAAAGTATTTGCTCGCGAAATATTTCGTGGAGAAGTGATTTGAGTCGGGTTCGTCCCACGGTTCGCGGAGCTCGTGCACTCGTGATTGCGACAAGCGTCTTGATTCGGGAACCCGCCGCTCAGACGCGACGTGCGCGACCGGCCACTTGAACTGTTTCTGGCCGTTTTTAGAAACGGCCTCTTTGGAAACAGGCTTGGCGGACGCGGTGGCGTGTCGCTTGGCGGTTTCGATTTCCGTCTCGAACGCATTGCGATCCGGTCGCCGCACGTTCCACGCACCCCACGCCAGTCGTGCCTTCTCGCCCGTGGTGTCGTACAAATCACGAACTTTTTGCTTGTACGCTTCGTGAACGTCCTGAGTGTTTCGCAACTCTCTTTTGCGCTGCAGTGTCGCGAGGTATTGGGAGTTGCTCGTGGCGAGCGGTTCGTGCGCCTGGCGCACGCGCGACGTCGACCGTATCGTATCGACGGCAAACAAACCACTGCCAAAAGGGTCGTCCAGGGACGGATGCTTTCCAACGCGGTTGGCTTCGTGTCCGGGCTGGTTTGATGCATCAATGGCACGGAAAGGATCAACATCACTTCTAATGTCACTTCTGGCTGGATCCACATCACGGCTGGGTGACCTTTCCACTCCTTTCCGAGACTCGGGCGCGTCCGCGGAGATATCATCCACGACGAGTGCCGTTCCAAACGTCCGGTCCAACGCAATCAACTGCGCTGAGGTGGGGTACAAGTTTTGGTCCAGGGCTTGCCTGGCTTTGGTGCCGTTTTGCAGAAGCGCTGATACGCATGTCAAACAAATCCGCGCCTCGGGTCGCACCAAGTGCCTCGCCAAGTGCGTGGTGTGCTCCCCTGTGATAACTCCAACGGACGAACGTGTTCGCACGCAGAAAAGGTCAAACCCGGCCAACTCACGGTACGCACGTTCCGAGTACCCGCACGAGTGGTTCATGACCGTCACGACCGTACTTGCCGGCTGCATACCGGGCGGCACAGGTTCGATCCCGGATGAATTCGTCCCTTTTGAGTGATCATTTTTTTCAACGAAAGATTTCTCAACCGCGACGCGTCGTTTGTTGGCGAACAAAACGCGCACCGCGTCCGTCGCGCGCCGCGTGCCTGTTTTTGTAAAAGAAAAGTGGTTAACGTCTTGTGTATCGCGCCGTGTGGACAAACAGTCAGGGCAGAGGGAAGACGTCCCTTCGCAGGACGAGTATATCGCGATGTATGGACAACAGTCAGCAGCTGAGAGATAAAACAGTGTGCCGCCTGATTTGGGAAACGCAACACGTACCTTCCACCGTGATTTGCCGAAAATCGCCATCCACGACGTGGTACCCCGTGATGAAGTGCCCGTCAGCATCGCACGCTTGTGTTTCCGTTACCTGTTCGTTGGAAAGGAAAAACCGCAACTTCGCGTCGTCCCCCAAAACGTCGTCGTCATCAAAGGGATTTTGTTTTTCTCCTTTCTTCGCGGAACGCAAATAACCCGCGTTCGCCAAACGCACCGCTCGTAAAACCTCCTGCGTAAATTGCAAGTCGTCGCTGGGGAACGTACACGTGGCGCGAATGAAAGGCAGCTGTCGGCCTGAGCACGATGCGTCAAAGATTTTTTTTTTGTCCTCCGAACCTGTGGGAGGGGTATTTAAACCATCTGCCTCAGATTTAGACGCGCCGTCCGCCGCGTCCGTCGTCGCCACCGTTTCCGAGGAACTCTCATCGACAGCTTCTGAACTCGGAAAAGTCTCCAAACTCTCCGCCGGGTGCACCGCCATCTGCACCGTGATGCACACCGTGGTTTCCGCCTCCAGAAACCGCCCCGGGCGCGTGCGCCAGCTAGGGCCGGTGGACGAACGCATCGCAGACGGTTTAATTTGGCGTTCCAGGGAAACTTTCGGAAACACTTTTTTCGGCGCGGAGCTTTTAACCCCGAAATCGCGCGCCTCGAAAAACGCCACGCCGTAGACTTCAATCGGGGGGAAGGACGATGAGCTCTTTTCAAATTCAGCCGTTTCGCGAGCGTTACGAGTCGCTTCTGACTCGTCTTCATTTGGAGTAGTCGATGGATCACCAGGTGCTGAAGATTCATCACCGTCGTGGTCTTGTTTTGTCGAGTCATCGACTCCTTCGTCGCTACCCCCGTCTACCGAAAACGGTGTCGGCTCGTTTGGCGCGAACCGGTCGTACAGACGCACTTCGATTTTTTCTTTGAGGCACACGTCTTTCAACCCGCCCGGGTACTTGTGTTTATCCACGTCTATTCCGAACCATATCGCGCTCGTACCGAAAGTTACATTTCTCGTGTGTAGCCTCGAGCTCGACGAACTACTACTTGTGGGCTTCGCGGTGGCGTACGCGCGGGTTTTCTTGGACAACGACGCCAAGGAGGGTGTGTCTTTACCGTAACTCTTCGACGCGTGGAAAGAAGGATCACTTTCTCCGCCTTCTCCACTTGCGGGTCGCCAGTCATGCGCACCATACACGCCCACGAGTTCTCCTACCGGCAAACCCGCCCACCGCATACACGCGGTGACGGATTCGCATCGTGCCAACTCGGCAACAGACGCGGGCTGGTCGGGAAGCCGGGACACGACGTCGACGGTGACAGAAAACGGCTGCGCGTGTTTCGCCAACCCGGGCGGGAGAAACTTTGGCGGTTCGGTTTCCGTTGTTTCGTTTTGATCCTGCGTTTGTTCCGTAAACGCGTCCAGACTAACCGCCAGCGTGACACTTCCGAACCCAGCCAACGCCGCGGGCATGGGTAATTGCACATACGGGGCATGCCCTTGACCTTTTCCACCCTCGCCCAGTCGCAAGAAACACGTCCGCGCCGATCCCAGAATCACGTTTACAAGGTCGACTTCAACCACCGAAACAATCGGGGCGCCGCGAACGAGGTCGGCGTTACGGTCTGTTGACTCAGGGTTTGGAGTAGCGTCATCGCCCTCATCAAGCCCTTCCTTCTGCGCAACAATAAAAGGTGCTTCCCGCGTGATGGTGAACACGACTTTCGGTCGTTTGGCAATCGCGCGTAAGGAAACCTCATTCACGGCGAGCAAGTGCCCTTTTTCGTCGCCCGCCCATTTCACCGGAATTGATGTACCGCTTTGTTTAGTAACGGGGATCTCAAAGTCACCCGACGAGAACTCGGTGTCGTTGGGGAGTTCGTACCGAATGGTTATGGACTGGTCCGTAGGGTCGTCATCCTCCCTGGGCGTTATATCGGTAGTCGCCTCCGGGGTTTCCTCGGCGTTTTCGTCATTTTCAGTCTCTGTGTTTTCGTCCTCTGGTGAAGCCTCTAGAAGGTCCGCCTGAAAAGGGAGGTGTGGGAACGGGAGGTTGGTTAGGTGGTTCACAGGGCGCGATTCTTCAGTGCGCGTATCAGCCGCGCGTGTGTGCCGGGCACAACGTCACTTATGCGGCACCACCAGTGCCCCGACGCGACGACCCACCGAAGCGTTGACCGCGGGGGACCGATGAGCGATTCGGTGCACGTAAAAAGACTGTCATCATTTTCCGGGGTCGACGCGCCCGCGTCCGGAACGCACCGTGGTCGTTCCATCCACCGCATCGCCCGTAGCATCTCTGGCCACCACCACGGACGGCATGGCCACCACGCGCACGAACAGACTCGCCGTCCCTTCCATCGGCAACGGGTCCTCCGCCCCGCCCATGGCGCCCCGTCGCAATGAAACAAATGAGCCAAAAGGAGCGTCTCAATAATCCGGTGAGTGCCGGTTTTCTTGGACCGATGGTGACTTCGTTTTCCCGACACGCTCGCCCAAGCCACTGGTCCTGTGCGCCTGGACCCGGGCGGCTCGCGTTTCCCCAGTGCGATGGCGCGTCGTCCGCCCCGGCTGACGGGCCTGGGCTTGGACCTCGACACCAGTCACGGCTCGCTGCGCACGTCCACGTCCACGGACTTGGGTGCGTCGTACAATCTGACGGACGAGGGCGTCCGTTTGCTGAGCACGAGCGCGAGAGAGTTCCACCTCAACGCGGCGGGTCACGAGACGCGAACACGCGCGGAACGACAACAGGAAGGTTTCGGAAAACGTCTGGGGCACGGCAACGCGGGAGGCGGCGGCGCGAAACAGGGCAGGGAGGATGGACGAGGCGCAGGCGGTGTTCTCATCCCCGACAGTGATCGATCGCCATCCTTCGAAAACGAGCCTGGTAAAAACAAAACCGCTCAAAACAAACAACAAATCGTCTCCTCCGCCGACATCCTCGTGTTCGACACCATAGGGTCGGGCGCGGGCGGTAGCGTTCGAAGAGCGATACACACCAAAACCCACGCCTTCGTTGCGTTGAAGGTGCTAACCGTGTTTGATAAGGAAAAAAGGAAACAACTAGTTAACGAATTGCGAAGCCTTTGCGACCTCGCGAATGGTAAGTATTTCCCATTTACCGCATTCCGCCGACTGATTGCCCATAGAAGGCTGACACTTTTTTTTTACAATCAGGAAACGAAAACATCGTGCACTTCCACGGCGCGTTTTACGATGTCCAAAAAAACACGGTCAACCTCACCTTGGAGTTCGTGGACGCGGGAAGCCTGGAGGCGGTGTTGAAGCTGGGTAACAACAAAGGTTTCCTGATGCCTACTGGCGTTATTGGTGACTTAGCGTCGCAAGTCGCGTGTGGCCTGGAGTACCTTCACGAACACGTGCGTGTTCCCTTTCCCAAATCCCGACTAAAAGCGCCGTTTACCGCGCCTGGTCGAGTGCACTACTCGCGACGAACGGACGCAGTTGCTAGTGCACCACGGCCGTAACATTTACCAGTACTGGCAACTGCTACACACATCACATACGCACTGTTACCTGCACTTTATGGAGTACAGGTTGAAAGTCACACCACTACGAAACTACCCAATCCCGGATATACACGTCACGAAGTACACCCACCGACTCGCGACTGACCCTTTTCGTTACCAACCGCAGGTCCGCCTCGTGCACCGCGACATCAAGCCCGGGAACGTGTTACTAAAGCGCGACGGGTCGGTGAAAATCACGGACTTTGGAATCGTGGCGCAGAGCAAGATGAACGAAGGAAGGGGTGGCGGGGGTGCTGACGGTACCATGGATTCCATGGATGATGGAAGTGACGCTACTGGTACTTCTTTCAAAGGGAACACCGCTTCTTCGTACAAGTCCAACCACAGCATAGCCTTAAAATCGTTCAAGGGGAGTTTGCGGTACATGTCCCCAGAGAGGGTGGAACGGTTGCCTTATGGAAGGGCGGCGGATATTTGGAGTCTGGGCATGACCCTGAGCGAGTGCGCCTTGGGTAAATACCCGTACGAGGACGAACAAGGCGGGTTGCTGGGTACGTGTTGCGTTCCCAAATCCCAACATGGTTTGCCGATTGTCCAGGGTAATTACTCATACACATTACGAAAGGCTGACACTTTTCTTTTTCAATCACCAGGTTTAGCGCTGAGGATCGCGGAAGGAAAGGAAGTTTTGCCGTTACAAGGGAACAGTAACAGTCACCACGCCTTCCCGCCAGAGTTTGTGGAGATGGTCACGAGCTGCGTGAACAAGAAACCCGGCGACCGCCCGACGGCGACGATGTTAAGGGGTAACGCGTTCGTCAAACAAGCTAAAAAAATGTCCAGCCAGAACCCGGATGACCCAAACTGCTCCCTAGGCGCGTTCGTGCGAAAAACACACGACAGCGCGAGCTCCATTCAACAAGAAGCGGAGGCTTTTCTGGTGCACTACCGCGAGTTAATGAGTAACAAAAATATCGAACTCCTGGCTTCCCTGTACCGCAAGCCGTCTTGTTTGACGTTGGCGAACAGACTCCGCGCGCGCGGGGGGGACGCCATCGCGCGGGCGTTGCTGGGTGGTGACGTTGAAACTAGTGCGAGGACACACCGGGTCACCACCTCCGTAACTGCGCTTCCGGGAGGCGTGGAGGGTGGCATTTTGATCAGCTGTTTTGGGACGGTCACCTTTGGGAACAACAACGGTACCAAAAACTTCGTGGATACGTTTCTGCTGTTGCGCGTGCACGCCGGGTGGGGGGAGGACTTGTCCAAAACGGGCGGGACGTTCTACGTGCGGAACCAAATAGAGAAGTGGGTGTGACGGGGAAGTGTAGGGGCAGGTCGTGGTTGCTTAATGGTCAAGTAGCGGTAGGTCCTCATCAGTTCACGCCTCGGGAACCTCACTGGTCATTCCCTCTCTGCTGGTAAATATTGCGTATTTTCAGTCGCGTCTGTTCGTTGTTTCAAAGCTTTTTGTGCTCATCACCAAATCATCACACCGATCTCGCGCGTCGATCGCGGCCGCGCGTTTGGTATGGCGGAAGTGGAACCCGAAAAAGGCGTCACCGTGCCGAAGGCAAAGGTGCGTTTTCTGAATACGACGACACGCGGACGGGGGTTGAAGCAACACCCTGGGAAGTAACACTCAACGCGTGGCACCAAGAGGCCGCGATCGGGCACTGCAACTTTTTACGGTCCTTAAGGACCCGGATCACACACATCATCGCGGACTCTGAGGCGCTTCCATCCGAGGCTGGTGGATGACGGTTTCGTTCTGTGCTGTCCTGTTGCACGCATCCATCCTGACTCACCTCTCCCCCCCCCCCCTTTCACCAAACATCAGTTCATCGATGACGTCGACGCGTACATGGCGGGCAAGGACCCCGAGGGCACTTTGCACGAGATGCAGGCTTTGTACCAGCAGTACAAACAAATAGAACAGGGGTTGCAGCAAAACCGAATCAGGCTTGGCAACAAGCTTCCGGAAATAAAAAGGGCCCTTGACACCGTGAAACTGCTTTGTGACAAGCAAGGCTCCGGCGAAGAGCTCGACATGCACTTCGAGCTCACCGACAGCGTGTACGCCAAAGCCAAGGTGAAAGACGCGGAATCCGTGTACCTTTGGCTCGGCGCGAACGTGATGTTGGAGTACCCTTTGGGCGAAGCCCTGGAACTGTTACAGACGAACCACAAAAACTGCAAAAACAACCTCGCCACGAACCAAGGCGACCTCGCGTTCGTGAAGGATAACATCACCATCACGGAGGTGTCCATCGCGCGGGTGTACAACTGGGACGTGAAAAAGAGGAAGGAGGAGGGGGAGAAGAAGTAGGCGAAGAGGGACGGATGGCCTGGAGTTGTTATTTTCAATTTTTCCTCTTAATATTCACAATGAACCACACACACCTGCTGCTCCTCCCCGCCACACCGCCTCGCTCGTCGTCCTGTTGTCCTTTTTGCGTTCCGTCGCTTCCGTGACTCGGCAAAACGCGCCGTATGTCCGCGATTTCCGCGAATCTCGTGCGGGCGATTTCGCGCGTGACACCCACGGTGTCCCGACTCCCGCGAAATCGAACCCCCGCGAAACACGCCACGTCGGCATCTCGCGTGTCGCGGCCGACTTCGCGTTCCTCGAAACGCGCGGCGTCGCGTCGGGTCATCACAGGTGCCAGCGAAGACGAGGAGAGCACCAAAACTACCAACGACGACGTTGGTACGACCGTCAGCGGAATCTCCAAAAGAGGCGCGTTCCTCAACGTTTTCTTTCTCGCTGTTTCGGTGCCGTTGTGGAGGGACGTGCTGCACGATTTGGGGTACCTTCAAGGCGAGGAAGATACCCCGGCGGAGCTTCCACAAATACCGCCGGGTTCCAATTTCCAGACCGCGACCTTCGCGGGCGGGTGTTTCTGGTGCATGGAGAAGCCGTTCGACATTTTACCCGGGGTGGTGGCGACGACGAGTGGATATACGGGCCCAGTAGGTTCGTTACAAAACCCGACCTACCACGACGTCGGCGCCGGCGGGACTGGGCACCGCGAAGCCGTGCAGGTACGTATCGGGGCTTTCCCAAATCCTGACACTGTTTACTGCCCCTCTGTGACTGGTCGAGTGCACTACCAGTAACATTTACCAGTACTGGCAACTGCGTAATACATCACAAGTGCACTGTTCGGCCCGATTACTACGACTATTTACTCATTCACATTACGAAGTACACCCACACTCGCCGACTCGCGACTGACCCTTTTCTTTCCCAATCGCAGGTGTTGTTCGACCCGTCGAAGGTTACCTACTCCGAATTACTAGACGTGTATTGGCACCAAATAGACCCTTTAAACGCGGACCGGATGTTCCTGGACACCGGGTTGCAGTACAGCTCTGCGATTTTTCCAAACGACTCAACGCAAACCGAAGCGGCGGAGAGGAGTTTGGCCGAGCTCTCCGCGAACAACGTGTTCCCCGGCGAAATCGCGACCGTGATCGTCGCGCTGGACAAATTCTACCCCGCCGAGCGCTACCACCAGGACTATTACAAAAATAACGCCCTGCGTTACGGGTTTTATCGGAGTTTAAGCGGCAGGGACGAGTTCGTGCAAGGGGTGTGGGGAGTCACCGCGTGGGAAAAATACACGGGGCACAACGTTAAGTGAGAGAAGGAGTCGGACGTGTAATCTGATCGACGTGCCAAGATGATGTTTCACTCTGCAGTCTTGCTTTTTTATTTTGACGCGATATTTCGCCTGTTTGTGACTGTACGAGTACCCTGAAAAGTCCCATCGGTCGCGTCACTGACGCGACGCGCGACGCCCCAGCCGTACGCGCCACCGTCACTCGCCGCCGCCCCGTTGCGGTTCAGTGATGTCGCTAAGTGCGGGTGCGTGTTCTTTTCTGGATCCGCCGTGGAGTTCGTTGTCCGCGACACGACTGTCGCCATCTGTTCGCGACTCGGCGCCTTCGGGCGGCGCCCTCCTGCACGCGATCGCGACTTATCTGAGGCGTCGTCTGGAAGGCGTCGTCCACGTACGGGCAACCTTCCATCGACCGCCGTTCGCGGTTTTTCCACCACGAAAATCTCTCCCTCGCATCACACCTGTCCCGGTCGTCGGCCCCGACCCCTCGCTCACCGCCTCGCCCCCCACGTCGTCTCTCCCATCTCGCCGCACAGCAGCACTCGGCGCAGCACGGGCGCCAGTCGCGTACGTACGCGAAACGACCACCGCGTGTCGCGCTCGCGGCGAAAGCTCGGCGTTCCCTGCCGTTCTCGCCTCTCGCGCCTCAGTTGCAGGTCGTCGTCTCGCCCAGACTTCCCGCGCGCCGCCGCGACGCGTCACCCACACGCGACGCGCGCCGGTTCGCGCGAGCTGGAGCGACAAACCAAGCAGCGCCGCCCCTTCTTCGGACGACGAAGCGAGGGATTCGCGTCGCGCGGCGCGTTTGGCGGGCACGGAGTGGGGCGCGACGCCGGTACCTCCCATGCCCCCCATCCCCCCCCCTGTTCTCGGTGATACTTCTAAGAGCAGCAAACAACAGACGGAAGACACGACGACGAACGGCGGGTGGGTCAAGCCCCCGGCGCCGCAAGTGGAGCAACCGACATCGCGGGTTGCGTGGGGAAGCGTTTCGGCGAGCCCGGGGCGGGAAAGTAATGGTAACGCGTCATCGTCGTCGCGAGTCGAGCGGCCACAAACAAAAACGCAAGGTAAGCCTGCTGTGCAACAGGCGAATCAAACGTCATATACGCGTCCCCCAAATGGCGCCGCGCCCACGATAGATTCGGACAAAATCCGAATCACGCAAGGGTCGCCATCCAAGATGGGCCCGAGCGCGTTTGGCGAGACGGGCGTTAACTTCGCTGTGCACTCGTCTACGGCCAAGAGCGTCGATCTTTTGATATACTTCGACCCGACTTCGCCGTCAACCGCGCCGTCGCTTCGCATTCCCCTACCAAGGGACCAACACAAAACAGGCGACACGTGGCACGTTTTGGTGGATCAAATTCCGCGCGGGTGGGACGGGTACGTCGTGCGGTACGGGTATTTAGTCAGTGGGGACGACCCGAAGAAAAACAAGCACGACCGGTGGCACCCCGACCAGCTGCTGTGTGACCCGTACGCGCCTTTCGTGGACGGAAGAAGAGTGTTTGGCGACCGAGCGTCAGCACCGAACGGCGAGGACTCTGTTTGGATGGGAGGGTTCGCGTTTGACCAAACCGCGTTTGACTGGGAAGGCGTGACTCCGCCGAACCTGCCGCCGCAGAACTTGGTGGTGTACGAGCTCACCACGAGGGCGTTCACGAATGACAAGAGCAGCGGAATCGTACCCGGCCGACGCGGGTCGTTCCTCGCGATCGCGGACAAAGTGCAGCACCTGGTGGACTGCGGCATAAACGCCGTGGAGTTGCTTCCCGTGTTTCACTTCGACGAGATGGAGTTCCAGCGCGACAAAAACCCGAGGGATCACATGCTGAACACCTGGGGGTACAGCACGATGAGTTTCTTCGCGCCCATGGTGGTGTACGCCAGCGAAGGCGCCGGCCCCCAAGCCGCTTCTAACGAGTTCAAGCACATGGTTAAGACTTTGCACGCCGCAGGTATCGAAGTGTTACTAGACGTGGTGTACAACCACACCGGGGAAGGCACGGACAACTCGCCGAACACGTTTTCGTTCAGAGGGCTGGATAACGAAACGTACTACATGATGGAGGACAGCGCCGCGGCGTACAAAAACTACACCGGGTGCGGGAACACGTTCAACTGTAACCACCTTGTTGTTCAACGCTTAGTGTTGGACTCGTTGCGGCACTGGGTCGATGAGTACCACGTGGACGGGTTCCGGTTTGATTTAACGAGCGCCATGACCCGGGGCGAGGACGGCGAGCCGCTCCAACGGCCGCCCGTGATTAGGGGAATCGCCAAGGACGAAACCTTGCTCCGAACGAAACTGTTCGCCGAACCCTGGGACTGCGGGGGTCTGTACCAGGTTGGCAGTTTCCCTAACTGGGACCGGTGGGGGGAGTGGAACGGGCGGTACCGGGATGTTTTGCGCAGGTTCGTTAAGGGCGACGGGGGGTTGAAAAGCGAACTGGCGTGCCGCCTCTCGGGCAGCGCGGATTTGTACCACAACAACAACCGCAAGCCGTACCACTCCTTAAATTTCATCACCGCGCACGACGGGTTTACGTTACGAGATCTGGTTTCGTACAATGACAAGCACAACGACGCGAACGGCGAGCAAAACCGGGACGGGTGCAACGACAACGACAGCTGGAACCACGGCGGCGAGGGCGACGGCGTGAACGACGCGGTGCAGGCGCTGCGGGTGCGGCAGATGAAGAACCTGCACCTGGCGCTTATGGTGAGCCAGGGTACGCCGATGGTGCTGATGGGTGATGAGTACGGCCACACCCGAGGCGGGAACAACAACACGTACGGACACGACAACCACTTGAACAACTTTGACTGGGATGAGCTGGAAAAGCAAAGGGACGGGTACTTCCGGTTCATGGGGGGGCTTTGTAAGTTCAGGGTGGCGCACCCGTTGCTCGGCAGAGGCGAGTTTCTCAACGACCAAGACGTGACGTGGCACGAAGATAACTGGGACAACGCGGAGTCCCGGTTCCTGGCCTTCACGCTGCACGACAAAGGCCAGGGGGGGGGCGATCTGTACATCGCGTTAAACGCGCACGAGTTTTACGTCGACGCGCCCCTGCCGCCGCCGCCGGGTGGGAAAACGTGGCACCGAGTCGTCGACACCAACCTCCCGTCGCCGAGCGATTTCACGCCCGCCGGCGAATCCGGGTGCGGCGCGCGCTACAACGTCGCGCCGAGAGCGAGTGTCATGCTCGTGGCGAAATAGCCAGGGCTAGGGTTAGGGTTTACTAGGTTTTGGGGGTGTTATTTAGGGCAGGGTTTATCGGGTTCAGGGTATAAACCCTAAGGAGAGGAAGCTCTCTATAGTTTGAGTTAACAAGATTCTCCCCAAAAAGGTACGTTACATTACTTCAAGCCTTTCGTTTTCAGAATAGCCTCGATGCTCGCGACGTCCCCCGGTTCGTCCACGCCGTGCGCGCTGTGTTCCACCTTGACGACTTTCATCTTGAAGCCGTGCTCCAGCACTTTCAGCTGCTCCAAATCCTCCTGCAGCATACACGGCGTGGGGGGCAGTTTCCCGTACACGGTGAGGAACTTCGCGTCGTACGCCTGCAGGCCGAGGTGCAGCAAATACTCGTGCTTCAGGTCGGGCACGCCTTTTTTGTTATTGGGAATCATCCCGCGCGAGAAGTACACGGCGTACCCGTTTCGGTCCACCACGCACTTCACTCGGGATGGCATGGTGACTTCTTTCAAGTCCACAAATGGCGTGACTGGTGTGCTATACACCGCATCTGGGGCTGTTTGTAGCGCCCGGACACAGCTGTCGATAATTTCAGGCTCGATCAAAGGTTCGTCGCCCTGAATGTTCACCACGATGTCGAATTTTGTTTTTAGCGAAAGTAAATTCATCGCGGCCTCGCACCGTTCCGTGCCGTTCGGGATGTTCGAGTCCGTCATCACCACCTCCGCGCCCGCGGCGACGCATACGTCCCTGATACGCACGTCGTCCGTGGCGACCACGAGTCTGGTTAACGAAGTGGCTTGTTTCGCCTGTTCGTACGTGCGCACGATCATCGGTTTCCCCGCGATTAAAACCATGGGCTTGCCTGGAAATCGCGACGACTCGTACCGCGCGGGGATGACGCCCAACACCCTGGACCGCGAGGATGTGCGACAGTACGCATACGCCAAGCGGCACACATGTACCGCGCACACGCCGGTGGCCACCGCCGCGACCGCGTGTCGCAGCTCCATCCGATCCATCGTGCCGAGGCGGACTGAAGTTCGGGACGTCCGATGACTCTTTAAAAGTTATGTTAACTTTTCGTGGGGACGTATGTTTCCACACCTCCCCGCGCCTGGGCGTGTCCCCCCCGCGTTCGCACGCGCGCGACGCTGGGGCTGGTGAAGCGCTCGGCATGGGCCTGGTGAACGAGATTGACGAACTTAGGGTGTATCGCGTGATTCAAACATGTCAGCTTCGTAACGCGCCCAACGTGAGCGAAGGGAGTCGCATCAAGGACGCACCCGACTTTACCGTGGGCGATTTGTTCGCCGTGTGTCACGTAAAGCCGAGTGCTTTGGAGGGCAGCGACAACGGCCCGTACCTTTCGCTCAGTAACGCGTACGGGTGGCTGTTCGAGCGCAAGCACAACAGCGCGATGTCGGTAAGGATGCCCCTGGAAAGAGGTTTGTTCGCGTACAAAGTTTCCAACAAAGGCGTGGGCTTGGCGCTTCGCGCGCACCCGACGAATCGCGACGAGCCCGAACTCAAGTTTGGGTATTCGCACGGTTTGAGCGCGGAAGAAACCGCCCTGGGTCAAGTGCTGTACCCTCACGACCACGTCGTGTGGGGTGATGCCAGGGTCACTTTCGAAGGCGTGACGTACGTCCGCGTGCAAGGCACCACCGGGTGGCTGTTCTCCAGGCGCGGCGAAAACAACGTTCTCGTCGAGTGCGTTGACGCTGACGAAGTCAAACGTTTAAGCAACCCGAACGGCGTTGGCGAGAACCAACTCGCGCTGGTTGACGTCCGTAGTGACGCCATCGCAATCGCTGGCAACGCACCCGGGTACGCCGTGCACGTCCCAAACGAAGTCGTTCCTGAAATGCTCCCGTTGCGGGACTTGCGCGCGATGGCCAAGCGCCACGGGCTGAGGGAGAGCTTCTTCAACCAGACTTCCTGGGTGGTTTCTTTCGTGAAGGACCTTGGGGCTGGTGAAACAGGCCGTGTGGACGTGTACTACACCACCGGCACGATCGGCGTTACTCTGCGACACCACAGGGAACTGGTACGAACGCAGGGCTTTTACCCGCGGTGCGGAATACGCGAGGTTGAGTTACTTTTTAAAAACCCACGCGATGCAAACGTGCGAGGCGGGTACAAGCGCCGGCGGCAACACGACGGGCCGTTCGGCAACGGCAACGCGGTGCGCACCATGGGTGTTTATGTGGAAAACAGTAGTGACACGTATGCGGATGACGAGGAGATGAAGTTAAGGGGCGAGCTAAGAGGACTGGACGGGGCGATGGACGACTTGCGGAAACAACGCGAGTCGCTTGTTTCGCTTTTACGGGAAACGGAAGGCTCGTCGCGGCGAGGCGCGTTGCTTCGCATGCGCCGGGAAAACGAAATGCGCGAGGCGGCGGCGAAGGAACTCGCCGTGCAAAGCAAGGGCTCACGGTGGACGATTGTCAACGCCATGCGGGACTCGCACCCCGCGTTGGTGCAATCCCTGGAGGCGAATTTCACAAACGTCGAGCACGTTGCGTTGACCGAGCGCGCGTTTTTCGTGTCACGCGCGAACGGGAGGTGTCTGTTTCGGGGGATCCATCCTGATAGAGCGGAGGAATATTTCATAGGATCCATAGGGTCGAGTGGTAACACCGTGCCGTACTACGCGATGGCGTCGGACGGTAGGCACTTTGCTCGTCATTGTTCCGGGGCCTCGAGCTGGAACGGCGGCGACGACGACGAACGGTTCTCCGAGCTGTGCGCCGACCCGAACCGAGCCGTCGCGCGCGTCGCGTTTGGCGACCCCGGGTCGTGGTTCATCGTCTTCGAAAACGGTCGATGGGAAGCGAAAGGCGTGCCCGATCGCATGGTAGACTTCGTCCACGCAAACGGCTCGTCGCCGACGGAAGTTTCCCTAGGCGAGGACGACACGTACTTCGTACGAATGACAAACGGCGAGTTCGATTTCTCCCTCCCGCGAAGCTGCGCCACCGTGTGCCGCGAGCTCGCGAACAAAGGACACGCGCTGAAAAACGTGGCGCTGTCACCCACGAACACCACGTTCGGGTGGCTGATTCGGTACGAGTGAAGCGGGGGGGGATAAGGTTGGGTAAGGTAGCTAGGTAGGGGTATGTAATTTAATGATTCCCAGGGATATGTATTGAATGATCCTGGAGGATATGTATTGCGAATGAACCTTGTGGATTGAGTGCTTTCTTTCACTGAATGTCTTTGTTGCAAATGTTTCGGTTCGTCGCCCAAACGCGTCGCGGAAACCTTACAGTACGTGCTTTCGCGAGGCGGATGAAAAACAAAGCGCTTTGTTAGAACGCTCGTCTCGGATGTGGCGCCATGGTTTTGCGTTTTCACACATTTCCGTGCTGGTCACACGAGCACGCGCGCCTCCACGGGGCGCGTGCCACGATGTCGCCCGGCAACGGCCTGAACGACATCGAGGCGCAGATTGCCGCGCTTGAGGCGCAGCTCGGGGGCATCGACAGCGACACCGAGGGGGGCAGCGATACCGGGTCGGGTTCTCCCGGAGATGCAGATTCGGGACGGCGACGGCGGCGGACGACGGTGGTTGACAAATCTTCGAAGAAGGAGAAGAAGGCGAAGAAGGAGAAGAAGCGAACGAAGGAGAAGAAGCGAACGAAGGAGAAGAAGCGAGCCCGGGACACGGAATCCCACGATTCGGATTCCGAATCACTGGAACCCATCGCCGCGCTTCCCGCGCATTTGCTCCCGGAACACGCCGGGTACTCTGGGAAAACCGGGAAACGCCGGAAAACGAAAACCCACAATGTTGGATTCGTCGCGAAGGCGACGGCGGCGATGGCGGGCGCGGGAAAAGAAGCGCCTGACGATTCAGGAGTCACAATCGACCCGTTTGCAAAGCAGGTGGGTGTCACCCAGCCTCCCCCGATAATGGCCATCCTGGCGCGCCGCAAGAACCTGCCTCGGTGCGACGTGTGTCAAAAGAACTACACGTCCCAGGCGCAGCTCGAGGAGCACAAAAAAGGAAAGCAGCACTGGCGCGCCGCTCGAAACGCGGCGGCCGCGGCGGCGGGCGTGTCCGTTCAAATCGGAAGGGAAGGGAGCCGGGGATTGAGTTTGGGAAGTGATGCTGGGCGGGGAGGCGATGCTGCTGGAGGGGGTGCTGCAGGGAGGGGTGGCATTGGGGTTCAGGGAGGACGTGGCGCTGCAGGCGCTAATGGTGACGCAACACACGTTTCAAAAAACGTTTCAACAAACGCAAACGCGTCGCACCACGAAAAACCACCGGATGCGCCACACTGCGCTTTGTGCCGCAAAACCTTCACCAGCGCATTGCAGCTCGTGGAGCACCAGGGGGGGAAGTGGCACAAACAACGGATCGCGGGGACCCTGGCGCCGAGCAGGAAGCCGTACAACGAGTCATAGCCGGGGTAGCGATGGGAGTATAGATTGGATACTTCAAGTAGTACACCAAGTCACGCCAGTGTTGAACGTCATCGAAAGTTGCGAAAAACACTCAGACTTCTTCTCACTATTAGGGTGCGCCGTTCGCTATCGCCCACTCCAGTATTTCCCCTTTCGCAAGTTGGCGCGTGCGAACGTCCCACGGGCAGCCGTTCGCGCGCACCCACTGCAGCACCTCGAGGTGCCCGCTCTGCGCCGCCACCGCGCACGTGCGAACGTCCCACGGGAAGCCGTTCGCGTGAGCCCACTGCAGCACCTCGAGGTGCCCGCCCTGCGCCGCACACATGCACGTCCACTCGCTCCACGGGCACCCGTTCGTGTGTGCCCACTGCAGCACCTCGAGGTGTCCGCCTTCACGCGCGTTCTTGCATGTCGTCTCGTCCCAGGGACAACCGAGCTGGCGCAACCATTTGAGGACGTCGAGTTCCCCGTCCGCCGCAGCCGCCGCGCACATCCGCTCGTCCCACACCCACACCGTGTCTTTCGCGCGCAACCACTGAAGAAACTTGTTCATCTTCTCCGGGGACATCATCATCTCGGTGAGTGCTGAGTGGTGGCACGCAGGTGTGTGCAGATTGTTGTGCCTCGAGGCTTCCGAGAAAAGCGGTACGAAAGGACGACGGCAAGACGTCGAAAGAAGAAAGAACTCTACTAAATGTAGTCGACTTCACTAGCAAAGACTACCTGGTACTCACTAGTCGTCCATGAGCGAGCGCCTGCCGTGGTACTGGTCCCCGTCCAGCCCCGATTGGAACGAGTTGTACCTAAGCCGGTTCCGCATGCTGGCTTTGGGTTGGTCGGGGGAGAAAAACGCGGTCGCGGTTTCCCTACCCACCCACGCGTCCGTGCGCGATTTCGGGGAATCGGGATTGGCCTCTTCTTTTTTCGGTTTTTTGTTTTTGGACTCGTCGTCGCCTTTGCGTCCGAACCACTCCGAAAACCCGGACGTCCCCAAGGGCTTGGGAGGGTTGGCCTTGGGTTCAGTGTTTCTAAACTCTTTGTCTCCAGTGGTACGAAAAGAAGCGTACTCCTTGTCTCCGTCATCAGACCCTGAATCGGAAAGCTCGGCAGAAGAAACTCCCGGTCCTCCCGCGCGTTCCAGCCGCTCCGCGCTCGGCCCCGAGTTGTTCTTGTACAGTTTCTTTCCGAACCCCGACCCGCGGTACTCGCCCGAGCCAAATCCCGCTTGCGTGGTTAACCCGCCCCCCCGGGTCCCCGGCCGCCACAGCCCGTCATCCAGCAAGGCCGCGAAATCGGGATTCGCCAGTTTCCAAGCCCGCACCGCGCGCAAACCAGCTTCGTGGCCTGCGATTTGTACAAGAAAAGGGTCAGTCGCGTGTTGGGCGATGGACGGGTGTACTTCGTGATGTGTATGAGGGATTGGGTATAGTAGTGGTGTGACTTTCCGACTGTACTCCATAAAGAGCAGGTAACAGTGCGTATGTGATGCATGTCGGGTTTGTAGCAGTAGCAGTAAACGTAGGTGTCAGGATTTGGGAAAGCCCCAATACGTACCCGCGCTGACGATCTCGGCGTACCGGCCAAAGGCGAGAATCGGCACGTCCGCGACCGCCGGGCGGACCATGATGTCGACTGTGTTTATTGGGAAAGAAAAGTGTCAGTCTTGCGCGTGCTGTGTAGGGACTTTCGTAACGTGTGTTGAGCAAACAGTCAGTCGTAGTACTTTCAACCTGTACTTCATACAGAGAGGTAAACAGTCACCCGTAATATAATCGGGCCGAACAGTGTTGGGATTTAGGAAACCCCCGAAACGTACCCGTCCCCGCTCTTCGCGCGGCGTTGGCGTAGTCCGTGACGAAGGGCAGGTGCGCCTGCATTTGCGCCATGGTCGGACACGTGGGCCCGCCCCCGAGCCACCGCGGCAGCCAGTTTCTGATTAAAATGGTCACCCCGGAAATCGCGTCGCCCCAGGGTTTCATTTGCGTTTCGGGTAACCCCCTTCCGCTGACGTCGACCGCGATGACGACCCGCGCGCCAGCGGCGCGCATCACGTCCGTCGGCAGGTTGTTCACGTACCCGCCGTCCACAAGGACGTGCATTCGGCTGCTCGCGGATTGGTCTTTGGAGTTTTGCCAGAAAAGTGTCAGTCTTGTATATCGCGATGTATGGACAACAGTCACCAGCTTCGGTAAAACAGTGTGCCTGGATTTGGGAAATGCAATGTAGATACGCACCTTTCCCGTTTTTTCCGGTGTTTCCTTTGTCGTGCCCGGACGAAACCGGCGCGCGGTCACACACCGGGGGTAAAAACCCCACGAGCGCCATTGAGGCTCGGACGTACCGCCACAGGGTTCCGTTGCGGTGCACGATGGTGACGCAGGAAATCAAATCCAGGGTGACGCAGAAAAAAGGCAGCCAGCAATCTTCAATCTTCGCGTTGCGAAAAAGCGGCTCAAGCGCTTTGTTCATCCGGAACCCCGAGAAGTACGAAACCACGCTGCGAAGATAAAAAAAAAGTGTCAGTCTTGTGTTGGGCGATGTATGGGCAAACATTGTACTCTGGACAATCGGCAAACAGGGAGGCGGGATTTGGGAAACGCGCAATACGTACGGAAGGGTCAAGTCCAGGAGCTGCTCCCACGCCGAGCTCATGTGCACCGCCAGTCTGCGCGCGATTATCCGCGTTAGTAACGCGGTGGGTTCCTTCGCATAAATCCCACCCACGAACGACCCCATTGACGTGCCGCCAAGCATATCAACAGGAACACCCTCTTCCTCCAAAGCCATCAACACCCCCACGTGCGCGAACCCTCGGGCGCCGCCTCCCGCTAAAACCAAGCCTACGGACTGCTTGCGTAACGACCTGGCGAGCCGCGAGGCGTGCGCGGGCGCCAAGCCGTGCGCCGGTGCGCGCGCCAGGTGGTGATGCCGGTGCACGCTGAAGGCTTCGAGCCAGGCTCGCGTACCAGTCGGCGCGATTTCCGCGGACCCGTGCAGCACCACTAACTCCCTTTGCGCCAACCCCCCGCCGCCTAAATTACCAACGCCGCCTCCAAGCAACCGCGCTTGCAAGTTACGACCCTCCTCCGGGGAAGGGGGGACGTCTTCCGCCGCGCACACCAGGAGGATGCAATCCGCGTGCCTGGCGCACTGCGCGCACCAAGGGCTTGGAAACGGGTCCGCTTTCAAGAGCACCACGTCGTTCGCGCTTTCCAGTTGCGCGAGCCAGTGCGCGGTGGCTTCGTGGGCGAGGGGGCCGACACCGGCCTGGCCTACTTCTGCTAACCTTGAAGCGCTGTCCGCAACACGGGCGTGGCACGATTTAACAAGCGCCGCCAACGTCGCGGCGCAGAACTCGTCAAGCGCCAGCGCGGCGCCTTCCGAAACGGGAACAACCGCGACCGTGCGCGGCGCGTGTTGCGCGGTGTCTCGGTCGATCCCGGTGGGGGTACGCATCGTTCCAAACATGCCCGCCCCGGCCGACCCGCTTTTCGCCACGCCCGGTACCCCGCTATCCACCCCGAAACCGAAACCGTCCCCGCCGTCCACCGCGACTCGCGCGTTCGCGGTCGGGGTTGCTTTAGCCGAAGCCCCCGCCCTCGCGCCCATGCGCCACGCCAGCGCGGCGAACGCTCTCGGCGCGCTCGTCGCGAGCGCCTCTAACCCAGCTGCGGGGATCCACAGGAGCTGCGTTTCCCTCACCGCCCTGGCTCTGCCCAAAGCAGCAGCAGTAGCGCGCGAGAGCTCCCGTAGTGCTCGTGAACCGCCACCGCCGCCGCCGCCATCCCCGAAACCGTCGTTCCCAAACGCGTCGCGCAAAATAACCTCCTCGCCCACGGCGTCGCCTGGCCCCAGAAACCGCGGCGGTTGCTGCGCGCTTGCAAATTCGTCGTCCCAAGCGCTTTGGCCGCTCCCACCGCCGTTGCCATCTACTGGATCGTGTTGAGAAGGACCGCCGCGGCCCGGATTCGAACCAACGCCTCCAACCCGCCCTCTATCCCCAGAAGCGGACAACCGCACGCACCCGGTCACCACCACGTACACGCCGTCGGCGTGCGCGTTGATTCGCGAGTCGAATCCGGGCGCGCCTTTGCCGGGCGCCGCCAACGCGCGGCGCCTGGAATCCTGGTGGTCTGCCAAGCTCTGCCCCGCGCCCAAGGAGATCCACTGCACCCCGCACCGGTCCCACGCTTTGGCGGGCAACGCGGGGCGAAGGCGCCTCGCGATGCGCGTCGCCACCCGCGCGTATGTTGCCGGGTAGGTCCGGACCAGCCGCGCCACCGCACTGTGCGGCAGCGCCGCGACGACGCACCCGTTTGGGCCGGCGCGAATCGTCACGGCGGCCCTTTGGCCGGTGAGCAGCATAAACTCGCCAACCACGCTTCCCGGGTGCGCGGTGAACGCGGGTGGTTGGCGGTGGTGTCTCTCGTGGGAAGCGCTTGGACCGCGCTCGCGCTGAAACGACGACGACGCGTTTTTCGTTTTGGAATGTCCGGTTCGATTGGAAGCTGACCGAATCGAACTCACCCGAGCGTCCTTCGACCCGGTCCGCGCGCCGAAGCCGTCCCCGTCCCGCGCGTCTAGAGGGGTCCAGTACCCCTCCAAGGAACCCCTCTCCACAAGCAAAGCCGCCGCCGCGGTGCTTCGGAACCGAAGCCGTTCACCGGGCGCGAGCTCAACGGCTTCCAGCTCAACTGGGGACCCGCCCCTTTGGCTGTTCGAAACGCTCACCGGCTGGCTTTGCGTGCCCGTTTCCAGCCGCCTAGTGCTGTTGCTTCCCGACCCTCCCGCGCGTGAGGCGGATGACTCGCGGTGGCTGTGACGCGCACCCCCCCCGGGGCCGCCCCCCCCGCCGGTGCGCGCGACCAAGCCCGCGGTCACGGAACTCGCCCGGCTGCTCGTCACGTCATCGTCCGCCATGTCGTCCCTTGACCCGCCGCTCCCCGCCTCATCCCACTCGCTGTCTCCTCTCATGTCCTCGTCTGGCCTCCACGAATCAACCGGCGCCCTTCTCGGGCGGTACCCCCGCCTCTCCAACAGAGTTTCGAGCGCGCCGCGGTCCACCGCCCGCGCCGCCTCTGCGCCGAGCAGACGCACCAGCGCTAGTGTCGCCCCGGCCCCAGACGCGGGCGTGCTGTGCGGCGGTGGGTCCACCCACAGCGCGCCTAGTTCGTGCGGCGCGCGGAAGTAATGACAAAGCGCGTGGTAGCCCCCGCTGAGGCGCATGGTGGGGGCTTGGATGCCTAGTTGGAACCCGGCGGCGGCGTGGAACGCGCGTAGGGGAACCGCCGCGATGACGCACCCGCCGTTCGCGCCGCCCCTCGCGCGCAGCCGCGGAAGCCCACCAGGTCCGCCGCTGAAATCAGACGCGGCGAATAAACTCTCGTTTGGAGGCACCGGGGTGGGCCCAAACTCGCGCGGCGCGCCGAAACCGCCGCCGTCCAAATTCCGTTCCCCGTTTCCGTCTTTCGACACCGCCCTGCCCACGCGATTCGGGGTGCCTGGGTTACTCACCGAGTTCCTGACGCCATCCTCCTGCTGTACCTCGGTCTGGACGCGCGCGCGCGTCGGGGTCGTCGGGGCGCTCGCAGTCGGCGCGCGCGCCGCGTCGTCGTCGACGTCAAGCTCCGCCTCGGTGGACGCGGCGTCGTCGTCCTCACGCGCCGCGGCGAGGGCGACTGCGACGACACCGAGGGGCCCCGAGGGGTTCGTGTGAGTCGCGTCTGAAGAAGGGCCAACGCGCACGGTGAGTCCGGGCCCTGCGCCGACAAGCACTTCGTCGGCGTCGGCGTTGCCTGCTTTGCTGAGTCGCGAGGGCGACGCCGCGGGTTTGAAGGAATCCAAAACCGCCTCGTTCGCGAGCTCGTTCGCGGCTTCAGCCGCCGCTTTAGCCGTAGACGCCGCCGCCGTCGCCGCCGCGCTCATGAGCTGGTCGTCGCCAAACGGGTTCAGCGATGGATCGGTTTTGGAATCGGTTTTCCCACCCGCCCAACTGTTGCGCAGCGGCGATTGCGGGTTCACGCGGGTCGACACGTGTTCGTGCGCGTGCTCGGACCCTTCCAGCACGTCCAACAGGGAGTTCAACACCACACCCGGACGCGTGATCACAGTGGCGCCGCCTGATTTGAAAAACGCTCTTTGCTCGGTGTCCTCTTCGTCGCCGGCGTACCCGCCGTGAGTCGCGCTGAACTCCCCCAACACAACGGACCCGGACACTAAAACCGCGAGCTCGTCATCACGCACGCGGCCTCGGAACACGTCCTCGCCAGCGGCGACGTGTACCTCCCTCATGTGCTCAGCGCATAAAGCCTTGAGCACGTCGGGCGGGAGCTGTTTCGCTAAGTCGCACTGCGAAAACGCGGCGCGCGCCAGGGAGAAGGTTTCGGAAACCCTTTCCTGAGCGTCCCCGCCCGGGATCGAACCAACGCCGAACTCACCTCCGAACCCAAACCTCGGCGTCCCGGCCGTGCCGTGGGCAGAGGTACTGGTAAGGTCGTGAAGCGCGCCTAACCCGTCGCCGCGCGTCGACGCGTTTCCGACTCCGCTGTCGCCGAAGAATCCATTGTTTTCCCGGTGGTTTTCCCGCCACGTCCGCCACCGCCGTACGGCTTGCCGCAGCCGCCGTGGGTGATGCGGCAGGTCGAATATCTGAAGCGTCACTCGCTGGAACGTCTTCATGTTCCGGTCATCCAGAAGCTTCACCGCGACGACCGCTCTTCTTCGCGTGCTCGTGACCCATTTGAAAAAGTTACGAACTGAGATTTTGACCCCCGCCACGGCGGCGTACGCCATCAGCAACAGCGCGGTCGCAGCTAAACCCGCATCAACGCCGTACGCGCCAACAAGCATCACGGAAACAACAACGGTGCCTCTTAGGGACGGGAGCCATGGCACGACGCCGCCGAACATCGCGGTACGGAGAATTTAAGAAAGGCGCTTTGTTGTTACTTTGCCCGAATCTTGAGCCTCGACGGACGTCTCGTTCTATGGGTAATCAGTCACCACACCCACCACGGTGACCCCACACCGCGCTTCCCGGATCGCGCCTCGCTTTGAGCGCTAACCGATACGAGCACAAAGCACGCGGGGTAGGCGCACGGGAACGCCCACGCCCTTGGTGCGGTCAGATCTGTGCCTGCGATTCCGAGTAATTTCGCGTCGCCTTTCATCCCGAAACTTGAAAATAGTTTTTCGGAGCGAGTGCTCCGCCACCACACCAAGAGTCTCTTCAGTCCCGCGCGCGCGAGGCATGCTCCGCGGTGTGCTTGTGGCACAGCTGCTTCAGGCCGCGACAACCCAGAGTCGTGTGCGACCCAGCGCTTGTTTCCGTCGCGCAGGGTTCGTCATCGCGAGCTTTCCGTCGCGGAGTCGTTCTCCATCTCCATTTCGCGTGTCATCCGTGCGCTTCGTTTCCCAACCCAACCCCGCGGTGTTCCCCGCGTGCGGCCGAAACTCAACCGCACGCGCATCCTCCACCGAACACGAAATGTCCCTCCCAAAAGGCGAAGGCGCGGACGCGCTCGTGGCGCAGTCATGCGCGGACCTAGGCGCGTGTTCGAGGTACGGATTGCTTGCGTTTTCGGGCATTCGGTACATCTGATGCTTCGCCGAAATGAATGCTAGCGACTTCCCAAGCGTACTCAAATGGGTACCGTTACTCAAATACTCGTGGGCATTACGTACGGAAACTAAATGTACTGATACTAACACACCATGACACGTCCGTCTCATCAAACCCCGCAGAGAAACTCCGCTGTTGACCCCGACGCAAATCACCACGAACATGAGGGCCGTCCCCGTCTGGGTTCTCTCGGCGGATGGAAAATCCATCTCGCGAAACTTCACGGCGAAAAACTGGCAATGCGCGTTTGCGTTTCTCAACCATCTCTCGGAAATCGCGGAACACGAAGGACACCACCCGGACATGCACCTGACGAACTACCGGGACGTGCGCGTGGTGGTCACCACGCACGCCATCGGCGGTTTGTCCCTGCACGACTTCGTGCTCGCCGCGAAACTAGACAAAGTGGACGTGACGTATTCGCCCAAGTGGCTGCGAGAACACGCCGCGGCGGAGTAAAGGGTAGTCTGTTTTTCATTTCAAGTATCTCTCGTTGTCACTCGCTCGATTCATCGCGAGCTGCTCGCGCCTGAGCTGCTCGAGACATCACTCACGCTCGCGTATGCTTTTTTCTCTCCAAAGAGTGTGCATTCGCATTTCGGCTGCCCGTGCTCGTTTTGAGCGGCCGAGTTGCTATGCGCGTACTCAGACCCACAGGCGTAGCAGAAGCGGCACCCGCACCGACACACGACATTGTTGCAACTGTCCTTGGATTTCTCCACGAGGTGACGGCACTTCGGACACTGGCGAAAAAGCTTTTGACAAGCAAGATTCAGAAATGCGACGTCGTTTGGGGTCTTCATATGCGGGGGGAGATTTTGATACTCGGTGCAAGTCAAGTTGTCATGCCAAGGCACTTTGCAACCCGGGCAGTAAAGCTTCTTGCAAGTCTGGCATTCATTCGAAACTCGCATTTTGTCGTTGGTGATGATGATGTTGTTCTTCTGGCCGGAGCCTATGTCCTCCGCGGAGACGATGAGAATACCGTTGGCGTCGATGTCGAAGCACACGTTGATTTTCGACACGCCTTGGGGGGCGGAGGGGATGCCTTCAAGTACAAACTCACCAAGCAAGTTGTTATCCTTCGTGTGCGAGCCTTCGCCTTCGAAAACTTTAAACGACAAGTTGGACTGGTTATCGGCGTAAGTGGTGAAGACGTATTCTTTTCTGGTGGGGTTCTTTCGACGGTTGTTCTTGGGAATCAGGACCTTCATCACACCGCCAACCGTTTCAATGCCCATGCTTACACGTTTCTCAGAGTCTTGCGCCGGGACCGCGGTGTTGCAGCCGCCCGGGCAGTACATCAACGTTCTATCTCGCAGCCCCCGAGCCTGCGGCGTGTTGAACGTGACGAGCTTCTTAAACAGATCACTGCCCCCTCCGAGAATACCTTCGCACTGCCTTTTGGAAATCACACTTTGTGAAGCATGGACACCGCGGGGCGCTCTGCTGATGATAATTGATATCGTTCCCGAGCAAATCCTTGACGCACACGTCGCAAACAGAGTTTTCGCAAGGCCTCCAACCCCCGCGTTGGCCCTTCTTCGCGGAAACAAGCTTATCCTCGGACAACTCCTCCATGCATGTCACACAAGCGACGAGAGCCCCAAGAGGCGCGGTCACCTGCTCTTTCTCACTGAAGGGTTCTGGAGCTTGCTCGAGTGCTTCAGCGAGCTGCATCTCCCGCAACTGCATCTGCTGTGCGATGACCTCGTCCTCATCGATGACCAAAGTTTCCGCGTATTTCCTCCTGTTGCGGCATTCTGCTTCTTCCTCGCGTACGTCGGGCATGGGCGCCTTGCCCTTTTCGCAAGGTTTCGTATCTCCGGTGTCTTCCAAGTAGAGTTGGAAAGCGAGTACCCGGTCGTCGCGCTCGGTCGCCGCGCGTGCGAGCTCGTCGTGGTGGACCTTTGACACGAACGCGTGGTCATCTGGCCGATGCGCATGTCCCGGGGCCATGACGGCCGAAGACGCGCGGCGTCAAGTGCGATCGATACGCGAAGCAACGTCGTTGCTTTCGATAACAGTTTCCTCGGAAGTTACGATTCGAAACGACGAGGGAAGAAATAAAATTTGACCACTTCGCGACGACTCCCCGTGTTCCCAATCATCGGACGACCAACAACCCCATTGGCATCTGGCGCGGCCTGGTGCGATGTCGGAGTCGGACCCTTCGCGCGTGCGTTTCCTGGCGTTCATTTTGGACGACATTTCGAAATGCTGCCTCCTGGACTGGGTACGCGACCTCGGGATCGAAACCGGCGGGGACGGTTGGACCACGCACGCGGACCACGTGACTTTCGTATACACGCCTTCGCAATCTCAGCTCAACCAGTTCCCGTGGGGGGTGGAGTGCGAGATGCAGGTCGTCGGTGTTGCGGCGGACGCCCAGGCGAGGGCGGTGCAGGTCGACGTGCCTGACTGGCTGCCCCGGCCGTCCGCGGCGGTGCCGCACGTCACCGTGTCCTGCGCCCCTGGGGTGCGCCCGTTGGTGAGCGACAACATGCTGGCGCAAGCCATGGGGTCAGGTGCCTACATGAGCACGGCGGAGATAATGCCGCTGACTCTGAGGGGCAGGTTGGGGGGGGTCACGATTACGGACTCGCACGTGTTTGCGCAACCCGGGGTGATGGACGGATCCACCACCGCGGCGGTCGCGGCGGTCGTAGCGGCGGTCGTAGCGGCGGACGAGGCGAAGGACGTGCGGGACACCGAGGCGCGTCGGGAAGAAGCGACGCGCGTTGCGGTTCAAAACGCGGATGCCCGGATCGCGTCGGAGGCCCTCGCGGAGGAACTCCTGGGCGAAGTCCGCCTGGCGTCGCGGTTCGCGGGCTTGATTGATGCGGACGAGGTGTTGGAGGAACACGAACGGGAACTGGAACACCTAGAGCTGGTTCGACAACAAACACTGGTGAGACAACAAGAACGAGATCGTAAGGCGCTGGGCCGCGGCGGAGGAAGAGGCGGCGGATGCGGCGGCAAAGGCAGCGGGCGAACGTGTGCGTATTTCAACTCCCCGAGAGGATGTTACCGCGGGGAGACGTGCGGGTTTGAGCACGGCCTCGCGTCCGGCCCGGACACGAGGGACAAAGTGAAACGCCCGGTCCAAAACGCCGAGCGGCCGTTTAGGTACGCGTTGCGTTTCCCAAATCCGACACACAACGTAACGTTTGCCAACACGAGACTGACACTTTCTTTTCTTTACCGCAAGACGCCAAACGACGTCGTACGAAAACGCCGACCCGGCGGACCGCGGGCGCTTGCAACCCGTGGAATGTCGTACCGCGGACACGAATGGTCTCAACACTCACACTAAAAATGGACATCACGACCAGCATCAACACCGGGTACACGACGACACCCCCTTCCCCGAGGACGACGTGGACGACGCCACCACGCTGCGCCTGCTCGCGGATCTCGAGCAAGACCTGTTTGAAAACCCTGTCGCGTCAAACGAGTTGGAACACGAGGACGACGCCGCGGCGCTCGAGCTGCTTCGGGACATGGGCTTCGACGACAACATTGTTTCCGTTTCTCACGTCATTATCTCCGCGGAATCGCGAACCGCGCTGCAGAGCATGTTACCCAGCGAATCGCAATCCACAATCGATGCAGCGCTGCGAAAATGCGGCGGCGACGTGAACGCCGCGGCGACGTTTCTGTTCGAGGAACAAGAAAGGGACGAATTGAGATCCGCGAATCGCGCGGGCGACCGATCGTGGTACCAAGCCGCGGAATCCTGGGCCGGGGTTTCGGTTTTGGACCGGCCGAGGGGAGGGGAAACCTCGCGCTGGGAGTTGGCGGGACGGCAACGAGACACAGACGGGGACGGAATTTTCGACCCCAACGACCAAGTGGGCGACGAGAATTCGAATTCGAACGGCGAGCGCGGCGCGCTTCGTCCGAACGACCTCGATTCGGGGGCGGGTCTCCCTGGGGGGTTCAGGGGTCGTGACTCGAGTTCTTCAGGACACGATGACGTCGATGTCTTGGACGCAGACCTGGACATTCTTCGCGATAAGCAGCGCAAGATGAGCGTGACGGGTAAGCACTTGGAGTTGCAGACCCTACACGGGGAAGCCGCCGCGCTTTACATGAAGTTTCGGCGGCTCAAGAAGCTGGCGGACGTTTCCTTCGCCGCGGGTGACCACCGGTCCAGTAGGGAGCATATACAACAATCCAAAGACGCGTTGAACATGTCTTACGGTAAACAAGCCAAAGCGGGCACCGCGTCCACGGCGGCGTTTAACCAAAGCACCAGGGGCACGAACACGAAGAAGGATCTGCACGGCCTCACCGTGGAGCAAGCGGTGAGAGAGCTGGTACGTATGGTATTTCCCAAATCCCGACACTGTTTGCCGATTGTCCAGAGTAATTACTGATACACATTACGAAAGACTGACACTTTTCTTTTACAATCACAGCGAAAGACGCTCATCGGCGTCGCCGGCACCGATTCCTCGGGAATTCAAGTCATCACGGGAAGAGGCGTGCACTCCGAGATGGGACGGGCGAAACTCGGCCCCGCGGTCCGGGAGTACCTACGGTCACAAAACATAAAGTACAACGACGAAGTGGACGGGGGATCGCTGACGATTGCGTTCGTGTAGACGGGTAGACGAGTGCTTTTCGCGACGCGATAAAAACTTGACATCGAAAAATGACTCCCCACTACTTGTATCGCCCCGAGCTCGAAAATTTCTAAAACATCGTCGCGAAGTCTCACTCCTCGTTTGCGCTCGCCGCCTTCTTCTTCTCGTAGCGGTTCTTGTCGTAGCAACGCAAGCAAATTTTAGTTCCGGGCTCATCTTTGCAGTCAAGCCACTTACTGGTTGTATCCGTTCTGCACTTCACGCACGCCGTCCCCGCGGCCGCGGCGACGTCCAGCAGGTTCTTCTCGTAGCAAGGCATGCACAATTTAGTTCCGGGCTTATCCTTGCAGCTATACCACCTACGGGCCGTATCCGTCCCACACTTAACGCACGTCGTCCCCGCAGCTGCGGCGACGTCCAACTTGTTCTTCTCGTAGCAAGACCTGCACACTTTAGTTCCGGGCTTATCTTTGCAGTTGTGCCACAATATGGTATTATCCGTCCCGCACGTCACGCACTTCGTCCCCGCGGCCGCAGCAATGTCCAGCTCCTGCGAAGAATATGGAACTCGACAACTTGAGTTGAGACGAAACAGCGACGGAAGTTATCATGCCTACGGGATCGCTTGAGCAGACAGAGAGAAAGAAAGAAGAACCGTGAAATGCGCACCTCTCGGTGGATACACGGCATGCAGTACCACGCGTCCTTCTCGACCTTCGACCTTCGCAATTGGCTTGTGTTTCCTCCATCGTTACTGCAACCGGAGCACTTGCCATGGCTGACAGCGAGCTGTGAAAAAGAGCACCGCGGGTGTTGGGGTCAGGTTGTGACGACACAAAGATTATGAAATATTGACGCGTGGGATCGACGCGCGTGACGTACCTGTAGCATGTAGCAAACGTAGCAGACCGGTTTGCCTTTATCATCCCTGTTGGCGTACCGCTGACTCGTCTCCGTGGTTTCGCACTCAGAGCAGACCAGCGCGACGCCCTGCGGAGGAATGAAAGTTCGAGGGTGAGTTTTACTCGCCGTTGACGGGCAACGAGAATGGTGCAGGCGAATGGGTCTTTGAGACCTCGCATCAATGCGGAGTGTGCGCACCTTGTTTATCCATCGTTCCGCACGAAGATTTGTAGACCTCATCGGAGACTCACTGTGTTTTGTAAGTTTGCGTAGAAGAGCGAAAAGAGTATTGTCAGGTGCTCAGCTCTCTCGCCGTCAAAATATATGGCAGGAGAAATCGTAAACAAGCGAGTACGAGGGAAGCACGCACCTGCGGGGAACATATGCTTGGCCAGCGGCTTCGAATTCCGAAGGTATAGACTCGTTCCTCGGCGTCATCGCCCAACGCCTGGGCTTCCGCGTGTCGCGGAGAGCACGCCCGTGCCTTCGTGTCTGGTCGTTCCAGATGGACTGCTCGGTGTGCCGAAGCGCGTGCGGTTTGACACGACGAGAAAAGAATCCGGCGAGCGCGGAAGGTTGGCGTGCGTCGTGGAGTGTGGCGCGCGTGGTTTCGAACGGCACATACGACACGCGTGGGCATCCGCGCCACCGCGTGCATACCCGCCACGCTGAAGCACGCCATCGTGCAACGTCCGTGGCGCACGCGAGATTGATTCATGAGGCTTGGAAACCACGATATTTTTTTTTTGCCGCTTCTGTTGTCGTCGAGAATATCCGCGTGCCACCGATACTTCACGCTGCACCGCGGCATGGGCAACGACTCCGGTGCAGCGT
>Ga0209502_10000653_pt1 | contig 35892 bp, 37 predicted proteins | sample ArcticOcean_MG_C_10_FD_187442 | JGI IMG/M metagenome (GOLD analysis project Ga0209502, IMG submission 187442) | Marine microbial communities from western Arctic Ocean - ArcticOcean_MG_CB11_90 (SPAdes) (version 2) | ecosystem: Environmental > Aquatic > Marine > Oceanic | place: Arctic Ocean... | reverse complement strand
ATTTCAAGTGCAATTTTGGTGCAGGGTAAATTAAAAGAATTTCAAAATTTAGTGTTTAAAATTTTAGGATTCTCAAAAAAAGAAATTGTTTATTCATCATTAATTGAATTTATAATTATTTTTTTTTCAGTGATTTTAATTGCCATCTTATTTGCAACAATTGGTTCACAGTTTATTATTGAAAATATTTTTGAGCTTAGATGGGAGCTTGATCTTAAAATATTAATTTATTTAAGCTCTGGAATAGGATTGGTTACATTATTATTGATTATATTAACAAATTTAAAATATCTTAATCCCAAGGTTTATCCGCTTATAAGAAATCAATAGATCTAAATTTTAAAATTAATTTTCAAAAAAGCTTAATGTTTTCATATTCCTGCAACAACCATACCCTCTACTAACATCGTTGGAGCATTCGTGGAGTATTTAAACTCAAGATCATCTGCTAAAGTTATATTTTTAAACATATCATTAAAATTTCCAGCTATAGTAATTTCACTAACAGGATATTTAAATACTCCATTTTCCAACACAAATCCTGTTGCACCTACAGAATAGTCTCCAGTAACCAAGTTACTTCCATGACCAATTGTTTCAGTAATATATAATGTTCTTTCATTTAACTTTAAAAGATTCTTGTATGAGATAGATCCTTTTTCAAAATATAAATTACTTGTTCCACCGCTTCTACCATTTGATTTTAGGTTCAATTTTTTTCCATAATAAGTATCAACCAGATAATTCTTTAAAATGCCCTTATCTACCAATTTTAATTCCTTAGTTTTAACTCCCTCATTATCAAAATTCCTTGAACCTAATCCTTTAACTATATCAGGCTTGTCATAAATATTTATTGAGGTTGAAAATATTTCTTCATTTATTTTGTCCTTTAAAAACGAAGTTCCTCTTGCTATAGAGGAGGCTGATATTGCGCTTGCTAAAACACTTAATATTCCTTTTGAAATTCTTCTATCAAAAATAATACTTATTTTTTCACTTTCTATTTTTTGAGGATTTAATTTTTGGATTGTTTTTTTAGCTGCCAATGATCCAATTTTATTTGGTCTGAGCATATCGCGCAAGTGGCAAGTGCTTGTAAATTCATAATCTCTTTCCATTTTATCATTGGCATTTTTTGCAACAGCAACACAGGATGCTGAGAAAGATGATGACTTATAACCATTTAAAAAACCATCACTGCTTGCTAATATAAAATTTGATTTAGACTCTGAAAAACTAGATTCTGTATTAATAATTTCTTTCTTTTCAAGAGCAACTTCCTCAACTTCTTTTAAATATTCAATTTTTTCATCATTCTTAATGTGATCATCATCATATAAATTTAAATCTTTAATTTTTGTTGCTAACAAATCTTTATCTGCTAGAGAATTAAACTCATCTTCAGGTGTAATTTTTGTTGTTTCGATGCATCTCTCTATTAGGGTTTTAATATTATCCTCTGTTAGATTCGATGATGAAATACTAGATTTTTTCTTACCTATATAAGTTGTTAGACCAACCCTTAAACTATCTGATCTGTCGGACTCATCTAGTTTTCTATTTCTAAAATTAACTGTTTCGGAAACTGAGTGCTTTACTGCCGCTGTCACATCTGTTGCACCTAATTTTTTTGCTAAATCTATGCAAAAAGATGCTGTTTTTTTTAAATAATCCTGATCTTTAACCATTTGATTTATAATTGAGTTCCACCAACAGTCATTTTATCAATTAAGATTGAGGGCTGGGCTACTCCAACAGGTACACCCTGTCCTGCTTTTCCACAAGTTCCAATGCCAGGATCAAGCATCATGTTATTTCCAACTAATGAAACTTCCTTCAAGATTGATGGGCCATCACCAATTAATGTTGCACCTTTGATGGGAGCACCTATTTTACCATTTATGATTTCATAAGCTTCAGTGCAATTAAATACAAACTTTCCAGAAGTAATATCTACCTGACCACCACCAAAACTTACTGCAAATATACCTTTACTAACTGACTTAATCATTTCGTCTTGAGAGTATTTTCCATTTAACATCATTGTATTTCTCATTCTAGGGAGAACTACATGCTTGTAACTTTCTCTTCTTCCACTTCCTGTAGATCTAGTATTCATTAATCTTGCATTTAAACGATCTTGCATAAAATTTTTTAATATACCATTTTCAATTAAGACAGTTTTCTCTGTGGGGGTTCCTTCATCGTCAATTGTTAAACTCCCTCTTCTATTATGCAGAGTTCCATCATCAACAATTGTAACTCCTTCACTTGCAACTCTCTGACCCATTAAATTATGAAAAGCAGATGTTTTTTTTCTATTAAAATCTCCTTCTAAACCATGACCTATCGCTTCATGAATAAGTATTGCTGGCCATCCTGGTCCTAAAACTACTTTCATTTCTCCTGCGGGCGCAGGTTTGCTATCTAAATTTACCGAGGCAATTCTGAATGCCTCATCACATACTTTTTTCCAATTATCATCTTTAAGATATTCATCGTAAGACTGTCTGCCACCAATACCGTAAACCCCAGTTTCTTTTTTACCATTTTTTTCAAGTATTATAGAAACATTAAAACGAATTAAAGGCCTAACATCTGTTAGCACTTCACCACCTGATCTAATTATTTCTATAGACTTATGTTCTCCAGAAAAACTTGCAGTTACCTGTTGGACAATCCCACTTTTTGCTCTCGTATAATTATTAACTTCTTTTAAGAGTTCTAATTTTGATTGAAGTGATTTTTCTTCTATAGGGTTAATATTTTTATAAAATTGTCTATTTGTTTTGGGTATCTCATGATTATAAACGCCTTTCTTTGATTTCAAAGTTGAGCTTAAATTATCAGCTGATTGTTTTAATGAATTTTTTGAAATTTCATTTGAATGAGAATACGCAACAACTTCACCTGTTACGGCTCTTAATCCATAACCTAAATCAGAACTATAAGTAGAGCTTTTGATTTTACCATCATCCAACACAACAGATTCACTCTTTGAATCTTCTAAATAAAGCTCACCATCATCACAGTTATTTAGTGTTTCAGAAATAATTTTTTCTGCATCATTTCTTGATAAGTCTGTTTTGTTAAAAAAATTAGTCATATCAATAAAATAGTAGTTATAATTACTTTTTCAATTGGTATATTTTACACATATACAAAGTAACTAATTCTGGGCAATTTTACTAATCAATAGATAAAGAATAATAAAAATAAAGTGGCTTTAGTCTCCACTAACTCTTGTCTTATCTCAGGCATCTAATGAATATTCTTACTAAGAGTGTGAGCGATTGTAGATCCTGAAATACCTGAACCAATGATTCAGAAGTCCTTCATTAACCAATACTACATCTAGTTTTTTGTCTATATCGCTTATTAAATTTATTTCTCATCAAAAAAATTGATCCATCCTTTATTTTTATGACCAAAATCAAATGACCCAGGATGAAATATTTCAGCTAATATCTCTACAGAATCAATTAATCTTGGTCCGGGTCTGTTAAAATATTGATTACCATCCGTCACATATAAATTTCTATTTTTAAAGGCTTTTAATTTTTCCCAAGCATTATTTTTTTTAAGTAATTGTTTTACTTCATCGTTTGTTTTACTTAGATTAAATCCACAAGGTATAAAAACTATAAAGTCGGGATCTTGATTTTGTATATCTTCAAATTTTATCCAATGTGAGTCTGCTCCAATTTTTCCTAAAATATCTTCACCACCTGCTATTTTTGTCATTTCTGGCATCCAATTTCCAGCAGCCATTAGTGGGTCTATCCACTCTACACACAAAACTTTAGGTTTTTTTAATTTTTGTGTCTTTTTTTTTACACAATCCAATCTGATCTCTAAATTATGTATTAATTTATTGTTATGATCATTATCAACATTTAAGCTTTTAGCGACTCGTCTTATGTCGTCGAAGACTTCATGCAGTTTGTTAGGCTGCAAAGAAATTATTTTAGTATTTTTTCCTAGATGTTCTTTAGCGATATTCTCTACTTCTGAAAAACTTACTGCGCAAACCTCACAATGAGATTGAGTAACTATAAAATCTGGGTTTAACTTTTTTAATTCGTCTACATGAACTTTATAAACTGATAAAGATTTTTCTAAAATTACCTCTATTTGCTTGTGAATTTCACCACTGGTACCTTCAACATTAATTTTCGGCTCAGTAAGTTTTATAATTTTAGATAAATCTTCTGGGAAATCACATTCATGAGATCTTCCTATAATAGATTTTTTTTGACCCAAAAATGCAACTATTTCAGTTGCACTTGGTATTAAAGTAACTATTTTCATATTCAAAACTTGCGACATTTATTATTATATATATTTGTCAGTCATTTGTGTTATTTAAATATGTAATGATTTCTCAATATACAAATAGAATTATAAGAGCTTGCAAGCTAGATGTTAATCTTTATGAAGAAGTAGAAGCTGATAAGACAGCAACATTTCAAGCAGCTGGAGTTGTAGTACTTTCAAGTTTAGCAGCGGGCGTGGGAGCTTTATCACTTGGGACATCGAATTTTTTAATGGCCCCCTTGTTATCTTTAGTTAGTTGGTTTGTTTGGGCTTACTTAGTTTATTTAATTGGCGTAAAAATTTTTCCAGAAACTACAACCGAAGCTGATCATGGTCAGTTGTTAAGAACAATTGGTTTTTCTAGTGCTCCAGGCCTTATTAGAGTTTTTGGCATTATTCCTAACTTAACAAGCATAGTTTTTATTACTTCATCGATATGGATGCTAGTGGCGATGATTATTGCTGTAAGACAAGCCTTAGATTACAAAAGTACCTGGCGCGCAGTTGGAGTAGTTGTGACTGCCTTTTTAGTTCAATCTATTATTTTGGTTATGATACTGAGGCTATTTTAATATTCTCTCTCTTTACACCGAAAATTCTCACAGACTTAACCTTACAATCTCATTCACAATATCTTATGTTCCAACTTTTTAGAAATTATATAAATTAGGTGCTTCTTCTTAGTTGTAAAATTTCTTTAGCTCGATTTACACAAGCTAACTCTAAAATTTTTGCATCTCTTTCTGTTATAGCTTTTGGTATTAAATAATTTTCATTTATTGATACGGTATAATTTTTTATCGATTTAATTACACTCCTATCATTTACAATTTTTTTTATAAAATTCTTTCTTATTTGTGTTCCTTTTTTCAAATTGAATTTACCCAATATAATAGAACGACTAAGAGATATAAGTGAACTGATTATCATGTAAACAAGAGCTTGATCACCTAACTTATTTATTTCTTTTTTTTTTAAATTAAATTTTTTAAAAGTTTTTTTTACAACTGTGCTTATAAGTTTATATTTAGAGATTGATAATCGGTATCTAAAACCAACCGCGACGGCTGTTTTCACGTTAGGGTTAATATAATAACTGTATAATTTTTCTTTAATGTATTTAGCTTTTTTAACATAAGCTAAAATAGCCCAGCTAAAAGTTTCATCTTCAGTAATTCTTAATTTTTCATTAAAAAAAACTTTATTTTTAATGAGAATAGATCTTTTAATCAATCTTCCCACGCAACCGATTAAGCCTCCGTAGAATAAGGGATCGTAAAATCTTTTTTTTAATTCATGTAAAATATTTTTTTTATAAAATATTGTACTCTTATTAAAAAAAAAAGTATTAGTACTTTGATCTTTTTTTTCTTCTATTTTTTTAGCATCCGCAAAAACCATGTCGTAGTTTTCTTTTTTTGCTGCTTTGTATAATTTAGAAAAAGTATTAATTTGAATTGCATCATCAGCATCTAAAAAATATATATATTCACCTTTTGCATGCTTAATTCCAATGTTTCGTGCAGCGGACGGACCTGAATTTAAAGCTAAACTAAAAAAACTTATATTTAATAAATTCCACTTTTTAATCATTTCAAGCGTATTATCTGTCGAGGCGTCATCTATAATTATTATTTCAAATGGTTTCTTAAAATCTTGTTTATATAATGAATTCATGCATTTATTAATAAACGCTGATGAATTATATACTGGAATTACAACAGAAATTTTATACTTATTCTCCATTAATATTTTTCTTAAAATCTAAATTGATTATATTAATATTGCTATTTAACTAATATACTTTGTAAGGAATAGGATCTGCTACCTGTTCACCAGCAGGTATCATTCCTTTTCCATCGTATCCTACGTTGCTGGCTGGATCGTAGGGGCGTCCATCACAAAAATCACAAGCAGGAAAAAACTTAGCCACCTTAACCAGTCTATGTATTTGTTTTTTAATGTCATTTTTTGCTGAAAGTAAATTTACATAATTTGCAGGGTTATCAGGTATTGCGTTTAAATTTGCAGCATTCGCAATAAAAGGACAACGATAAATTTTTCCATGAAGCAGTGTGTAAATATACTTAACGCAGCATTGTTTAAAAACTTCTTCCAAAAGTGCCACGGGTCTTTTATGGTGTACAATGTTGCTACAATCTACCCAATCGCCAGCTGCTTCTCTCTTAAAAGGAATGTTATATTTTTTTAGTCTTTCTGTCATGGTATTAATGTTACGCGAAAGGTCACCATAATCAGTTATAATAAAATTTACTTTCTTGCCCTTAAAAGATTCTAATTGATCGTCTTTAGGAGCAATAGTAGCATTAGTATAGATATATATATTTGCTTCTGCATTGTACTCACTTAATCTATTAACAATATTTGCCCAATCTTTATTCATCAGTGGTTCGCCACCAATAACTCTATACTCTGAAATGTAATCTACATTTTCATCAATTATTTTTAGTGCTGAAAGAATTTTTTCATAACTTGTATTTTTTGGATCAACATAATATTGCATCAAATTAGAACAATTTCTACATTTTAAGGAGCACTTAGTAGTCAGCATTACGTCTAGACTTCTCATGTATATTTTATCGTCATTAAAATAATGTTCATGTGTTTTTTTCCAAACAATAAGTTTTGACGCCATATAAGACTGAGAGAAACTATAATTGAATTTTTCAACTTTAAAATTTTTCAATAGTTCTAAACCAGAATAAAATTCATTATATCCTAAACCAATTAATTGTTCCGCACACTCTTGGATGTGTTGAGAGGCTATTATAAATCTAGCTTTAGGAAAATATTGTGGCAAGGTAGGAGTATGAAATACTTTTATTCCAGCAAAAAGTTTTTCTGATTTTCTTTTTTCACTATCACAAACTCCTGATATTTTTATTTTGTGCTCTTCACAAGCCCTTATTATTGCTTCAGTTTCATCTACAGCAGCAACAACAATAATAGGATCGCTTGTTTTTTTTAAAAAACTAATTGAATTGTATTTAACTATTTTGTCCACAAATAATTTTACACAAGAATTCGTTAAAAAACAACCAACTAAAAATAAAATTTTTTCTTCTTAGGATTTTCACAATTCTATTTTTTATTTTTTAACTCTGCTTGGGCAGCAGATAATCTTGCAACAGGAACTCTAAAAGGTGAGCATGAGATATAATCCAATCCTGATTTGGAGCAAAACTCTATACTACTTGGATCTCCACCGTGTTCGCCACAAATACCAAGCTTAAGTTTTTTATTAGTTTGTCTTCCTCTAGAAGAAGCAATTTGAATTAATTCCCCAACACCACTTTGATCAAGACTAACAAAAGGATCGATATCAAATATTTTATTATTTATATAATCATTTAAAAATTTACTAGAATCGTCTCGACTAATACCAAATGTTGTTTGAGTTAAATCATTTGTACCAAAACTAAAAAAATCAGCATACCTTGAAATTTCTTTTGCTTGCAGAGCTGCCCGAGGAAGTTCAATCATAGTTCCAACCATATAATTTATTTTGGTTTGATATTTTTTTTGAATTTTGTCTGCAACCCGATTTACCAAAATTCTTAATATTTTAAGTTCTATATCTGTCGAAACTAGCGGGATCATGATTTCAGCAGTAACAGATTTAATTTTTTTTACCTTACATTCAATTAATGCTTCAAATATAGCTTCACACTGCATTTCATAAATCTCTGGAAAAGAAATACCTAATCTGCAGCCTCTATGTCCTAACATTGGGTTTTGTTCATGAAGTTCTTCTATTCTGTCTTTAACTTCTTTAGAATTAATTTTAAGAGACAAGGCAACCTCATCAATTTCTTTTCGTGTTTTTGGTAAAAACTCATGTAACGGTGGGTCTAGCAATCTTATCGTGACCGGAAATCCATGCATAACTTTAAAAATTTCTTTAAAATCATTTTTTTGATGAGGCAAAAGTTTAAACAAAGCTTTATTTCTATCTTCTTTTGTTTTAGCAAGAATCATTTCTCTGACAGATAAAATTCTTTCTTGATCAAAAAACATATGTTCTGTTCTACAAAGACCAATACCTTCAGCACCAAATTCTCTTGCGACTCTAGAATCTTTTTCTGTTTCAGCGTTAGTTCTTATCTTTAGTTTTTTAAACTCATTCGACCAATTCATAATCGTTGAAAAATGCCCTGAAATTTTTGGCTGAACAGTAGGAACAGTTCCAAGTATTACCTTGCCACTTGCCCCATCAATAGTAATTGTATCACCTTCTTTTACAATTACATTTCCTGCTTTAAATTCCTTGTTTGAATAATCAATTATAATTTCCGTTGATCCTGAAACACAGGGTCTTCCCATACCTCTAGCCACCACAGCAGCATGACTTGTCATCCCACCTCGTGCAGTTAAAATTCCTTTAGCAGCGTGCATGCCGTGAATATCTTCAGGCGATGTCTCAACTCTGACTAAAATAGTGTTTTGCATGAGCGAGTTTAAACGCTCTGCCTCTTCTGCTGAAAAGACCACTTTGCCAGATGCGGCCCCAGGCGATGCTGGGAGTCCTTTTGCAATAATCTTTTTTTTAGCTTTTTTATCTAAAGTGGGGTGAAGTAGGGTCTCTAAAGTACTCGGATCTATTCTCAAGATTGCTTCTTTTTTATTAATTAATTTTTCTTTAACCATATCAACAGCAATTTTAATTGCCGCTTCTGCTGTTCTTTTTCCTGTTCTTGTTTGTAAAATCCACAACTTTTTATTTTCAACAGTAAATTCAACATCCTGCATATCCTTGTAATATTTTTCTAATTTTTCCAACGTCCTTTTTAAATCTAAATAAACTTTTGGCATTACTTCTTCCATCGAAGCTTCTTTTGAGTTAGCGGCAGCTTTTGCTTTTTTTGTTATATGTTGAGGCGTCCTTGTTCCAGCCACGACATCTTCACCTTGCGCATTAATTAAATACTCACCATAAAAAATATCCTCACCAGTCGATGGATTTCTCGTAAAAACTACACCTGTTGAACAATCACTTCCCATATTACCAAACACCATCGATTGTATGTTTATTGCTGTACCCCAATGATCTGAAATTTGGTTTAATTTTCTATAAGTTTTAGCTCGTTTACTTTCCCAAGATAAAAACACCGCACTAATAGCTCCGTAGAGTTGTTCCTGAACATTTTGTGGAAAGTTTTTTTTTGTTTCTTTTTTAACTAAATCTTTAAACCTTTGGATCAGTTCATCCCAATCATTTTCATCTAACTCAACATCAAGAAGAACACCTTTGTTTAGTTTATGATTGTCAATCATTTCTTCAAATAAATAACCCTTAATATTCAAAACCACATTGCTATACATTTGAATAAATCTTCTGTAGCTATCTTTAGCAAATCTTCCGTTTAAAGTTTTATTTGTTAGAGCTTTTACTGTCTGATCGTTTAATCCAAGATTAAGAATTGTATCCATCATTCCTGGCATTGAAATTCTTGCACCGGATCGCACGGAAATCAGCAAAGGATTCTTTAAGTCACCAAACTTTTTACCTGTGAGTTTTTCAATATTTTTTAACTCTAATTGAATATTTTTTAAAATTTTGCTGGTTAATATTTTGTTATTTTTGTAGAAAAGATCACATACTTCAGTTGAGATGATGAAACCTGGAGGAACAGGCAGTCCTAATCTACTCATTTCAGCTAAATTAGCACCCTTGCCACCTAATATATTTTTAGGATTTTTTAAATTCTTAATACTTTTATTTTTAAAGTTAAAAATTAAATTACTCAACTAAGTACCTATTTTTTTATTTAAAAAGAATAACAAATTTAATCAAAAAAATATACGGGACAAAATATTGTTAATGTCCCTATAAAATAGTGTGCCTCACACACACTTCTAAATTAAAAAAGTGTGTGCGAGTAAAAATTTGTAAATTATTTTAGTAATTTTCTGTAAGTGAAAATAACAGCTAAAACTATTATTATTGCTGCAGTACCTTGGCTGCCAAGACTATTAAGTAAAGAAATTAAGTTTGCTGTTACTTGAGAACCAAAAAAAGCAACATTTGGTCCAAACACTATTTCTGCAATAACTGAGACTGCTAACAACAGAACGGCTATTTCTAAAAATTTATTTAAGTAAGATTTTATTTTATTGATCCAGTCTATCATAATTTTTCTATAGTTAAGTTATCACCTTAGAATTAAAATCTAAGGTGATAATTATTAATCACAGTTTATTTGTAGAAACCTAGGATAATGATAGCGGCTACTAAACCAACTATACCTGCATCACCTAGAGATTGTACAAGGCTAACAATATTTTCTGCAACTCCACCTACAAATGGAACATTTCCACCCAACAGGCTGACAACGATAGCCAAACCAAGTAATGATATTATTACTTTTGTTAAGCTATCAAACGTTGCGCTTAATCCTGACAATATTTTCATAAACACTCCCTTATTTATTATTGTTTTTATATAAAAACGAATCACTTCGTTTATACAATTAATCGTATCACACCGATTCAACGTATACATCCTGTAAAGTTTACTGAAAAAATATTTTTTTACTTTATTGAATATTAATGGGTCATTTTAATAGAGTAACAAAATTTTAAGTTATAATTTCAACCCAGGACCCTTTAAATACTTAGCGTGAGGATCTAAAGGCCATCTGGATTTAGCAACAAAATCTAAATTATCAATTAATTTTTTTTTATATCTTTTAATACCGGCCCAGGCAATCATAGCAGCATTATCACCGCAAAACTTTAAGTTAGGAAACATAGGAATAAAATTCATTTCTTTGCAAACTTTAGTTAAACTTTCTCTAATAGACTGATTAGCAGCAACACCTCCGGCTATAATAAAGGGCATTTTTTCTTCTAAAGAAGTCTTGACTTTAAATTGATTCATCGCTTCTTTTGTTTTTTTTTCTAAAATTTTGTTTACCGTATGTTGAAAAGATGCAGCAAGATTATATTTTAGCTGTTGATCACCGTTAATATTTTTACTCTCTCTTAAGACAGCCGTTTTAAGACCTGCAAAAGATAAATTACAACCCCCTTTATTAATAATTGGTTGAGGTAATTTATAAAAAGTTTTGTCGCCCAATTTTGAAAACTTTTCAATATTAGGACCACCAGGGTAGCCTAGATCTAACATTTTTGCAGTTTTATCAAATGCTTCACCTAAAGCATCATCAATGGTTGTTCCGAGTTGTTCGTAATTATTAATATCTTTAACTATTAAGTATTGCGAGTGCCCACCAGAAATTAATAAAAGCAAATACGGAAATTCTATTTTGGTTTCCAAACCAGGACTCAAAGCATGCCCTTCAAGATGGTTGATGGCTACAAAAGGCTTATTTGCAAAAGCTGCTATTGATTTTCCCACATTGAGACCAACCGTTAGACAAACTATTAAGCCAGGTCCAGCAGTTGCAGCCACACCATCCATATCAGCAATTGTTAAATTGCTTTCGTCTAATGCTTTATTAACAATAAATTCTATATTTTCAACATGTGACCTTGCGGCAAGTTCTGGTACTACTCCACCAAATTTTTCATGTTCTTTTATTTGGCTAGACACAACATTTGATAGTATTTTTGCAGAGCCGTCCGTATTTTCTTGGATTACAGCTGCTGCAGTTTCATCACAACTAGTTTCTATTCCTAAAAATGTAATATTTTTTTTCATTAATTTATGAACTCAATATAAGAATAGTATAAAATAGAATTTTTAAAAATATAAATTAATAATGAAAAAAATTGTAATCGGAGCCCGTGGCAGCAAACTATCTTTAGCTTACGCAAGTAGAGTAAAAAAATTAATCATAGCAAAAACACCATATTTAACGGATGATCGTATTGAAATTCAAAGCATTACTACATCAGGAGACATATTCCATGATAAAAAACTATCTGAAATTGGTGGAAAAAATTTATTTTGTAAAGAAATTGAAGAAAGTCTTGGAAAGAAAAAAATAGATATTGCAGTACACTCTTTAAAAGATATGGCTTCCGAGGAGATCGAAGCTTTAAATATTGCCGCTTACATAGAAAGAAACGACCCTAGAGATGTTTTTATTAGTTTTAAATTTAATAATATTAAGGAAATAAAAAATGGGGTCGTAGGATCAAGTTCTAGAAGAAGAGACTTGCAATTAAAAATACTTAATAGAGATGTATTGGTTAAGAACATTAGAGGAAATGTCGACACCAGAATTCAAAAACTTAAAGACGGTCTTTACGATGCCATTGTACTCGCTGCTGCTGGAGTTAAAACCTTAAGATTAGAAAAAAACATAAAACAAATTTTTACTCCTAAAGAAGTATTACCTGCTGTTGGACAAGGAATTATTGCTGTGCAATGTCGTAAAGAAGACACAAATATAATTAATTTGTTAGAAAAAATTGATCACAAACAAACAAGACAGTGTGCTGAAGCAGAAAGAACCCTCCTTAAAATAATCGGAGGTGACTGTGATACGGCTGTAGGTGGTTTAGCCACAATAAAAAATGATGAACTAACATTATACGCTCAATTATTTTCTGATGATGGGATAAATATTTTTAATTACAAAATAGCTGGAGGTAAAGAAGAAGGATTTAAACTTGGCAAATTAGCAGGTATAGAACTTTTAAAGCAGGCAGGAACTAACTTTAAAAAAAATTAATGAATATTTTAATTACAAGACCACTTATTGATGCAGAAGACCTAATGGAAAAATTTTTTAATTTTGGTCATAAAATTATTCATTTACCTACTTTAAAAATTTTATCAGCAAATACAGTTCCTATTAACTCAAATAATTTTGATGCTTTTATCTTTACTAGTGCAAACGCAATTAGAAACCTAAAACTAGTGAACACAAGTAAAAATTTACATTGTTTTTGTGTTGGTTCAATCACAGAAAAAATTGCAAAACAATCTGGTTATACCAACACCTCTTCTGCTGGCGGAACGGTTAATGCGTTGAAAAATTTAATAATGATCTCAGATAAAATAAATAAAAATTCGAAAATTGCATATTTTTGTGGAGATAATACTTCATACGATTTAGATCTTGAATTAAAAAAAGAAGGATTAAAAATAAAAAAAATAATTAATTATTTTTCTGAAACTATTACTGACCTAAATGAAGACAACAAAAAATTGATAGAACGCTATCTGCCTGATCTTATCTACATTTACTCTTCTAGAAGTGCAGAAAGTTTTACTGCTATAGTTAAAAACCACTCTTTAAAAGCACTAATGACACAATCTACTATTATGTGTATAAGTGAAAAAATAGCTAGTATTTTTAGATCTCAAGGATGGAAAAAAATAGAAATTTTTAATCCAGGGGACGAAATGACAAAGTTAGAAAATTTAAGCCAATGAATGTATTAGAAAATTTTAGAAATTTATTCCTAGATGTTTGGAAAGATGGTGTATCTGGAATAAATATTTCTGAAATAATAATAGCTTTAGTAATTTTTGCATTTTTTCTTTTTTTAAGAGGTGTGTTCTCAAAGTTTGTTGTTAAAAAACTGGAGAAGTATGTTTCAAAAACATCTAATAGTTTTGACAATTCTTTAGTCCATTCAATGGAAGGGCCAGCAAAATTTTTTCCAATTGTTTTAGGATTTTTTGTATCAACAAGTTATTTAACAGTTGAGAGCGGAACTGTTGATGTAATTAATAGATCTTTAATGACTGTATTAATTTTTTGGACCTTTCACCAAATTATTGGACCATTTTCTGCAGTTATTAAATCAGCCGGAGGTCTACTTTCTAGAGATTTAATTAATTGGATTATTAAAGCAATAAAAGTTTTAATTTTAGTTTTAGGATTTGCTGCTGTCTTAGATCTTTGGGGAATAAAAGTTGGCCCAATTATTGCCGGATTAGGTTTATTTGGAGTTGCTGTTGCTTTAGGAGCACAGGACTTATTTAAAAATTTGATTTCTGGTATATTGGTGTTAGTTGAGAGAAGATTCCAAGTTGGTGATTGGATTTTTGTAGATGGTATAATTGAGGGAACGGTAGAAAATATTGGTTTTAGATCTACAGTGGTGAGAAGATTTGATAAATCTTTGGCAACTATTCCAAATTTTCAATTTGCTGAAAAAGCTGTAATTAATAATTCACAAATTACTAACAGAAGAATAAATTGGATTATAGGATTAGAATACCGAACTACAAGCGAACAGTTAAAAACCATTAAAGAGCAAATAGAAAATTTTATAAAAAAGAATGAAAACTTTTCAACTACGGCAGACACAATTCTTTCTGTTAAGATAGATCAATTTGCTGCTAGCTCAATCGATATAAAATTAATATGTTTTACTAAAACATCTGCCTATCTAGAGTGGATGAATGTTAAAGATATACTAGCAATCGAAATTAAAGACATAGTAGAAAAAAACAAAGCTTCTTTCGCATTTCCTAGTACGTCAATCTATGTGGAAAAAAACTAATGAATGCTTTTCTTATTTTATTTAACGATATTGTCGGACTCTATATTTGGGTTCTGATTATCAACGTTGTAGCAAGCTGGCTAGTTGCATTTAACGTTATTAACACAAGCAATCGTTTCGTTTATTCTGTGTTAGAAATTTCTTATAAATTAACAGACCCACCTTTAAGATTTATTAGAAGTTTTATGCCAAATTTGGTTACAATAGATATCTCACCAATTGTACTTATTTTGGGCTTACATTTTTTAAGAAATTTTATTAATGAAATATTTTACAAAATAGCACTTTAAAAATGATACTAGACGGCAAAAAAGAAGCTGCGTTATTAAGAGAAGAAATAAAAAAAGAGATTGCTGCTTTAAAAGAAAAAGATAATAAAATACCGGGTTTAACTGTTATTTTGATAGGCGATTTTGCCCCCAGTCAAATTTATGTCAGAAATAAAGAAAAAAATTCAAAAGAAGTTGGAATTAATTCTGAAGTTATAAAATATTCAAAAGATATTTCTGAAAAAGAAGTTTTAGAAAAAATAGAGGAACTTAATAACAACAATAATGTTTCCGGTATTTTAGTCCAGCTTCCTTTACCCGCTCAAATCAACAAAGAAAAAATTATTAATGCTATTAGTCCCAAAAAAGATGTTGATGGTTTTAATCCTATTAATGTTGGCAATTTAGCTTCTGGTTACAAATCCATTGTTCCTTGTACACCTCTTGGATGTTTATATTTAATTAAGAAAGTTGAAAAAAATTTATCAGGAAAGCATGCCGTTATTATTGGTAGATCTAATTTAAATGGAAAGCCAATGGCACAATTACTTCTGAAAGAAAACTGTACAGTAACAATTATTCACTCAAAAACTAAAGATTTAAAAACCGAATGCCAAAAAGCAGATATTTTAGTTGCTGCAGTTGGAGTTGCTAATCTAGTCAAAAATGATTGGGTAAAAAAAAATTCCATTATTATTGATGTAGGAATAAATAAAGTTGGAAACAAAATTGTTGGTGATGTTGATTTCGACCAAGTTAAATATAAAGTTAGGGCTATAACACCTGTACCTGGCGGGGTAGGACCAATGACTATTGCTTGTTTATTAAAAAATACTTTAGATTGCTTTAAAGCTCATTAGATTTTGAGTTGTCTATTTTAAGATATTTACTATTTCTAAATCTCACAACAACAGTTGCTATAGAAACGATTAATATTGCTAGAGCAATATAAATTAAGTTTGCAGGATCGCTTTCTTTATCTTGAAGAATTATATATCGAGCCAGGGCTGTAATTGCGATTACAAGAGGGTAGGTAATTCTTACGGATCTTGTTTCCCAGTAAGATCTAACTAAACCAAGAACCTCTATATAGATGAACATCAGTAATAAATCGGCTAGTCCTATAGTTTTTGTTTCATACATAGTTGATAATTCTACAAAGAATGCAACTATAGTTGCCACTAAAACGGCAAGTACAGCAACTAATTGAATATTTCGAATCGCTGAATTCATCAGCGTAATTGTATCAGAATTTTAAGATTTATTTAACTGTTTTGAATGATATTTAATAAATTTTTCTACTTTAGTTTTGTTAAATGTTTTGTTTTCTTCAAAAGACACTTTTTGCATTGAATATGCGCTGCTAGAAGTTTTTCTAGACATGATCGTAACGTTTCCTTTATAAATTTTTAAACGAATAGTTCCATTAACTTTATTTTTATTTTTATCTATTATTTTTTGAAGATTAATTCTTTTTTTCGAAAACCAATATCCGTTGTAAACAAGTTCAGCGTACAAAGGCATAATTCTTTCTTTTTTGTGCATTGTGTCTTTATCTAGTGTTACAGATTCCATGGCTCTGTGGGCAACATAAAGTATTGTGCCCCCGGGTGTTTCATAAACACCTCTTGATTTAATTCCAATAAATCTATTTTCAACAAGATCTACTCTTCCAACTCCATTTTTTCCTGCGATTTGATTTAATTTTTCAAGTAAATTAGCAGGGTTAAGTTTTTTCCCATTGATTGAGATAGGTTCACTATTTTTAAAACCTATTTTAATTATAGTTTTTTTATCAGGGGCTTTTTCAGGTGAAACCGTTCTTTGAAAAATAAATTCTGGTGCTGTGTTTTTAGGATCTTCTAAAGCCTTACCTTCAGTTGATGTGTGAAAAAGATTGTCATCTACCGAAAAAGGTGGGGCTCCTTTTTTATCTTTAGGTATAGGAATATTATTTTTTTTTGCGTATTTAATTAAATCTGTTCTAGAGGCTAAATTCCATTCTCTCCATGGAGCAATAACTTTTATTTTTTTTCCAAAAAAAGCGTAACCTAATTCAAACCTAACTTGATCATTCCCTTTGCCTGTAGCACCATGCGATACTGCGTAAGCACCATATTTTTTAGCTATTTCTATTTGTCTTTTTGCTATTAATGGTCTTGCAATTGATGTGCCTAATAAATAATTTCCCTCATATAAGGCATGTGCTCTTAACATTGGGAAAACATAATCTTTTACAAATATATTTTTTAGATCTTCAATTATTATTTTTTTAACACCTAATCTTTTAGCATTTCTGATAATTTTTTTTTTATCAATTATTTGACCGATATCAGAAGTGTAAGCAATAATTTCTGCTTGATAATTTTCCTGCAACCATCTTAAAATAATTGAGGTATCGAGACCTCCAGAGTAGGCAAGAACTATTTTTTTCATTAATTAACTACAGTTCTTTTTAGCTGCATTGTATGCTTTGGTAAAACCCATCATTGAATAGTGATCTGTAGTTTCAGCACCTTTGGAAGTTCTTGCTTTTACAATCACATCTGTTGCTTTTTTCATCAATTGAATAAATTTCTTTTCTTCCCGATCATCAATTATCCACGCAAAGTTTTTCTTTGAAGTAAAAGAATAGCTTCTTTTACCCGATCTAGCCGTTACCGTTGAAGCTTTATATTCATGACCACTTGTTAAGCTAATTTCATCATTGATATTCTCTGAAGGTCTAAAAGTTACAAATAATTTTGATTTACCTCTTTTGACTGCAGCAGGAGCTCTTTTTGTTGGTGAAGTCTGGGCAAAACAAATCTTTCCTTCATTTGTTTCTACTGTAAAACTTTCCCAGTTCTTAGATTTGCCAGTTGATCTAGGCGTATTAGCAAAGGAATTAAAAGAAAATAATAAAAGAAAAATAAAAATAAAGAATTTTTTTAAAAACATTAATTTATTTTTATACTAAATTAAATTAATTTCAATGATTTGAATATTATGGGGTTGGATTAGGATTATTTGAGTGGATTAAATTTATCTTCTTAATAATTTCATCACTAAGATCAATATCTACAGTTCCAATATTTTCTTTTAGTTGCTCCATAGTTGTTGCTCCAATAATATTACTAGTCATAAAAGGTCTGGAGTTTACAAAAGCTAGTGCCATTTGTGTCAATGATATACCGCTGTCTCTTGCCAATTTAAAGTACTCATCTGTAGCCCTTATTGCAGCCGGCTCTTTATACCTTGTCCAGAATTGCCCAAATAACCCAATCCTAGATTTTTCTGGAATTTTATTTTCTCTATATTTACCCGAAAGGTAGCCTATTGCCAAAGGAGAGTATGCAAGTAAGCCGACATTTTCTCTACATGAAATTTCAGACATTCCAATGTCATATGCACGGTTTAATAAATTATAAGGATTTTGAACCGATACTATTTTTGGTAAATTTAGTTTTTCTGATATTTCTAAATATTTAGCAAATCCCCAGGGCGTTTCATTTGAAACTCCGATATATCTAATTTTACCCTGAGTAATAAATCTTTTTAAAACCTTTAAAATTGATTCAAAACTATTCCACCCACCGTGTTCAGCTGTTTTTGAAGAGTCGATCCCGTCAAACTCTAACTCCACACTATCAGCTGCTTTGTGCTCATAGTCCCTAGTACCAAAAAAATTAGTATTTCTTTCTGGCCAATGCAATTGATACAGGTCAATATAATCAGTTTTTAATCTTTTAAGACTTCCTTCAATCGCTTGTGTAAAATTTTTTTCTGAAAATTGATTGCCACCCCCTCTAATCCAATCAACACCTGCTCCTACGCACTTAGTGGCTAGAATGACTTTGTCCCTTTTCTTTTTTTCTGTAAACCAGTTGCCTATGATTTCTTCAGATTTCCCCTGTGTTTCTTTTCTTGGTGGAACAGCATAAACTTCTGCAGTGTCAAAAAAATTTACTCCTTTTTCTAAAGAGTAATCCATTTGTTCAAAACTTTCTTTCTGGGTATTTTGTTCACCCATATTCATGGTACCTAGGCAAATTAAACTAACATCTATATCTGTGTTACCTAATTTTTTAAATTTCATAAAATTATAAATACTTTATTTTTTTTTAATATCAAGGAGTTTTCTTAAGGGGCAGGGTTTGGATTATTTTGATGTATTAAATTTATTTCATCAACAGTTTCTTTATCAAGATTAACATTGATACTTTCAATATTTTCTTTGAGCTGCTCCATAGTTGTTGCACCAATAATATTGCTAGTGACAAAAGGTCTTGAGTTGACATAGGCGAGAGCCATATGAGTTAAAGACATATTTTTCTTTTTAGAAAGTTTATAATATTCATCAACTGCCTCGTAAGCTTTTTCTTTTCTATATCTTCCCCAAATATCTGCATACAAACCCATTCTTGAATCTTTAGGCATTTCGTTGTTTCTATATTTACCTGACAAGTAACCAAATGCTAAAGGTGAATAAGCAAGTAATCCAACATTCTCTCGCATAGAAATTTCTGACATACCAACATCATAAGTTCTGTTTAAAAAATTATATGGATTTTGAACAGAAACTATTCTTGGTAAATTATGAATTTTAGCTAACTCTAAGTATTTTGAGAATCCATAGGAAGTTTCATTTGATATACCGATATGACGAATTTTTCCTTGTTTAATATATTTTTCTAATATTCTTAAAACAGAGTCAAATTCATGCCACTTTTTTTCATTTCTATCATGTTGGTAATCTAGTTTGCCAAAATAATTTGTATTTCTTTCCGGCCAATGTAGCTGGTAAAGATCAATATAGTCAGTTTTTAGTCTTTTTAAGCTATCAGTAAGAGCGTTTTCTATTCCTTTTTCGTAGTATTCATTTCCTCCACCTCTTATCCATTTAAATCCAGGCCCAGCAATTTTTGAACCTAATATAATTTTATCCCTATTTTTTTTTTGTAAAAACCAATTACCAATAATTTCTTCTGTTTTGCCATAAGAGTGATCCATTGGCGGTGTTGCGTAAAGTTCAGCAGTATCAAAAAAATTAATACCTTTTTCTAAAGCATAATCCATCTGAGCGAACCCATCCGTTTGAGAATTTTGTTGACCCCAAGTCATTGTTCCAAGACAAATTGTACTTACTTTTAAATTTGTTGTTCCTAGTTTTTTAAATTTCATAAAGTTTTAACAATTTTTATGAGGAAATTTGACTGATGTAAAGAAATGCAGGTATTGAAAAAGATCAAAAAATACTTATATTAAAGTCATGGAATTTAACAAACAAAGCACGACAGCTAGATCATCGGCATCAGAAGCAATTATTGACCAAGGTTTGAGAGCTTACATGCTTAAAGTTTACAACTACATGGGATCAGGAGTTCTCTTAACTGGTTTTGTAGCCTTATTATTTTTCAAGCTTGCAGTTGTTACAGGTGAAACTGGAGAGATAATTGGTTTAACTAATTTTGGATCAACTATTTATACGTCAGGTTTAAAATGGGTTCTTATGTTGGCTCCGTTAGGAGTAGTCTTCTATATGAGTTTTAATATTTCAAAAATGACGGCAGCAAAAGCTCAAACTACTTTTTGGATTTTTGCAGCCTTAATGGGCGCATCTTTATCTTCAATTTTTCTAATGTACACAGGCGCTAGTATAACTAGAGTATTTTTTATTACAGCGGGAACTTTTGGTGCAATGAGCATTTATGGCTATACTACCAATAGAGACCTGACTAAACTTGGCTCATTTTTAATGATGGGTCTTTTTGGAATAATTATTGCATCCGTAGTTAATATTTTTATGAAATCTTCCATGATGTATTTTGTAATATCAATTTTGGGTGTTTTAATTTTTGTTGGTTTAACTGCTTATGATACTCAAAAAATTAAGAACAGATATCTTGAAAGTGATAGTGGAGAGTTGATGGGAAAAAAAGCTGTAATGGGAGCTTTGACTCTTTACTTGGATTTTATTAATTTGTTTATTATGCTGTTAAGACTTTTCGGTCAAAGAAGATAATTATTTTACAGCTCTTAAATTATTCCACCTAGTTTTTTCGATCATGCAAAAAAGATTATTAGATTTCTCTAATATATTTCCATGTTTATCTTCAATAGAAAATTTTTCGTTATAGTTTTTAGGTTTTAAAGATTTTAAAATTCTAAATATTGGTTTCTCTGAAGCTCTTTGATATATATCAAAAGAAATTTCTCTAGGGCCTATAGATACTCCGTAATCTTTCCAAGTACCATTAGAAACCATTTTTCCATATAAGTTTAATATAGTTTGTAATTCTTTTTTTACAAAAAAAATCTCTTTATCTTTATTATTAGAAATATTATTAACTACTAGTTTTAAATTTCTCATATTTTATATTTATTAATTAGCGGAAGCTGGCAAGCAGTAAATATAAATGTTAATGGCAACATGCCCCAAACTTTAAAGTTAACCCAGATGACTTCAGTTTGTGTTCTCCAAACAAGCTCATTAACTAAAGCCAAGAAAATAAAAAATATTATCCAACGATTATTTAATTTATCCCAACCAGTTTCATTAATCTGAAATGCATTATTAAAAAATATTTTTAAAAAGTTTTTATTTAAAAATGCTTTTCCAACAAATAAAACTAGAGCAAAAATAATATTAATAATTGTAGGTTTTACATACAAGAAAACTGGGTTATTAAAATATAAAGTTAGACCTCCAAAGACAGATATTATGACCGCACCTACTAATGGTAGATAAGGTATTTTTCTCTCTACCACGTAACTGATGAGAACCGCAATTAACGTAGCAATAATTAAAGGTGGTATTGCAACGCTTAAATTATTTCCACTTTTGTAATAAATGGAAAAAAAAATTAGTAGAGGACCAAAGTCAGTAATAAATTTTAATAAAGACTTATTCACATGTTATTTTAACACAAATCTATTTTTAAATAAATTTATATATTGATTTTTAATTAAAAGTTACTATCTTTAAGTTAATGGCTTCAAACATCGCAAAGTTTTCTATTGGAACAATCGTAAAGCATAAACACTTTGATTTTCGTGGAGTAATTTATGACGTTGATTTTGAATTTAATAATTCAGAAGAGTGGTACCAATCTATTCCAAAAGACGTAAGACCTCGAAAAGACCAACCATTTTACCACCTACTAGCCGAGAGCAATGACGTGACTTATGAGGCTTATGTATCTGAACAAAATCTTTTAATGGATAAATCAAAACACCCAGTCAAACACCCTCTCATAAGTGAGATTTTTGTTGGTAAAAAAGGATCAAACTACCTCAAGCTATCTAACTAATCAGACAAGAGCCGCCACAAATTCAACAATTTTAGATCAAACCTATAACAAACAATTTAATTAGAATGATTAGTGTTAATACCTAGTTGAGAATTAATTCATTTCCTTAACTCCCTCAACATTCTCAATTAGGTAAAACAACTTTCTTTCTTTAAAATAAAAAATAATATATTTAACACATATCAAGATGTTCAAATTTTTTTCATCTAGCAATATTTATTCTTTAATTCAAAATTTAATTAATTTTATAAATTCAATTTTTTTTTTAATTTTAATTATTGGTTTGACTTTTGCTTTAGTTTTGTCACCTCCTGATTATATTCAAGGTGATTCCGTAAGAATTATGTATGTGCATGTTCCTGCCGCTTGGTTAGGGCTAGCATGTTTTTCATTTATTACGCTTCTTTCGGTACTTAACTTTATTTTTAAAATAAAAAATTTTTATTTTATTAATAAAAGTATAGCTCCAATTGGTTTGTTATTTACTTGTTTGGCAATTATCACTGGAGCTTTATGGGGCCAACCGACCTGGGGTACCTGGTGGGCTTGGGATGCTAGGCTAACGTCTATGTTTGTATTAATGTTGTTCTATGTATTTTACATTTTAGCTTTTAAATTTTTAAACAAAGAGGAATTAATTGTAAAAGTTTCGTCAATTATAGCAATTATAGGTTCAATCAATTTGCCTATTATTAAATACTCAGTTGAATGGTGGACTACACTTCATCAACCAGCAAGTATAAAAATTGTAGGTTCTAGCAGCATACACTCAACCATGTTGCTCCCATTGTTGGTAATGTTGTTGGTTTTCTTATTGTATGCTGCGTTAATTTTTCTAATGAAATATAAAACAGAAATCATTAGAATAAAGAAAAAAAATATAAAAAGAACATGATCACAGACTTTATAGCAATGAATGGATACGGACTTTATATTTGGTTATCTTTTAGCATTGTATTGATTTCTTGTGTGGCAGTTTATCTAAAAACAAAAAAAACTTTAAAAAAATATGAAAATGAGTTTTTAGTTGAGCTTCAAAATTTGTCAGTAGAAGAAAAAAATAGAGCTTTAGAAAATTCTAAAGTTGCACAACAAATAGTAGCTGCAAACTCTAAGATTAATTAAAAGCATTTTCAATGCTTACTAAAAAAGTTAAAAATAGAATATTATTTATTTTTTTTGTTTTTATTTTGTCGTTGGCTATTATTTTTTTTATCATAAAATCTTTAAATCAAAATATTTTGTATTTTTCAACTCCAACTGAAATAAAACAGAAAGTAGATATTGATATAGAAAAATCAATGCGTGTTGGCGGAATGGTAAAAAAAAACTCTATTATTGTCGATGAAAAAAATATTCAGTTTATTGTTACAGATTTTAAAAATGAAATATTAATTAGCTACTCAGGATCCGTGCCAAATTTATTTGCCGAAGGTAAGGGCGTTGTTGCTGAAGGTAAACTTAATGATAAATTTTTTTTTATAGCTGATAGAATACTTGCTAAACATGATGAGAAATACATGCCACCTGAAATTAAAAAGATGCTAGAAAATAATGCTAAGTAACATTGGACAAATATTAGTTTTTTTAATTTTAGCTTCAAGTTTTTGTATAATTTACAACGCCTATTTAGATATAAAAATTAGAAATCAAATTGTTAAAAAAATTATTTATAATATAAGTTTATTACAAATTACTTTTACTATTTTAAGTTTTTTTACTTTAATAATAGGTTTTGTAAGTTCTGACTTTTCTCTTATCAATGTTTATGAAAATTCACATACTACCAAGCCACTTTTTTATAAGATAGCAGGTACCTGGGGTAATCATGAAGGAAGTTTGCTATTATGGATTAATATTTTAGTTCTTTTTTCTTTTCTATTTTTAATTTTTAATTTTAAGCATAATAAAAAATTTAGATTATATACTTTAATTTTTCAAAATATTTTAATCATAGGATTTATAATTTTTTTATTATTAAACTCTAATCCTTTTAGCTTAATTTACCCGGTTCCTCTTGAAGGGCTAGGCTTAAATCCTATACTACAGGATCCGGCACTCGCTATCCATCCACCTCTTCTTTATATCGGGTTTGTTGGTTGTTCGATCTATTTTTCTGCTGCTATGGCTTCAATGGTAACAGAATACAAAGGTAGGGAATTTGCGCTATCAATAAAATCGTGGGTTCAAATATCATGGTGTTTTCAAACTCTTGGTATAACAGTGGGTTCTATTTGGGCATATTACGAATTAGGCTGGGGTGGTTTTTGGTTCTGGGATCCTGTTGAAAATGCTTCACTGCTACCATGGTTTGCTATTACGGCTTTAATGCATTCAGTAATGGTTCTTGAAAAAAGAAATACTTTATATGCTTGGGTAATTATACTTTGCCTTTTAACTTTTATTTTAAGTGTAACAGGAACTTTTTTAGTTAGATCTGGAATCTTAAATTCTGTTCACACATTTGCAAGCGATCCATCTCGTGGGATCTATATACTTTTATTTTTAGGAATGATGATTTTTACATCATTAATTGTTTTTTTTAGGAAGCATAAAAAAGAGTCATATAGTTTTAATTTAAAAACCAGGGAGACGTTTATATTAGTTAATAACTGGTTTATGGCATTTTTTTTAGTAACTGTTTTAATAGGAACACTTTATCCAATTTTTCTTGATGTAATAATGGATGTGAAAATTTCCGTCGGTCCTCCGTTTTATAATATTGTTATTGTTCCTTTAATTGTTCCATTTATAATTTTAATGACTGTAGGCCCACAATTTAAATGGATTAATTCACACAACATAAAATTTTACAAAACTATATTTGTTTTTTTGGGCGCCTTAACAATCAATTTATTGATATATTATTTTTTTGGAAGCTATAGCGTTTTAACAAATTTAATTTTTATCGTAGCGATATTTTTAATTCTTCAGTGTTTTTTTGATGCAAAACAATCCTTGTATAAAAACAAAAAATCTGAATATCCAAGAATAATTTCTCATTTAGGTTTTGGCTTACTTGTTTTGTGCATCGGGGTAAATCATCAGTATTCCCTTGAAGTAGATTTTAATCTCAAAGTTGGAGAAAATAAAAAAGTTAATAATTATGAAATTTATTTTGAAAACATAAAGATAGAACAAAAAAAAAATTACCATTCTGTAACTGGAAATTTTAAACTAACAGATCTTAAAAAAAACCTGGTTCAATATTTAGATCCTGAAATACGAGTTTATTCCAATCCGGAAACTCTAACCTATGAAGCTGCAATAAAATCAAAGATTACTTCGGATTTTTATTTAACCATGAGCAATGTTGCTAGATCTGAATATTATAATATTAAATTTCAAAACAAACCGTTTATGATTTGGATATGGATTTCCGCTTTTATAATTGCTTTGGGGGGATTTGTTCAACTAGTGTTAAAAAAAAATGAAAATTAATATTTCAAAAATTATTATTTTTATTTTTGTTGGGTTTTTTCTTTTAATTTTTTGGCTAGGACTTAAAAAAGATAATAACTATGATACAAAAAACATCATAGGTAATAAGATAGATAGTTTTCAACTATCCTCTATTTATAGTAATAAATTTATTTCTGAAGAAATTTTAAAAGAAAATAAGTTTACATTAATTAATTTTTTTGCCTCATGGTGTGCCCCGTGTCGAGCAGAGCATGAATATTTATTAAATTTGTCTAATAACAGCAAAGACATTAAAATTTTGGGTATTAATTTTAAAGATAAAAAAAATAATGCTATTAGTTTTTTAAATGAATTAGGAGACCCATATGATTCTGTTGGCTATGATAATGATGGTAAAATTTCGATATCATTTGGTATTTATGGAATTCCAGAATCAATATTAGTTGACCACAACTTAATAGTAATAAAAAAAATTATAGGTCCAATAGACCAAAATCAATATAATGAAATTTTAGAATTAGTAGAATGAAAATAATTTTTTTATTTATTATCTATGTTTTACTTTCAACACATCTTTACACAAGTGAGAATCAAGCTGTATTATTAGAAATTTATAAAAATCTGAGATGTTTAGTTTGTCAAGGTCAGTCAATTGCTGATTCAAACTCAGATTTTGCTGCAACTATAAAACTTGTTGTCCAAGACCAGATTAATATAGGAAAAAATAAAGATGAAATATATAGTTTTTTAATTAGTAAATATGGAGAATGGATTGTCTACCAACCAACTTTCAGTAAAAGCAATTTACTTCTTTGGATTTTACCTTATTTTATATTTATCGCAGGTGGTTTGATCATTCTTGTGATTGTAAGAAAAAGTAAGGATAACAAGACTAATTGAATGTATACATTTTAAACTTAAGGTAGTATTTTTCATCAAAATGAAACTAAAATTTTTAGTATTAACTTTATTTTTTATTACCTTTCTTAGCTCGGGAATAATAGTGGTCGCAGCCGAAAGTGCGGAGACTATTTCTCAAGCAAGATATGATAGAATTTGTAAATGGGGAATATTAAATCCACCAGAATGTAAAAAACGAATTGTGCAAAATAGATCTGTAAAAAAAAAAAATACTACAGTCACCTCAAAAAAAGCCATTCAAAAAGAGAATTATGATCTTGATTGCAAATGGGGAATATTTAATCCTCCAAAATGCCGGGGCAATGACTCGAGGGTAAAAGGAAACTCGAAAAATCAATCTTACGAAGAAGAAAAGAAGATAAAAACAATAAGATCTTTTGATAAAAAAAATAATAACTTATCAGTTTACACAGGAGTTTTTGATTCCAAAGACGAAAAAGGTATTGGAGAAACTGAAGACGATAAAACTTCTTTGGTAGGAATAGAACATAAAAATACAAATTTATTTCGTGACACTTGGATAGGAAGATTCTCACCCACGACAGGAGCCTTCGTCACAAAAAAAAGTTCAATTTATTTATATACAGGTATCGAAACAGATTATAATGTGGGGATAGTGAATATTTCACCAAGTTTTGCCCCAGGTTATTACGAAGCTGGAAATGGAAAAAATTTAGGGAGTGCGCTTGAGTTTAAATCAGAAGTAAAATTTGGAATTAATTTATTTGAAAATTCCAATCTTGGTTACAGTTATAGTCACATTTCAAATAACGATTGGGGCGATGTAAATCCGGGTACAGATAATCAATCAATTACTTTTTCTAAAAAGTTTTAATCATAAATGTCAATTAAAGATTGTTATAATATAGAAGACTTTAAAAAATTAGCAAAAAAAAATTTACCGTCTCCAATTTTTCATTACATCGACGGCGGTGCTGATGACGAAACAACCCTTAGAAGGAACACAGAATCTTTTGCTAAATGCGATTTAATTCCAAATATTTTAGCTAGTGTAGGCGAACCAGATCTTTCAGTTAATGTATTTGGTCATAAAATAGATATGCCTCTATTTTTATCACCAACAGCTATGCAACGATTATATCATCATGATGGGGACAAAGCATCTGCAAGAGCCGCTGAAAAATTTGGAACATTTTATAGCATGTCTACAATGGCCACTTCATCTATTGAAGAAATTTCAGATATTTCAGATGGACCAAAATTATTTCAACTTTACATACATAAAGATCAAGCACTTACTGATAACTTAATAGACAGATGCAAAAGCTCTGGATTTAAAGGTTTGTGTTTGACGGTCGATACAGTTGTTGCAGGAAATAGGGAAAAAGATCATAGAACTGGTTTTACAACACCACCAAAACTTACTTTAAAAAGTCTAATGAGTTTTGCTGCTCATCCAAAATGGACAATAAATTACTTAACTCATGAAAAATTTAAATTAGCAAATGTTGCTCATTTTACCAAAAATGGGTCAAGTATAGCAAAAGGAGTGATGGAATATATTAACGAACAATACGATCCAGCAATGAGTTGGAAGGACGCCGAGTATTGTATTAAGCGTTGGAACGGACCTTTTGCTTTAAAAGGATTAATGTCAGTTGAAGACGCAAAGAAGGCAGTAGATATTGGTGCTTCAGCAATTATGTTATCAAATCACGGCGGCAGACAATTAGATGGTTCGCGCTCACCGTTTGATCAGTTACCTGCAATTGTTGATGCCGTTGGTGGAAAAATAGAAATTATTGTTGATGGTGGCATTAGAAGAGGAACACACGTTTTAAAAGCTTTAGCTTTAGGAGCAACGGCTTGCAGTTTTGGTAAAGGGTTTCTTTTTGCTCTAAGTGCAGGTGGGCAAGAAGGAGTAGAGTTGGTTCTTCAAAGAATGAAAGATGAAATTAGAAGAGATATGATTCTAATGGGTTGTAAAAGTATAAAAGATTTAGACCCAAGTAAAATTGCCTATAGATAAAAAATTGTGACAGTATTTCCTGTGTTAAAAAACATACATTGTGTTAATTAATTAATTAGTAAAAAAATTTATTATGAAACTAGCAAAAAATTTAGAAAGACTAGGAACAGAGTCTGCTTTTAGTATATTGGCTGAAGCAAAAAAACTTGAGGCTCAAGGAAAAGAAATGATACACCTTGGATTAGGTCAGCCTGATTTTAAAACTCCAGAACATATTGTTGAAGCAGCAAAAACAGCTTTAGATAATGGTCATCATGGATATGTTTTATCTAACGGTATTTTAGAATGTAGACAGGCCGTGACAAGAAAAATTAAAAAACTTTACAATAAAGATGTAGACGCTGAAAGAGTTTTAATAATGCCAGGCGGTAAACCTACTATGTTTTATGCAATTTCAATATTCGGTGAAGAAGGCGCTGAAATAATTCATCCTACACCTGGATTTCCAATCTATGAGTCTATGATTAACTACACAGGCTCAAAAGCAGTACCTTATGATTTAACACAAGATAAGGACTTAAAATTTGATCCAGAAAAGATTCTATCTTTAATTACAGACAAAACTAGATTGTTAATATTGATTAACCCTAATAATCCAACAGGAAGTTTTGTTGAAAAACCAGCTATAGATTTTTTAGCAGAAGGTCTTAAAAAACATCCGCATGTTGCAATTTTAAGTGATGAAATTTATAGCCGTCAAATTTATGATGGTAAAGAGATGCCAACATTTTTTAATTACCCTGAACTACAAGATAGAATAATCATTTTGGATGGCTGGAGCAAAGCTTATGCCATGACTGGCTGGAGGATGGGTTGGAGTGTTTGGCCGGAAAAACTAATTCCACATGTAAATAGACTAATTATTAACAGCGTGTCCTGTGTTAACGCACCTTCGCAGTTTGCTGGCATAGCTGCTTTAGACGGATCAGACGAACCTATTAATGAGATGATGAAAGAATTTGATGAGAGACGTAAACTCATACACGAAGGCCTAAACAGTCTACCTGGCATCGAATGCAGTATGCCCGGAGGAGCTTTTTATGCATTCCCCAAAGTAATAGGCACAGGCATGAATGGGTCCGAATTTTCAAAAAAATGTATGTATGAAGCTGGAGTAGCAATCGTACCCGGAACGGCTTTTGGTAAAACTTCGACTGACTATGTAAGATTTAGCTTTGCCGCCTCAAAAGAAAACATTCAAAAAGCTCTTGAAAAGATCAAAAAAATGCTCGAATAAGTAGTGTTGTTTTTGACCTGACGCTATAAAGATTATAGGATTATCATATGACAAGTCTTCAAATGCCAAAAGTTGATAAACTAACTTTATCGAATAAAGATAAAATTGATTCAGATTTAAGTAAAATATTAAAAAGTGAAAATATTCTTTCTCATGAAGATGAAATCAGACCTTATGAAACTGATGCTCTTGCAGCCTATAAACAGAAACCACTTTTAGTTGTCTTGCCAGAAACGGTGGAGCAAGTGAGTAAAATCCTTCAATATTGTAATACAAATAAAATTAAGGTTGTTCCAAGAGGTGCTGGTACAGGTTTATCAGGAGGAGCACTTCCCTTAGCTGATTGCGTTTTATTAAGTATGGGAAAATTTAATAAAATATTAGAAATTGACTATCAAAACAAATGTATTGTAACACAACCTTGTGTGACTAATTTAGCAATTACACATGCTGTACAAGATAAAAAATTTTATTACGCTCCAGACCCATCAAGTCAGATAGCATGTTCAATTGGTGGAAATGTTGCTGAAAATTCTGGTGGCGTACATTCTTTAAAATATGGGGCGACTACAAATAATCTATTAGGCATTCAAGTTGTTTTAATGGATGGAACTGTAACAAGATTTGGAGGAAAAACCTTAGATTCTGAAGGCTATGATTTACTTGGGTTGATGACAGGATCTGAAGGGTTACTCGGAGTAATTACCGAGGTGACAGTAAAAATTTTAAAAAAACCAGAAGCAGTAAAAGCAGCTTTAATAGGTTTTTCAAGCATAGAGGATGCCGGACAGTGCGTGTCAGAAATAATTGCAAAAGGAATAATACCAGCCGGCATGGAAATCATGGATAAGGCTTTAACAAAAGCAACAAATGACTATTCAAAAGCAGGTTATCCTATTGATGCAGAGGCCATGATGATTATTGAACTTGATGGCACAGAGACTGAAGTTTCAGAACTTATTAAAAGAGTTGAAGATATTGCTAAAAAAAATAAATGCTCAAGTATAAAAATTAATAAATCAGAGGTAGAAAGACAAAAGTTTTGGGCCGGTAGAAAAGCTGCCTTCCCTGCATGTGGAGATCTAGCACCAGATTATATGTGCATGGATGGATCAATACCAAGAGGAAAACTCGCAGAAGTTTTAAAAGAAATTCAAAGGCTTTCAAAAAAATACGAATTACCCGTAGCAAATGCATTTCACGCTGGCGACGGTAATCTTCATCCATTAATAATGTTTAACGCTAACGATCCAGAACAACTAAGAAAAACTGAGGAGCTTGGTTCAGAAATATTAAAATACTGCGTTAAAGTTGGAGGAGCACTAACAGGAGAACATGGAGTAGGTATAGAAAAAAGAGAATTAATGTGTGAAGCATTTAATAATACAGATATTAAACAGCAAATAGATATTAAAGTAGCACTTGACCCAAATTCACTACTTAACCCTGGTAAGGTTTATCCTATACTAAGAAAATGTGCAGAAGAAGGAAGGGTTCATGTCCATGGAGGAAAAACAAAATTCCCAGACATTCCTAGATTTTAGTTCTTCAGTACTAAAGCCTGATAACGAAGAAACAATAGCTGACATTGTAAAGTACTGTTATAAAAAAAATATTCCATTAGAAATTTTTGGCTCAGGTTCTAAAAAAAATATTGGAAGAAATTTTCAATCTCAAAAAAGCTTAGATCTTTCTAACTACTCAGGCATTATTAAGTATGAGCCAGAAGAACTTTACATAAAAGTAAAGTCAGGTACTCCAATTAAAGTAATTAAGGAAGCACTTGAAAAAAACAATCAACACTTAGCATTTGAACCTACAGATTTTGGCCCATTATTTGAAGGCCAATCTAACGAAGGAACAATTGGAGGCGTGCTTTCTTGCAATTATGCTGGCCCCAGGAGATTTAAAGTTGGGAGTGCTAGAGATCATATTTTAGGTTTTAAAGGAGTAAACGGAAAGGGTGAGATTATTAAATCTGGAGGAACGGTAGTTAAAAATGTAACTGGGTATGATTTAAGTAAATTAATTACGGGATCATTTGGAACTTTAAGCGTGTTTACTGAAATATCAATTAAAGTTTTACCCAAGCCAGACCTAACAAAAACTTTGATTATAAACAATCCTCATTTAAAAAAAGGGTTAGAGCATCTTAGTGTTGCATTATCTTCATCATGCGATCCATCAGGAGCTGTATTTTACCCAGAATTTTTTCAAGACCAATTTACATTCAACGATCTGCTAACAAAAGGACCAATCACAGCGATAAGAATAGAAGGATCAAGATTGTCTATTGACGAGAGAATTAAACAGATAGTTGATGAGCTTGTTGTAGACAAGAAAGAAATATCAATCCTAGACCAGGAACAGTCTAATATTTTTTGGGAAAAAACGAGATCCTTAAATGTTTTTTCAAATTTAAAAGACAACCTACTAAGAATAATTGTGCCTGGAAGTGAGGCATTTGACCTAATTAATAAAATTAAAATTTATAACGTAAAGTATTTTATTGATTGGGGAGGAAATCTAGTTTGGGTACAATTAGCTCAAATAAATTTAAGCATCTTAAAAGAGATTAAAAATATAGTAAAAAATTTAGGTGGTTATTTGACAGTTATTAAGGTTGATAAAAGCTTAAAATCTTCAATTGATATTTTTACAATAGACGATGTAAAATATAAGATATCTGAAAAAATTAAAAAAAGCTTTGATCCTAAAAGAATTTTAAATCCAGGAAAAATGTACACAGGAATATAATGCAAACAACTTTTTCACCAGAACAACTAAAAAATAAAAATAATAAGTCTACAGAAGAAATAGTTCGTAAGTGTGTTCACTGTGGAATGTGTAACGCAACATGCCCTACTTATCAAATTTTAGGAGATGAGTTGGACGGTCCACGAGGAAGAATTTATTTAATCAAAGATATGCTTGAAAATAATAAACCAGGGAATGAAAAAATAGCTAAACATCTTGACAGGTGTCTATCGTGTTATGGTTGCATGACGACCTGTCCTTCGGGAGTTAATTATATGCATTTAATAGATCACGGTAAAAATCATTTAGAAAAAACATTTAAAAGACCAATAATTCAGAGAATTTTTAGAGGTTTCTTATCACTAACACTTCCTAATCCAAAAATATTCAAAACCTTAAGTGTGCTAGTTAACTTGGTGAGACCTTTAAGTTTTATTTTTCCAGAGTTTATTAAAAACTCTATGAAATTAATGCCAGCTAAATATCCAAAAAAAACCTTAAAAACACAAAAAATTTATTCTGTTAAGAGAAAAAAACCAATAGCTAGAGTGGCTTTGCTAACGGGTTGTGTACAGAGAGTAATCTCACCAGAAATAAATGAGTCAACAATTCGTTTGCTTAACAGACACCATGTTGAAGTAATTGTGCTACCAGATATAAATTGTTGCGGTTCATTAGATCATCATATGGGAAAAGAAAAAACGGCTCATAAATTATTTAAAAAAAATATTAATCTTTGGTATGACGAGTATTTAAACAATGGATTAACAGCAATTATTAGTAATACATCTGGCTGTGGTACAACTTTAAAAGATTATGGGTTTATTTTTAGAGATGACAAAGAGATGAAAAAAAAAGCAAAAAAAATTTCAGAATTAACTAAAGATGTTAGTGAATTTTTAGATAAAGATATTAAGCTAGCATTTAAAAAAAACGAAAAGACTTACAAAATAGCTTATCATTCACCTTGTTCGATGCAGCATGGTCAAAAAGTTCACCAACAACCTATAAACTTAATTGAAAAGACGGGCAACGAAGTTCTAAACATTCCAGAAGGTCATTTGTGTTGTGGGTCTGCCGGAACTTATAATATTCTTCAACAAAAAATTGCAAAAACATTATTAAAAAGCAAAGTTGAAAATATTGAAAAAGTTGAGCCAGATTTTATTTCAACAGGAAATATTGGTTGTATCAGTCAAATATCTAGTGGTACAAATATTCCTATTGTTCATACGGTTGAGATTATTGATTGGCTCACAGGGGGGCCAAAACCTATTAAACTAAAAAGTTTATGAAGAAAAAAATATTAGTTACAAGAAAGCTTTTAAAAGAAAATGAAGAAAAGCTAACAGAGCTTTTTGATGTTAAATTAAATAGTACAGATGTGCTGCATACATCAGAAAAAATTTTAGAATTATCAAAAGATTGTGATGGTATTTTAAGTGCAATTACTGATCAATTTAATAAAGAATTAATAGAAAAATTATCTCCTTCAATTAAAATAATTGCTAATTTTGCAGTAGGTTTTGGAAATATTGACGTTAATGCTGCAGCTAAAAAAAATATTATTGTTACAAACACACCCGAGGTCCTAGATGATTCTACTGCAGATATTTCAATATTATTACTTCTGGGAGCTTCTAGAAAAGTTTTAGAAGCAAGAAGGGCTGCTGAACTTCAAAACTGGAAATGGTCTGCAGATTTTATGCTGGGTAAACAAATGTCAAATAAAAGATTAGGTATATTAGGTATGGGCAGAATAGGTAGAGCTGTTGCTAAAAGAGCTAGAGGTTTTAATATGGAAATTCACTACCATAATCGTAGTCAACTTTCTAAAGATCTTGAAGAAGGAGCTATTTATCATAAAACCGTCAAAGGTCTATTTAATTGCAGTGATTTTTTGTCCATCAACTGTCCTGCTACAAAAGAAACAAATAAAATTATTAACAAAGAAACAATAACGTTTCTTCCAGATAATGTTGTTGTCGGAAATGCTGCTAGAGGTGAAATTGTTGATGATGAAGCAATGATCGAAGCGCTTAAGTCAGAAAAAGTTTTTGCCTTTGGTTTAGATGTTTACAATGGAGAACCTAAGATTAACCCTGAATATTTAAAACTAAATAATATTTTTTTATTGCCTCATTTAGGAAGTGCAACTAAAAGAACGCGTTGGGACATGGCATACAGAGCGACACAAAATTTAGAAGACTTTTTTATAAAGGGTGCAGCTAAAGATAGAGTAAATTAATACAACTTATAAATGTATTAGTAAAAATACTTATATAAAATAATACAATTTAAACAGTCATTTGAGGGGTAAGAATAAGCTATTTTATAGAGACTCAATCTTTTTTTTATGCTTAAATTAATTTAATTAAACATACGTTAACAAGACAAAAAGGAGACAAAATATGTCTAAAAAAGAAAAAACGTTAAAAGGGATTAAAACTCCTTCAAGACGTAAATTCTTTAAAGTTGCTGCAGCTACGGGTGCTGCTGCGGCTGCATCGGTTGCAATGCCTAATATTGCATTCGGAGCGCCTATGACTTTAAAGATGCAAGCTGCATGGCCTTCGGGAGCTAATATATTCTTCGAAATGGCTGGTGACTATGCAAAAATGGTAGGCGAAATGTCTGGTGGAGAGCTTAAGATTGATCTTCAACCAGTTGGCGCTATTGTAAAAACTTCAGAAATTGGACAAGCAGTAAGTTCTGGCGTAGTTGATATGGGTCACTGGGTGACAGCATATTGGTACGGTAAAAATGCTGCCGCTTCACTTTTTGGAACTGGACCGTCGTATGGTATGTCGTCCCAAGAAGTAATGGGATGGATGGAATATGGTGGAGGTAGAAAACTTTACGATGAAACTCTAGCGAAAGTTGGATTTGATTACGTGGGTTTCTTTCATATGCCTATGCCAGCTCAGCCTTTTGGTTGGTTCAAAAAGAACGTAACTAAAGTATCTGATGTTAAAGGAATGAAGTATAGAACAGTTGGTCTAGCGACTAACGTTCTAACAGCTATGGGAATGGTTGTAAGACAACTTCCAGGTGGTGAAATCCAACCAGCTATGAAAACTGGTTTGATCGACGCTGCGGAGTTTAACAACCCAACATCTGACTCACAGTTTGGTATGCAAGATGTTTCTAAGCATTATCACTTAGGAAGCTTTCACCAATCTCAGGAGATGTTCGAAATACCTGTAAACAAAAAAACATACAACAATCTGTCAC
>Ga0209502_10000651_pt1 | contig 35948 bp, 36 predicted proteins | sample ArcticOcean_MG_C_10_FD_187442 | JGI IMG/M metagenome (GOLD analysis project Ga0209502, IMG submission 187442) | Marine microbial communities from western Arctic Ocean - ArcticOcean_MG_CB11_90 (SPAdes) (version 2) | ecosystem: Environmental > Aquatic > Marine > Oceanic | place: Arctic Ocean... | reverse complement strand
AGATTTTTGAAATCGATGCGCCCTTTATGGAGTGGTATGGTAAGACTGTTGCTGATAAGCTGGCACTCAATGTCGAGAGTCAGCGTCTGCAGGTGACTGCGCACTGTGAAGAGTTGCAGGCAGCGGGAATGTGTAAGCGCAGTGGCGAAAAGGCTTCGTAGCCATCTATTGGGGCGTGATAAATCACGCTCCTACGGGCTCACTTCAAAACGTACTCCGATCAAATTATAATCGGCTATGCTGCCGTCTTCTAGTGTGGCGTCCGTAGGCGGATTGATCATGCGTCCTTCGACTATGATCGGCACCTCGCGCGTTACGTAGCCAAGAGCACTCAATCGGGCCGTGTAGTGGCCGTTTGGAATGTTCTTAAGTGGCATCAAATTACGGCCGATTTGCAGGTTTTCATGGGTATAGGCTATTTTGCCGTCAGGTGCGACGATCTCAATTGTAGCCCCTGGACCAGATTTTCCGTATTGGTTGAACTCGAGACTTCTTTCATTGGCGTAGCGCACACCAATGTGAATAACGCCGGGTGACTTCTCCGTCGCTTGTGGGCCCAATACAATAAACAGGGTGCCGACGATTCCCGTTAGCAGCAGAAGGAGAGCGACGACAAGACCGCCTTTGAGTTCGAGTGTTTTTGCCATTTTGTAGAATACTGAACTTAGCCTTTAGGACTAAGTTTCATCAAGTTAGAGGTTTAACATATGAATATGCGGCTCAGTCGGTTCAATGTCCAATCGGATAGTTGGTTTGCGTATTTTTTTGCGTTCTGGCTCATCAAATTCCATCTTCCAGGAGTGTACGCATATTTTCGTGCTTGTTTCGAGGGGGCAAGTTGTTTTCATCCCCGCACTTATGAAACGCACTCATCACTGCTCTCAGCTCCGTAAATCTGACGCTGGCTCGGCCGCTACTCTCATTGGTTGGGTCGACTCCGTTCGCGACCATGGAGGCATTCTTTTCGTCGACCTGCGTGATCGCGAAGGCCTCACTCAAATCGTCCTCGACCCTGCTAATGCTACGCTTGAAGCACAGTTCGGCTCAATCAAGCCTGAGTCCGTGATCGAAGTCACAGGCAACGTCCAAGAGCGTATCGCCGCTGCCGTGAATTCGAACCTCGCGACCGGTGGGATCGAGGTTCACGCCTCAGAACTCATGATTCACAATGTCTCGAAGACGCCGCCTTTTCCTATGGATGATACTGCGGACAAGACCAGTGAAGACCTGCGCATGACTTATCGCTACCTGGATCTGCGTCGCACTTCTAACCTCAATCTCCTTCGCCTGCGCCACAAGACTAGCCAAGCCATCCGTAACTACATGGATGAGGAGACCTTCATCGAGGTAGAAACACCGATGCTTTTCAAAAGTACACCTGAGGGTGCCCGAGAGTTTCTCGTGCCTAGTCGTATGAACCCCGGCGCATTTTATGCCCTCCCGCAATCGCCACAGCAATACAAGCAAATGCTCATGGTTGCTGGTGTGGAGCGCTACTACCAACTAGCCCGTTGCTTCCGCGACGAAGACTTGCGTGCAGATCGCCAACCAGAGTTTACGCAGCTCGACATCGAGCTCTCGTTTATCGACCGCGAAGATATGTATTCGCTGATCGAGGGTCTCATGAAACGTATTTGGAAGGATACTCTAGATAAAGAAATCGAAACTCCCTTTCTTCGTATGAGCTATTACGATGCTATGAACCGCTTCGGTGTCGATAAGCCCGACATGCGCTTCGATATGGAACTGCAAGATTGCGCAGACATATTCGCTAGCTCGGAGTTCAAGGTCTTCAAAGGCACACTCGATGGTGGCGGTGCGATTAAAGCCTTTAACGCCAAAGGACTCGCCGACCTCACTCAAGGTGAGCTCCGTGGCCTCGAAGGTTCCGCTAAGTCACTCGGTGCAAAGGGGCTCGCATTTATTAAATCCGTCGGTGGCGAATGGAAGTCTCCAATCCTCAAATTCTTTTCTGACCAAGAAAAGGCGGCCATTAAAGAGCAACTTCAAGTCGAAGACGGCGACATCGTCTTTTTCGCGGCGACCGAGTGGGAGCGTGCTTGCACAATCCTCGGGCGCGTGCGCTTAGAGGCGGCGCAACTCCTGGTTAAGCGTGAGAAGCTGACGATCAGTCCGACTAACTACAAATTTCTATGGGTGATCGAGTTTCCGCTCATGCTCTTCGATGAGGAGCAAGGACGCTACGTTTCTTCTCATCACCCATTCACGGCTCCAGTCGTTGAAGACATTCCTCTCCTTGATAGCGATCCGAAGAAGGTGCGCGGTCAGCACTACGACCTCGTGCTCAATGGTGTTGAACTTGGCGGCGGCTCCATCCGTATCCACCAGCCCGAGTTGCAGAAGAAAGTTTTTGAAGATGTGCTTAAGATTCCCGCAGATGTCGTAGAGAGCCGTTTCGGCTATATGCTCAAGGCGTTTGAATACGGCGCGCCCCCACACGGTGGGATCGCTTTTGGACTCGACCGGATTTGCACGATTCTTGGACAGCGTTCGAGTATTCGCGACGTGATAGCCTTTCCGAAGAACCAAAAAGGGCAGGAAATGATGACGCAGAGCCCGGGTATCGCCACCGAGAAGCAACTGCGTGACCTACACGTGAAAGCCGTGCTTCCAAAAAAAGAGTCCTAGTAGGCTGTTGAAGTTTCACAACTATGCCTAGGGGATTTAGTGCCCCGACCACAATATAAGCAATTAAGACTGGAACCCGGAGCCCTCTCTGGGTTTCTTCATATCTATGCGTTTCTCGCGATTTCTTACAGTTCCCCTTATTTTTTGCGTCACTGCTTCGCTCTACTCGCAGATGACTCCTATCGCGCCGATTAAAAATTTCCGCCTCCCGCGCTTTGGCGATAACGGTTATACCCAGTGGATGTTGCAAGGAGAGCAGGGTATTTTCGAAAGGGACGAGCAAGTAAGCGTCAAACAAATGGCAATGCGTATTTACTCTGGCGACGAGCGCATGGCCTTAGAGCTTTCGATGGATAGCGCCGAAGGCATACTGAGTTTGCAGGAAAACCGAGGCTATTCCGAAAGCCCTATTACGATCGTCGGGGCGAATTTCAAAATCTCTGGTATCGGTTGGGAGTGGTCGGGCGACACTAAGGAGATCATAGTCAAACAGGATACAGTTGCGAAATTTACTCAAGGCATCGCGGGTGCCTTTATCAGCATCGGCGAGACAAAGATTGATGGCGACTTGAGCGAAACTGAAATTCATAGCGATCAACTCGTCCTACGCACGACCGAGGAAGAATATTACTTTGAATTTACAGGTAGTGTACACGCTATCTCCGATCAAATGGACTTGAGGAGTGAGACGCTTATTGCGCTGGCCGATGTCCCCGAAGGTCGGGAGGACGGTGGCGCCAAGTTAGCACCCAGTGAGTTAGATTCCATAAGCCAGATCATTGCTCGCGACGATGTGACCATCATTGAAAGTGGCAAAACTATCAAGGCTAACGAGGCCGAATTCTTCCCCCGCGAGCAGCTTGCTAATCTTTCGGGGGCGGCCAGCGTCACTATGAAGGGAGCTTACCTAAGCGGTGAAACCATCCGCAGCCAATCTGGCGAGATGGAAGTCGCCGGTACTGAAGCTGCTGGCCGTGCGCAAATGATTCTCACTGAAACAGGCGGCCTTGGTATTCAAGGAGCCTCTGCTTTGACCTCCGAAACCATCGTCCTCGCTAATACGATCACCATGCGCGAACAGCCCACAGAGAACCACTTTCTCTTTGAGGGTTCTGTCGAAGTGATGTCTGGGGCTTTGCAGATGCAATCGGCACGCATGACTATTATTTCCAATAAGGTCGATCAGCCGAAGACCACGGAAGCGGAGGATTTGGATCTTAAAGTCGGTAAGGTTAAAAATATCGTCGCCGACGGTGGCGTTCGCATCGAGCAGGACGGGCAGGTCGCTACCGGGGAGCAAGTCACTTTTTATCCCGCCGACGAGCGTGCCGTCCTCACGGGCGATCCCAAAGTCATCAACGGGGAGGCTATTGTCACTGGGATCATCATGGAGCTGAAGCCTAATCTAGCCATCATAAGCGGCGAAGCTGACGACCCAGTCGTCGTCCGCCTCCCTGAAATGCCTGACCTTGGATATGTAGCATTTACGCCGACCAGTACTGCAGCGCCCATGCCTGCGGCTCAAATCGAGAGGGAAGCAACGATCGTCACTAGCCAATTGCTCCGCATGATCGAAGAGCCTAAGCAAACCCTCTTCCGATTTACCGAGAAGGTGCAAGTCACTGCCACCAATCTCGATACTACCTGCGAACGCCTCGAGGTCATCACTGTCAATCAGTCTGGTACCGCTCCTGATATAAAGGAAGACCTAGAGTTGCAGCGCATCGAAGCCTACGAGAATGTAGTGATCAAGCAGACTGGCCGTACTGCGACCGCGAAGAAAGCCATCTTCATGCCGAAAGAGGGCAAAGTCGTTCTCGAAGGCAGCGCGGTGGTCAAGGGCGAGCAAGGCCGCGCAGCTGGCCACCGTATGACGCTCTTTCAAGGTCAGAGCCGCGCCATCGTCGAAGGTGGTGGTCCAGAAGGTGAGCGTGCTCGTGTTACGCTTCCCGCTATGTCGGGTAGTCAATAAGGCATCAAAATACTGCCTAGAATAAGTGCTAGTTAGTCCAAGCCATTCTGCTGGATTTCTTTCAGCTTATTGGCATCGACCACATCGGGTGCACGTTTGTCCTTACCTGCAGTTTTATGGTAGCGCCCAGTGACTTTATCTTTTTCGTAGCGGGTGAAGCCATGCTTTTCGACGTTTTCGTCGGTCAACTTCTTCTTGGTGGAACCTTCAGTATATTTGTTAGAAACATTGGGTGAGTGAAATACCTTTCGCACTAGGTTGCCCGTTTTTGGGTGCGCTATGAGTGGATCGTCGGCCATTCGCTGAATGTATTCAAATGCCTCGCCATCGGAACCGTCGGGTAGAATTTCCTGATATACGTAGGTAGGCATTTTTCGTTTGGTGAAGAGAATTACGAGTCACAAGTAAAATATGGATCTGATCTCCTCGCAACACGAATCTTGAATCCCGTCTTTCCATGTAATACTGGCTTCCAGTAGTAATCTAAAGCACTCATGTTTATGATTTTATGAGTAGAATATTAGAGACCATCCTTGGAGCTATATTTGGCCTTATTTGTGGATTCTGTGCCTGCGTAACTCTTTACATCACCAGTCTTGTTACTACGATGAGCGTCATTGCCTAAAAGAGGTTGCCTAGGTTAAATAGCACATACGAATTAGAAATGAAATTGATAGTCTGTACCTTACTTCTTATCGCATGCTTAAGCACAGGTCATGCTTATACATTTACATCAAGTGAAGGCGCTAAATTCGATGGTGAATTGCTTAGAGTCCAAAGTGATCGTGTGACGGTCAAGCGCGCATCAGATAATACAGAATTTACCCTGAATAAATCTAGGTTTTCCCTAGAAGATCAGCAGTATTTCGAAGCTTGGGCAGAAACAAGCCGAAACATGCCCGAAGGACGAAGACTGCAAGCAATTCTCGCTGATAAGTATCCCCAGGATAACTTATACATCGGTGGCACTACAGGATGGAAAAAACGAAAGCAAGGAACGGGCGACATCATTGATCGCGAGTTTAGTTACGTAACTCCAGAGAACGACTTTAAACAGGCGACAGCACATCCAAAGCCGGGCATATGGGATTGGGAACCTGGCGATAAATGGATTGAGCATTGCGCTGAAATAAATCAAGTCGTTCGGCTTCACGGTCCGATCAGCCCTCAATGCTCTGTATGGGCGATGGAAGATAACCGCACAGCAGAAGAACTGGAACAGAACTTAATAGAATACATGACTGCTCAGTGCCAGCGCTATGATGCCTACGAGCATGTCAAATGGATGGACGTCGTAAACGAGACTATAACAACTAGCGGTAGATGGTTTGGACCTAAGCCGGGCACTGATCAATGGGAGAACCCGTGGACGATAATTGGATATGACTTAAGCCATCCACTTATGCCACCACTCTACATAAAAATGGCTTTTGAAATCGCGACCCAGCACGCGCCAAATACGAAGCTAATCATTAATCAGCATGGTGGTATGCAAGATATGATGTGGCTTACGGTAAAAGATTTAGTTTACTACTTACGTGAGCAGGGGCTCAGGGTCGACGGGATCGGTTGGCAAGCGCATGTTGATAGCGGATTTGAAAAAGAACCCTATAATATTGAGCGCTTGCACGAATTAATTGATTGGGCGCACAGCAACGAACTTTCCTTTCATGTAACTGAGATGAATGCTTGGTTGGATCCAATAAGTAAGGATTATGAAGCACAAGGTGAGACCTTTGCGGCCATTCTCGAAGCATTACTTGAGCACCGCTTAAATGGTGAGATTAGTTGGAGCGTCTGGAATATCACAGATGGCCTAGCGTGGATTAAAAATAGAGATAAAGAAGGCACCCTTTTCGACGCAAACGGAGATGCCAAACCTGCCTATTATGCGGTCCAAGAAGTATTAGAAAACCCTCCGACCCCCAGGGCGCCTATAGGCGGGGCTCTTCATTTTTAGCTTATTTTGCTTACTCTCTCCATGGCCAACATCCAGATCTGGTTCGAAGCAACGCGCCCCAAAACACTGCCTGCGGCGGTCGCTCCTGTGGTTTTAGGTACAGCGATGGCGCATAGTATTGGCCAATTTCATTTTTTGCCTGCGGTGATCTGTCTTACTTTTGCGTTGCTAGTGCAGATTGGGACGAATTTTGCCAACGACTACCTCGACGGCATAAAAGGCACCGACACAGCTGCTCGACTAGGGCCTCGCCGCGCAGTGGCGGCAGGTCTGGTCTCACCATCCACTATGAAGTGGGCCGCGATTGGCATACTGGCTTTTGCCTTCTGCCTCGGTCTCAGCTTGATCTACTTCGGTGGCTGGTGGTTACTCGCGGTGGGGGTTTCTAGTGTCCTCTGCGCATGGTTTTATACAGGCGGCCCCTATCCACTAGCTTACAATGGCATGGGCGATGTCTTTGTCGTCCTGTTTTTTGGTCTTATCGCTGTGGGCGGCACTTTCCATGTGCAAGCAGGCTTTGTCTCGCAGGAAGTCATCTTACTCGGACTAGCATGCGGTTTAGTTGTAAATAACATATTGGTAGTCAATAACTACCGAGATATAGATGAGGATCTTCAGGCGAATAAGCGCACCCTAGTCGTGCTTCTTGGGCGACGCTGGGCACTCGTTCAATATGGGCTTTCCTTAGTCTTCGCTGGGGGGGTGCTCAGTTGGCTGGTCTGGCAGGGAAGGTCTCCGATGATTTTGCTAGGTTGGCTGGCCATCGCCTACGGTTTTTGTCTGCTCAGAAAACTAGCCAAGGCGAGCGCGTCCATCGACTTTCTGGCAGCACTCAAAGGGGCGGCTCTGCTTGTGGTCGCCTACAGTGGGCTAGTTTCTTTGGTTCTTTTCTGTTTGTAGGGTAGACGATCGAGCCACTTTACCCAGGCTCTATATTATTATTTAACGTGCAGGAAGCACGCTAGCTGTTATTGTTGATATATTAGAATCTACGGCTAACTAAGAACTAGAAAGAATGTGCATTATTAAATCGATCCATGGGCACCCACAAAATACCCGAACCTGAACGCTACAAAGGCTCTGCTAAGTGGGTGCAGTACATTTTGGTGTGCGGCTTATTTTCGCTTCTGCAAAGTTTGCCTATCGGCTTAGTTTATAAGCTGGGGAGAAGCATTGGTTGGTTTTCTTGGAAATTCATGTCGAAGCGTCGCGTGATTGTGCGTAAAAACCTAGAGGTCGTTAACGCATGGATGCGGGCACAAAGTGCCAACAATGGACCGCCAAGCAATGATGGAGAGGAAGCGCGAATGGCAACTGATCCCTCTGGTATGAGCTCTGCCGAATGTAATACGCCATCTGCAATCCGCCATCATTTATCGCTCCCCCTTGAAAGCCAAATTAAAGAAGTCTTTCAACGCGTTTCAGCTAATTTTTTCAGCGGCCTCACCTTCAGCCATATGTCTCCGAAGCAAATGGAAGACAGTTTACAAATTGAAGGATTAGAGTGTCTTGAGGCTGCTCTGTCAGAGGGGAAGGGCGTGATTGTCATCCTCTCGCACATGGGCCCTTGGGAGGCGCTGCCACATTTGCCGCCCTTCTTTGCCGTGCGGCATGGTATCCAGATAAAAATCGGACTCATGTATCGCCCACTAAATAACACCTATCTCGACCGATGGTTCAAAAACCAGCGTGAAGGAAGCGGCGCGCGACTTTTCAGTCGTCGTGACGGCTTTCACAAGCCCGTTGATTTCATCCGAAGCGGTGGGGTACTGTTCATTCTGGCTGATCAAAAAATGCGTGAGGGGCCACTTGCTAGCTATTTCGGGCTTGAGGTCCCTACCAGTCCCATTCCCGGACTATTTCATCGGCGTAGTGGCGCGCCCATGTTAACTTGTTCATTTGCTACTCTTGCGCCGACGTGCTGGAAACTGACCGTGAGCCCCGTCGCTTTTCCCCCGGATTTAGACATGAACAGTCGCGCAGCACTTGCGTCGACCTGTAATCGAGCCCTAGAGCAAGGTCTCGCTTCTAGCCTTTGCGATGGCTTGTGGATGCATAAGCGGTTTTAGCTTTTAAAGCTGAGGAACCTGCTCGACAGTGATCGATCAGTAATTTTAATTCATCATCTATAACTGATGTCTATTCTCAAACGGCTACTTCCTTATTACAAATACCTTAAACCAGTTTGGTTTAAATTCCTTGTGGGGATTTTATTCGGCGTGCTCTTCTCGTTGTCCAGCGGCTTAGGTGTGCCCGTAATGGCAGAAACGATCTTTCCGATTCTTTTTGGTAATGCATCGGAGTCCCCCGAATGGTTGCGTCTATTTGTGGAGCGCTGGTTTGGGGATGACATTGAAAATGGCTTCCTGATTCTTTGCTGCCTAGCCTTACCGGGGGTCATGTTTCTGCGGATGGTGGGTACTGTCGGTAATGGTTATTATATGACTTATACGGGAATTTCTGTGGTGCAGGCCATTCAGATCGACATGTTTAAGAAGGTGCAGGCTCTGCCATTGGCCTTCTTCCACAACTATAAAACCGGCGAGTTAAATGCGGGTGTCATGGGATACCCGAATCAAATCAAGTCAGTGGTTGTGGATACAAGCAACGACCTCGTTAAGCAGCCGCTTACTCTGATGTCGGCAGTCGGCTTTTTAGTTTATAAGTCCTTCACCAGTGAAAGTTTCTTTGTCGCTATAATTGGGGTCATAAGCGTACCCCTTGTGGTCTTTGTTATTCGTAGAGTGGGCATATATTTGGCTAAGCGCTCAAGGCAACTGGTAACTCTAGGGGAGTCCCTTGGTTCTTGGGTAATTGAGTGTTTTCAGTCCCCAGTCGAAATTCGTGCCTATAATTTACAAGAGCGGCAAGTGAATCGTTTTGTCGAATATTTGAAATCCATTTTTCGACTGAGTATGAAAAGCACGCGCTCCAGTCTACTGGTCTCACCCAGTATTGAAGTGGTCGCGGGTGCTGGCATGGCGTTCTCACTTTATCTGGGAGTCAAAAGTGGCATGACTCAAGGGGAATTCCTAGCTCTAGGCATCGCTCTCTCTATGGCCTATTCTCCGATCAAACGGATCGGTGCCATTCAAAATAATTTAAAGATGCTAGAAGCCCCTCTGGAGCGACTTGAAGCGATCCTATACGCTGATGAAAGTGTGGCTTCGCCAGCAAATCCTACTCCGATGCCTCAGCCCTTGCGCGGACAAATCACCTTCGAAAATGTGGATTTCGCCTATCTCGCCGAAAAGCCCGTCTTATCGAATATTAATGTCCAAATTGATGCCGGGCAGAGCGTTGGCTTAGTCGGGCAGAGTGGTGCAGGCAAATCCACCTTTGTGAATCTTGTTCTTCGGCTTTACGATCCGGTTCAGGGACGAATCCTCCTCGACGGTATCGACTTGCGCGAACTCGATATTAACGAGTTACGTGAGCAAATCGCCTATGTGCCCCAAATGCCGCTACTATTCAATGCTTCGGTAGCGGATAATATTCGCATTGGAGATCCAGATGCCAGCGATGAGGCCGTGCATAAGGCCGCGCGCCAAGCCAATGCCTTGGATGTCATCGATTCGCTCCCAGATGGCTATGAAACTATTCTGAGTGAGCGGGGTAATTCACTCTCCGGTGGGCAACGCCAGCGCATTGCCATCGCCCGAGCCTTCCTTAAAGACGCACCCATTCTGGTGCTAGACGAAGCCACCTCGGCACTTGATAATCAGAGTGACCAATTGATTCAGGAGGCACTCACTCGACTCGCTAAGGATCGTACCACCTTAATCATAGCCCACCGCTTTAACTCTCTCGAATCAATTGAGCGTCGCCTTTACTTTGAGAAAGGCCGGATTGCAGACGATGGATCACACCTGTCACTGCTAAAAGAGTCTACAGGCTATCGGAAATTAGTCAACGCCGATCCCGATGAGATGTAATCTGCATGAAGTATGCTCTTTTACTCACAAAAAGGGTAGCTAGTTAAACATGAAAAAAATAGCAATCATCGGCGGGGGAATATCGGGAGTCGCTTTACTTCGAGAACTTTCAAATAAGGGTGTAGAGGCACACTTGTATGAAAAAGGCATAAGTTTTTTCGGTTTTATTAGTATTTTGAAAATTGTAAATTAAAATGGAAACAGATCCTACGAGTCCCTGCGAAGGCAAATGCTAATTTAATTGTGAACCAAAACAGCTCCGACCCCCTATAAATATGCCCCTAACTTCCATCTGATGCTGAAAATTGTATCCGGACATAGCCACCACGGTGGTTCAACGACTGCCTTCATCAACTTGTGCAATCTGTTTAATAAAAACGGAATCGAATGCGTTTTTTACGGTAAACACGAATGGCACTTGGACAAATGTCGGGCCGCGCGGCTGACCGATTTGTCTCTCAATCACGGAGACTCACTCATTAGCCACTACATCCACTCGGATTCTGTTAGCGACTTAGAAAGGCGATGCAGATGCAATATGAAAGAATCCAAAATCCGGATCATACGGAAACTCAGCAATAAGATGGCCCAATGGAGAACCGCTACTCAGTTGAATGCGTCCGTCCTATCTTGTCATGAGAAGGACGTATTTCCTCTGAAACAAACCAACTATCACTTTTATGACCAAATTCATTTTGTGAGTGATGCGCAGAGAAAATGGCACGAAATCAATCACCCCTATTTCATCTGCTCGAACGTTTTGGACGATCTCAAGCCAATGCCTGGGAAATCTCCTAAAGTTGCCGGTATCGTAGGAACCATTATGCACAACAAACAGGTCCATGTTTCCATCCAACGAGCCTTGGATGATGGCATGCAAAAAATTCTCATTTATGGAAATGTTGGAGAAGAAGATTATTACAGCCTTGAGGTAAAACCTCTGCTTGAGAAATACCCAGAAATCATCAAACTCATGGGATACTGCGATGATAAACAATCCATCTACGATTCTGTCTCACACGTTTACCACTCCTCCATAAGCGAAACTTGGTGTTACATCAAAGGGGAATGCGAACTCACTGGAATCGAATTCCATGGCAACGCCTCAACCGATGGATATTGTTATATGTCCAATGAAGAGATTATGGAAATGTGGGTGAAAAAATTAAATTTATGAAATTAAAAAATAAATTCATAGTTATAATACCACTATATAATGCGAAGCATTTAATAGAAACTTGTTTGATGTCAATTTTGAATCAAACGTACAGCGACATCGGCATTATTATCAGAGACGACATTTCAAACGATGGCACTGAAAGTGTCGTAAAAAATCTATTCAGCAATAGTGAAGATGTTTTTAAAACTCAATTTATGGGCAAAGACATTATTTATGTAAGAAATAACATAAAGTTTTATCCACTAGGTAACACATACGATAGCGTAATGAATTATGTTGATAATCGAGAATCCATTATTGGAGTAGTCGACGGTGATGACAGTTTAATATCTACAGATGCAATCTGTAAAATAATGGAAATTTACGATAAATATCCAGACAAATGGCTGGTTTGGTCACAGCACAAGAATTCCACAGGCGAGATAGGCCAATCAAAGCCATTACCTAGTGATGAACAAATATATTCAAACCGGGACTATTGGGCTGTGACACATTTTAGAACTTCTAAAGCAGGGTTATATTACAAATTGAAAAGAAGTCATTTGATGGATCCATTTGTAGAAAATTCATTCTATACATATTCCGGAGATGCCGCATTTCTATTTCCATTTATTGAAATGTGCGGAAATGAACACTCATATTATTTAGATGAAGTATTATACCACTACAATATAGATTTACCTACCAACGAGCATAACAAGAACCTAGATAACGCACTTAAATATGGAAAATATATTCGAAAAAAGGGTAGGCGTTATCGAAAACTTAAGAGTTTGGATATAATAGAAAAAAAAAGATTTAAGAACGCTATTAGAGAAATAGTAAAGCTCCTCAAATCCCTTATAATTACTTTTACTAGAAACCCCGACTAGTGATGGATTTTTTAAGTAAAAATAAGAGGGTGTTTTGTAAACTTATCACTATGTTAATACCATTCCGTAATTTGCGCAAAAAATTAAGACGCAAACTTATTGGAAAACAACCATCAATACCCAGCACAGAAATCGGATTATATCATCATTCAATTTATAAAAAATTTTATGCTCCGAATTACAATCTTGATCATTTAATAAATAACCAAGAGCCAGACATATATAATATGTCTGGTAACAAAATGAAGACCTTCTTCATTAGAGACATACATTTTGCCCATAGTCCTCAATCTACCTCTGATTATTTTTCATGGGACAGATATAATTTTGGATTAGATGTTCATTTTTATACCCACAATTCCATGCTAGAAACCATGGGAAATCCTAAAAAGAAATATGGGTATTTGTTAGAATCCGAAGGAATTGTGCCTGAGGATTATAAGATTTTTGATATCAATAAAGGCTTGAATACAGAATTTGAATTGATTTTTACGCATTCTGAAAAAATCTTGGATAAGATCGAAAACGCTAGGTTTTTTCCTGCCTGTGCTGAAATTTGGTATGGCAAGCCAGCACATGGTGGAGAAATCCATGATAATCTATATCAGAATAAAACGAAAAATATATCGATGGTATCATCTAGCAAAAATATGTGCCATCTGCACAATTTAAGGATTCAGCTGATTTCCAGACTTAGTAAAAAGGGACTGATAGATGCATACGGGACATTCGATGGAGGTGGAAATATAAAAATTGCAGAATCACTTACAAAATACAGATATTCTATAGTTATTGAAAATTTTATATCTCCTTATTTTTTCACGGAACGGATTACAAACTGCTTTGCATCAATGACTATTCCAATATATCTCGGAGCTTCTAAAATAGATCAATTTTTCAATAATGATGGAATTATAAGAATTAATGAATCTGACTATGAAAATATTGAAAAAATACTGATGCAATGCTCGCAGAAGGACTATCAAAATAGATTTGAGGCAATGATGGATAATTACAATCGATCAAAAAAATATATCAATATTCATAATAAGCTATACGAGGATTATTTTCTAACATAAATAATGGTTATTAAATTTTATGTATTAAAAATCTCCTTTAATTGCTCATGGCTTACTAAATTGAGGTAATAATTTCTATTTTCTGAGAATTTTTCATATTCATAAAAAGGATTATCATTTGATATGGATTTACCTAGAGAATGGACTTTTGAAAGTATTCCTATACCCCATTCTGTATCCACACAGCAGGAATGCAATGAAGGCTCAGAACGCCATTTGACAAAGGCCTTCCAGGTTGTTCCATTCCAAGCAATTGTAGCAGGTGTATGCGAGTAAGAAAAATTCTCACGAGCGTGCCATTCTGTCGGTGGATTACAGTCATGAATCACTACAAAACCATCTGGATTAAGGTAATTTAATGAGTTTTTAATGTCGCGATCTGTCTGATCAGCAAGGTGTAATCCATCGATAAAAATCACATCAAATCGTATTTCTGAAGATAAAATATTGTCAGTTGAAAGTTGCTCAAAAAATGAATCACTCGTCATTTTAAAATCCACAGGGTTTTCTGCATATTCCACTCCAGGATCAACACTATATTTATAGTCCGATTTTATATGATTGAAATTATCTTCTGGATTCCTGACGCCGATTTCCAAGTAGCGTGTTTCACGCGTGAATCTTGATAAAATATAATTTATCACCTCCGTTCTAATGGGTTGCTTCATCCCTTCCTCTTTGCCGAGGAAATATGATTCACGATAATGATCTGAACACTTCATCAACTGATCATGAATTGTTTTTGATTTTTTTTTGATTTTGAAATATTTGAACATATTTTAAAAGCGGGGTGGTAAATTTATTTACGATTCTTGCTGGTTGGATCTACGTCATTTAAATTATCATCTTCAATTGGAATGCTCTTGCTAGCAATTTGCTTGATATTGTATCTGAATAAATAGCGTATGTTATTTAAAAATATTTTCATCGATGAGTGGTTCTTTCTTTTGTCTTTAAATTTAGGCCTAGGCCGCCAATCTTTCCGATCATTTTGTAGGATGAAATAATCAGATCCTACATGGATACTAGTTGCTTTCAATTTAGAAATTTTTTGGATATCGAGTTTATTATCAAAGTTATTGTAGATTTTATTTAAATAATGAATATCCGTAGGCATTGTCGAATCAACCGGATTGCAATGCGTGTCTTGGACCCTGTTTACGGTAATCGCAATCGAACTACTTTCTTGCCTGAGACAACATAAATTAGGACGTTTGATATAATCAGAAGCATTGGCAGCTATGTTTCCTTCCAGGAAGTTTGGATTCGTAATTTGGGTTTCCAGCGAACTTAAAATCTCTATAATATCCGTTTTTCTGTAAAGCGTCGCGCAAAGTTCCCAAGGATAGTTATAATGATTTTCCGAAGCCTGACTCCAATTCCATTCTACGAATTTCTCGTGAGTGATCACATCCTTAGGAAACGGAATAATATTCAATCCTAGGCGAAAGCTAAATCCGAAAATTTGCTCGTTTATATCCAATGCTTTTTCCGCAAATCCTACATTAAAATGATTGGTGAAAACCACATCATCGCACCCAAACATGATGTGATCTTGTGTGAGATTTATTTCTGCAACTAAATCTGTTTGGAAATTTTCTTCCTCGATAAATTTCACCGAAGGAAATTCTTTAATGACTCTTGAATAATCAGTGTCTGGAGTTTTTCGGTATAAAACGGTGATGTTGCCCTCAACCAGATCAGAAAAGCATAACAAGCTTTCAATGTATGCATGAAGCTGCATAGGCCTGTCTTTGGAAAATACAATTACCGATGGCATGAGAAGATATTATGACAATTTATTTACTTTTTCGAAGGTGTAGATGCCGCATCCATAATTAGGTAGATCAATATCAGTTATTTGTATATTTTTATATAGATCCCCATGATCATCCACGTAATCAAACCTTTTTAATTCAAGCCCCCCATCAATGATCGGCTTCCAGCTAAAGACATCATCTGGATTAAAAACACGATGCGCATTGAAATGGATTTCGTTACCCTTACCTATAGGAAAACTTAGATACAAAGTCCCGCCTGGTTTCAGCATTTTAATGATGTTCGTCATTCCCTTCAAGTGTCCAGCTGGGTCGATAGGGTCGTTATAGCGACCGAGCCCGAAATGTTCGATCGCATGCAAGCACGAAATAGAATCACTTACATTACTGTAGCTGAAATCAGAACTGGTAAGATCCGCTTTTAAAAAAGATATATTTTCATGTGCCGAATCCTCAAGATCTCTAATATCCAAGATTTCAATTTTTCTAAATGACGCGACATGAGCAACAAATCCATCGATTCTAGACCCAATATCGATGTGTCGCTCAGGCGAAGCTTCGTGGATGAACTGTGAAACAAGCAAATCTTGGTGGAAGTAGTGTCCAGTAGCAGTTCCAGCTGAATCATAGTATTCCGATAATATGGGATAACGATGGGTAATGATACCTCCTAAATTTTCAAAAGTCTCATATTCCTTTGAGTAGCGCTCATCTAAGTAGTTAGATGGAATTTTTTTCTTTTTTCCCCTCAGGCAGTCAATTACATTTTGGATAGATTTAATTCGCATTGTAAGTTGTTTTAATTTTTTGAAACGGAGTATTTGATATAATAAATTTGGAGCATTTTGTCTCATTTAGAATATAATCTAAAATATTTATATTATTATTAAAATATCTCGTAAAATCATCATTTTTATTCGAAAAATAAGCAACAAATTTACAGTGCTTATATGAACGAGGAAATAAAGTTAGGATTGGTTATTCAGGGACCCATAACAAGTTATGGTGCGGTAAGCGGCCCAAACTCTACCAAGATTGGATATGATTCTGTAGCTGACATAATTGAAAATATAAAAGCTTTCACTCCGCTTGTTGATCATATTGTTGTTAGTACATGGTACGGATCTGGTTTAGAAGATGAAAAAAATTCAAATTTTACTCTCATTGAGAATCAAGTTCCAAAAGAATATGATTTTGATAACAGGAGAAAACAATTTTTTTCAACATATCAAGGTGTCAAATATTTATCTGAAAATACAGATGTGACACACGTAATAAAAATACGCACTGATCAAGTTATCAGCCCTTCATTAGCTATTTGGGTCAAAAATTTTTATTTGAAACATAGTGAAAATTTTAGTGATGACCAAATAAATCAAAGGCAGCATATAATTTTTTCTGAATACTTAGACGATAATTTATTTTATGTAGGTGACTTTATTTTTGCTGGGTCTTTGTATGATATATTTAATTTATGCAGGATTAATATTAATTATAAAAATAATTTACATACTCAAATAAATGCTGACTTTATAATAAAATATTTATCAATTACGGATCAAAACTTTAAGAATGTTTTCTTTAAGTATCTGCCTTACACATATCAAACTTCAAATTTGAATGATGAGGTTATGGTTCAATACTGGTTAAATATTCTTAAACAGCGATTTTCTTTCATGCCAAAATCTATGTATGGAGAAATTAAATGGAGAGGCCGTATGATGCCTAATGTTATTCCATGCTATGATGTTTATTTAAAACATTATGAGAACTGGGCTTGTGTCACAGTTTCAGATAGGCCAGTTAAACAAACTAAAAGCATCGTTCGGATTTTACCAAATAAAAATCGTATGAAAAAATTATTATATGAATATAAACATAATATTTATAAGCATTTTAAATATTCCATAAAAAATATAATGAAGCCTAGACAATAAGTTTATTATTTACTGAATTTCCATTTTTTCACAAATTCAGATACCGTTGCGTTTGAAAAGTGATATGCAAATGAATCATCCTCGTGTGGAAGCACGAGATGATCACTAATAGAAACGGAATGCAAACATTCAAATCTTTGCGCTAAATTATCAATGATGTTTAGTATTTTCTCTGCACGAATATGAAATTGCTCTCGTTTATCGAGACTAGTTGGGAAATGGAAAAATATAATGGAGACATTAGGATATGTTTTGAAAAACCATTCGAAAAATTCACGGTAAACATTCTCAATTTCCTCAATGGGTAACAACCCATGGCGGATGAAATTTTCATCGAATTCTGGAGTATGATTGATATCTGCATAGTGACAACAAAATGCCCAACCTCCGGAGCGATGAACAAATTTCTGATCGGTCAATTCGGCAAAAGAGTCCATAATTAGACACGAAATTTTTTCACTTGGGGTATCAAGCCATGGAAGCTTTTCTTGCTCCGCTATGGTTGGCGCTACATAATCGCGGTCCAAGTGTGCTTCGACTACCTTGGTATCTGGTCTAGGTGCTCCTGATAAGTAGTCCATCCAGAGATCGCATCTTACTTTTTGCTGATTTATTAAAACTGGATGATTGAGGTCCGATATGCGGCTATCAAATACATTACGACCTAGACACGCCACACGTCCTAGCCACGTTGGATGAATCACCTTATTGGTTTTTTTCTTTCCAGTAATTTTTCTTAGGAATCTTTTAGCGCCACGAAACATTATTGTAGAATAAAAAGATTTTTATGATTAACCGTCGATAATTTTATTATTCATTCCTGCATATAGATTTAGCCACTCTCTGAAAGTCAATTCTTCCAAGTCAGACTTTTCATATCTTAGCCATCGGTATTCCGAATTAGTATATTTAGGCCAAAAGAGATCAAGAGACTCCTTATCTACAATGCAGAAGTGGTCTGAAAGATTATTCCAACTACTCTTTAAATTGAATTCGTAAGCTTTGCCGATTTTTTTGTAAAATTCGGTCGTAAAGTAAACCTCACATAATCTGCATTCACAAAAATCTTGTGTGCTTTTCCGATGTTTTTCATCAATTTCCTCGAATAGCCTGTTGTCGTAATCGGGGGACCAATACATTTGCATATCATCGATATGGCCAAATAAGAACATGTCAGAAACGCCGTGCAAACGGTATTTGAACGTGTTCAATGATAAGGCGATCAGTCTCTCTTTTTGGACTGCAATTTCTTTTCTCAATGGGAAGGCAGTGGTTACATTAAAGAGAAATTCTTTAATGTTTGGCGCATACATTCTTTGGTCCGTGCGTGTCTTGATGACGTGCTTATAGCCTAGTGCCTTTGCCCTAGCGATGCCGTTTTTTGAAGATTCAATCTGTAGGTTTACGTTCGATATTCCGTGATACGCAGGCTTTTTTGATAGCACGATATTAATCCCTTGGTTTTTGAATGCCTCCAAATATTTTCGATCTTCATCTTCCCAAGTGGATAAGATGATGCAAGTGTTGCGAAAGTGGTTTTTGTAAATTTTTACGGTTTCCAGTGTGAAGTCATCTGCTTTTTCGACCGCACCCTGTATTACTAGCGCCATGGGCTTTTCGTCATGTAGTTTATCTGGAAGCGTTTTAACCTCGCTCGCATTTATTGGCCTAGTGTGAGTTGTTTTGTATTGGATTCCATCCATTGCGTTAGCGCTATTATTTTGAACAATATTTTCGGAAGGAAAAAAATTGCGCTGCAAAAATCTTAATACTTTTTTCCTCATAAACGGGTAATCTTTAGGTCTTGATGGTCGGTCTTCTAATATAAATATGCCCTCAACTCCTTAATTTTTTGATTCTCCCATTCTATGATATCTACGCCCTTGAGTCTTTGCTCACCGATTTCAAGTTCGAATTCTATCAGAGAAGACTGATCTTCGACCATGATTTTCCTGGCCTTAAATTCAAGGTGATGGGTTTTAAAGATATCGTTGATATAATCGATTACCTTATCTTTCCCTTCCATTCTTTTGACGCCGGGATCTTCCAAAGCAAATTCTTGGCTAAGAAGGGCCTTTACCCCTGCGATGTTCCGACTGTTGAAGAACTCCACATATAGCTCTGTTAACGAACGCAGCGAAAGTTTTTCATCTACAGCAAGAACGCCATCTGATCTTTTATCTTGGAAAAATGACGTGGTTTCAAAAAATTTCAAATCCGTTGGGATTCCCAATCCGTACATTCCGTCATATTCTTTGCCTACATTGAATACCGTGATTTTTTTACCTTCACAGATCAATTGATTGTAAGCCGGTGCAACGTAAAATTCGCCGTTAACACGCAAGTTTCTCTCGATCATTTGCTGGGCAGCTCTGACAAAGTCCGCTCCATGTTTAAAATTATAAATACCAACAGTAGCCTCATCACTGACGACCTGCTTCTCGACGACTTCGGTTACATCTCCCTTATCGTTCATTTTGCAAAATGACCACTTTGGATGATTTGATTCAAAAGTCATTATCAGGCCATCCGCCTTGTTTGAAGCCATTTCATCCAAGTAGTCATCAATATTCGCATCGACGATTTGATCCGCATTGGCTATCATGAGTTCATCTTGAGTATTGATGAAGTCTTTTGCCAGAAGCACGGTACAGGCGGCGCCCTCAGTGACTTGATTGACCCTGACAATATTGCATCCTGGGCAGAGATTTTTCAGAGTACACAGAACATCTGGGTATTTGATCAAATGTTCATCTAGACAGATAAATGTAAATTGATGCTCTTTTGATGGTCGTATATTTTCTATGACCCACTGGATCATGGGCTTGCCTCCCACTTGTATCAGGGGTTTTGGCGTCAATATACCTGCATCGGAGAAGCGGCTGCCTCTACCTGCCATTGGAATTACGATCTGGATCATGGTTCTATTTGAGTAAATTTATCGTTAGTTGCCCCTGGAGTCTTCACCACCACTGTTGTGGTATCGGTTAGAGCTTTGAAATCGGTTCCCTCTCCCTTCTCCATGACGATAATATCTCCTTCTCCATAAGTTTGACCATTCATCATAACGTCGCCTTTGATGATCGCTGTATATTCCGTTGCAATTTTGTGATAGTGCCAAGCTTCGGATGATCCCGCTGGGTAGTTTTTGATCGCTACTTCCACATCTTCGGTAGCATACATGGTTGGAGAGAAGTTTCCTATGAACCAACCCATTTTCATGTCGCTGAGTTTTTTATGAAGCATAGAGGTGTTTATTTATTTAATTTTTAGCTGAGATTGGATGAATATTCCTGCACATCATTTGGGGTCGCGAGGGAGCGATATTTTGCGCGATCTATTTGGTGAATACCAATTTTAGCATTGCGTAAAATCATCTCATTCAATGTTGGGCATATATAAAAAAGTCCATTGTAGTGCGCGTCTTTGTTGATCATCTCCATGGTTGCAGCGACAAAATCTTTGCCTTTTTTAAAGTAGTAAAATCCAGCCGTCGCATGCTTGCTGATTGGCCGTTTTTCAGCAGCTTCAATGACCATGTTGTTTTTGTCGCATTTTACATATGACCATCGTGGATGCACATCTTCGAATACAACAACTCCGGCATCCCATTCCATTTCGATGAATTTTTTAACGATCTCTGAGATATCTGTTTCTAAAAGGATCTGATCACCGTTTGTGACTATTAGAGGTAAGTCGTTATTGATATAATCCACAGCCAAAAGCGCGCTACAGGCCGCCCCAGAAGTCTCACGGACAATTTCCAAGACTTTAATTTCAGGATTAATAATTTTTAGAACTTTTCCAGTATAATGCTTTCGGCTTTCATCCTGACGGATGACTGAAATAAATTTAGCTGCAAATTCTTTGAGGGGAGTAAGTGCCTCGATGACATGTTGAATGAGTGGTTTGGAAGCCACTTCGATCAGGTTTTTGGGGTAAATATAACCTGCATCCTTAAATGCTTCGCTCTTGCCTGACATTAAAATGAGAATATTCATAAATTTGAGTCTTCTATCTCGGATATGCGGTCAACAATAGCATCCAGCGTAACGTCAGATACTTCGCTAATAATCATGAGGTGCGCGCCGGCTGCTTTTGCTGCAAGTATTCCATGCTCATTGTCTTCCAATACCAAAACCTCATCAGGACTCACACCTAGTAAATCGATCGCCTTGACGTATATTTCTGGATCCGGTTTGCCATTTTTCACATCTTGATTGCTAACGATTGCATCGAGATATTGATCAAGATTGCTCTTGTTCATCATAAGCGTGATCGTATTTCTAACTGAATTCGAGGCGATAGCCAATTTGTAACCCTTGGATCGGAGGCTTGATAAAGCGTATTCATGTTGAAAGATCGGCTTGCAACGGGCATGTATGATTTCTGTCGTATAGATTTGTTTCAAATTATTGATGAAGCTGTGCAGGGAAACGGGAAGACCATGTTCTTTAGTTAACATTTCGAGTTTCCTGCGCGTGGGAAGGCCATCAAAAGTAAACAGATGATCGTAACGACTGATATTGTATCCGAAATGATTTAGTGCTCGGTTCAAGGCTTCGTAATGCCAATCTTTTGCATCAATTAGGACTCCATCCATATCGAATATAACCGCCTTAATTTTATTCATGATTTAAAATAATGTTGTGCTTCCACTGGTAAGTCTGTGCAGAGCATAATTTCTGGGCAATGAATTAGACTGCTCTTACTCAAGTAATTCCAAAATTCAAGGTAGGGTCTACCATGTAATTCAGGCGATACGATACAGACCTGTTTTCCGTTATCAGTATGCCGTTTGATTGTATCATGCGTCAACCAATTACTGTCGTGAAATGAATCCATCCAGACGCCCGCGGCCTGATCGTAGAAGCTGGGTTCTATTTCTACGTCACTTTGTCTCGTGAAAACACGCAGGCCTTTTCTGATCGAATGGAGCGCGTCTGGCACAGACATATCAAATAGGAAGTAGCTTTCAATTTGATGACGTTTGATTGCATCAAGTAATAAATCCTGTAATCCATCGGACTTTATGTTGATGGCTATCATCAATGGTTCTTGATGCATCTTCAGTATCGCAAAAAAATCTTCTACAGTTAAAGCGCCACATCTAGCAGGGTCATGAGAGATAACTAATGTGCCGTCAAGATCTCGAAAATCTGTTTCAGTGCCATATCCTGAATCAAAAGATCTCTTGAAAGCTTCCGCCGAATTTTTATGGAACTTATCCCTCCAGTAGCCTCTATGGCATAATATTTTCATATGGTATTATAAGTTCATCGTTAGTGAAAAAGGAATGCAAAAGTGTCTTAATCTTGGCTAAGTCATCATCAATAGACAATATTTTCTGAACGGAGATGAAACTGCTCACGTTTATCAAGAGTAGTTGGGAAATGGAAAAATATAATGGAGACATTAGGATACGTTTTGAAAAACCATTTGAAAAAATCACGGTAAACATTCTATATTTTATCAATTTGAAGTAATATTAAAAGAACCGAAAAAAGATATAATAAAGCCGCCCCCTCGAAATCTTTTTGGCTGCAACTTTGTTGATGCCGACTTTAACTAATTGGCGATACAATGTCCGATTGAAGAAGCAGTAATGGAATTTCTTTTCAGCATTATGGTGGCTGAATGAGTTTTGCTGTAATACTAAGTGGCTGTTCAGAAGATTTTTTATTAATGCAAGTTTACTTTCAGCGGCTTCAATCTTGCGGAGAACACGTTGCATCTTGCGCTTAAAATAGTGTAGGCGAGGTCTATCACCATTAGACTTTGAGTGCCCTTTGATACGGATATTTGAGTTGTGGGAATTTTTGTCGTGAATGCGGTGGTATGTTAGTGGCGTTTCAAAATATTTAACGCCGTCAATCAGGGATGCACATACTCCAATCAATTGATCATACATCATGTTATAGCCCCACGTCTGGTATCGGTTGCTGAGGACGCTTGGGACGATCGATTTTGAAAAAATACAGCTATGGCCTGAAATGGTATTTTCGGTAAATAAATCCAGCAGACCTTTACCCGTTTTTGGCGCATGTCCCAATTCCTGCAAGAGAGTTTCTCCGGATTGATTTCCTAACTGATCGATTAATATAGAGTCTGTATAAATTAGGCTACTATTTCCGATAAGATTAAGTAGGAGCTCGATTTTTTTAAGTTCCCAGATGTCATCCTGGTCAGAGATAGCTATATACTTGCCAGAAGCTTTACTGAGAAGGTCGTAGAAATTTTGAAGTATGCCCAAATTTTCTTCGTTTTGAAAAAATTGTATCCTGGGATCTTTGGCCGCATAGCTTTTGACAATGGTGCATGTTTCATCGCTGCTGCCATCGTCTTGAATGATTATCTCTAGATGAGAATAACTCTGGGAGATGATACTGTCTAGTTGTTCTCGCAGGAATCTTTCACCATTATAGGTGGCCATAACGATCGAAACGAGCGGTCGAGATTTGGTATTGCTCTCCATTAGTGACTAAAAGAACTGGAATCGTCCCGCCTTCAAAGTTCTTTAATTATTTTACCTAGATAGCTGGCGTAGCTTGATTTACCTAGTGCTTCGATTTGTAACTCTAACTCGTTGTTGTTGATCCAGCCTTGGGTGTATGCGATTTCTTCTAGACAGGCCATTTTTAAACCTTGTCGAGATTCGATGACTCGCACGAATTCGGCTGCATCTAAGAGCGAGTCATGGGTGCCGGTGTCGAGCCACGCGGTGCCCCGACTTAGGAGCTCAACATTGAGATCTCCCCGCTCTAGGTAGAGGCGATTGAGGTCTGTAATCTCTAATTCTCCGCGATCACTTGGTTTTAGACTCTTTGCTAGATCAACGACGTCGGCGTCATAGAAATAGAGACCGGGAATGGCATAATTCGATTTGGGCTGTTCTGGCTTTTCTTCGAGTGAGATCGCTTTGCCGTTCTCATCAAATTCCACTACGCCATAGGCCGCTGGATCGGCAACTCGGTAGCCGAATATCGTGGCACCATTTTTTTGCTCCATTGCTCTCGTTAAGGATTTCGGTAAATCATGCCCATAGAAGAGGTTGTCGCCTAATATGAGTGCCGCTGGTTCATTGTTTAAAAAACCAACATCTCCTGCAATCGTAAATGCCTGGGCGAGGCCGTCCGGCGAGGGTTGTTCCGCGTATTCTAAGTGTAGGCCGAATTGTGAGCCATCTCCGAGCAGTCGCTTGAATAATGGAAGGTCTGATGGGGTCGATATGATGAGGATATCTTGAATGCCCGCTAGCATGAGAATCGACATCGGGTAATAGATCATCGGTTTATCATAGACCGGCATGATTTGTTTGGAGATCGCGATTGTCAGGGGGTAGAGGCGTGTGCCTGATCCGCCTGCTAAAATGATGCCTTTTCGTGTTTCCATTGCTGATTCTTACTATTCTTTGCCCAGTCGTTCCAGTTTATAACTGCCGTCGAGTATTTGTTGAGTCCAAGCAGTGTTGTCTAAATACCATTCGACGGTCTTTCTGAAGCCTGAGCTGTGGTCTTGCTTGGGAGTCCAGCCGAGATCTCGTTTGATCTTGGAGGCGTCGATGGCATAACGCAGGTCGTGGCCCGGGCGATCTGTGACAAAAGTAATTTGCTCGCGATAGCTCTTTCTGTCTTCACGCGGTTTCAGCTCGTCCAGTAGCTCACAAAGAAGCTCAACAATATCGATGTTCTTTCGTTCGTTGTAGCCGCCGATGTTGTAGGTTTCGCCTGGCTTCCCCTTAGAAATCACAGTGTAGAGTGCATCTGCGTGGTCTTCAACGTAGAGCCAGTCCCGAATGTTGATGCCCTTGCCGTATACTGGTATGTCTTCGCCTCTGAGCGCTTTTAGGATGACTACGGGAATTAGTTTTTCTGGGAACTGAAAGGGGCCGTAGTTATTGGAGCAGTTTGTAATTAAGACTGGCAGTCCGTAGGTGTCCGCCCATGCGCGTACGAGGTGGTCTGAGGACGCTTTAGAGGCAGAGTAGGGGGAGTGTGGGTCATAGGGGGTGGTCTCTTTGAAAAGACCGGTTTCGCCAAGAGATCCGTATACTTCATCGGTTGAGACATGCAGAAACCTGAACTTGGCTTTGGCGTCTCCTGCCAACGCTTCATAGTGCGAGCGGGCGGATTGAAGTAGATTGAACGTGCCAATTACGTTTGTTTGGATGAATGCACCCGGTCCGTCAATGGAGCGATCGACGTGGCTCTCTGCTGCGAGATGCATCACCCAGTCTGGCTGGAATGCTTGGAAGGCTTTTTCAACTTGTTTGGCATCACAGATGTCGACTTGGCTAAATTGATAGCGAGTGTTGTTCTTGATGTCGTTAAGCGAGTGTAAATTACCTGCGTAAGTGAGCGCATCCACATTCAATACGGAATGCTCTGTGGTCTCAATAATGTGCCGAACTAAATTGCTGCCGATAAAGCCGGCACCTCCTGTGATTAGTATCCTCATTGTCTTTGTATTGCTTGCTTTAGCTCTGAGGCGTCCAATTAGAAAGGGCTTGGCGGATAGCTTCCTTAACTGGGGTCATTGTAATGCCTGCGGCAGCTAACTTCCCTGAACTCATAATGCAATTACTGCGAGGTGTTTTCGCTGCTTTGGCCATGAATTCGCTTTCATCTTTAAAGAAATTGAACGTCTTGGTGGACAGGCCGCTTTCTTTGATCAGCTCGACGACCTCACGAGTCGTGACATAGCCAGGGTTAGTGACATTGTAGGTGCCAAATGGGACGCGTTTCTCCCAGCAAGCGAATGTGGCTGCTACGAATTCGTCCAATTGAGAAATGCTGTTGGATGCTTCGAGTAGATTCTCATAGCGTATCAGCTTGGTCAGGTAGTTGCGCGGGCTTTCAATATTATCAAAGGGTATTCTTAGGCGCCAAAGATACACATTGTCAGCATTTTTGAGGATTTCCTCTCCGAGGGCCTTGGTTCCAGAATAAAATGAGCAATTGTTTTGACGGAAGGTGAAGTTCGGTGCGTCCGCTTCAGTGAATTCAGTGCCATCGTCGCGCGATCCGGTGTAAATGCAACCTGATGAAACATGGCCCCATGGGGTGTTTGTCGATTCGCAGGCTTCCGCGATATGTCCAGGAAGTATCGCATTGCCAAATAGGCAGTTCGTTTTGTCAGTTTCGCAAGCGTCTACGTTTGGTTTACCAGTGTAGCCGGCCGAGTTGATCAAGAAGTCTGGTTTATCTGTTCTGAGGGCTTTAACCAAAGTCGCAGCATCTGTATAATCAAGATCCTTGCGCTTAAGGCTTTTGAAGGGGATGCCTTTTGTTGTGAGTAGTTTTTGATAGGCTTGTCCGACGTAGCCAGAGCCTCCTAGTAGATAAATCATATGTATTTAAAAAGATTATTTACGTTGATTACAATGTAATGATATAATTCTAAGAAATTATAAACAATAGAATTTAACCATTTTCTATTTTAATGCTTAGGTAAGGTTAAATTTTAAAGTTTAATTTGAAGTATTTTGGCTTGGTCATGCTGTATTTAATTAGCTTATTATAAGATAATGCCTAAAGTATCTGTTATCATCCCTGTTTACGGTCATGCTGGGTATGTACTTGATTCGCTAGATTCAGTTTTTGCGCAGTCATACACTGATTTTGAGGTCATTGTGATTAATGATGGCAGTCCTGATGCATCCGAGTCTGTCTTAGAACCCTATATTAGCTCAGGCAAGATTAAGTATGTTTGCCAAGAGAACAAGGGGGTCGCGGCTGCACGTAATCATGGTCTCGCCTTAGCTTCAGGAGATTTTGTTGCCTTTTTAGACGATGATGATATATGGCCGGCCAGCAAGCTAGAGATACAAGCTGATCAAATGGAAAATTGTGATGCTGTAGTGGTTGGAGGCTCTAGTCATGGTTTCATTGATATTGATACTCATAATGCTGATGTAGTCTCATTTGATCCCCACAAATTCGAGCTATTGAATACAATTGATTTTTTTCTCGGTAACCCTTTTACGTCACCTGGCCAAGTTATCATTCGAAAATCCGCCTTGGATGTAGTTGGCGGCTACGACGAGGCTATTTGGGGGGTTGATGATTTGGATTTGTGGATCCGTTTGTCTCGTATTGGAGAAATCCGTCAGCACGAATACATGGCACTGCATTATAGAGTTCATGATGCCAATGCCTCACTTGATTTGGAGAAAATGGCAAGGAATACAGAACTGGTGATTCGTAAAAATTTACTATTATTGGCTGAGGAGGATAAAGTAAAATTCGAGCGGGCAGGTTACCGCTTCTTATTTCGTTGCGCGGGAAAAAAGCTCCTTTGGAAAGGCGCCAAGTTTATTAAAATGGGCCGCAAGGAAGAGGGGTGGCAAATGATTCAGCAATCGATATCAATGTTTAGGCCACGTTTCAAATTGGATGCTGTGCTCGTTGTTCAGTTTTTTTTAGCGACACTAAAAATTCCATTCAGAATGGGAAGGATGCGTTAGCTAGCTTAAAATCAAATCCGCTAATGTCCGTTTAACCTTTCACTTGTCGCGCCCAAGAAGTCGTAGGCTAAGGACATTTGATTCTTTGGTATCTTATCAATCCGCTAAACCCAATCCAGGTTGATATGTTTGATTTGATTCTTTTTGATCCTTTTTCTTAGCGCCATGTAACGGTCAAATAGATGAGGAAAACCACGCTCGTGAGTTTCTACAAAGATGTGCTTAATGCGATTGTGGAGTCCCTCATCGAATAGTTTTTCGAGCAGTGGAACTTCTGCGCCTTCGATATCTATTTTGACGAGTGCGATCTCTGCATCCGTTTCTTTTATGATTCTGGTGAAGTCGCAAATTGGAACGGTCTGCTCTGTTGATGCGTCAATGTGTCTGCCTTGCTTGTAGATCGATGCGCCTTCTGAGATTAGTGGATGATTCCCTTCAAATCGGTCAATCTGTTGGTAGAATGTCATCTTACCGTCTGTGTCACCGCAGGCGGAGTTGTGGAAGTGGATATTATCAAACTCTTTTAGATTTTCTCTAAGCTTTTTGAAAGTTAATGGGTCCGGTTCATAGGCATGCACGGTAGCTCCTGTTTGGGCGATTCTTCGACTTATATTCCCATAATTAGCCCCGAGATCGAAAGCGATATCACCGTGGCTCAAATTATCCATCGCGTCTTTGAATTGCTGTTCAGCCGCGGCCCTACATTGGTCGCGACGAAAACCTCGTTTAATACGAAAGTATCTCCTCCGAAGGTATTTAAGCATGATCTTTTTTATCTAATGTTTTAATCTTACAGTTTTCGCTATAAGATTTGTATGTATTAGTACATATACAATAGCTTTAGGTTCATGTGTATTAATTGCAAGGATGAGTTTCTAGTGCTTCTACTAAACAGCTGCTACTGATTAAAGCTAATAGGCTAAAATCCGTTTAACCTTTTACTTATCGCGCGCAAGTAGTCGTATGCTAAGAGCATTCGATTTTTTAATACCTTCATTTTTAGATGCCAATTAAAGAGTCCCTTAGGTTTGGATTGGACAGAGATATTGGTGACACATACTTCGTCTGTTAGAGATTTTTTTCGGCATTCGATGTCGGAGAAGCCATAGGACTGATTAAATAAGGAATTGCTCAAAGCTGTAACCACAAAATTACGGCTTAGATTTCTCCGATACCAGCGATCTATTGCACGATACCTGGCGGTCCATTGCCATATTTGATCTGGTTCTGGAAGCTGAGTAATAATCCAATCTCTTGCGCTTGAATTGAGTAAATAGGCATGCGTAGCGTTACAACCAGAGAACTGCACCAATTCGCAAGATGCCGTTCTAGCCAAAATTTTAAAGGGTTCTTGGGGTTCAGTATATCCCAGGAAGCAAACATCCCCAGCAAATCCAGAGTCCCATAACAGCTGGGGCAGTTGTTTTATTATTTCTTGAAAATTAGGCAGCAGCTCCACGTCGTCTTCCAGGATTAGTATGTTATCCCAGTTATTTTCTTTTGCGATCAAGCAAGCGGATCGGTGGGAAAGTGTACAACCTCCTCGGGCAGCCCAGGTCAGATCTCGTTTCCTGCCACGAAACCATGGAAGTTTTCCGTATCCAGGTAGTTGTCGACCCATGGTCGCAGAAACTCGATGAATCTTGTCACTGGGAATGAGTTGGCTTGTTGCCGACTTAAAGGCTTCCCATCGATCTTTCCGTTCATCGAGATTAATTACTAGGACAGCATCAACATGGTTCCAGAATGAGGAGTTTATCATTATGCGTGTTCCCTGAGGCTGAAGGTAAAATAAGTCATGTTAATTGCGCTGAGTTACAGTTTTAATTTTGAAGTTCGTGCCTAAGATCGTAGGTCTATTAATTTATTTCAGCTGTGTCAGACTACAAGTCGGAGAGCTCTAACTTAACGGTGTCTAAGATGTTCCAGGAGCATTTACTTATCAGCGCTTTCTTATTTTTTGTAATAATTGTTTGTAGGTTAGTTGTGTAAATTGCCATAGAGGCCTAAAGGCCATATTGTAGAGTCGCCTTTCATGTTTAATCCCCCAACGGCTTCGGTTGCGACGATAAGCTAATCCGTGGTCTTGATCAAAAATGTGCTTTAGGAATTTTTTAAAGGTTTCATCCTTCAATGATGGTGGTTCTATGCCTCTGATAAACCAAGGTTCGTTGAGGATTTCGAGATAGAGGGTATCGTTCTGGTCGATTTCTTTGACCCTCTCTGTCACGGCTTCAAACGAATCATAGTCGTGGCAGTTTATAAATGCTTTTGAGTTGAAAGTCTTTGCTATGTGTGGATCGCCCCAATAAATGGGAATCGCATTTGATTGCGCAGCTTCGGCAAATTTTTCAGTTAAATAACCTGGAGTAGAACTATTTTCAAAAGCGATAACAAATTTGTGTTTAGATTGGAAAGCGATCTTATCTGAGACTGGTTTACCCACGTTATTGCGCCATTTACCACCTAAGTTGATCGTTTTATATTTTGATAATGCGTCGACAATTTGTACCCGCTCTTTAGCGCTGTCCTTTAGGTTGGAGACAACGTAGGCGCAGAAGGAATCTTTTTGGTTTAAGAGGCTCTCTGCGGGTGCTCTTTTCTGGCATAAAGCCTGATATGCGTGTCGATAGAGCTTGATCAGCGGTAGCCTGCAGTAGCGATCACCGAATTCGATCGGATCGAAGGCTAGCGCGTAATCGCTGATGTTGAAGTTCGGCGATACATTTTCGCCTGTCACATATATACGAATCCCCGTGTATTTGAGTACCTCGTTGTCGAGACAGGAATGAAACACATAGTCCGCATTATAGTCAGAAGTAAGCTCAATTCCGTATTCTTCTTTAATAAAGGGGAGTATTAAAGGAGTCACAAAAGCATCTGTTTTTCCTGCATCAACAATTGCGATACGTATTTTGGGCTTTAATTGCATATCAATATTCTAACTTGTAAAGAAATTATATAGCACATCCAATTGCTCCATAGAATGCACATACTCAAGCCTTTGATTACACCAACAATGACCATGGTACATGTCCTCTTTGCGAAGTATTGAATCTCCCCTCATTTTGTGTGGCGATTTCATGAAAGTAGTTTTTCTGGTCAGCTTACTATTGATAATTAATTTAGTGTATTTGGCAGTCAAATCGCTATGCCTGCAAAGTTCTAAAATATTGTTTTCTATCAAATCATCCTGAGCTTTGTTGGTTAATAGTATGCTCTCAATCCTTAAAGCTTTTGCGCGCTTGTATTTCCTTTGACCTAAAAAAGCATTTATATCAGGCCGTTGCATTTTTGGAAGGTAAATGAACTCGTCGGCATCGATGAAGCAGAGCCAGTCTGCTTTTCCGTCTAGCGCCATTTTTCCTATCGTGAGTTGCATGCGCTGAATGTTAGCCCAGTGTTGCCCTTCTAATGGTTCGTAATTAAAGGCATACGCGATGACACGTGGGTTATTAATTCCATTAATATGCGCTGAAGTGTTATCCGTGGAATTGTTGTCGAAAATGATTATTTGTGAGAATCCTAGTTTGATGTGATATTCGATCCACTCAGTTATCCGGTTTGAGTAGTTCTGTACCATTGTTATTATGCTTGATGGTAGTTGCTCATCTTTTTGTGAAAGCGTATCGAAAGGAGTTTTTAATGTGATGTCACGAGCGATCAAAACTTGTTTCAAATACAGGTCATACTTGTTCTGCTTCAAGTCTTCTGAATCAGAAATGATGATATAGAAATCATTTCTTTTTCTATGTAATATTACGCGAGTCGAAACGGTCTCTTTAAGTTTATTTTTTATTACTAAGTATTTAATATCTCTAGCACTAAAATGGTCTTCTAAGTATTGACCAAATAGTATAAATTTGTCGCTGCAATCTATGACATGATCATTAAAAATCAGAATTGAGTTGCTGGGGTTAATCATCTTTTAGACACGTCATTTAGCATCCATAGGTTCCGATGGAGACGGCTTACAATTTATTACGACCGTTTTTTGCTAGGTGCATTTCATACATTTTGACATCCTTCAACCAACGGCTTGATGCGATGATCGCGGCGCAAGCAAAACCATAGATGCCGCCTCTATACATTTTGGCGAGCAGTAGTTTTTTGGCGAAGTAGATGGGGAATCCAAATAGTATGCGGAGCTGCAGGAGCCCTTTAGATTTTAGTTTTGATTCGCGCGCAGAGTCAGAGCTGTAGCTGTTCATCTTCCCCATCTGATAAGCGATATCGGGAAAGGAGTAGTGCTCGAGTGCGCCGCTTAGCTTGATTGGCTTAATTTCTTTTGGGACCTTAAATTGATCCCAGACCCCATGGGCCGGCATCCGTATTAGCGACTTGGGGTAGAGCTTATTTCGCCAAGCGATATTGCATTTCGTCCAGACTTCTCCCTTTGGAACGGGTGGAACCGTGACTAATTTCAAGCTATAAATAGCGGGTGCTGGCACACCATCTTTAAAGAGCGCTTGGATTTGCTTAAGAAGTTCCTCACTGATAATTTCGTCGGCATCTAGGTCAAGCACCCAGTCATGGCTAGCGGCCTCTTCTCCATAGCGTTTTTGAAGACCTTGGCCTGCCCAATTTTTGACGATGACAGTGACGCCTGCATCTTCAGCGATCTGACGCGTGGCATCGGTCGAATTGGAATCGATGACAATGATCTCAGCGCCCAACTTCTGCACTTGATGAATGACTGCTCCTATCCTAGCGGCTTCATTCAGGGTTCGAATGTAGCAGCTGAGTGGAATGCTGTTGGTGTGTGTGTGTGTCATATTTAAGCTGCTTAAATGTGAGTGGCGATCTAGACTAAATTTTTATCGGTCAACTGCATGGCATTTATGCTCATCCATACGAATCCGTAAAAATGTGCTTACATTTGAGCTAAATGTGCCTACATAGGTTTTGGCAGCAGCAGCGATTTCGATACTTGCAAGAAAGTTTAGGTAGTCGAGCTGCTTTTCGTTACGAGATCTTCGCTTATTGATTCTATGATGGTAACCAGTTTGGTGCTCGCGTTCGAGCGTGTAGAAGCTGAGTTGCGGGTAATCTTGAACTAGTTGCCTGAAGTTATTATAGTCATCTGTTAGGACGAAGATACCCTCCACATCAGCTGTGGTCTGTAATCGTTCAATATATGCATGATGCGTGAATGGCTTGGCTTCCTTGATCTTATCGCCGCTTCTAATATGGATCGCCCCATATGTTTCTGGCAGTGCCAAATGTTGTTGGATGCTTTCAATCTGTCCACGAATCGAACTCTTCAGGCGCCAAGTCATGCTAGTGACTTCGCGGAAAATATCCATCGCGGTACCATTCAGTCCGATCGCATCGAGGCTGATCGGAGATGTGTCGAGACGATTCGCGTTCATACCAGACCAAATCTCGTAGCTTAGATAGTGACAACCGCAGAGCATTTTGACAACTGGTGCACCCGCTTTACGCAATTGAAATCTAAACTTAGGTGTTGGAAAACGGGGATTGAATACTCGATGGAGCGGGGAGGTTTGTTCTACGCAAAAGGGCTCAAAAAAATCTGTCCAGCCATGGTGAGTGGCAAAGTTAGCGTCCTTTGAGTAAAGCTGAAACTGTATGTTGTTTTGCAGGCAATAGACTATGCCCTGAAGCATGTTAACGTATTCAGCAAAAAACCCCGATCTGGAGCCCAAATGGTAAACTAACTTTTTAGGAAAAGCTTCGTTGATCCTTCTGTAGGTCTCTCGCTCGATAGGCATGAAAAATGGTAGAAGTAGTTAAATTTCAATATAAGTACCGTAAGTTTCAAGGCACATATTGTGTAAGGTGAAAGGGTTCTCGGGCTTCGTTGCGGGTAAGGGTATTTTTTGGTGCCAAACACTTAAAAGGTCGATCATTGAGGACGTGTCACTAACTGCGATTCTCCCCTCTGGAAATAACACTTCAAGTTGCTCAGCTACACCGCCGTGGCTATAAGCAGCGACCGGCTTGCCAATGGCGAGCGCCTCTAGAGTTACGCGGCCGAAGGCTTCGGGGTCGGTGGAGCAGGAGATGACTGCGTCGGAGACGGCCATCACTTCGCGCAGGTCGCTGCGGTGGCCGACTAGTGTGATGTCTTGTTCGAGTCCGGCGCCTTGTATCTCAGCCTTTACTTCCTTTAGGAAATCTAACTTCTTTGGGTGGGGCTCGCCGACGAGTAGGCCGTGTATGGGGATGCCTTGTTTTTTGAGTTCGGTAACAACTTGGATGAAGTCGAGTGGTCCCTTCCAGCGGGTAATGCGACCGGGGAGGGTGATGACGAATTTGCTATCAAGCTGCGGATATTGTTGGCGCCATTTTTCTAGCCAATTGGCCGAGGGTTGAAAGCCATAGGGGAACATCGCGGGATCTACTCCGCGGTGTATGACCGTCAGTTTTCCTTCTGGCACGTCGGGGTAGTTTTTGAGGACGTAGTCTTTAACGCTGTTGGAGACACAGATCACCTGTTCGCCACGGGTCATGATCTTAGAATAGGCGTTGACTGAATACATGCCGTGCACGGTGGTGATAAGGCGGGGGCGTGTGAGAGGGTCCATCTTGCGCCAGGCGAGGTAGGCAAGCCAGGCGGGGAGGCGGGAGCGCAGGTGGATGACGTCGGGACGCTCCTCCTCGAAGAGACGGCGAAGAGCTTTAACCTGCTTGAGTGAGCTGAGCCGCTTTTTATGAACGGGGAGGCTGATGTGGCGGCTGCCTTCGGCTTCGAGCTGTGCGACCAGGCGTCCTCCGTTCGAAATGACGATGGATTCGTGCCCTTGGTCGACTAGATATTTGCCCACCTCGAGCGTTCCGCGTTCGACGCCGCCAGTGTTGAGCTCTGGGAGGATTTGGATGACTTTCATGGCGAGATGCAGGATTAGAGAAATCGCTCTGCGACGATTTTTGCGATGCGCTCGGCTTCGTTTAGAGGGGAATGGTTTTTGAATGCGGCTAGATCGGCTTGGTTCTCTCGGTAGTTCATTAAGTAGCCATCTTGCTTGAGTGACTCTAAGCCGCATACGACTCTAGAACCAGTGGACTTCCTCGGTGTGGTGAGTAGCCCGACTTTCGCACCTGAGCTAAGTGCCTCATAAACCATGGAGACGCTATCTTCGGTCACCCAAACGTGAGCGGTCATTGAGAGTTCGCGTGGCAACCAGTCTTTGTCTGTCGCCTCGACGGGTATGACTTTGAGTTGCTCCTTTGACAATTTCTCTAGCTGTGCGGTCGTGCTCGGTGGTGTGCGCCGAGAGCTAGTGAGCGTCCACTGAATACTGGGGTTGGCGTCGAGTATTTGGGCGATCTGTTTAATTAGCATGCTTTCATCCCAGCCATGGTGCTCTGAGGGACCGCCGATGAGGAAGAGTCCGCTTTGCTGGTTTTTATGACTGCCAGGCTCGATCATATTCATCGCGCCTTTAGTTGTAATCACATTTGAGCCGCTGCGTAAGTCATGCTCTGGAGTAATGCACAGGTCATACAGACGAGTGAACCCTTTAGGTGGAGACATAATGAGAACGGAAGGTGCTTTTGTGGCACGGCTAGCGGCAAGTAGGGTCGAATGAGTTTGGCTGCCTGCTCCAATGATGAGGTCTGGATGCTGGAGTCTGGCAGCAGAGGGGAATTGCCCGCGTAATGCTTGCCACCATGACGCCTTGTCGGTGGCTACATTAATTTGTATGACCTGTAGCTCGACTAGACGTGATAAAGCGCGAATTAAGCCTGAGCTCTGATTTTCATGCCCACGCTTATTGTCGCTGACTTGCCAAATGATTATCGGATCGGACATCTTAAATCTCGGGTTGTGGCCTCGGTCGGCTCTGGGAGGAGCTTAATGCGATGCCATAAATCATATTCTTAATCGTGTCTCGAAGCCCTTCCTTTAAAATACGCTCGGTTAGATGTGAGCCGATAAAGTCCGCGCCTCCCGCAATGAGATAGTGTTTTTGAGACATAAAATTGTTGTTATTCAAGTCGCCCGCAGGCGGTAATGCGAACCTTTTGGAAAGTTTCTTCGATTTTACGCTCGTAAAGAAATCAAATTCGGGTATTGAGTCGAGGATTGCTATGACAAGGACTGCTACAGGAAAACTGGAAGGGCTGGAAGGCTTCGAAAAACTCGATATCGGT
>Ga0209502_10000647_pt1 | contig 36049 bp, 36 predicted proteins | sample ArcticOcean_MG_C_10_FD_187442 | JGI IMG/M metagenome (GOLD analysis project Ga0209502, IMG submission 187442) | Marine microbial communities from western Arctic Ocean - ArcticOcean_MG_CB11_90 (SPAdes) (version 2) | ecosystem: Environmental > Aquatic > Marine > Oceanic | place: Arctic Ocean... | reverse complement strand
AATGGGCATTTTTGCGGCCAACCAACAAGGTGTGGATGGTGCTATCTTCCAAATGATTAGCCATGGCTTTATCTCGGGTGCGTTGTTTCTCTGTGTTGGCGTCATTTATGACCGTATTCACACCCGCGACATCGACGCATATGGTGGCTTGGTTAATAGGATGCCTAGCTATGCATTGATCTTCTTGTTTTTTACGATGGCCAATGTGGGTTTGCCAGGTACCTCGGGGTTTGTGGGCGAGTTCCTAACCCTGATGGGGATTTTCCAAGTTAATACTTGGGTGGCACTGTTTGCAGCGTCCGGGGTGATATTGTCAGCCGCCTATGCGCTTTGGCTTTACCGCCGGGTGGTATTGGGCGACCTGATTAAAGAAAGTTTGAAATCTATTACAGATATGGGACGGCGTGAGAAGATAATTTTTGCACCGCTCGTTGTGATGACCCTGCTCTTGGGGGTATATCCTGCACTTATTCTTGATATTATTGGGCCGTCTGTGGCTGCCTTGGTTGAAACCTATCACAGCAATGTGGCCGCTCATGGGATAATGAGTGCGGCTGCATCAACTGCGTCCCACTAAAGGGGAATTAGGAATATGATCGCGTCTGATTTTTGGACTGTTCTACCTGAGGTTCTTTTATCGCTCTATGCGATGCTGGCTTTGGTCGTTTTTGTATACTCGGGCAAGGATAAACACGCGGTTCTTTCCATCTGGTTGACCAGTGGGGTATTCCTGCTGTTGGCCGCAATCATTGGGCTGAGTAACGCGCCTGAAACGGTCTCTTTTAATGGAATGTTTGTAGAAGATAACTTTGGGCGCTTTGCCAAGGTTGTAATTTTGCTGTCTGCGGCCATTGTGCTAGTAATGGGTCAAGACTATGCCTCCAAACGTGATATGTTAAAGTTTGAGTATCCTTTGTTGGTTGCGTTGTCGGTGGTTGGCATGATGGTTATGGTCTCAGCGGGTAGTCTTTTAACCCTCTATATGGGTCTTGAATTACAATCTTTGGCGCTCTACGTGATTGCGGCTTTCCGTCGTGACAACGCTAGATCCACTGAGGCTGGCCTGAAATATTTTGTGCTAGGGGCATTGTCCTCTGGTCTGCTGCTTTATGGCTCATCATTGGTGTATGGCTTTGCTGGCACCGTGAAATTTGAGGGTATTATGCAGGCTACCCAGGGTGAAAATCTGTCCACTGGGCTGCTTCTAGGGCTGGTATTTGTTATCTCTGGTATGGCATTTAAGGTATCGGCCGCACCGTTTCACATGTGGGCGCCTGACGTTTATGAAGGAGCGCCAACGCCTGTGACCGCTTTTTTCGCAACCGCGCCGAAGATGGCGGCCATGGGCCTGTTTGCCCGAGTGGTGCATGATGCATTTGGTGGCGTGATTGGCGATTGGCAGCAGATTGTGGCTGTTTTGTCGGTGGTTTCAATGTTCTTGGGCTCTGTGGCGGCGATTGGTCAACGCGACATCAAACGATTGATGGCATATTCTTCGATTGCTCATATGGGTTTTGCACTTATGGGCTTGGCGTCAGGCATCGCTTTTGGTGTGCAAGCGATGCTTATCTATATGACAATCTATGTTACAATGAATATTGGCATGTTTGCCTTCATCCTCTCGATGGAACGTGAAGGCCAACCGATCAGCGATATAGCAGCACTAAATATGTATTCAAAGCAAGAGCCGCTAAAGGCGCTATGTGTTGGCGCCTTAATGTTCTCAATGGCGGGTGTTCCACCGCTTGTAGGATTCTTTGGGAAATTTTACGTGCTACGTGCTGCTTATGAAGCTAATATGGCTTGGCTTGCTGTTGTGGGCGTTGTGGCTTCGGTTATTGGCGCGTTTTATTATATCCGCATCGTGTACTTTATGTACTTCGGTGAGGCGAGTGAGCCTCTGGACGCCAACCCTCCGCGCAGATTGCATATTATCTTGGTTGCTGCGGCCGCCTTGATGATTGCAGGCACGTTCTTTAGCTTGTTTGGTATTGAGACTTTGGCGCAAATTGCAGCGGAATCTCTTGCAAATTAATATGCCAAATTGCATGACCGCCACTATTATTGATCAGGCCAGTTCTACCATGGACTTGGCTCGTTCTTATGATGGCGCTAAAGGTTATCCTCATTGGATTATGGCGCGCACCCAAACTCAAGCACGAGGCCGTCACGGTCGACCGTGGCTAAGCTCCGAAGGAGCCTTTGCAGCCAGCTTGGTGATGCAGCCGTATTGTCCACCAGCCATCGCGGCACAACGTTCATTTGTGGCTGCCTGTGCGCTACGCCGCGCACTTTCAACCTACGTAGATGCCAGCTCTTTGACACAGAAATGGCCTAATGATGTATTGCTCAATGGCGGCAAAGTCGCCGGTATTTTGTTAGAATCCTCTGGCTCGGGCTTCAGTGTCGACAGGCTCACGATTGGGATTGGTGTTAATCTGGGCAATGCGCCCACGGATGTATCCGATGCCAGTTTTACGCCAGTGGGCTTGGCGGATGTGATTCACCAGACTGTCCCTGCTGAAACTTTTCTTGAGGTCTTGGCCGCAGAGTTTGCAGAGGTGGAGCATAAGCTTAGGATGACTGGGTTTGGGGAGATTCGCGCAGAATGGACTGCCCATGCAGCTCGCTTGGGTCAAGTGATCACCGCCCGCACAAGCCACGAAGAGCATACTGGGAGCTTTGAAGGCCTGGACGAGACTGGGAACCTGATACTGTTGACGCCAGGCGGTAAGAGGGTCATACCCGCCGCTGACGTTTACTTTTAGGGTTTAAAGTGATGCTGCTCGCAATCGATTGCGGAAACACAAACACAGTTTTTTCGATATGGGACGGCAATCAATTCATTTCGAATTGGAGGATTGCAACTTCTCATAAGCGTACGGCTGATCAATATTACGTTTGGTTGAAAACACTTATGTCGCTCGACGGTATACAACATGAGATTGATGAGATGGTCATTTCATCAACCGTACCGCGCGTGGTATTTAACCTTAGGGTCTTAGCAGATAAATATTTTGGCACTCGGCCCTTGGTGGTTGGGCGGTCTGATTGTCGCCTGCCTATTTTGGTGCGTGTTGATGCGGGCGCTGCCGTTGGACCCGATCGCTTGGTTAATACTGTGTCAGGGTTTGATCTGTTCGGTGGTGATCTTATTATTGTGGACTTTGGTACCGCAACCACATTCGACGTGGTCGATAGTGATGGTGCCTATATTGGTGGCTGTATTGCACCTGGCGTAAATCTGAGTTTGGAGGCCCTGCACCAAGCGGCGGCGGCCCTACCGCATGTCGACATCACTATACCGCAAAGCGTGATTGGTAAAAATACCGTGGCTTGTATGCAATCGGGCATATTCTGGGGCTATGCGGGGCTTGTGCGTGAGATCTGTGACCGCATAAAATCCGAACATGCCCGTCCTATGAAAGTTATATCAACGGGTGGCCTCGCGCCGCTGTTTCAACAATCAGTACATCTGTTTGATACGTTTGAAGATGAGCTGACAATGCACGGTTTGACCGTGATCCATCAATTCAACAAGGATATTTAATGAGTCAAAATCGTTTGATGTACCTCCCTATCGGTGGTGCCGGTGAAGTGGGAATGAACTGTTATGTCTATGGTTACGGGCCTCGTGATAAAGAGCGATTGATTGTCGTAGACTTGGGGGTCACATTTCCAGATATGGATGGATCCCCAGGTGTAGATTTGATTATCCCTGATATTGCGTGGCTCGAAGCACGCAAAGAGCGAATTGACGGGGTGTTTATCACCCATGCCCATGAAGACCATGTTGGTGCTGTTGGTCATACCTTTAAAAAGCTAAGCGCTCCAATCTATGCGCGGTCTTTCACGGCAAATATAGCGCGACGCAAGCTTGAAGAGCATGGCGTGGCTGGAAATGCAGTTACGGTGATTGGCGCTTGGCCTGATCAGGTTAAGCTTGGGCCCTTTAAAGTTGGATTTTTGCCAATTAGCCACTCAATCCCTGAAAGCTCAGGCTTAGTCATAGACACGCCTGACGGTCGCATCGTCCACACGGGTGATTTCAAACTAGACAAAACCCCACTTGTAGGTGAGGGTTGGGACCCTGTGCTGTGGGGCGAAATTGCTAAACCAGGCGTTAAAGCTTTGGTTTGTGACAGTACAAACGTATTTTCTCTGTCTCCTGGCCGATCTGAATCTACCTTGGGTGACAGCATCACTAAATTGGTATCCTCAGCTAATCAGTTAGTGATTGCGACCACGTTTGCGAGCAACGTAGCGCGAGTTAAAACTTTGGCTGAAGCTGGCCGTAGAGCGGGGCGTTCAATTTGTTTGATGGGCCGCGCCATGAATAAAATGGTAGAAGCCTCACTTGAAACAGGTGTTCTGTCTGATTTTCCGCCAGTTATCAGTCCTGAAGAAGCTCTGGATGTTCCGCGAGGTAACCTGATGTTCTTGGTGACTGGCAGCCAGGGAGAGCGCCGCGCTGCGTCGGCTCAATTGGCCAACGGTAAATATCGTGGACATAAATTGAAGGAAGGTGACCTGTTTTTATTTTCCTCCAAAACCATTCCAGGAAATGAACGTGGCGTGATTAAAATCATCAACCAACTCTCTGAAATTGGAGTGGATGTGGTTGATGACGACACTGGTGCATATCATGTATCGGGCCATGCCAACCGCCCAGATCTTGAGGTGATGCATGCGTTGATGCAGCCGCAAATACTGATCCCTATGCATGGTGAACACCGCCATTTACGCGCCCACGCCAATTTGGGAAAAGCTAAGGGCTTGGCCTCGATTGTGGCAGTAAATGGGATGGTAATCAATCTTTCTGGAAATGCGCCCAAGGTGGAGGAGTTTGTTGAAACTGGCAGGACCTATATCGATGGATCTGTGCAGATTGGGGCTTTGGATGGAGTTGTGCGCGATCGTATCCGTATGGCACTGAACGGGCATATAATGGTCAGTATAATTTTAGATGATGATGGACCATTAGGAGAGCCTTGGTGCGAAATCAAAGGCCTATCAGAGATAGGTAATAGCCGCGTTGGTTTGACAGAAGTTCTGGAAGAAGATCTCAACCAATTCATGATGCGCGCAGGCCATAAAACATTGAATGATGATACTAAACTAGAAGATGAGCTGCGGCGCATTGCACGTCATTCTGCATATTCTGAGATTGGTAAAAAACCAGAAGTAACTGTGGTGATCAGCCGTCTGTCATAACTTTAAAAATTATACATATTGATTAAAATACTTCACTAAAAATTAGCGTCCCCGACTACTTAAGCAGTCGGGGACGTAGCATAGGCTGAAATCGTGTGGTGCAAATATTAGCCTATCTAATTGATAACTAAACATCATTGGTGCTTTGGGGTAGGCCAATGAACCTTACAAAAAATCGCTTCCCATTCATTAAGAACGCGCAAGACCCAAATCTTACAGTTACGGTAACTAAGTTTCGGCTGTGTCCTCGACGTTTGTGTGTCCATTTCCCAGATCAGCGGCTAGATCTTTTATAGTTACAGTAGGGTCTGGCATCTCATCACCCTTTAGGCTGTCGCCCTTAGGGATTAGCGTTTTGCCTTCGTATATCAAACGTTCTGTAAAACTCTGCACAATAAAATTTGGCAGACCTTGGTCGAGAACAGCTGGCCCACGATTGTTGCGGTTATTATTGTCTCTACCACGTCCCCTACCGCCACGCAGATTTTCTGATGGCTCGCGCTCTTGAACTTCAGTCTTTGGTTGTCCATTAATATCAGAATCAACTGGGATAAGTGCTGAAACTTCTACAGTTTCAGCCGACTGTTGTGGCGTTTGTTCCATTTTTGGCTTCTTGTTTTGCCCACCGCGGGTACGCTTAATAACTGGTTTTTTTACTGTTTCAGCCGATGGCGTAGTTTCAGTTGCCATAGCATGTTCCATTCGTGGAACTTCCATTTTCACTAAACGTTCAATATCTGCAAAATTTTTGTCGTCACGTGGTGTGCAAATCATCATTGCTGTGCCAAGTTTGCCCGCGCGGCCTGTGCGGCCAATGCGATGAACATAATCCTCAGCATGGCTGGGCACATCGTAGTTGAACACATGGCTCACATTGGGCACATCCAAACCACGCGCTGCTACATCAGACGCTACCAAGAAGCGGAGGGCGCCGGAGCGGAAGTTATCTAATGTTTCCATGCGCTTTGATTGCTCTAGATCCCCATGAATTGGAGCGGCATCTAGACCATGTTTTTGCATTGACTTAGCTACCACATCTACATCCATCTTACGATTACAGAAGATGATTGCATTGGTGCATTTTTTGGCTTCGCTCTCTATTATTCCACGCAACAATGCACGTTTTTCGGTAGCTTCGTGATCTTTGCGGCTTGCTTTAAACATCACCACAGATTGTGTGATGGTCTCAGAAGTAGAAGCGGCGCGTGCGACTTCAACCTTGGCTGGAGAGGAAAGAAAAGTATTGGTGATGCGTTCGATCTCTGGCGCCATCGTAGCACTGAAAAATAACGTCTGACGGGTAAAGGGCGTCAGGCTAAAAATTCGTTCGATGTCTGGGATGAAACCCATATCAAGCATTCTGTCGGCCTCATCTACCACCATGATCTGAACACCTGTTAGCAGAAGCTTACCTCGTTCAAAATGGTCCAACAGACGGCCCGGTGTGGCAATCAAAACGTCAACGCCACGATCAATTAGTTTATCTTGTTCCTTGAAACTCACACCACCGATTAACAGTGCTTTTGTCAGCTTGCTGTATTTTGAATAGGTATCAAAATTCTCGGCCACTTGGGCCGCCAATTCTCGTGTGGGACAAAGTACCAAGCTGCGTGGCATGCGTGCGCGGGCTCGTCCGCGGTCCAACAATGTTATCATTGGCAATGTGAAACTTGCAGTTTTTCCCGTTCCAGTTTGGGCTATGCCCAAAACATCTTTACCTTCCAGGGCGGGAGGGATAGCTCCAGCCTGAATTGGGGTAGGTGTTTCATAGCCGGCGTCGGCAATGGCTTTTAGGACTTTGGTGTCCAGATTTAGATCAGTAAATTTTATCATGTATGTCCAATGAGATGAGCCGCTACAAGTTCTTTTGAGCGGCAAGTGTGGGACGCATGTCAACCGCGCCCATCGGTCTGTTGGTCAGATACCAGCGAGTTCGGTATAAGAGATATTGATCTTTAGGTCAAACCCGCATGATAGCAATCGATTTCCAGGTCTATGTGGTGGGATTTCTGCGCCGATATTTCGAACATATTTACGTTTAAATCATCATTTCTTTGGTCGCATTTAAAGCTACGTCAGGGTAGTCACGTGCAACTCTGTCGATATCCCATTGCAGACGAGTTAAAAAGACCATGTCACCATCATTGTCGATTGCCATGTGTTGTTTGTTGCTTTGGGCAAAGGCTTCCATTTTAGGCTGAGTACCAGACACCCAGCGGGCAGAGGTGAACTGGCTCTGCTCCATGTGTACCGGTAAGCCATATTCGAGTTCAATCCGACTAGCCAAAACTTCAAATTGCAACGCTCCGACAACGCCCACGATAAAGCCTGAGCCAATCATAGGTTTGAAAACCTTGGCCGCGCCTTCTTCTGAAAATTGCATTAGGGCCTTTTCCAGGTGTTTGGCTTTGAGAGGATCTCCTGCACGCACAGTTTGCAGTAACTCAGGCGCAAAACTCGGGATACCCGTCACGCGGAGTACTTCCCCCTCAGTTAGTGTGTCACCAATGCGCAGCTGCCCATGATTTGGGATTCCAATGATATCACCAGCCCAGGCTTCCTCAGCAAGTTCACGGTCTGCTGCCAGAAATAACACAGGATTGGAAATCGACATTTGTTTTTTGCTACGGACATGGGTTAATTTCATACCACGTTTAAAATGACCTGAGGCAATCCGTAAAAAGGCAACGCGATCTCTATGCTTGGGGTCCATATTAGCCTGTACCTTGAATACAAAACCAGCAACTCTAATTTCTTCTGGAGCAATATAACGTGGCTCCGCTTTTTGTGGTTGGGGTTCGGGGCCAAAATCAGCAATCCCTTGCATCAACTCTTGCACTCCAAAGGAGTTGATAGCAGAGCCAAACCAGATCGGTGTCATTGTTCCGTCGAGTAGGGCTTGCTGGTTGAGCTTGGGTAGCAATTCGAGAGCCATCTCAATTTCTTCTAAAAATATTGATAACAAATCTGCAGGCACATGCTCTGATAGGGCGGGGTCATCCAATCCTTTTATTTTTATAGATTTAGAAATTTTATTGCGGTCTGCGCGGTCCATCAATTCGAGCCGGTCACGCAGTATATCATAGGTACCAATAAAGTCGCGGCCCCGGCCAATGGGCCAGCTAGCTGGGCTTACATCAATAGCCAAGCTTTCTTGGATCTCATCAATAATATCAAATGTATCGCGACTTTCTCTGTCCATTTTATTACAAAATGTCAGGATTGGCAGGTCCCGCATCCGGCACACTTCAAAAAGTTTTTGTGTTTGGCTTTCAACTCCTTTGGCTCCATCAATGACCATAACAGCCGCATCTACCGCTGTGAGGGTACGATATGTGTCTTCAGAGAAATCAGAGTGACCGGGTGTGTCTACGAGGTTAAACCTATAATATTTAAAGTCAAAAGACATCGCTGATGCTGACACAGATATACCGCGCTCTTGCTCCATTTTCATGAAATCTGATCGCGTTCGTCGCGATTCGCCTTTGGCCCGCACCTGGCCCGCCATTTGGATCGCGCCCCCATAGAGAAGAAATTTTTCTGTTAACGTAGTTTTGCCTGCGTCGGGATGACTTATGATGGCAAAAGTGCGCCGACGTGCAATTTCGGACGGTAGGGTTGATCGGTTTTCTAACATGTGGGGCGTATAGGTTGGGATGAAGCTATTAGCAAGAAACCTAACCCTTAACCTTGGCAAAAAAATTTGTACTTAAAACTGGTGTGAGGTTAATGGCTCACGGTCAATTAATGGGGGCGGTTTAACTTGGATTAAGCGATGCAACAGCATTCGTGCTCTGGTAGAATAAGTAAAAACTAGGCTGAGGTAATGAAATAAAATTACGAAAGTAAGAGCCAAACCCTCGGCAACCCAATTGACAGTTTAGCATCTTACAAAATTTAGTGACTTCACTAGTTTGCCATAGTTATGCAGCCCTTTGCATTACGTTCCTTTGCTAATAGGCCATATGTAATCAGAATGTTTGACAATGCATTTTTATACCGAAGTATTAAAGCATTATTAAAAGACGTAAGTTTATTAATTTAGAATTTATCTAGATATATATCTATATTGTACGGAGTAATTCATGTTTATGTATAACTGTTTTAAGCCGGACGTTGCCGGCCGTTTGATTTGCGTAGTAGCTATAAATGAAATGGGGGGGGGATATAGACAATGGACATGGGGATTTCTGGCAAAAAAGCCGTTATTTGTGCATCTTCAAAGGGGTTGGGGCGCGGTTGCGCAGAAGCTTTGGCCGCCGAAGGTGTTAATTTGGTTATCAATGGGCGTAACCCGGAGGTGCTTGAAGTTACTGCAGCGGAAATTCGCGCAGCGTATGGCGTAGATGTCAAAACAGTGGCTTGCGATGTAACTACAGCCGAAGGCCAGTTGCTAATTCTCGAAGGAGCTGGCCAAGTTGATATTTTAGTTACCAATGCTGGTGGACCGCCTCCTGGCATTTGGTCTGATTGGGATAGGAATGATTTTATTGCTGCTCTAGATGCCAATATGTTAACCCCGATTGCGTTAATGAAAGCCTGTTTGCCTGGCATGATGTCAATTGGCTGGGGCAGGGTTGTGAATATAACCAGCCAATCTGTAAAAGCTCCAATTGCAGTTTTGGGCCTTTCCAATACTGCGCGTACAGGCCTAACAGGCTACGTTGCTGGTACGGCGCGTCAAGTGGCAGACAAGGGCGTGACAATAAACAATTTACTGCCCGGAATTCATGCAACTGATCGGGCAGTTTCTTTGGATAATGGCGTTATGCAGGATAAGGGCATCTCTATGGAGCAGGCTCAAAAGCAACGTCAATCCTCTATCCCCGCGGGGCGTTACGGGACTGCTGAGGAATTTGGGGCCGCTTGCGCATTTTTATGTTCACAGCATGCGGGCTATATCGTTGGGCAGAACATCTTATTGGATGGTGGCGGCACCAACGCTACGATTTAGCAGAACAGTTGTTGCACAGTCTTTCATTTTGGAGCAGATGCTGTTGAGGCGAACTGTTGCTAATTGCTCCTATGGGATTTAGATAACTAGAGTATTTTTGTAAGTTAGGCGCGTTCTCTTGTCGAAACCAAGGCTTGAAATTCGAAATTTGTCACGTCAGTTTGACGCGCGTATGGCAGCAGATGATGTTTCCCTAACTTTACAGTCTGGACAGGTGACCTGTTTGTTGGGGCCATCTGGGTGCGGGAAATCAACCACGCTGCGCATCGTTGCTGGCGTAGAGCGTCAAGACAGTGGCGAGATCCATGTTGATGGTGCACTAGTCTGTGATGGAACCCGTAGCTTGCCGCCTGAGCACCGCAATATTGGCATGATGTTTCAAGATTTTGCATTATTCCCGCATTTATCAGTTTTAGAAAATGTGGCTTTTGGTTTGCGTGGCGCCAACTCAGCGCGCAAAACCCGTGCGCATGAGATGCTTGAGCGGGTTGATTTAAACGGGTACAGCGCAAAAATGCCCTATGAATTATCTGGTGGAGAGCAACAACGGGTGGCTTTGGCACGCGCTGTTGCACCGCGCCCAAAAATTATGCTGTTAGATGAACCTTTTTCGGGGCTTGATGACCGCCTACGCGATGGCATCCGAGATAAAACCTTGCGTGTTCTGCGTGAGGATGGTGCCGCTGTTCTGATGGTGACGCATGACCCTGCAGAAGCTATGAAAATGGCGGATGAGATTGCGCTAATGCGCAGCGGCAGGATTGTACAAAAAGGCGCACCCTATACGATTTATAATTCACCAAGTGATCGAGACGCAGCAGCATTTTTTAGTGATATTAATGTTATGACTTGCAAAGTTGAAAGTTCATTGGCCCAAACCCCCTTTGGTAAGTTTTTTGCACCTGGGCATCCAGATGGAACGATCCTAGATATAGTCATCCGCCCGCAACATATACGCATTGATTTTGATCGAGCTGGCCAAGGTCCAACTTCCAGCGACGCGATGGGCCAAGCGGCAAGCGCCAATGTGCATCGCGCACGGTTTTTAGGGCAAAATTCTCTGGTAGATTTCAAACTGAAGGATGGGCCCTTCCTTACAGCGTCAATTCCATCCGTGTTCTTGCCAAAGCCAGGCACGCCATTTTGGCTTCTAGCACCGCGTAAACATTGTTACGTGTTTCCAAGGCTTGCCTAGTTTGAGGTGCGCACTGAGTTTCTAGCCTTATTCCAAGATAAGTAATCTACCAAAGTCTTTCCTGGTTCATCAACGAAGGCCGCAGGCATTGCGCCTAGACTATCAATTTGATCGACACGTAGGGTCACAAATTCACTTGCTGTCTCGTTCCAAGCTGCTAGCGTCCAAAGCCTGCCCCAATAATCTAGAGCTAACGGGCGCAGCTTGTAGACATCTCCTCTTAAGCTGATTTGCATTTTTTGTCGTGCCCTAATGGATTGCCGTAGCTTGGGCATATATTTAAAGCCACGAGCGGCATCAGCAAAAGGGTAGGTGGCAAAGGACCAGCCTGAGGCTGCAGCGCGGTCCTCGGGTAAGACACCATCGATCCTGCTGGATAGGGCCTTAGCAGCATTGGCCAATTCTGTGTCATCGCTTTCACCTACCGCAGCCAATCCAAGATGTAGGGCTTCAAGCTCGGTTTTGGTAAGGTTTAACGCAGGAAGCGTATAGGCTGCTGTAATTTGATAGCCAACGCCTCGTTCACCGCGGATTGGAACACCCGATGCGGCCAATGTATCCATATCCCGGTACAACGTGCGCAGGGATACTCCCACAAGGGCTGCTAAATCGCATGCGCGATAGAGATTTCCGTCGCGTATAATTTGAATCAATGAGAAAAGCCTGTCTTTACGTGTCATACTGACATAATAGTGGCAGTTGAGATCCTCAGCAATGTTAAAATGTTAGGAACGCACTTTCTGCCAGGCGATAACTGGCTTAGAAGTATCTAACAGTTAATTTAAGGATAGTTGATATGACCCCTGCATTCCTCACAAACATTCCGCCCATGGGCTATTTAGTTATAGCGCTAGTTGTTTTGGTTCTATTTGGCCGTGGTAAAATTTCTGCTATGATGGGCGAAATGGGTAAAGGCATCACTGCGTTCAAGAAAGGCGTGAGTGACAGCCAACAAGAGATTGAAGAAGCTGCCTCTGACAGCGCTAAAGACGTGACGCCCGAAGAAAAAAAAGAAAAATCATAATCACTATCACTCACCTGATGTAAGGGAGATTCTCGATGTTTGGATTGGGATGGGCTGAGATTATGGTAGCTGCCGTTGTTGGCTTGATCGTAATTGGACCCAAAGAACTGCCAGTCGTATTCCGTAAAATAGGACAATTTGTTGGTAAAGCCAAGGGTATGGCGCGTGATTTTAGTCGGGCTATGAACGATGCCGCTGACGACTCGGGCATGAAAGACGCAATGGATTCAATGCACTCCCTAAAAGATGGGGTGCGTAGTGTGACGGATCCTACGACAAAGTGGAAGGATTTTGCACCTGGATCTGAAACTAACAAACTTGCGGAAGAGCGCGCCGAAAAATCAAAGAAAATGCACGACGCAATGGCAGTTAAGGCTCAAGTGCGTTTGGATGCCGCAAAAGTTGCAAATGGCGCTGCAGAATCCTCCATTGCTCCGGAAGAGGTTGGAAAGTTACAGTCGAAGAAGCCTGCTCTAAAAAAATCAGTTGCGGCCAAGGCGCCGGGCAAATCTACCGTGGAGAAAAAAGCTTCAGCTGTTTCTAAGAAAGTGGTGATTAAGAAAAATGCTGCAAACAAAACAGCCACTAAACCTGGTAAAACCACATGAGCAGTGAAGATAAAACTTTAGATGATTCTTCCGCGCCCTTGATTGAACATTTGACCGAACTTAGGACTTGTCTTATTCGCGCGGCTCTAGCCTTTATCGTTGGATTATTTGCTTGTTTCTTTGTCGCAGAATATATTTTGAACTTTTTAGCTGAACCAATCGCACAGATCTTGCGCAATCGTGGCGAGATTGCCCAGTTGATATTCACAGCACCACAAGAAAAGTTCTTTGTATTGATCCGAATATCGGTAATTTTTGGTCTTGGCGTATCCTCTCCTTTCATTGGCTACCAATTATGGAGGTTTGTAGCGCCCGGCCTTTACAAGGCGGAAAAAAACGCATTTTTGCCGTTTATCATTGCGTCGCCGCTTTTATTTATACTTGGTGCTGCCTTCGCACATTATGTAGTAAGCCCGTTGGCCTTAAACTTTTTCATTGGCTATGCGGACATAATGCCAACAGTGACTGCATTGATCACCGGAACCGAACTCCAAGTTAATGATACGGCCCTTAAAACTCGATTTTTGGGCTCTGTACGCGAGACCTTAGACGTAGTGTTGAAATTTATAATGGCGTTTGGAGTCTGCTTCCAGCTGCCGGTTTTACTCACACTTATGGGAAAAGCGGGTTTGGTCTCCGCTGTGGGCCTCCGAGCTGTCCGAAAATATGCCATTGTGGCCATCTTGATCTTGGCAGGCATTGTGACGCCACCAGATGTGGTGACACAGGTTATATTGTTTGTGGTTGTTTATGGACTTTACGAGATTTCAATCTGGTTAGTAGTTTATGTCGAAATAAAACGGAACGCTTTCCTCAAAGAACAGGGTGTGTCGGACGAAGATTTATTCGGTGACGAGGACGATGAAAGAGATTTGAAATGACCCAAGATCCTCTGAACCGGATAGCCTTGGCGCTTGAGAGGATGTCACCCATACCACTTATGAGCCCAGATTTTAATCAAGTTGACGCGTTTCTGTGGCATACAAGCCCAGACCAACTTGAGCCAATAGCAACGGTTTCGCGGGTAGATCTCAGTCTTCTTGTTGGCATTGATCGGTCTCGGGATACACTGCTGAATAATACCAGTCGTTTTTCTAATGGAATGCCTGCAAACAATGCTTTACTGTGGGGAGCACGTGGTATGGGGAAATCGTCGCTAGTGAAGGCAGTGCATGCGGACATACTACGCCAAGGGCTGCCTCTAAAGATGGTTGAATTGCAACGCGAAGACTTACCTTCCGTGACCCGTCTTTTAACTCTGCTGCGTGAGGCGCCTTTCCGGTTCTTACTTTTCTGTGATGACCTGTCTTTTTCACATGACGATCAGCAGTATAAATCACTTAAGGCGGTTTTGGATGGTGGCATTGCTGGCCGCCCGGAAAATGTGATTTTCTATGCTACGTCAAACAGGCGCCATCTTATGCCACGTGACATGATCGAGAATGAAAGCTCTGGCGCGATCAACCCTGGTGAAGCCGTGGAAGAAAAGGTTAGCTTGTCAGACCGGTTTGGCCTCTGGCTGGGATTTCATCCCTGTGATCAGGATCAGTACTTGCAAATGATAAAGGGATATTGCGCTGCACATTTTGTAAACGTAGAGCCTGACGTGTTACAGGCGGAAGCCATAGAATGGCAAGCTACCAGGGGGTCACGATCTGGGCGTGTGGCTTGGCAGTTTTTTGTTGATCTTGCTGGGCGTCATGGTGTTGCAATATAATCTGTTTGGGCCAGACCCTCAAATATAATTGTCGGGATCAACCGATACTAAGCCTTTCCGTACTTCGAAATGTAAGAAAGACGGCGTGCCTGTACCCACTTTGGCAATTTTTTGACCACGGTTCACCCGATCACCTTTTTTAACTGTGAGCCCATCAATATTTGTGTACACGGTCAAAATTCCATCCGCATGTTTGATTACCAAAATAGGTACGCCATCTGTATCTTTGGTAACGGCGGCAACGATGCCGTCGTCAGCAGCAACAACAGAACTGCCGGATTTCGCGTTGATATCAATACCCTCATTTTCCCCTTTTTTATAGCTGCGGATGATGTTTCCTGAGACTGGACGTACGAAGAGCGCATCTATGCTAGAGGCCGCGGTAGCCTTTCCAGTATCGGCAATACGGACGCGAGTTGTTGTTGATGAAGCTGTTTTGGCTTGTAAGTCTACCTGCGGTTGCGGTCTTGTACTGCTTGGCGGTGTGGGTATTTGGCTACCTTGCCCTGGTGCGCTGATATTTGATGCAGTGTTGCCTGTGACAGGTATTAATAAATACTGTCCAGGACGCACATTCATTTCTGTGTCAAGACTATTCCAGTCAGCCAGAGTATCTGCTGACACGTTGTAGAACCGTGCGATAGTGAAAGCAGTCTCGCCAGTGATAACCTGATGTCGTTTTGGTTCAACTCTGGTAAGCTTGTTTGCCGCGGGGCTAGGATCATCCAAAAGTTCGCTAATATCAACAACTGTCGGCGTTAAAGGTTTACCAGTGGCATCACTCGCCACGACGCTTGGGGGCAGCGCAATAATCTCGCCATGGCGTAAAACAGCCTCTTGTGAGATTCCGTTGTAACTTCCCAGAACTTCTGAATCTGCATTGATGCGTTCAGCCAAGTCACCAATTCGATCCCCATTTTTTGCCACAACCACTTGGTAGTTTGGAAAAGTGATCACACCGCGTTCATCTGGATCTGGGCGGTTGGCCACAGCACTATTTGCGGCGGAAGATGTATCTAAGCGGCCACCGAGTTGATCACGCATATCAAAATCAAAGTCGCCTGAACAACCTATTAGACCAATAAATACCATTAGGTGCATTAATCGAATCTTTTTGAAATCAAATTTCATTTGGCTCTTACCTAACCTTTTTTGACTTATAATAACCACTTTTAGAAATCGTTCTTACCCAGACCTTCTAACAGGGGTACAAATCGTACGGACCTTAACTCGTGATATGTTAACCCATCTTTAGTTTTTAGAATTTTAACCAAGGTCTGTACTTTATCTGACTGCCCAACTGGTAATACCATAATACCACCTATGCGCAATTGTTCCAGCAGTGGGCCAGGAGGATCTTCACTCGCGGCAGTCAATAAAATTTTGTCAAAGGGTGCTTGTTCTGGAAGGCCATGGCTGCCATCGGCACTAAATACAGTGATGTTGGTTATATCTTCTACTTCGAAAAGAGCGCGTGCGGCGCGAACCAATTGGTTATGGCGATCCACGGTGTAGACCCGCCGAGCTAATTGGCTGAGTATGGCGGCTTGATAGCCGGACCCGGTTCCTATTTCTAAAACCTTATCACGAGGTTGCACGTCTAGTGCTTCAGTCATCAAGGCCACAATTGAGGGCTGCGAAATTGTTTGACCACAGGCAATTGGTAGAGGCGTGTCTTCATAGGCTCGTTCTTCGAATGTACCCCGTATATATTTTCTGCGGTCCACGTGTTCCATGGCATTAAGCACACGTTTATTTGTCACACCGCGCGAGCGTAACGAAAACAAGAATTGCATTTTGCGTTCTGCTTCGCTGATCATGGATTAGCCCAATGTATGGGCCAAGTGGCCCAGTTGATCATGTGCTGTTAAATTTGCGCGCATAGGTGTAATTGATACATACCCCGCTAGATTGGCTGCGGCGTCAGTGCCATTTTTAGTTGGGACTTGTTGTGGTCTACCGTGCATGAATAAGAATTTTCGACCGTTGGGCGAAGTGGTGGCACTAGCACTGAAAGCACCATCGCCACGATAGCCTTGGGCTACGGACTTCATCCCCAACACATCCATTGCGGGAACTGGTGGGAAGTTGATGTTGTAAAATAATGCATAATCATTTGCGCGAGCGAAGCCAGCTTTGAGGCATGCTTGAATTGCCGCAACACCATGGGCACTGCTGGCCTCAAAGCTATCTTCTAATTCAGAATTTTCAGGCCCATAATACTGTGACATGGCAATCGCAGGAATGCCCGCCAAAGCCGCTTCCATTGCTGCGCCAATTGTTCCGGAATATAGTGTATTTTCGGCAGAGTTGTTACCTTTGTTGACGCCCGAGAGTACCAAGTCCGGCTGAAGTGGCATCAGCTCGTTTAATCCTGCGATAACGCAATCTGCGGGTGATCCTTCAACAGCAAAACGGCGTGGCCCATATTTATGCACCAAAACTGGCTTGCTATAGGAAATACAATGGCCGACGCCTGATTGCTCTGATTGCGGCGCGACGGTCCAAACCTCACCCTTGGGCCCGGCTAATTGGCTAGCTAAGCCATGAAGCACCTCAAGTCCAGGTGCCATAATCCCATCGTCATTTGTGATAAGTATATGCATACGCCTTGGTTAGAAGGTTGCAGTCGGGCGGGCAAGCCTCGATCTACATTACATTAGGATAATTATTGGTAGGAGCGCATAATACTGCAGTTTAGAAGACTTATATAAATCCCAGCATTGCAATTATTTTGTCTGCTTCGATGTTACAAGTCGACAGCGCATTGCTGTCTTCGCCAGGAAAAAAGCGCGCGCGTGTTGCTGTCGGCATTGGGGCTGGTGTCACAATTCGTACCTTTGGCCCGGTATTTATGGTTTCTGCTTGCCAGCTTTGAGCTAAAGCAATTTGTGCAGATTTAGTTGCGCCATAGCTACCAAAAAATTTCAAACCTGCGCAGGGATCATCCAAAAAAACAGCTATGCCGGCGTGGCCCAACAGTGGCGCCACATTTGGAATTAGCATACCAGTCGTCGTAACGTTGAGTTTTACAGATTTTTGCCAATCACGCGCATCAATAAAATTTGCAGGTGAAAGTGGTGCCGCGTGAATGGCGCAATGTACCCAAAGTAGTAGGCCGCCCCAGCGGTCATGGATTGAGCGGCAAAGATGGCGTACGGCGTTTACGTCGGTGAGATCGAGTGGCGCCAGTGTGGCTTGTCCACCAATGGCCTGAATTCGATCATCTAACTCCTCCAAGCCACCGGTAGTTTTTGCAACTGCAATGATGTGAAATTGTTGCGCCAATTTGAGCGCTAATGCAGCACCCAATCCGCGTGATGCACCCGTGATGAGTATTGGATATTTCATGAACGGCGTCATGGGCGCAAAACCCGTGTGGGTCAAGGGGTAAGGGCTTGCCAATGGCGGTGGGCGGTGATGATCTTCTGACATGGAATATACAATTGACCCGCAAAAGTTTTATGGGGACCCTTACCCCGATTTGGCTACAATTTAGAGTATGGCACCAGTGATCTATGTGCCGCAGCTGGACGCAGCGCTTATTAACCGCCGGTCTGATATCTTTAAACAAGAAAAACGGGTTGATTTGTTTTCCTCCTGCCAACCTGATGGTTTGATGGTCCAGTTAATGGGTGAAAATATGATGCGAAAAGATGGGGTTGAGCATCAAGAGTCCTGCCGAAAAATTTTTACAAGCTTGAGCCCTTGAACTGTGTTGGAGGCCTGGAGGGCTGAGTTTGAGCGCTCCATACCGGCGGTAATTGAAGGATTTAAGAAAAAATAAGTATTTGACTTGGTGCGTGATTTTGCCATGCCTGTCTGGGGCGCAGCTCTAGTTGCGATCACAGGTCTACGCCAAATGACACCTGTGCAGATGGATTAGGTGAGCCAAGCAATGATTGGTGGTTGCTCAAACTACCTAGGCACGCCGAGCGTGACGCAGGCATGTGGTGTTGCAACCGTCGATATTGATGCCCATATTGCTTATGATGCCTGAATTGACTGACATCCCTGATACTTCTGTGCTTTCAGTTTTGATCCAAGCTGGCCAATCTCGGGCTAATATTCAGGCCAATATCAAGCTGGTGATTTTTAGCGGTCAAAATGAACCCAGAGACGCTATTGCTGGTACAGCCACTGCTCTGTTGATGAACAGAAATGCGCTGGATAAAGTGTTGCATTCAGCTGAGTGGGGGCAGGCCTTTATGGAATACGCCCGTTGGATGTCCCAAATAGGCATGAGTCCGCGGCGCATAAGTCAAGATTGTACCGTGTTAGGATATGATTTTAAAAAGAACGATAAGGTATTTTGATGTTTGGCGCGGCCAATAGAGATCCGGCCGTGTTTGCTGCGCCCGAGGGTTATAATATAGACCGCGATATGGGACCCGCCATACCCTTTGGGTCTGGACCGCATTTTTGTGCAGGGGCTGCTGTCAGCCGGGTATTAATAGCTGAGGTAGCTTTACCACAACTCTTTAAAGCATTTACTGACCTTGAGATTGTAGGTCAGGTAAATTGGGGCGGATGGGCGTTCCGTGGCCCACTGTCAGTCAAGGTAAGTAGAGGATCCTAATATAAAACATCCAACGGCAACAAGTGCCATCCTAGAAAGCTTAGAGCTATTCAGCGGCTTTCATTTGGAATCCACCGGAAATTTGATCTGTTGGTTTGACCGGATATTCTCCGGTAAAACATGCATCGCAATACTGTGGTTGTTCATTGTCCCGGTCGCTGCCGTTGACTGCTCGGTAAAGTCCATTGAGCGAGATAAACTTTAGACTGTCCACAGTGAGATGCTGGCGCATTTCTTCTTCGGTCATTGTTGCGGCCAAAAGTTTTTCACGTTGTGGCGTGTCCACCCCATAAAAGCAAGGCCATGCTGTAGGTGGACTGGCAATGCGGAAATGTACCTCAGCTGCGCCTGCGTCCAAAATCATTTCTTTAATCTTACGGGATGTGGTGCCGCGTACTACGCTGTCATCCACCAAGATCACGCGTTTGCCACGAATTAGAGCCCGGTTGACATTGAGCTTCAGTCGTACTCCCATATTTCTGATTTGCTCGCTGGGTTCTATGAAAGTACGACCCATATATTGGTTGCGAATGATTCCCATTGCGTAGGGAATGCCAGATTGCAGCGAATACCCAATCGCCGCGGGGGTGCCACTGTCTGGCACCGGGCAGACGAGGTCTGCGTCTACTGGTGATTCTTTAGCTAATTCACGTCCAATTGCCTCGCGGGTTTCATAGACACTACGGCCTCCTAAAATACTATCAGGACGACTAAAATAGATATATTCAAAGATGCAAAATCGAGGGCGGGCTGGGCGAAACGGATAACTACTTTCGACGCCTTTATCTGTAATTACAACCATTTCCCCAGGATTAATCTCACGCACAAACTCAGCCCCAATTATATCTAGAGCGCATGTTTCGGAGCTTAAAGCCCAACCATCACCAACCTTACCAAGCACCAAGGGTCGAACGCCTAATGGATCACGCACACCAATAAGTTGGGTTTGCGTCATAGCAACAATAGAAAATGCGCCTTCAACACGGCGTAAAGCATCTTCCATCCGCTGAGGAATATCTTGTTGTAAGCTGCGGGCCATTAAATGGATGATGCACTCGCTGTCGGAAGAGGATTGAAAAATTGAGCCACGCCCAATCAGCTCTCTACGCAAAGCTATAGCATTGGTGATATTGCCATTATGGGCAATGGCAGCCCCACCCATGGCAAATTCGCCAAAAAACGGTTGAACATCTCGGATTGCCGTGTTGCCTTTGGAGCCCGCGGTTGAATAACGCACATGTCCAATAGACAAATCACCTGGTAGTTGTTCCATAACCTTAGTGCTGGTGAAGCTGTCACGCACATAGCCAAAACGGCGCACAGAATTAAAACCTTGTTCCGCATCATGTGAAACAATACCACCAGCTTCTTGTCCTCGATGCTGCAAAGCATGCAGGCCAAGTGCTGTAAAATTTGCTGCATCGAGGGTACCTATTACACCAAAAACGCCACATTCTTCGCGCAGCTTATCGTCGTGAAAGGGATCTGTATGTATCTGGTTCAACGGCTTGGTCACGCAAAAGGTTCCGATCATTGACTGATTCCTACCAGTCTCTACGACATCGATTAGCGCATGTCACTTTTACATTGTAATATATTGTTAATTTTGATCCATAAAACAAAGAAAATTTTTATCAATAAAGGTCATTTTGAATTAATTTTAAGTATGTTTATAAATAAAATTATAGTCAATTAAGTACCGCAGCCGCCAACCAATTGATCATATTGAGTTCTCACCCATCCTAGAGCTGCTTCTGGATTTTGATCTTGAACATCATTTACGTAGCGTTCAAAAACTGTGGCTGATTTAGATGTTTCTAACGATATAATATCCTGATTTGGCATAATCGTAAAATAGATAAAGAAGGCAACGGCTATCAAAATTATTCCACGAAAGACCCCAAATAAAAAGCCAAGTATTTGGTCAAACCCGCCAAAAATTGATTTTTGAACCAAGGATGAAAATAGTGGGGTAAACAATGATACAATCAGCAAGGCTCCAGCAAATATAATTGCAAAGCTGGTCAGGATTAAGAGTTCGCAACTGTCGCCCACCATATCCCCAAAATAGGGTATTTGCCGCACCAAAGGCTGTCCTAAATCGGCAAATACAAAGCCTAATATGGCAGCTAAAATCCAGCCTCCAATAGCCATTATTTCGCGCACTATACCCCGAGAATATGCCAATAAAGCAGACATAACGATAAGTATCGCAACACCGCCGTCAACTATAGTAAAACCTTCCAAGACAATTCCCTAACCATTAATTTTCAGCGTGATCCAAATAATTCTTCAACTAAACTAGTCAAATCTGTTACCGGCCGCAACGTTATGCCAGCAATTGCTTCTATTTTTTTTGAAGTAGGTGCCAGCGCCTGATAGAAACCAAGTTTTTGTGCTTCTTTCAACCTACTTTCTGCCTGTGATACCGGCCTAAGAGCACCTGAAAGAGATATTTCTCCAAAAATTACGGCGTCTTTGGGTAAGGGGGTGTCTTCGCGCGCAGAAACCAATGCGGCGGCTACGGCCAAATCGGCGGCAGGCTCGGTTACACGCATACCACCTGCCACGTTTAAATAGACATCAAGCCCGGTAAATGGAATACCGCAACGCGATTCCAGCACTGCCAAGATCATTGCCAGTCTTTGCCCGTCCCAGCCCACAACACTTCGCCGCGGTTGACCATGGGGCGAGGGGGCCACAAGTGCCTGAAATTCACAAAGCATTGGTCTGGTGCCCTCAATACCAGCAAATACTGCAGATCCAGGCGTTGGTTTGCCACGCTCAGACAAAAACAGCGCAGAGGGGTTTTTAACCTCTATCAAACCTTTTCCTGTCATCTCAAATACACCGATTTCGTCTGCGGGACCAAAGCGATTTTTAACGGCGCGCAGTAGGCGAAATTGGTGATTTCTCTCACCTTCGAAATATAAAACAGTATCGACCATATGCTCAACAATACGAGGGCCCGCGATCTGACCATCTTTGGTAACATGGCCTACCATTATTACAGAGACACCTTTGCGTTTGGCGTAGCTGGTCAACTCATGGGCCGATGAACGCACTTGACTTACTGACCCAGGAGCAGCCTCAATGTGATCGGCCCACATGGTTTGAATGGAATCAATGATCACCAAATCAGGCTTCTCTTCATCCAGTGTGGTGAGAATGTCGCGCAGATTAGTTTCTGCTGCCAATATCAAAGGACTGTCAGTTAGGCCCAACCGCTGAGCGCGCATGCGCACTTGCGCTGTGGCTTCCTCGCCAGATACGTAAATAACTTTTAAACCATTTCGCGCAAATTTGGCTGCTGCCTGCAAGAGAAGAGTGGATTTGCCAATACCGGGGTCGCCACCCACTAGCAGCGCGCTGGCCTGTACCAAACCACCGCCTAAAACGCGGTCCAACTCCGCGACTCCAGCCTTTGTACGTGGTGGCGGTTCTTCTATTGTTGCCAAATCTGTAAGTGTGATTGAGCGGCCGCGTTTGCTACCCAATGTTCTGCTAGGCCCAGCGGACAGAGGGCCCTGGTCGGCTAGAGTGTTCCAGGATTGACAGCTATCACATTGCCCGGCCCATTTAGTGTGGCTTGTGCCGCATTTGCTGCAGGTATATGAAAATTTGGCCATCAGCTATCCCTCTAACTTCAGTATTGATTATACGGATTTTTGTTAAAAGACAGCACAAAACTGTTGGAATCTCAGTTTAGCGGAGTGTCTTAATTGGGCCCTTGGCGCGGCCATGGATAAATTGATCAACATGCGGATTACCGCTATGCGCCATGTCGTCAAGAGTGCCACACCATTTTATCACCCCATCATGCAGCATGGCAACTTTATCGGCAATGGTAGCAACCGAGGTCATGTCATGCGTGATTGTTATTGCTGTAGCTCCCATTTCTACAACAATTTTACGGATCAAATCATTGATAACACGTGCCATAATAGGATCCAGCCCAGTGGTGGGCTCATCAAAAAAAATGATCTCGGGGTCTGCCGCGATGGCGCGTGCCAAACTGACCCGTTTTTGCATCCCACCCGACAGTTCTGCGGGCAAGCGGTCTGCCACATCTGGGGCCAAACCGACCCGCTGCAATTTTTCTATAGCAATTTGACGGGCTTCAGTTTTGGGCAGTTTGAGATGGCCACGTTGCAACCTAAATGCCACGTTCTGCCAGACGGGCATGGAATCAAACAATGCACCGCCTTGGAACAACATACCGAACTTGCTCAGGAAATTGTCACGTTTGGCGTTAATCATATCCTGGTTATTAACGAATATTTTGCCATTGTCGGGGGTGACCAATCCGAGAACCGTTTTTATCAATACTGATTTTCCAGTACCTGATCCACCAATAATGACCATGCTTTGGCCGCGGTCTACGATTAGATCCACGCCGCATAGCACATTATTGGTACCGAAAGATTTGTGAATGTTATCAAATGTGATCATGCTGTAAAAAAGACCGCTGTAAGTAAGAAATTGGCAGCCAAAATCAAAACCGCTGCCGCTTGTACTGAGGATTTAGTCGCCATACCCACGCCCAGCGCGCCACGGCCCGAATTGAGACCATAATAGCACCCCATCAGTGTCGCTATAAAGCCAAAAGCAGCACCCTTTGCCATAGAAGATATGATATCTGCACTGGTTAAAAAGTTGATAGTGTCTAAGATATAGGTGGAAGAATTAAAGCCCAGAGTCAGCGTGGCTACCAAAAAACCACCTAAAATCCCAACACTATCTGCCACACCCACCAAGATAGGACCGACCAGAAAGCCCGCCAATACCCGCGGTAATACCAGATATTTCAGAGGAACAGTCGATAATGTAATTAGTGCGTCAATCTGTTCGGTGACTTTCATGGTTGCCAATTCTGCTGTAATGGAGCTTGTAACTCGAGCAGAAATCATCAGTCCAGCTAGGACTGGTCCAAGCTCACGTACCATGCCAATCGCAACTATTTGTGGTACAACCTCAGGTGCATTAAACCTGGATCCACCAGAGTAAATTTGTAGAGCCAAAGCTGCGCCGGTAAAAATGGCTGTAAGCCCTACAACTGGCAGCGATAGATACCCCACATTCATAACAGCTGAAGCAAACTCTTTGGGGTAAAAAGGTGGGCGAAAAATATGTGATAGTGTGGTTATAATAAAAATTACCATTCTGCCCAAAGCGGTGAAAACTCCAAAAACCAAACGGCCAAGGGCAATGATGCTTTCTGTTAAACTCAATATCATTGGCTTACATAGCGGCGAGCATATCGCATACCTAGGGATGTTAGAATCTCATAGCCAATTGTTCCCGCCATATCCGCCAGATCATCTATGGTTTGATATGGGCTGAGAATATCTAGTGCCTCAGGATCATGGTCTAAAAGAGTTATGTCGACCCCAATCATATCCATTGAAACTCGCCCAGCTATTGGGCAGGGGGTTTTATCTGCCCAAAGCCTGCCTTTGTTGGACATAGCGCGTATTAAGCCATCCGCGTAGCCTGCAGCAACCGTTGCAATTCGAGATGGAACCTGTGCTGTCCAACTATTGCCATAGCCCACGGTTTCGCCAGCGGTTAGGTCGCGAATTTGAATCACGGGCAGGGAAAGATGCACGACATGATCCGCTTCGGAAAATGGTTCACCGCCGTACAGGCCAATGCCGGGCCGTGTTATGTCAAAATGGTAGTCTGGACCCAGCAAAACTCCTCCAGTTGCTGAAAGTGATCGTTTAAGTCCAAGGCCGTCAGTCATGGTTTTAAACAGATCAAGCTGTTGGCGGTTCATCGGATGGGCCGGGTCATCGGCGCAGGCCAGGTGGCTCATTAACAAATCAGGTTTTAAGGTCACTACTGTATCGCGTACGGCCTCCCATTCGGAAGGCTCCATTCCAAGTCGGTTCATGCCCGTATCAAGCTGAATACCAAAGGAGTGACCCGGAAGGGCCTCTAGGTGGCGAGTAAGTTGGTTGAAGGAGTTTAACATTGGGATCAAATGTAGATCGTGGATCATTTCAGTATCACCGCGCATGTGGCCTGAAAATACGTTGATGCTTACTCTGTCACCCAATTCGCGCCGGATTACGGAAGCTTCTTCAGCAGCAGCTACAAAAAACTGTCTTGCACCTGCATGATAAAGTGCTCGTGCTATTGGCCCAGAATCTAGGCCATAGCCATGGGCTTTGACCACGGCACCTGTTTGCACAGTATCTGCGCTCAATGCATTCAGAGCAGCCCAATTAGCAGCGATGCCCTTGAGGTTTATGGTCAAATTTCCTGTACTCATTTTTTGTTGTGATCCTGCAGTTGGGAGGTGGTCAAGGCAAATTTATGGTAATATTGGAAAAAGTGGTCAGTTATTAGAAAAGTGTTAATGTAAGACATCCTCTAAAATTCATTTTCTTGGGGTTGCTGCCAAGGTTTTATCAAATTTCCAAAGCGTGTGAACTGACCTTCAAAGCTCAATTCCACAGTACCAATTGGCCCGTGCCTTTGTTTACCAATCACAACTTCCGCCTTGCCGTGCAGGCGTTCCATTTCTTCCTGCCAAATACCCATTTTATCTAACTCATGGTCACCAGGTTTTTCGCGTTCTTTGTAATACTCTTCGCGAAATACAAACATTACCACGTCGGCATCTTGCTCAATTGAACCAGATTCGCGCAAATCTGACAGCTGTGGGCGTTTGTCTTCGCGGTTTTCGACCTGTCGCGACAGCTGAGACAGCGCAATCACTGGGATGTCTAGCTCCTTGGCGATTGCTTTGAGTCCCATGGTGATTTCAGATATCTCGTTCACCCGGTTTTCAGACCGGCCTGTGCCGCGCACTAGCTGCAAATAGTCAATAAATAATACGTCTAATCCGTGTGTTCGCTTCAGACGGCGGGCGCGAGCGGCCAATTGGCTGATCGGTAAAGCCGGGGTATCGTCGATAAACAAGGGCGCTGCCTCCAGTTCTTTGGCGGCATCTACAATCCGGCGAAACTCGCTCTCGGTAAAATCCCCACGACGAATTTGGTTGGATGGAATTTCTGCCACTTCAGACAAAATGCGTGTAGCCAATTGCTCAGCCGACATCTCAAGGCTAAAAAATCCAACCACGCCACCATCAACAGCGCCCTCTTCACCAGAAGAGGTAAGACCCTTTTTATAGGCTCGTGCAATATTGAAAGCCACGTTTGTGGCCAGTGATGTTTTTCCCATAGACGGCCGACCTGCCAGGATCAACAAGTCAGACCGATGCAGTCCACCTAGTTTTTTGTCCATATCAACAAGGCCGGTTGAGACACCGGCCAACCCTCCTTCACGTTGATAGGCGGCATTGGCAACTTTCACAGCATCGGTCACAGCTGTGAGAAACGACTGAAAACCTTGCTCGGTTTTGCCTTGTTCGGCCAAAGCATATAGTTTTTGCTCAGCCTCGATGATTTGTTCTTTAGGTTCACTGTCGACGTCAACTCGCGCGGCTTTGGCAGCTATTTCATTGCCTACCGTGATTAACTCGCGTCGTATGGCCATATCATAAATCATCTCGGCATAATCGCGTACCGCAAAAGATGAAATTGCAGCCCCTGCAAGCCGAACTAAATACGTGGGACCACCTAGCTCAGCCAAGCCTGCATCATCTTCCAGAAAGGCTTTGAGGGTAACAGGGCTTGCCAGATTATTTTTGGCGATACGGGCGCTAGCTGTTTCAAAGATGCGTGCATGAACTGGATCATAAAAATGCTCAGCCCCCAGAATGGGTGCCACACGCTCAAAAAGATCATTGTTTGTCAGGATTGCACCTAAAAGCTGTTGTTCAGCTTCAATGGAGTGTGGCAGACCAATAGATATTTCCAAACCTGTTTCTGGGGATTTTAAACTCGAAATTTCATTCATACCCATCTCCTTGATGGTACGTTGTTAGAGCAGTTTTTTTGGTTTTACCACGTAGGATAGGTCTGTGAGTAACTTGTTAATAAACTTAAATTATAAGAATTATGACACTTTTTTTGGAATTAAAAACTATATGTCGTAGTTTAGAATCTTTCTCCAACCTATTTATGGCCCTATTAAGGTGAACTATCGAAAGTAATCCACAATCCACCCACAATTTTTACTATGATTTTTTTAGGTGGTGTGACCTTCTTGCCAAACTTCTGGAGATTTCAAAAACACTTCCACTTCGCGCATGGTCGCGCTGTCAAAAGTGCCTTGCTCGCGCGCTTCAGCCAACACATCCCACCAGGTGCACAGATGATGTAGGGTCACTCCATGATCGCCTAAAATTTTCTCGGTTTGTGGGAAAATGCCATAGTAAAAAACGACTGCAGTATGCTTACATACTGCACCGGTTTCACGGATGGCATCCACAAAAGAGATTTTAGAACCCCCATCAGTTGTTAGGTCTTCAACCAACAGCACCCGTTGACCTTCGGTCATTACCCCTTCGATGCGGGAGTTGCGCCCGTAACCTTTTGGTTTTTTCCGTACATAGGTCATAGGCAAAGCCATACGTTCGGCAACTAGGGCCCCGAAGGGAATGCCTGCAGTTTCGCCGCCAGCCACATTGTCAAATGCCTCAAACCCTGCGTTGCGCATCACCGTGACGGTTAAAAAATCCATCAAAGTACTGCGTATGCGTGGGTAAGAAATTAGTTTGCGGCAGTCAATATAGGTTGGCGAAGGCTTGCCAGAGGTTAGGATGAAAGGCTCTGTGGCATTGAAATGAACCGCTTGAATTTCAAGCAGCATCCTAGCTGTTAGACGCGCCATTTCGCGGTGATCAGGGAAACTTGTAGGAATCATAAGTAAGGCTCTTTTGTTGTTGAAAGGTTAATCTATCACCTTCCAGTGAAGTTCAATGCCTGGATTAAATACGGTGACTGGCCCGACGCCAGTGTCAATGTGGCTGGGAAATTTTATGGGGGGGCCTTTGGTTAGGTAGATTTTATTCGGGTTCGGCGCCAACCCGTAGAATTTTGGACCAAAAAGTGAGGTAAATCCCTCTAATTTATCTAAAGCGCAGGCGCGTTCAAATACTTCAGCTAAACACGATATTGTATTGGTAGCCGAAAATATACCAGCGCAGCCGCACGCGCTTTCTTTAGCATTGTCCGCATGTGGCGCACTGTCTGTGCCTAAAAAGTAGCAGGGATTGCCGCTGGTGGCTGCATCCAACAACGCAAGCCGGTGCGTTTCACGTTTGGCCACTGGCAGACAATAATAGTGTGGCCTTAGGCCTCTGGCAAGAATGTGGTTGCGGTTGATGATTAGGTGATGAGTGGTGATTGTGGCGGCTAACTTTCCTGGAGCTGACTTGGCGTAGGCGGTGCCTTCGGCGGTGGTGATATGCTCCATTACAACTTTCAGATCGGGCACGCGCCGTCGCAAGGGATCAAGTATGCGGTCTATAAACACAGCCTCCCTATCAAAAATATCAACATCGGCATCAGTTACCTCTCCATGCACGCACATGGGCATACCAATCTCGGCCATCCGCTCCAGAATCGGTTGCAACTTATTAAAGTTTTGTACACCACTTTCGGAATTAGTTGTGGCGCCTGCAGGATAAAGCTTGGCCGCTGTCACTAGCCCTGAAGCGTGTGCCGAAGTAAGATCATCAGGGTCAGTCTGTTCGGTAAGATAAAGTGTCATCAGCGGCTGAAAGGTGGAGCTCTTAGGCAGAGCCGCCAAAATGCGGCCCTTATATGCCAACGCCTGCGCTGCTGTAACCACAGGGGGAACAAGATTTGGCATGATTATAGCGCGACCAAAATTACGTGCACTTTCGGGAGCAACCCCTGCTAGCATAGCACCATCGCGCAGGTGCAGATGCCAATCATCGGGTTGGGTGAGGATCAAATTCTGTGTCATGGCTATTATGTAACCGGGCTAACCATGGCCTGCCAGTCTAAATGTATAGGTGTTGTTACTAGGTGTGCGGAAGTTGTGGATGTAGTCATGTATGGCGGTCATTCTCATCACATGTTATTATCTGCGAAACTTTGCTGAAATACAGGAGTTATTTTTATGCTGACATTTATCCTTTCTGTAATTGCGGGATTTGCGACTCCCTATGTTGAACCGGCTTTGGTCAAGCTTTTAAAACTGAACTTGGGTGATTTCCCTATACACGAGGGCGAGTATCAGACAATTACCTTCGTTTTACTGCTTGTAGCGGTAGCTATCGCGGCGATTGTATCAGGCTTACTCGCGTCAGCATTCACGGTTTTGTTAGGTGGTGTTCTTGGTTTGTTTGGGGTGCGGCTGTTTAGAGTGCTGAGGGCTTTGGTTGATGGCCAAAGCAGTGATAGGGATGAGGGCTAGCCCATGGCAATGCATTTGGTATCAAAAGTTTTGATCAATGCATAAAATGCATAGCGGAAATGCTGATTTTTGATCTACTCACAACCGCATCTCTATCCTATCTGTATTTCATCAGAATTAAGGATCTTTCAAATGCTTGTTATCTCAGAATTATCTAAACAAAACCGTTTTGCCGCTAACTTTGATCGTGCAGTAACTGGGTTGGTTAATTTTATGGTGTACATCAACACCTCTCGATCTCGCGTATGCCAAATAGAAGCGCTCTGCGCTAAAACAGATAAAGAGTTGGCCGCCCGTGGCCTCACCCGCCAAGACATAGTGCGCCATGTGTACAGTGACGTTTATTACTTATAAAATCGGCTTAAAGTTCTAATAAAGTAAATCCGCGCCATTTAGACAATTTTTTGGATGTTAAGGCGCAACCTAAAAAATATTAAAAGCCTACGGCTAACTAAAGTGGACTAGCCGTAGCTATATTTATAAATTTCTTAATTTTTTAAAAGCGACAAAATTATTTAAGCTAGGCTTCCATCAATTTCCTTACAGGCGGTAACCAACCCTTTGACCGCATCTACTGATTTGTTGAACATAGCCTGTTCTTCTTTGTTCATTTGGATGTCGATCACACGCTCAACACCATTGGAACCAATAATAGTTGGAACGCCAACATACATCCCTTTGAGGCCTAAAGCGCCGTCCACATATGCCGCGCAGGGCAAAACCCGTTTTTGATCATGCAAGAAGGCTTCGGCCATTTCAATTGCGGAGGTCGCAGGCGCGTAATAGGCAGAGCCGGTTTTTAAAAGGCCAACAATCTCTGCACCACCGTCTCGGGTGCGCTGAATTATGGCGTCAAGTTTGTCTTGTGTTGTCCAACCCATGCTAACCAAATCTGGCAAAGGAATGCCTCCAACTGTGGAATACCGGGCTAAAGGTACCATGGTGTCTCCATGGCCGCCCAGCACAAAAGCTGTAACGTCTCGCATGGATACTCCAAACTCGAGGCTTAAAAAGTGGCGGAATCGGGCACTATCGAGCACACCGGCCATACCACAGACCATGTTATGCGGAAGGGCTGAAAATTCACGCAAAGCCCAAACCATCGCGTCCAGTGGGTTAGTAATACAAATCACAAATGCGTTTGGCGCGTGGTCACGAATTCCTTCACCGACAGATTTCATCACTTTAAGGTTGATGCCCAATAGATCGTCACGGCTCATTCCAGGTTTGCGGGGGACACCGGCGGTTACGATACAAACATCAGCGCCTGCTATGTCGGCGTAAGATTGTGTTCCAGAGATCCGCGCGTCAAAGCCTTCAGACGGGCCAGATTGCGCAATATCTAAAGCTTTGCCTTCTGGCATGCCTTCCGCGATGTCGAACATTACGATGTCGCCAAGTTCTTTTATGGCTGCCAAATGGGCCAATGTGCCGCCGATCATGCCGGAGCCAATAAGAGCTATTTTAGGTCGTGCCATTGGATTATTCCTCAAATATGAATTTGCAAAACGGATTACACCTAATTCTGTCGCGTGCCAAGGGAGCTTGTTGGTAGTTTTATTCATCTAATTGTTAGAGCGCAGCCTGATTTAGGTGAATCCAGGCATATAAGCATTATAAAGGTGCAGGCTGGTCCCGGATAATATCAGGATTTTTATTTATAGGTGCGGCTGTAAGCATTTTTTGTTTTTGGGGATTTAGTAGGAAGGTTTTGGGGCTGGGCCTCCTTGGCTTGATCTCTAATTTGTGCGACAATCTAGCCTATTTGGTGTGGTTTAGCCTGAGCTTTGCCCAACAGAGGCTAAAATGCGTGGCATTGTGGCAAATGTGGCTTGTACTTTAGCTGCCAAAGATGGCAAATATACGCAACTTTATTGCGAGTTTGATATGATTTTACGTCCCTATCGTTCTGTTCTGTATATACCTGGCGGCCGAGACAGGGCGCTTGAAAAGGCGCGTTGCATGCCTGTGGATGCTATCATCTTTGATTTGGAAGATGCCGTGGCGATAGATGAAAAAGCATTAGCCCGTGAGGTGCTGGTTAAACAGCTTGCGCAAGGTGGTTTTGGTGAGCGTGGTCAAATAGTTAGGATCAATGGCCTGGATACCCCTTGGGGCGCGGCTGATATATCTGCTATTTCTGCTGTGAGACCTGAAGCTATTTTGCTCCCAAAAGTTGATGACGCCACTATGATTATGGATTTGTGCAATGAATTAGCGAAGCATGATGGGTTTAAAGCCACAAAAATCTGGGCGATGATGGAAACCCCACGGGGCATTCTCAATGCTGCTGAAATAGCTGACGCGCCTAATGTTGATGGCATGGTGATGGGCACAAATGATCTGGCAAAAGACTTGAATTCGAGATTTGATCCTGGACGTGGCCCAATGCTGGCCGCTCTTGGATTATGTGTGCTGGCTGCGAAGGCTGCTGGCATTGTTGTTGTGGATGGCGTGTATAATGCGTTTAAGGATGATGACGGGCTTAAAGTTGAGGCCAGTCAAGGCCGCGATATGGGCTTTGACGGTAAAACCTTAATCCACCCTGCGCAGGTGGCTATTGCCAATGCTACTTTTGCGCCATCACTTGAGGAGATTGAATTGGCTAAACGTCAAATAGAAGCCTTTGAAGTGGCAGTAGAGCAGGGCTTAGGCGTCGCCGTGGTTGACGGAAGGATTGTAGAAAACTTACACGTTAAGGTGGCGCAGGCTACATTGGCAAAAGCTGTAGCCATCACAGAGTTGGGGGCACTCAAATGATGCTTTATCGATTGTTGACTGGTGACGATTCAACTGAGTTTTGCCATAAGGTGTCTGAAGCCCTGTCAAAAGGCTGGGAGCTTTATGGCGATCCTACTTATGCGCATGATGCAACAGTTGGAGTTATGCGCTGTGGTCAAGCCGTGGTGAAAGAGGTCGGCGGTAGCTATTCGTTAGACCTAAAGCTTGGGGCGCAGTAATGAAAACTAATTTGGGGTGGTTTTTTGAAGACTACACGCTGGGACATGTGATGGAGCACGCTGTGCCCCGTACTGTAAGTACAGGTGAGCGAGCCCTATATTATTCACTTTATCCTGCTCGCCATGCGCTATATTCATCTGATGTGTTTGCCCAGTCGTGTGGTCTGCCGCGCAGTCCTTTAGATGATATGATTGCCTTTCATGTGGTGTTTGGAAAAACAGTACCGGATATCTCGCTAAACGCTGTTGCCAATTTGGGCTATGCTGAGGCGCGCTGGTTGCTACCGGTTTACCCTGGTGACACGCTGAGTTCACGCTCAACGGTGATTGGGCTGAAGCAAAATTCAAGTGGCAAGACCGGTGTTGTTTGGGTGCGTACTGAGGGGTTCAACCAGTTTAAACAACCGGTGATGTCATTTGTACGCTGGGTGATGGTGCGCAAAAAAAATATTGAGGCTCCAGCGCCCCAAGTTGTCGTGCCAGTGTTAAGGGATGTAGTGCTAGCTTCAGATTTAGCTGTACCAAAAGACATAAACTTTTCATCTTATAATACTGTTTTATCAGGAAGTTTATTTAAGTTAAGTGATTACTCTGTTGGGGAGGTTATTGATCATGTAGATGGTGTTACGGTGTCAGAGGCTGAGCATATGATGGCGACACGATTGTGGCAAAATACTGCTAAGGTGCATTTTGACGCAATGGCTAGGCCGGATGGGCGTAGGCTAATCTATGGGGGCCATGTCATTTCTATGGCGCGGGCGTTGTCGTTTAATGGCCTTGGCAATGCGCAAATGATCTCAGCTATAAACTCTGGCATCCATGCCAATCCATGTTTCGCAGGGGATACAATACGGGCATGGAGTGAGGTTTTGGATCTAGCTGAAACAACTAACCCTAGCGTTGGTGCTATCCGGCTAAGATTGGTGGCGAGCAAAGGTGTGACTTCTGAGCTTCGTGATCCAGAGGGTAAATACCACAGTGATGTGTTGCTGGATCTAGACTATTGGGCCCTCATCCCGAAATAGCTTTAATCTAATTATTCTTCAGTTACCTCTGGTGGGGAAATCGTAAGTCCGCATCATTAGCTATGTGATCACAAGGTTAATATTTTTTTTACGAGCCAGCATCGCGTTCATTTTAGTCCTAAAGCTGTGGCATTCTGGGGTTGACCATGGCATGAAAGCGCTAAATATCTACAATAAGGTTACTAGAAGGACTGGATTATGGCTGTTTCAAATAGTGACAATCGCCCGTTGTCTCCGCATCTGACTATTTACCGTCCACAAATGACATCTATTTCGTCAATTTTTGTGCGTATCACTGGGAATGCTCTTTTGGCGGCAACTCTACTAATGGTCTGGTGGTTTTTAGCCGCGGCAACAAGTTTGGGCGCATTTGAACTCGCAAGTTCTGTGATCACAAGCTGGTTTGGCAATGTTGTGATGATCCTATCACTTTGGGCTCTTTGGTATCATACGTTGGGCGGTTTGCGTCACTTAATTTGGGACACAGGACGTGGCCTTGAATTGCGAGCAGCTGAAAGAATGGGGTGGATGATGATCATTGGCTCTCTAGTGCTAACTGCACTCACTATTTTTTATTTTCTGCTGGGGGCTTAGTGTGGCGTTTTTGACTGACCGTAAGCGCGCTGACGGCATGGGCGCAGCCAAAACTGGCACTGCAAGTTTCTGGTGGATGACGGTCTCTTCCGTTGCTCTGCTACTTTTAGTACCTATCTTCATATTTACTGCTGGACCGATGATAGGTGAAGATTACACAACGGTCACGGCATATTTCTCTCGACCTTTCCCAGCTATCGTGGCTTTGCTCACCTTCAGCGTTGGCCTCTTGCATTTTAAGAACGGAGTAACCGTTTTGATTGAAGATTACGTGCAAGGGTTGGCCCGCAAGATCTGGATCATCGTAATGACTTGCGTGTCCTACGCTGCCATCGCAACTATCGTTTTTGCCATAGCGCGCATCGCACTTTAAACTTCGAGGACTATATCAATGGCTGCATATAAATATGAAATACACGACTATGATGTAGTTGTTGTTGGAGCAGGTGGCGCAGGTCTCCGTGCGACCTTAGGTATGGCAGAGCAGGGATTGCGCACCGCCTGCGTGACCAAAGTGTTTCCAACTCGCTCTCACACCGTCGCCGCGCAGGGTGGCATTGCAGCCAGCCTGGGTAACATGGGACCAGACAGCTGGCAGTGGCATATGTATGATACGGTCAAGGGCTCTGATTGGCTAGGTGACACCGATGCGATGGAATATCTGGCTCGTGAGGCGCCCAAGGCAGTTTATGAGTTGGAACACTATGGCGTGCCGTTCTCGCGCACCGAGGAGGGCAAGATTTACCAGCGCCCCTTCGGTGGCCACACCACCGAGTTTGGTGAAGGTCCGCCCGTGCAGCGCACTTGTGCAGCCGCCGACCGTACGGGCCATGCTATCTTGCACACTCTTTATGGCCAATCTTTGAAGAACAACGCCGAGTTCTATATCGAATACTTTGCCATTGATTTGGTTATGTCTGAGGATGGAGTTTGCCAAGGTGTTGTATGCTGGAAGCTAGATGACGGTACGATGCATGTTTTCAATGCAAAAACTGTTGTTCTGGCCACGGGAGGATATGGGCGCGCCTATTTCAGCGCAACATCAGCGCATACCTGCACAGGTGATGGTGGTGGCATGGTTGCGCGAGCTGGCTTAGCTTTGCAGGATATGGAATTTGTTCAGTTTCATCCTACAGGAATTTACGGTTCAGGCTGTTTGATTACAGAAGGCGCGCGTGGTGAGGGAGGCTTTTTGAGCAACTCGCAGGATGAGCGCTTTATGGAGCGCTATGCTCCTAACTATAAAGATTTGGCGCCGAGAGACTATGTATCTCGCTGTATGACCATGGAAATTCGCGAGGGCCGTGGCGTGGGTCCAGATGGCGATCATATCTATTTGAACCTGAGCCATCTCCAACCTGAAGCTCTAGCCGAGCGTTTACCAGGTATTTCTGAATCGGCCAAGATTTTTGCGGGTGTTGATGTCACCAAAGAACCAATTCCAGTTTTACCAACTGTGCATTATAACATGGGTGGCATTCCTACTAATTTCTGGGGTGAGGTCCTTAACCCCAATGTGGCGGATCCGAATTCTATCGTACCCGGTCTGATGGCCGTCGGCGAGGCTGGGTGTGCCTCTGTGCACGGGGCAAACAGATTGGGTTCAAACTCTTTGATTGATTTAGTTGTATTTGGCCGCGCGGCGGCCATTCGTGCAGGCAAAACTGTAGATGCTGAGGCGCCTGCAGCCGCCATGAACCTACCTTCTGTAGACAAAGTTTTTGACCGTTTTGATATTTTACGCCATGCCTCTGGCCAACTGCAAACTGCTGATTTACGCCTTGAGATGCAAAAAACTATGCAGTCGGATGCGGCTGTGTTCCGGACATCAAAAACCCTTGCGGAGGGTGTTGAAAAAATGACGGCTATTGCGGATA